>ENA-ORCZ01000017-ORCZ01000017.1-marine-metagenome-genome-assembly--contig:-NODE-17-length-312009-cov-12.276756_pt1 | contig 312009 bp, 276 predicted proteins | sample MGYA00237785_ERZ508519 | MGnify/ENA primary metagenome ERZ508519 (study PRJEB26189, sample SAMN06268790) | marine metagenome | isolation source: Bioluminescent Bay, La Paraguera, Puerto Rico | place... | reverse complement strand
ATCGAGAACAAGATCCACCCGGGCGATGCAATGGACAAAAACCTCTATGACCTTCCGCCGGAAGAGCTCAAAGAAGTCCCGACCGTTTGCCGTTCGCTCCATGAAGCACTTGACAGCCTCGACGCAGACCGCGACTTCCTGAAAAAAGGCGATGTGATGAGCGACGACCTGATCGACGCATACATCGCTCTGAAAATGGAAGAAGTTATCCGCTTCGAACAGTCGCCGCACCCGGTCGAATTCGACATGTACTACAGCGGCTGATCCTTTCACAAGAAAGGACCATCGAACACGAAACGCCCGGCTATGTGCCGGGCGTTTTTGTTTGTCACTTTTGTTTTAGTTTTCTCACCCCAAACAAAAGCTTATTACCAGCATCCGCGTTAGGTACTGTCATCCCTATGCAGGTCAGGTTCAAGTTCCGGTCGATAAAAACATGCCTGTCCCTTGCCCGCGGCTTTGGCCTCGTACATAGCCTTGTCCGCACGGCGCAATTGTTCGCTCATGTCGCAATAACCGGCATCAAAAACGGTAAAACCGATGGATGCACCGATATCGCACGCATTTCCTTCCCATACATAGGGCTTGGAAATCTCGGTAATGATCTCATCAGCCAGAGTGGCCATTTCATTTTCATCACCCTTGTTAATAAAGAACAGGGTGAACTCGTCCCCGCCCAAGCGGGCTACTTCTTCGGCGCGACGTGCAACCCGTTTAAGACGCTTCGCTGTCTCGATAAGAACCCAGTCACCCGCCGCATGCCCCAAAGTATCGTTGACCGCCTTAAAGCCGTCCAGATCAAGCAGAAAGATCGACGCCGCAGTATTTGTACCTCGCAGAACCGTCTCGCACTGCGAAAGTTTCTGCATATAGCGCGCACGGTTGGCCAGACCTGTCAGTTCGTCGTTATTCGCCTTGTTCTGTAATTCACGCGCGGCGAGTTTCTGCTTGGTGATGTCGCTTAGCCACCAAAGAACGGATTCCTGTCCTTCGAATGTGAGCGGCTCCATCGATGTTTTAAGCCATCTTGCGTCGGAATCCGCCGGGCGACGAATACGAAGCTCGACATCCTGCAATTCGCCGAGCATATCCATATCCTGAAGGCTTTTTTCGCGGTAACGTTCCGAAAGAAGGACCGTATCGGTTGGCATCGTCTCGTCACTGTTCAGTGCCAGAAGATTGCCGAACATTTTGTTGAAGAACCGGAATTCACCACCATCCCGGCTGGATATGCCAACACCAATAGGGGCTTTTTCAAGCAATCCCGTCAAACGTTGCGCCGCCGCAGCAACTTCGGCCTGCGCACGTTTCAACGATGTGACATCAATCAGCGAACCGATGGTCCCGGCAATCGAACCACTTGGACCTTTCAGACTTGCAACAGCAAATAATGCTGATTTTTCAACACCACCCATTTCGAAATCGATTTCGTGCCGCACATGCCCTTCGGATATCAGTAGTGGTGCTTCGTAATCGGTAATCTGCGCGACCAATGGCTTAGAGGCGACATCGGCAAGTTTGCTACCGATCACCTTTTTGGGTTCATGGCCGATCAACTCTGCAAACGCGTCATTGCAACGGTTAATCACACCATCCAGATTTTTAAGGTAAACCGGGATCGGCAGAACATCGATTAAATGCTGGATGAAAATCTTGTGATCGGACAAAGCCTTGGCAAGCTCCTCGGCCTTGCCTGCTTCGCGAAAGACCAGCGCAGTCAGACCTTCGGGACCTTCGGCCTTGCGCCATGTGACTTTTTTACCGCCCGTCTGAAACGCGGGCAAGTCCGCCTTGGCTGTTTTACCGGAAATCAGGCCAAGCGTCTCGCGCACGGCTCCAACACCATCACCCGAGGCGAATTCAGCATTTTTCGCCAGAAATGCAAGAAACTGTTTGATTTCGCTGCCGTCACGCAAAGCCGATTTCGATGCGTTAAAAAGATTAACCGCAACCGGGTTGGCATGAACGATTTTAAGATCGGACGAACCGATAAATATAATGCCGTCACGCGCCAGTGCTGCTGTGGCGACGACGTCCGGAGCAATTGACAATACACGTACGCGCCGCTTTGCGACGCACTCCCTTTCCCGTGTTATCTATAATGCCCCAAAACCATTGGATCTTTTGTAAATCCAGACCCATTAGAAGGCCTTTTACAAGGCTCTTATTGCATACGTAAGTATATGGCAAGACTGCTCTTGCGGCCAGCGCCAATCCGTCAGGATTTTTTATCTCCAACCGGCAGATCAATATATCCCCGATCAATGCAATGTTCGAGTTCCCGGGCTGCTGCCAGCATCTCCTGATAGCTTTCGCGCAGATGCTTAAGCTTCGCCAGTTCTTCGGCCGTCGGGTGATTATCCTTGCGGTCCGCACTGAGCTTGAAAGCATATTTGAGATAATCGGCACGAAGCTTGGCGACGTTGATAATCAGCGGCAAGGCCGTATCGACGCTCATATCAGGAATCGCAGGACTGATGACTTCATGGTTCACTTCACGCAAAACATGTTCCATGGCCATCATGAAACGGCTTTTGCTGCGTCCGGCATCCTGCGTCATGACTTACCCTCCTTGGCGATAACGGTCTGGAATGACATACATTATCTCCTGTTAAGGTAAAAACTCCTATAACAGTTTTACACCCCTGCATTTGATGTTTTTCAACCTGTAACTGCCTGGTGCGATCACGGCTTGCACGATCCGGTCAGGCAGGCTAGACGATGAAGCATGGAATTCTAGAGACAAGGAACCCGATCATGGAAGCACGCGTAAAGTGGCTTGAAAATCTGACCTTCACCGGCGCCAGTGGATCTGGCCACGGAGTGGTCATGGATGGCAACAGGGACACCGGCTTTGGCCCGAGCCCGATGGAAATGCTGCTTCTGGGGCTGGCAGGATGTTCATCGATTGACGTCGTGCATATCCTCCAGAAAGGCCGTGAAAAGGTCATTGACGTTCAGGCAGATGTCAAAGCCGAGCGTGCTGAAACCGATCCCAAGGTGTTCACGAAAATCCATCTGCATTTCAAGGCAAAGGGTGAAAACCTGAACGAGGCCAAACTGGCCCGTGCGGTTGAACTGTCAGCCGAAAAATATTGTTCGGCCTCGATCATGCTTTCAAAGGCTGCCGAAATCACACATAGCTGGGAAATCATGGAATAAGTGCCTGATTTGCCAGCCTGCTTTAAAGCGGTCCGTTTCGGGCCGCTTTTTTGTTAGTCGCGTCATAATCCAGCCTGAGTTAGAGTTTATCGGACACGCCTGCAAACAGAAATGATGGAAGGAAGCATCCCATGTCCGTAAACGGCTTTGTGCGTTCGACACTTGTCGCGGTTACCCTTCCGGCGACCCTCGCACTTTCGGGATGCTTTTTTGAAGATCCGCAACATGATCCATCCGGTCTTGCCATCGCCGCACCAGCGACGAACGAACCGTTTGACGATTACGTCAAAAAAACCAGCGAACAGCTTCGCTCCGCCCTGAAATCCAAGCGCTTTGATCAGGAAGCCGCCCCATTTGGTCAATACAACCTAGATCAGGTGGTCGCAATGCGAGCCCCCTTTGCCACAGGTCCGGATAAGGCTGCCTGCGATGCCGCCGGAAACGATACGGCACACGGCAGGGATGTTGGCTTCCTGATGGTGCACGGCCTGACAGACAGTCCGTTTCTAATGACCGATATCCGCGATACGCTAACATCCAAATTCCCATGCGCAACCTTCCATGGCGTCCTGCTTCCGGGGCATGGCACCGTGCCGGGTGATCTTTTGGACGTAACCTACGAGGAATGGATCGAAACGGTTCGCTACGGCATGGATGGCTTCACCGATGGTACCGATCACATCATCACCATCGGCTATTCGATGGGGGCAGCCCTGATCGGACGGGAATTTGATGCTCGCCGCCGCGATCCGCGCATGACGGCAATGGTTTTGCTATCTCCCGGTTTTTCGGCCAAAAGCGATCAGGCCTGGCTGACACCCTATGCCCGTTATGTCCAAAGCTGGGTTGGACAGGGTGAAAATAGCGATGCCGCCAAATACGGCTCGATGGCAATGAATGCAGCCGCCGAATTCCACCTCCTGACAGAACCCTATCGCAATGGCACCATGGATGCGTTCGATATTCCCGTCTTCATGGTCGTCAGTTCAGATGACCGAACAGTTGATCCCTTACTGGCCGCAAATTTCTTCTGCAGCAAGGTGACAAACAACAACAAACGCCTGATCTGGTATCAGGGTGAAGAACACCTGATTGACGAACATCCGTTGTGCGACGGTGTCGACATTGTCAAATCTGCCGATCCGGACTGGCGTACCCTGAACCACGCCCATACCGCGATTACCATGCGCCCTGAAAATCCACATTACGGCATGGATGGCGTCATCCGTCGTTGCGATCATTACGACGAGCAAAGCCCCAACAGCAAATGCCAAACCAGCAGCGATGCCGTTTACGGCGAACTCAATCTGGCGGAATCCGCATCACCAGGCAGCCTGCGACGCGGCACCTTCAACCCGGACTTCGTCAGCATGCTTGATAAGATGACCCATTTCATTGAAGTGTCACTGGAAGTCCCCGGAAAGACCGCAAATTGATGAACAATGCTGATCGCCCTCCGACCACCGGATAAGAAGCTCGCGAAGACATGACATTTGCCATTGATCGTTTTACCGGACAAAGCGGCCTGACATTGCGTTATGCCCTGTATTCCCCCGAAAATGCCCTTGGTCATGTCCTGATCCTTCAGGGACGCGGTGAATTTATCGAACGATATGATGAAACAGCACGCGAACTTGCGGAACGCGGGCTTGGATGCGTCACATTTGATTTTCGCGGTCAGGGCGGATCGACCCGCGAAGTGACGGAAAGCCATATGGGTTATGTTGGTGATGTCGGACATTATGTCGAAGACACCCATGATGTGCTCCGGCATCTGGCCAATCAGCACAATACCCGCTGTGATCTGCTTCTAACTCATTCGACCGGTGGGTTGGTCGGTATGCATATGTTGCTTGAAAACCCGGACCTGTTTGGCAGTGCCGTCATGATTGCCCCGTTCTTCGGGCTTGGCGGTCCGGACTGGATTGCGCTTGCTGCACAGTTTCTGTCAGCCGGCCTTTGCCGATACGGGTTCAATAAACAGTTCCTGCCGGGGCAAAAGCTGCTTTCGCCATTACAACCCTTTGCCGATGACAATCTGCTGACATCGGATCGTGCGCGCTATGAACGCAACGTCACCTGTTTGCAGGACAATCCCGATCTGGTGGTTGGCGGGGTATCAGCAGGTTGGCTTGATGCCTGCTTCCGGGCTCAGGCGGAATTGTCACGTCGCGTGGTGCCTGACAATGATTTTGCGGCTGCCCCCCTGCCCCCGATTACAATGGTCCTATCAGGAAACGATCAGGTGGTCAGCAACCGCGCCACACAGGAACTGTTTGGTGATCATCCATCCGTCACCATGGTCGAAATCCCTGAATCCCGCCACGAAATCCTTCAGGAAAGCGATCATTTCCGCGCCCTTTTCTGGCAGGCGTTCGACCAGCATCTGGCAAATCACCACCACAACTGGACCCTGCCCGGTTTCTGATAGGCGATGTTCGCCCTCATACCGCCTGCAATATCCCCTTTTCAAACCGGTCCCGCCGAAACCGGCTCGGCGGCATGCCACGATGACGGGAAAATTGCCGATTAAAATGCGACAGGTTCTGGAAACCGGCTTCCTCCGCCACCCGATAGATCGGAAGGTCCGAAGACAGCAGCAGCGATACCGCCCGCCCGAGCCGCAACCCCATCAGATAATCCTGAACGCTTGATCCTGTATGGCGTTTAAAAAACCGGCGCAGTGTCCGTTCGCTCATGCCGGTCTGATGGGCTATTTCGGCGCTGCCAATCTGCTCGACATAGTGCGAATGCAAAATATCCAGAACCCGGCCAAGCCGGGTTGCCTCGTGATAATCGGGCACCGTTGCATCAAACCGCTCAGACGCCAGCGGTATCCGTTCCCGCGCATCCAGCAAAACCCGTATTACCTCTATCAGCAACAATAAGCGGTCGGCCGGATCGCCGGCATCAAACCGGGGCGTAAAGGCTGCAACCTTTCGCGCGGTCAGGGCATCGAACTTCACCCCCCGCCTCGCATCTGTCAGGGCAGGTCGCAAACGCGCAAATTCTGGCATCGTTGCACAAACATTATTGATCCAATCGGCCGTAAACCAGAACACAAAGGCCTGATGTGGCCGTTCGCCCGACTTTGCCTGCAAATCAAGATCATAGGCCCCCATGTCGATTTTCCCGGCTGCGGGCGGGGCGGCATTGTCCGAATGCCATGTATGGGGCAGGTTCGGGCCCAACAACACCAGATCATCGTCACCGTAAGAACCGATATGATCCCCGACATAGCGTTGCCCCTCACTTCCAAGCGTCAGGGTCAGTTCATATTCCGGATGAAAATGCCACTCGAACGGGATCGCACGCAGGTTCCGATGCAAGCCACGCCATGACCGGTCCGGTGCAATTTTCACATGTTCGAACAGAAGCTTCATTCAAATGCCCGCTTATACGGCTATCGCAATCGATTAACTTGGCCGAATAGTATCATATTATGTCCGCCCTGTCAGTGGGCGCAATCATTGCAGGACCCTAGAATGGTTCCAACATCATGAACCATGCGGGAGGAAACAATCATGAGCATGCTTGCAAACGCGACCACGGCGACAATGGCCCCAACCGGCCCGAATACAAACAGACCCGGCAATGCCTCGGTCAAGGAAGTTACCGGCACGCAATTGCGCGACCTTGAAAAAACGCTGCCGCTGCGTGTGCTGTCGGATGCAGATTTCAAACACTGGCAGACCTATGGCTATGTTGTTGTAAAAAATGCCGTTCCGCCGGAACAGATCAAGGCCACTGTCGATTTCCTTTGGGAATTTCAGGAAATGGACCCGAATGATCCGGCAAGCTGGTCCCGCCCGCAAATGCGCGACCATGCCATGACCGAATTGAACAATTCCGGCATGGTCGAAGCCTATCATCATCAATCAATGTGGGATAACCGCCAGACACCACGGGTTTATGATGCCTTTGTCGATATCTGGGATCGCACTGATCTTTGGGTATCGATCGATCGCGCCAATCTTAATACCCCCAATGTCGGCGCGCGTGCCTTTGACGGCTTCATTCACTGGGACGCCGATACCAGTCAGGATCCGTTGCCAATCAATGTGCAGGGGGTTTTATCGCTGGTCGATACCAATGATGATATGGGTGGTTTTCAGTGCGTGCCCGACCTGTTTGCCAATTTTGCCGATTGGCTTGCCACCGCACCAAAGGATCGCGATCCGTTCCGTCCGGACATTGCCAATATTCCCTATGAACCCAAACGCATCCCGATGCTGGCCGGTGACCTTCTGATTTTCAACAGTCTGCTGGCACATGGCATCCGTGCCAACCGGTCTAACCAGACACGCATTGCGCAGTATATTTCGATGGCTCCGGCAACACCGGAAGAACAGGAACTTGTCGATTGGCGGACCAAAAGCTGGTCCGAACGCCTGCCAGCCCGCGGCCACGCCTTCCCCGGCGACCCGCGCAATTGGGAACAGACACGCTATGATCGCGCAAAACTGACCCCGCTTGGGGAAAAGCTTCTTGGCAAAACGCCTTGGTAACAGAACAAAAAACGCCCCGGATATCCGGGGCGTTTTGCATCAGTTGGCGTCAAGTTTCGCGATCAGTGCGGCTTTTGTTTCCGCATCTACAAACGCCGCTTCAAGAGCCGTCCGTGTCAGCCCGCGAAGCTCTTCCGCGCTGAAGCCGAACACGTCTTTGGCCCGCTGATATTCTTCCGCCAGTGTTGTATCGAAAAATGGCGGATCGTCGGAACCCAACGTCACCTTGACCCCGGCATCGTAAAGCCTGCGCAACGGATGGGACGCGTAATCGGGATAAACCGACAGGGAAATGTTCGAACCCGGGCACACTTCCAAAACGATGCCGCGCTTTACCAGTTGCTCGACCAGTTTTGGATCTTCAATGGATCGCACGCCATGTCCTATACGAGTTACCGGCAATTTGTCGATCGCGTCCCAGACACTCTGCGGACCCTCGACCTCGCCTGCGTGGGTCGTGCAGCCAAGCCCGGCGTCGGCGGCAATTTTAAAGGCTGGATAAAACACTTCCTGCGAAAACATGCTTTCATTCCCGCCCATGCCAAACCCGACAATATAGGGATGACCGCAGGCAACGCTCTCAGTCGCCACACCAACGGCCTTCTCCGGTCCGATATGGCGTACGCAAGTCATGATGATCCGACCAACAATCCCGGTTTCCTTCTTGGCTCTGTCGATGCCCTCGGCAACGCCGTTCAAATGATCATCAAATGAAATCCCGCATTCCAGCGCATGCGACGGTGAACAGAAAATCTCGACATAGAGCGCACCGGCTTTGGCCTGTTCTGTAAGGTACCAGTGGGTCAGATCGGCATAATCCTTGCCAGTGCGAATGGCCGCGCTCGCCTTGTCAAAACTCATCAGGAATTCAGGAAAATTCGACCAGATATATCGATCCTGATCGTCATAAATACCGTCCGGGAGGGTGATTGCATTCCGGGTGGCAAATTTCCGCACCAGTGCCGGCGTCAACGCGCCTTCCATATGCAGATGCAATTCGGCTTTGGGGATATGCTGTGTCATTTATGGGCGCTCCGGATCTTTTTATTTTCTTTGCTAATCCAGTTCTAGCGCCAACAAGGCCCTGGGTCACGCAACAACCGTTTTCCGTCGCAGCATTTTTATCGAAGCCAAAATCGCGCCACCAACAATCAAAAGGCACCCCGCGATCACGGTCGGGCTTGCTTCGGCTTTGCCAAAACCGATCAGCAGGATCGTGCTGAGTAACGGTGCACCATAAGACGCGACACCCAGAACCTGAATATCGCCATGCTTGGTGCCATAATCCCAGACAAAGAAAGCAACCCCGACCGGGCCAAGCCCAAGTACGACAATCGCAAGCCACTGCCCGGTATCAGGCATAACCCAGATTTCAGTCACGCCATGCGTTATGAACCCCAGCACCGCCGCCCCGGCGCAAAAACCGCAAACGGCTTCGACCGGAACATTGCGATAACGCCGGTTAAGCACCGAATAGCCCGACCACAGGATGGAACAAATCATCGCCGCCCCATAGCCAACGCCATAAGCCGGATCAAAATCAAAGCCCTGCCCTTTGGTCACCAGAACCGCAGCCCCGCAAAGTCCAAGAACCGCCCCGGCAATGTGATACCAATGCAATCTTTCGCCCGGCAAAAGGGCCGAAAGCAGCACAATGAAAAGCGGCCAGAGATAGGCAATCAGACTGGCTTCAACCGCAGGCGCATTGGCTAGGGCAACGAAATAGAAAAAATGATAGCCAAACAGCCCACCGACACCCAGTACCCAGGCACCAATCGGCTGTCTTAATGCCCCGAAGGCCGAAAAACCACCGCGCGCAATCCAGATGAAACTGAAAATTGCCGCAAGAGAAAAACAAAGACTGACCAGTTGGAAAGGCGGGATGGAGCCGACTTCTGTTGTGAACAAAGCCAACATTGCCCAAAGCACAATCGCAATGCCCCCAATCATGGTGGCCTTCGTACGTTGATCAAGCAAAGTCATGGACGCCATCCCTGAGCTCAACTAATCGCGGGGGAAATGAAAGCACCCCATGGGGAAAACGTCTTTGCTCAAACTCCGGATTTATTGATCACAGGGCGGGAATGTCGCCCTTATTCAACGGACAAGGTCAGCATCAGGGAACTAAGGCATTTGCCATGCGGATCAAGGGACAGGGACCTTGTAACGCCACCACCAAGGGCATCATGCATGACAAAGTTCAGCGCCTGAATAGCGGGCAACTCATAGCGGATCACCTCGCCCGCAACCAGCCCGGCAAAGTGCTGTTTGACGCGATCTGCGGTGACTTTTTCCAATATCCGGTCCCAATGTGCCGGGTCATAGGCAATAACGGAAATGTTGGAAATATTGCCTTTGTCACCTGTTCGGGAATGGGCGATATCGCGTAAAAACATCATCAGGCCTCCAATATCTCGACAGTGGTTTTGACCGCTTTTTCGGGCAGAAGACCGGAAACGATTGCAATGATTTCACGCGCCGATTTAGTCACCCCACCGCCCGCAGCCGGACCGTTCAGATAAAGACTCTCGACTTCTTCACCAATACGCGCGGCATCGGAAATATTGTTGGTACGCCCGACAAAACGTACGCGCACTTCGGGCACACAACCAGGCTGGTCGACAGCACCACTGCCCAGCACCGCATCAACGCCAATAAGTTCCCCTCGCAATTCCTGGCAGTCGATACCCGCAAGACCAATGCGTTCTTTCAGGATATCAAGCGCCAAATGTCCGCGTTCATGCGCACCTGGTCCAGCATATGAAATCTGCCCTTCACCGATACAGGAATCGACATACCCGATTGAAACCTTAAGCTTACCGGTTCTTGGCTTGCCGTCACCGCCCGAAATCGCGACACGATCCGGACCTATTTCCGAAACTGTCACACCGGAAAAGTCGGCAATGACATCAGGCTGAAGATAGGCGGCAGGATCGTGAACCTCGTAAAGCAGCTGCTCCTTACAGGTTGCAGCAGTAACGCATCCACCGGTTCCTTTAACCTTGGTAATGACCGCCTGACCGTTTTCGTCAATTTCCGCTAACGGAAAACCAAGCCGGGCCAGATCCGGAACATCCTTGAAGCCGGGATCGGCAAAGTATCCGCCGGTGATCTGCCCCCCGCATTCCAGTAAATGCCCGACCAGCGTCCCGCGTCCAAGCCTGGTCCAGTCATCCATTTCCCAGCCGAACTCGTAAATCTGGGGTGCCAGAAACATCGCAGGATCGGCCGCACGCCCGGTCAGGATAACATCCGCCCCGGTTGCCAGTGCGTCCACAATAGGCCCCGCACCAAGATAGGCATTGGCAGAAACCAGTTTCCGATCAAACGCCCCCAACAAGCAGCCTGCATCGTCGATATGGAATGTTTCCGGGTCAAGCTCGGACAAAACATCATCCCCGGTCACAGCCGCGACACGCAAGCCGGAAAGACCAAGTTCGCGGGCCACCGCCAAGGTCTTTTGTGCCGCGGCATAAGGGTTTGCCGCCCCCATGTTGGAAATGATGCGAACACCCTTTTCCCGGCAAATCGGCAATACCGCCCTCATGCGCCGTTCCAGCAACGGGTCATATCCGGCATCCGGATTACCCATTCTTGCTTGCTGCGCAAGGGCAATGGTGCGTTCTGCCAGGCATTCAAATACGAGGTAATCGAGATCCCCGTGCCTGACCAGCTCGACCGCAGGCTCTATTCTGTCCCCTGCAAAACCCGCACCTGTTCCGATCCGCAAGGTTTTCATTGCGGTACCTCCGGAACAGAAGGCTGTTTTTTGCCAAAATAAAACCCGGTGGCAAGCACACCTACAGCAATAAATGGGGCAAGGGCAAAGGGCCAAAGGGCGAGAACGATCACCACAACCAGCATGCCACGATCAAGCCATAGCTGCCCCCAAAAACGCTGCCCACCCAACAAAGCCGGGATCGCAAACACAAGAACCAGTCCGGACAAAAGGGCATTAAGCACCGATAATGCACCGCCACCGCCGGTCATGCCCGGATACATCAGCAACATGAAGGGCACGACATAGGTCATCGCGCCAAGTCGCACGGCCTCCATCGCCGCAGGCAGCCAGTTGGTCCCGGCAATTCCCGCCCCGACAAATACCGCAACACAAACCGGCGGCGTAATTACTGAAATCGTCGCAAAATAGAACACAAACAAATGTGCGGTCAGCGGCTCAACCCCGACTGCCGTCATCGCAGGTGCAAGAACCGCCGCAACCAGCACGTAGGCGGCTGTCGTCGGCAATCCCATCCCCATCACCATGCAGACAAGACCGACCACAATCGCCACCAGAACGGTCGAATCACCGGCAAAAGAGACAATCAGCGAGCTTAGCGTCACCCCGATCCCAGTCAGATTGATCATGGAAACAAGGATTTGCGCCCCGGCAAGCAACACGCCAATGATCACCATCCCTTTTCCGGCGTCAGCAATCCCGGCCAGAACGCGATGAGCCATGGTTTTCGCCGAAAGGGCTCCATAGGATGTGGCAACAAATGCCACAAGCAATCCCCCAATTCCGTAAAAGGCAGACGTCGCAACCGACCGGCCCATGAATATCCCGATCCCAAGGCCCAAAAGGGCGGCAACAATCGGCAAAACACGACGCAATTTCAGAATTTCGGACCATGACGGTAATTCATCTTCCGGCACGAGGCGCAGGTTGCGCCGAACCGAAACAATATGCACGGTGACAAAAACAGAAAGATAAAACAGCAAAGCCGGAATGACCGCAGCAACCATCACATCGACATACGAAATGCCAAGAATTTCCGCCATCACAAAGGCCGCAGCCCCCATGATCGGCGGTGCAATCTGTCCGCCCGTCGACGCCACTGCTTCGACGGCTGCGGCAAACGGTGCCGGATAGCCAAGTCGACGCATCATCGGAATGGTAAAGTTGCCAGTCGTGGCAACATTGGCAACAGCCGATCCGGAAATCATCCCGAACAGGCCGCTGGCAATGGTTGCGATTTTCGCAGCACCACCCGCCTGTCGACCGCCCAACCGCATGGCAAGGTCCATAAAGCTTTGGCCGCCGCCGGTATGCAGCAAAAGCGCCCCGAACAGTACAAAGGCAGCAATAACAGTTGCCGCAACCCCAGTCAGCATGCCCCAAACACCAAGATCGCCAAGGAAAATGGTTTCGGTGACAAAGGCAGCGTCAAAGCCGCGATGACCAAGGTTGCCCGGAAGATTATCGCCCAATAGTGCATAAGCCAGGCCGATCACGACCAGTGCCGGGAAAATGATACCCACGGCACGGCGACCGACTTCCAGAACCGCGAGAACAAGTCCTGCTGTCAAAACCATGTCCAGCGTCGTCGCCCACGGCAAGGAAGTCATGATTTCATCGTAATTCACAACGATATAGCTGCATGCGCAAAGGGTAATCGCGGCAATCAGCACATCGACGCAAATGCCCAGTTTGCGCCAGGGCCGTTCGTGCCCCAACGGATAGATTGCAAGTCCCAGACAAACCACCAGCGCAAGAAAAATCGCCCGCTGGATAAGACTTTCAAATGGTCCTGTCGCTGCCGTATAGAAAACAAAGGCACCAACCAGCAGTGCAAGCCCGCTTTGAACGCGATCCAACATGACGATTTTCCCTGATATTCTTTTTATATGATTATATGGCTGACTTATTGCTTCGCCGGATCAAGCCGTGCCGGGATTTCGATCCCCTGTTCACGGAACCATTTCGCAGCACCCGGATGCAACGGAATTGTTGCGTATTGCAGGGTCAGTTTCGCAAGATCAACGCCTTTGACACTGGCCATCGCGGCCCCCTGTACTTCCTTGTCTTCCATCGCCGCCTTAACGATCTGATAAGCGGTTTCTTCGGACAGATCGGGACCGGCACCGACACCTACGCCAAAGCTCCAGGTCGTGTAGGCAGGAACACCATCCGCCGCACCAGCCGGAACATCAACCACGGAAACATCCGGCATCTTTTCAATCAGGGTTGCCTTCTGATCATCCGTCAGGCCAAGCACGCGAATGGGGGTAAAGGTCGCGATATCAATCGTTGAACTGTCAAGCTTTTCACCGGCACCGGATTTTACGTAACCCGCCACACGGTTGTCCTTGATCATGTCGACAACATCCGTTGTCGACCCACGCACGTAATCCGCGCTCAGACCAAGAGCATTGAAAACCGCCTCGGTTGTGCTTTCTGTTGCCGATCCCTTGATCCCCGGATTGAAGCGGACATCGGCAAGACCCGCAAGATTTTCGACACCAGCATCATCGCGCACGATCACGTTTTGTGGTGCACCGGTATAAACCCACAAAAGCCCCAGATTCATTGCATGGCCTTCAAACTTGTTGGTTCCGGCAACGGCATGCTGGGCAACGTTTGTCGTCACAAGCCCAAGGTCAATCTGTTTGCGTTCGATACGACGCAAATTATCCATTGTGGCACCGGTCTCAACAACCGATGCCTCGATATCGGCAACATTGTCATTGATCAGTTTTGCCACAGCAACGAAGTAGCCATAGTGGCTTGATGATGCTGAGGTCGAACCAATCAGCAGCTTTTGCTGGGCGAAAGCCGGAAACGAAAGGCCAATAGCCATCGCTCCGGCAAGAGCGATCTTCATCATTTTCATAGGATATTCCTCCCTAAGCTCCGTGGGGCATTTTGTACTGCGGATATTTTTCAGTTTGTTTTCCGTCAGCCATACCAAAGCTTGCCCTATAACTTTTGTTGCCTGAAGTGATTAAAATGACATAATTAATGCATGAAACGCATCAATATTGACATGGATGAAATCCGGGCCTTCATTCTTTTGTCCGAAAGCGGAAGTTTTCGGGCAACGGCAGACAAACTTGGCCTTTCGGGATCAGCACTAAGCCGACAAATCAGCCGACTTGAACAACGCACCGGCACGCGCCTGTTTGACCGCGATACGCGCAATGTCGCCCTGACCCAACAGGGCCGTGTTTTTCGTCATCTCGCCGAACGGATGCTTGGTACGGCCGAAAATGCGCTGTCTGAATTTGATTCCTATCTTGCCGCACGACGCGGACGCCTGACAATTGCCGGTCTTCCATCCGTTACGGCCGGCTTGCTGCCGCCACTGATTTCCAGTTTCATGGACGCTCATCCCGATATTGATGTGCAGATCAACGATGTTCTTTCGGACGGTGTGATCCGCGAAGTCGAAATGGGTCAGGCCGATCTTGGTTTTACCGCAGGTGTGGTTCAGGCGACCGATAACCTGTCCTTTCAAAAACTGCTGACGGACCGATTCATTGCGGTTGGTGCGCCCGGCGGCATCCTTGATGAAAAACGTCCCTACACATGGGAAGAACTGATTGCCGAGCCGATTGTCGCCATGGCATCGGGCACAAGTGTCCGCACATTGATTGATGCAGCCTGCGCACAAAACAACATTCCCTTCCGCCCCCGGTTCGAGGTGTCCCATCTTGCCACAGCCGGAGCCTTCGTTTCACAAGGTTTGGGCGTGACAGCCCTGCCCGCGCTGACCCTTCCGGTTTTGGGGCGGGAACCGTTGATATTCCGGCCATTGGAAAAGCCGGAATTACTGCGACATATTGGATTGATCTGGCGATCCGGGCGCACCCTTTCCCCGGCGGCGATGGCCTTCCTTGAGCTGGTGCGACGAAGCGATCTGAAATCGAATATTCCCGATGATTACGACTGGTAGGATGAACCATCACTTGCCGTGGCCGACCCGCGCCGAAGCGCGATCGGTGCATGTCCGAACCGCCGGGAAAAGGCACGTGAAAACGCGCTTTGATCGGTGAAGCCGACCTCTCGTGCGATATTGCCAAGTGTCATGGTATTTTTCGGATCGCTAAGCACCGCATGGGCGCGCTGCAATCTTTGTTCCCCAAGCCATCGCATCGGCGTTGTCCCCAGATGGCGCTGGAAGGTGGCAAATAGCGCGCTTTCCGATTGCGCTGTAATCATTGCCATTTCAGAAATCCCAATCGGTTCGGACAGGCGCAGTTCAATCCAGGCAAGCAACCGTTGCAACCGCATTGGAATACCCTGACCGGAATCAGCATCGCGGCCCTGCGCGGCTGCCGAATGGCCAAGCACCTCACGCAAGGTTTGGCAAATGAAGGCATCATCGGCAAAGGCACTTTCGCAGGTCGCAATTCCCGCCATATGCAGCAATGACAGATTTTCCGACTGCAGGTTTCCCTGCCCGTCAGGGGCGATGCGCCGTATCCGCGATATCGCCCGCTTTTGTTCAAGCCCCTGCAAAAGACCGGTCAAATGTCCCGCATATCCCGCCACGACTTCAAGATAGGGCGATGCCCCCGCCTGATGCCAAAGCCTTTCAAGACCAGTCTGTGCCGCGACTTCGGTATCGACATCAAGCACAAGAAACCGGTTCATCCCCACCGCCCGATAGGCATGGGTATCGCCCGCCGGAACAAAGGCCAGTCTGCGACCGGAAACACATCCGCAACGCCCCTCTATCTCAAGCTCAAGCATGCCAAGATCGGCAATGATGATCTGGTGAAAATCATCATGGCTGTGACTGGCGGCTTCAGATCGGTACTGGCGAAAACTTGTTTGCATTTCTGTTCCTGTTCAGGAGCCACACGATATGCGATTGCAGCAGTTCCGCAAAGCCCTTCGGCACCCGAAATCCGGACAAGCAAAAATCCGGCGGGGCATTTACCACGAATGCCTCGCCGGATTGCACCGGTCGCCCGGGAGGAAGGCCAAAACTTATGAAAACAGTTCCCTGTTTTCTTCGACGATCTGCGGCAAACGTTCCATCGTCCCTGAGAGGTGCTTGCGCATTTCAGAACTGGCCAGATTTCCATCACCAGACTGGATCGCTGCAATAACCGCCTTGTGCCCCTCAAGCACCGAAAGCATTTTGCCTGCACGCGGCAGATCAAGCATGCGAACGCGTGCCAGGTGGCCGCTTCGCGCCGTTACCTGCACATGCAGGTTGGACTGGTTCACACCGGTAAACAGGGCGGCATGAAACGTCTCGTCAAGCTGCTTGAACAGATCGATCTGTTCGATATCGCCTGCAAGCGCTTCCTGCATTTTTATAATGCCCTTGGCTTTGACAACCGCACCGGTTTCGCCCATTTCCGCCAATTGCCGAACAACTTCGCATTCCGCAGCAACGCGCAGAAAATGTTCTTCGCGAATGCGGGCAACATCTATCTTGGTCACAATGGTGCGCGACTGGGGATAGGATGCAACCAGCCCGTCCTGTTCCAGACGCATGATGGCTTCACGCACCGGGGATTGGCTGACTTTGAAGCTTTCGGCCAGTTCCGCCCGAACCAGTGTTGTTTCAGGCGGAAGTGCCAGCGAAATGATCCGGCTTCTGATTTCCTCATACACAAGTGCCGAGGCCGGAACATGCGCATTGGCTTTTATCCCGCCATCCTGAACAGGCATGAAACCGCCCATAAATGTGTTCATCTTCACTCAACTCCCCGGCAATTGCGCAATGCCTGCATCCTTTGGGTCCCTAATTACATCAAGGCGTTGGGCAATAACAACGTCAAGCTTGGCACTGCCGCCATCAGAATGAAAAATACCGCCATCGCAATGAAGAACGGGATAGATGCCCGGGTATAAGCACCGGTTTTGACATCAAGAATGCCGCAAACCGTAAACATGATGACCCCGACCGGCGGCGTCAGTCCGCCAAAGTTGATCAGCGTCACGATCAAAATTCCCATATGGACCGGGTCATATCCGGCATTGACCAGAACCGGCATGACAATCGGTGTGACCAGAAGGATATTTGCCGCCCCTTCAAGGAACATGCCACTGATGACAAGAACCGCAACAACAAGGGTCAGGATCAGAACCGGGTTTTCGGTAAGCGTTGTGACAAATTCGGTGATCTGCTGGGGTGCACGTTCGATGGTCATGGCATAGCCAAGAACGGCAGCCATAATGATCAGCAACATCACCATTCCAAGATCGGAAACAGAACCGGTCACTGCCTCGTAAAGCTTTTTCCAGTCCAGTTCCCGATAAACGAAAAACCCGACACAAAGCGCATAGAAAACAAGGAAAGCCCCTGCCTCGGTCGCAGTAAACAGGCCGAACCGGAAACCGACGATCAGAATGACCGGAAATGCCAATGCCCAGATGCTTTCCGAAAAGCTCGACCAAAGTTCTTTTGCACTCGGCACCGTTGGCAGATCGGGTTTGTAGCCGTTTTTATGCGCCACAAACCAGGATGTGATCATCAGAACAATCGTCAGGAAAATACCGGGCAAAATACCCGCGAGGAACAGACGACCGATCGAAACCTCATTCACAAACCCGAACAGGATCAAACCAATGCTTGGCGGAATGGTCGCGGTGATAACCGACCCGAAGGCAAGAACCGCAGCGGTCGATGCCTTGGAATAGCCCTGCTTGATCATGCTGGGGCCCAGAAGGCGCGCCTCCATAGAGGCATCGGCAACAGCCGAGCCCGAAATCCCGCCCATCATGAAGCTTAAAACGATGGAGACCTGCGCCAGTCCCCCGGCCATCCAGCCGGTCAGCAGACGGGCAAATTTGACCAGGCGGAACGTAATCCCCGTCACATTCATCAGGTTTCCGGCAAGGATAAAGAACGGCACGGCCAAAAGCGGGAAGCTTTGTGTTGCCGTTACCATTTTCTGGATCACCACGGTTGGCGGCATGGCTCCGGTCAGAATGAAGACCGGCACCGAAGCAAGTGCCAGGGCAAAGGCGACAGGCATTCCGATGACCAGAAAAACCGTAAACAGTACCGCAATCAGTATCAGCATCAGAACAGCCCCTTGCTTCGAATTCGTTCGACAAGTTTAAACACCATGGTCCGCATCAAAAGGAGCAGACCGACAACCATCGAAGCATGGATGTAAGAGGCATGGATTTGCGTTGCGCCGACAAGACGGGGATGCATCAAAATCATGTTGCCCCACGCGTAATACAGCAGAAACGCAAGGAAGCTGATGATCACGACGATGTTGAACAGCTCAACCAGATCGCGTGCTTTCGGGGATATGTTGTCCTGCAGGATCTGAAGGCCGAAATGCCGGTTTTCCTGCATGCCAATGTCTGCAGCCAGCATGCAAAGCCAGACAAAAATCAGCTGGGCCATTTCAATCGACCAGATAATCGGTGATCCCATGGCCCTGGCAATTGACGCAACACCGACAAGAATGACGACCGCAACCAGCAGAATCCCGGCGCAGGCAAACTCAATTTGCTTGAGCATGTATTCCATTCCATCTTGAAGTTTGAAGTGCGTTGCCCCGCATCCGGAACAACGCACATTCGAAAGGCACGTTAATTGTCACCGGGAAATCAGCGGCCAAGAACTTTATTAACGATGGCGGCTTCCGCTTCGAGATCAAGCTGCTTGTAAACCGGTTTTACAGCTTCCTTGAACGGTGCAAGATCGACTTCGCTGACCTCAACCCCGCTTGCGGCAACATCTTCAAGGGCTTTTTCGCCGAGTTCGATGGTCAGTTGCGATGCATAGCGGCCATCCTCGACCGCAAGATCACGAACGATTTTCTGGTTTTCAGGGGAAATATCATCCCATGCATCGGCACCGACGACCAATGCGGTAACAAGCTGAATATGGCCGGTCTTGGTCACATTCTTGATCACTTCATACAGTTTGGCATTCCAGATTGCGGTCGGCTGGGCTTCAGCACCGTCAATCGTGCCAAGCTGCAAGGCAGTGTAAACTTCGCCCCAGGCAATCGGGGTTGGCTCGGCACCCATCGCGCGGATGGTTTCGATCCAGACTGGCGCACCGATTGTCCGCATCCGGACACCGGCAAGATCAGCAGGGCTTGAAACCGGGTGCTGCGTCAAGGCATGGCGCGCGCCCTGATACCAGTTCGATGCAATCATCACGAGGCCGGACTTCTCGCGAAGCTCGTCACCCCAGGCGATATATTCATCCGAAAGGGCAAATTTGTCGGCCTGCTCGTAATTATCAAACAGGAACGGTGCCGACATGATCGCCAGCGACGGAACGAAACTTGAAAGACGGGCAACATCGGTGACCGTTCCAATCGCGGCACCGGCACGGGCCTGATCGATCATCTCGGTGGTGTCGCCAAGCTGCGAATTGTGGAAAACCTCGATAACCACTTCACCATTGGTGGCTTTTTCCACATCAAGCTTGAACTTCTCAAGCCCCTGCCCCATCGGGTCATTCGGTGCGAGAACAGTCCCGATGCGAAGCGTCGTTGCAGCCGTCGCAGGCATGCCTGCGGCAAGCGCCCCGGCAAGCACAGCACAGATTCCAAGTGTTTTCACAGTAAAGTTCATTATGGAAGTCCTCCCGTTGGATTGGCGTTTTTGCCATTAATTGATATTTTAGTTTGTTTGAAATTTTAGATATGCGAGATCAATCTTGTCAACTGATTTCTCAACTTGTTAAAATTCATAAAAATCAAATACTTAAATAGGCTTATCAATTCTTCAGGCCGAGACTTGTAATAAACTTGGAAATGATTACGCCCCCGCTCCAAAAACGAAAATGGCGATCCGGAGCTGCCATATTCTGTACAAAGCCCCATCACATTTACCGGTCATCTTCGACAGACACGAAATAATCCGCATCACACGGAACCGTGACTGAACCCTGCGGCAACGCGACGCGTAAAACGTGCAAAACAACAGGATCACACCGTGACAACGGATACCGGGCACGCGCACACCTCCTCGCCCATTGTCGGGCAACCCGTATCGGACAGCACCATTGCGCCCGGTCACGCCATGCTTGTCCGCTACATTCTGTCGATGGCGGGCATGGCTTTCATCGATGTGTGCTTTTCCGGCGCTTATGTTCTGATTTCGGGCAACTTTTCGGTCATCTGGCGGGCGGCCATCATTAACGCCGTTATTCTGGTTGCCCTCAATACCGCCGGGGCAATTTTGATTTTCCAACCGATTTTGCGGATGATCAATGCACTGGCGCACCAGCAACCCATCAAACGCAGTACCGGCCTGCGGCGCCTGCGCAAGCTTCATGTTCTTTCCGCAATCTGGGCCTTCACGGTCGGGCTTGCCTATTGCCTCGCCGCATTCGGTCTTGGCACCTTCAACGTCAATCAGGCCGACCTGCCAGAGGTTGATCTGGCAACCAAAATCTACGCAGCGTCATGGTTCAGCTTTGCTTATGCCGCACATTTTGCGATCTATGCGTTTTTCGCCTCGGCCGACTGTGCTGAAATCATTCGCAAACAGACACATGATCTTTGGGGAATTGAATATCATCCCGGACGCGGGCGCATCGGATTACGCTTGGCTATTGTGATCCTGGCCCTGACCCTGATTTCATCGGTAGCCATTCTGCTTGATATTACGCTGTTTCGCGATATCCGCGCAGCACAGGGACTAAGTGTTGAGCAAGCCGTGATCCTTGACGTAATTGCAACGGAAACTGCTGCCGTTTTGTGTCTGTTTTTCATCAGCCGCACCCTTACCCGTCCGATCGGACAATTGACCGAAGCCGTGCGTGAAATCGGCGCAGGACAAACCACAACCCGTATCGCCGTCACCAGCGACGATGAAGTCAGCCGACTGGCATTCGAATTTAATCGAATGGCTGCGGGGCTGGAGGAAAAAGACCGAATGCGCCGTGCGTTCGAACGCTATGTCAGTCAGGATGTTGTCGAACTAGCCATGAAACGTGAACAAAGCGGCGATCCCCGCGCGGCCGGGGAGCTTCGCTTTGCCACGGTAATGTTTACCGATATCAGCGGCTTTACGCGCCTGTCGGAGGATATGGAACCGGCTGATGTCATTGCCCTGCTGAACGAATATTTCGATCTGGTCAATGCACCGATCCGCAATCACCGCGGTGTGGTTCTGAACTATGTCGGCGATGCACTTCATGCCGTGTTCAATGTCCTGCACGAAGATCCTGATCACGCTGCCAACGCAGTACGGGCGGCCATCACCATGCAAAACATTACCCGCCATCATAAATTCGCGGGCACCATGAATGTCCAAACACGGATCGGTATTCATTCCGGGCCGGTGGTTGCCGGCCCTGTCGGATCGGGAGACCGGATCGATTTCACCATTCAGGGCGACACGGCCAATCTTGCATCGCGCCTTGAAGCCATGAACAAGGAAACCGGCACCGAGATTCTGATCAGTGCCGCAACCCGAGAATTGGCCGATGCCGCCACGGGCGGGACAATTGCCTTTAAAGCCCTGGGTTCCTTTACCATTCGTGGTCGCCAGCAACCGGTTGACCTGTTCACCATTTCAGATGAGTAAATTGGCTTTTCCGATATGCCAGTCCGCAGCTAAATTGGCCGCTCGAAATTTAGCCTTTTTTGCCAAACCCCAATCCCATATGTTTTAATGAAATAATTCATCATCTTGCAAGATGACGGGCCTTCGGGTGAGCGGGCAAACCTAAAAGCGGAGACGATTTTGACCTTCTGCGAAAAGTGCGATCAGATACCGGAAATTGCGCCGAGCGAAGGCCGCCTTTACCTTTGGCCACCCGTTGCACATACAACCGGTAAAATTCTCGCCAATATCAAAAAGTTTGGGCATTCGGCAGAAAAAAGCGCATCGGTTGCAACGCTTTATCTTGATTATATTCGTCCGGGTCTGCGCCCGCTGATTGATGCAATTTCCGAAAACCTGCTGCCCGAGGAAATCGCCGATACCAAGGCGTTGATTATGCCCGGCAAGGTGGAACCCCAACTTGACGACATTGCGCGCGTCACCTCGCTTGGTGCCATTCGCGCACAGATCGGCGCCGAATGGCTGGGCGACATGCTGCGGGACAATCGCCTGAAATCCGTTTTTCAACCGATTTTTGCGGCTGAAAACATCACCAAGCCCTATGCGCACGAATGCCTGATCCGCGGGACCGATAAAACCGGCAATGTCATCACTCCGGATAAGTTGTTTGGCGCGGCCCAATCAGCCGATTTGCTATTCCAGCTTGACCGGGCGGCGCGTGCGGCAAATGTTCGCAACGCGCACGAAGCTGGCATTTCGGGCAATCTGTTTATCAACTTTACGCCAAGTTCGATCTACGATCCGGATTCCTGCCTGCGTACAACGATTGATGTCGTTTCGGAATGCGGGTTGGATCGCAACAAGGTTGTCTTTGAAGTTATCGAAACCGAAAAAGTGCGGAGTATCGACCATCTTGGCGCGATTTTGAAATCCTATCGCGACTCAGGATTTCGGGTTGCACTGGACGATGTCGGATCGGGCTATTCGACCCTGAACATGCTGCCGCAATTGCAACCCGACATCATTAAAATCGACCGGGATCTGATCGACCATGTTGATCAGGACAAATACAAACAGGCCATCGTCAGCAAGCTGATCGACCTGGCCAAACAGCTCGACATCGATGTCGTTGCAGAAGGAATTGAACGCCAGGGCGAACTTGATTTCCTGACCGATTATGGCGTGGATTATGTGCAAGGGTATCTGCTTGGAAGGCCAAATGCCGTGCCTTTTGCCGATGGCGCATAAGCCCAATCCAATTATTCTGTGACGCCATCTCTTGTCTGCAGGCACAAGACATGTACGCCCCGCAGTTACCGGGCAACGTTTCGGAATTTTGCCGGGGTCAGACCGGTAAAGCCACTGAACCTTGTGGTCAGATGGGCCTGGCTTGAAAAGCCGGTGGCATGCGCGATATCGGCAACCGACCGTGCCGGATCACGCAACATCTGCTTTGCGGCCTCGATCCGGCGACGCAGAACATATTTATGCGGTGCCTCGCCCACGGACTGGCGGAACATACGCGCGAAATGATATGGCGACAGCCCCGCCTCGGCCGAAATCTGTTCGAGTGAAAGCGGCTGATCCAGATTGGCTTCGATAAAATCAAAGACCCGGCGTCTGATTTGCGGTGACAAGCCGCCCCGTACCCGAAATTCCAGATCCCGTTTCGAGGAATAGCTGCGCAGCATATGCCCCATCAGCATCTGCCCCGCACTCGACATTGCCATACGATCAGCCGGAGCATCCCAGTCCAGCGGCAACATGGCATGGCGGATTGTCTGCTCGATCAGGGGATCAAGGAAAAAGGTCTTTTCAGGGACTTCGACGGCGTTGGGTTCGATGTCGAACGCCTCGACCACCGCGCGTTCCCATGCAGAATGCGGGATATAAAGGTGGAACAGCTCGACCTCGCCATTGACCACCCAGTCCGACGTCAGATGTGCCGGCATCAGGCAACAGCGCCCCGGCCCGCCACCGGTTAGCGGATCAGGTCCGATCTGGCGTTTAATGCCGGTGCCACCGTTGACATAGAGGCTGATGGTGTGATGGTCAGGATCGGTATAGCGGGTCATGACATCCGCGTTGCGCCGCCAGTGTGCCGCCGAAATGCTGTCACCAAAATCGCCCGCATTCAGCAGTTCGGCATCACCGATCAGCTGATTATAGACTTCAAAATTCTGGTATCGACCATTGGGCACAAACATCGGCACGTCCTGTTTCTGAGGCCTGATCATCGCATTGCTGCACCATATTGCAAAGCCCGTCGTGCGAATGGCTGCATTGATTTGCGCAAGATTGTGAAAAACACCGCAAGTTCGTGAAAGCCTGATCACCCCCAAACGGTCTATAAACAGCCAAATGATATGCCCCACATATCGACCTTATCCTGTTTTTCGCCCTGCCCCTCTCGTCACCGGAGTTGCCCCGTTATCATGACCGCATTGCTTTTTCTGATCGTCACGGCCTGCTGGGGATTTACCTGGTATGCGATCAAGCTTCAGATTGGGCCGATCCCGATTGAAATGTCGATCTTCTACCGCTTTTTGCTAGCCGCCGTGGTGTTGTGCGGTTTTCTGATCCTGTCGCGCAAATGGCGACCGGTTCCGTGGCGGGCTCATCCTTGGATCGTGCTTCTGGGATGCGGGTTGTTTGGCATCAACTTTATCCTGATGTATTCGGCAACCGGTTATATCGCATCGGGGATTGTTGCGGTGATCTTTACCACCTCGACCATTTTCAATGCGCTTGGCAACTGGGCCTTTTATGGCCAGCGGCCGGGTCTGCGCTTTGTCTTTGGGGCGGCATTCGGCCTTGGCGGTATTGCCTGTCTGTTTGCCAATCAGATTTACGCGCTGTCGCATAATCCGCATGCCATCACCGGCCTTTTGTTCGCCCTTGGCGGAACGGCGGTGTTTAGCATGGGTAACATGGTGTCGGTCAAACTGAACGCCATGGGTATTCCCAACCGCGATGCGGTGGCGCGTGGCATGGCCTATGGTGCGGTATTGCTGTTCATCTTTGCTCTGCTGCGCGGTCAGACGCCGGTCATGCCGACCGATCCGGTCTATATCGGCGGTCTTCTGTATCTGGCCATTCCGGGCTCGGTCGTTGCCTTCATTGCCTATCTGGCGCTGGTTCATCGGGTCGGTGCAGGACGTGCGGCCTATGTCACCGTCCTGTTCCCGGTTGTCGCCCTGACCGTTTCAACCTTCCTTGAAGGTTATGTCTGGACCCCGATTGGTGCCACCGGCCTTGTGATGATCTTCCTTGGCAATATCACGATATTTGCCCGCCTGCCCGGCGCAAAAGCCAGAGCGGCCAAATCGGCAGCAGCCAAATCAGCAAAGGCATAAATGAAAACGGCCGCAGGGGACCTTCCGGCGGCCGTTTGCCATTGGGGGCTTGCTGTTGCCTCCCCTATGCCGGTTTGGCTTTGCGCCCGTGCCAGACTTCGGGGTTGATCATATGGATCGGATCGCCATTGGCATAGGCGACCACCTGATCGAAAATATCGCCAAACTGCATGTCCAGTTCATCCTCGGTCACGAAGCCAACATGCGGTGTTGCCAGAACATTGGGATGGTTCGCAAACCGGTCATCCGGATCGGTTAAGGGTTCGGTATCGAGCACATCCACCGCGGCCTTGCCCGGCCGCCCGGCATCAAGGGCCGCCAGAAGCGCACCCGGCACCAGCAACCCGGCCCGCGATGTGTTGACAAACAGGCTTCCGGGTCGCATCCGTGCGAGATCATCGGCCGTAATTATCCCGAGAGTTTCCGGGGTCAGGCGCATATGCACCGTGATGATATCGGGTGCTGCAAAGAACGCCTCGCGTGACGCGGCAACATCCAGCCCGTCATCAGTAGCAGCCTTGCGCGATGCCTCGGACGCCCAGACCAGCACATTCATCCCGAACGCCTTGGCATAGCCCGCAACCACGCGCGAAATCTTGCCATATCCGAGGATACCGATTGTTCGCCCGCGCAGTGTCTTGCCAATCCCCATCTGCCACTGCCCGGCTTTAAGCGACGCGTTCTGTTCGACGATCTGGCGGGCGGATGCCATGATCAGCGCCCATGTCATTTCTGCCGCCGCATAGGATGGTGCCTTGCCCGCCCCCTGTTTCGAACACAGCAACACGCCGCGTTTCGTGCAGGCATCGACATCAATATGGGGATAAGCACTGCGCTGGCTGATCAGTTTTACATTTGGCAAATGTGCCAGCAATTCATCGGTGACCCTGGTGCGTTCACGAAAAAGCACGACCGCCTCGGCATCGCCAATCGCGCGCGCCAGTTCTGCCGGATCATCATATTTCTGCCGAAGGATCGTCACGTCATGCCCGGCCAGTTTTTCATAACAGGGCAAATGAAAAATGCTGTCGAGATAGTCGTCAAGAATTGCGATCTTCATTCCAAATCCCGCTATGTTTACCGTATGTAACGGCATTTATTCGCCGTGATCACGACACTTTGGGCGATACTCGCACCGAGAGAATGGTGGTGCAATACAGATCGTCCATATCCAACTCTATCGCCCTTTCCACCTTTGCTTTTCCTTCCGGTTTGCCTCTATGCAATCCTGTAAAAACCGTGAAAGCCGCCAACCGGGATTGTGCCGATTGGCCATAAGGGTGCGCTTGGCTGCGATCACATCACCATGCCCTACCCCATAGACGTCTTGCAGCATCCAGTCTTCCATCGCCAGCATGGCCTCAACCTCGCGCAGGTTCCGCCGATACGCTTCGCGACGCACGCGCCATTTGGCCCAAAAACCCGTCATTCTGGCCCACACCCCATCGGACCTGCTGGTCACGTCGGTTTTGGCGGCTACCGTCGGCTCGCATGAAATTTGCGCTGCCATGGCCATCATCCTTTTTAAGTTTTTCCATTTACTGATAACGAGATGATGAGGATTTCTTATTGATGAGACGAACGAGAAGATTTAACATCTTTGATTGAAAAAACTCATAAATTGGCAATCACATATGTCCTCTTTGCCCGGAAACCTGCCAAATCTTGATCTTGATCTGGCGCGGACCTTTGTCGCGATTTGTGAAACTGGCAACTTTTCGCGCGCGGCAGAACGGGTCAATCGCAGTGCCTCGGCCATCAGTCTTCAGGTCAAGAAGCTTGAGGAAATTGTCGGATGCAGCCTGTTTGAACGCGAAACCCGCCGGGTGCGACTGACCCCGGATGGCGAGGTTTTATTGGGTTTTGCACGACGTCTTCTGCAGCTCAATGATGAGGTCATGTCACGCTTCCGCACCCCGGATTTTGCAGGGAAAGTGCAGCTAGGCGTGCCCAATGACAATGGGATCATCGCCATTCCCGAAATCATGCGCCGTTTTGCCATCAGCCACCCGCATGTCGAGGTCGATGTCTTTCTCGGCCCGACCGCAAGGCTGCGCCAGCGCATTGCCGACGGCACCACCGATATCGCCGTTTTCAGTTATGACCCCGAACTTGATCCGCAACCGCCAATCCATAGTGAACCGCTTGTCTGGCTTGGTGCTCGCAACGGAATGGCGATTGAAAAACGCCCGCTTCCGGTCGCACTGGCCGAACCGGGATGTTATTGGCGGGCGATGGCATTGCGGGCGCTTGACGAAGCGGGGATCAATTACCGCGTTGCCTATACCAGCGAGTTTTGTCAGGCCCAGATTGCCGCAACCGAGGCTGACCTTGCGATCTGTCCGGTCCCGATCAGCGTGATTTCCGATCGCCTGATCCATCTCGATGCCCACCACGGCCTGCCCGAGCTTGGCGAATATCGCATAACCCTGGCCAAGCGCCCCGGTACCGGCCCGGCAGAGGATGCCCTGGCGGAGCATGTCGTGAGCAGCTTCAAGATGGCGGCAGAGCGCGGCATGCGTCTTTTTGCCTGAGCATTTTGATAGCCGGTGTTGATGTCCGAATCTGGCGAGCCAGCCACGCCAACAGGCTTTAAGATCCATTCCGTCACCACCACATTTCAGACGGATCATGGATATGAGCACGGATACCTGGATTGCCCTTTACCCGGAACAGGAACGCAACCGCACACTTGCAAGGCGCATTCCGGCAGGCCCGAAAGCACCCCGACCAGAACCGGGAAAAATCAGCCAGAGCCATGACCCATCCCCGCGCATGGATGGGCGGAGCTGGTTGATGCTGATTGTACTTTCGGTGCTGTGGGGCGGGTCGTTTTTCTTTACCGAAATCGCACTTGTCGATTTGCCGCCCTTTACCCTTGTTCTGGGGCGGGTGGCGATTGCCGCGATGATCCTGTGGTGGGTGGTTCTGTTACGCCATATCGTGATCCCGCATGACCCGAAAATATGGCTGGGTTTTCTTGTCATGGGGGCGCTTAACAATCTGATCCCCTTTTGCCTTATCGTCTGGGGACAGACCCATATCGCAAGCAGTCTGGCGGCAATCCTGAATGCGACGACACCGCTTTTCACCCTGATCATCGCCCATCTGGCGACGCAAAATGAAAAGCGATCACGGCGCAAGGTGATTGGCGTTCTGACCGGTTTTATCGGCGTTATCGTCGTCATCGGCCTGCCCGATGCCGTGGAAGCCCGCATAAGCAATGTGACAAACATCGCCGCACTCGCGCCATTTGCGGTGCTTCTGGCCGCAGTCTCTTATGGGTGTGCGGGGGTGTTTGGCCGGCGCTTCAAAAACAGCCCGCCGATCCTCACGGCCGCAGGCCAAACCAGCGCATCGAGCCTGATGCTGATCCCGCTTTGCATATTTATCGATACCCCCTGGAACCTGCCGTTTCCCAAAACCGAAACCATCCTTGCCGTGCTGGGCATCGCGGCGTTTAGCACCGCCCTTGCCTACATCCTGTATTTCCAGCTTCTGAACCGTGCGGGGGCGAGCAACCTTCTGCTCGTCACCTTCCTGATCCCGGTCAGCGCGATTTTGTTGGGTGTTATGTTCCTAGGCGAAACGCTTGCACTGCGCCAGATTGGCGGGATGGCGGTGATCGGATTGGGGCTTGCCGTGATTGACGGACGTTTGATCGGGCGCAAAGGGAACCCGCGAAAGTTTTCGGCTTAGCCTAGCCGCCTATAAAGTTTCCCGAAAAAGTTCTTGATTTGTTCTTTTATTTATGTCATAAGAGAAAAGTCAACGGGAGAAATGCACCCGGACCGAAACCCGCGAGGCCTTGAGCCTTGCGGGTTTTTGCGTTTGGGCTGGATGAAAGAGGATATCAGTATGCAGGGACAAAGACACAGAGCGGGCGGCGGGGCGACCCGCAGGATGTTGATTGGCGGATGGCGGAACCATTACGGCGGCGTTCTGCCCTAGGATTAACGGGGCTAACCCGGTCATTTGTCATGACGGGAGAGGTGCGTCTTTTTGGCAAGGGAGCGTTAAATTCGCGGGGAGCAGCGACAATGGCAGCATGGGCGGCAGCAGCGAACAGCGGTGCGTTGCGGCCCGCCAACGATGGACCGGTGGGGGCCGTGCGCCCGAAGTCCGTCTGCGGGCCAAACTGACGGAGGCCCGAGATATGTCCGGGCTTCACCGGTTGCCGAAAATGTCACCGGGGGCAGCAGCAAGCCATGGACCGTCGAAGATGGACAGGGCCGACGAGTGTGAGGACCGTGTGCCCGAAAACCGTTTGTTGGTGAGTTTGGCGCAAGCCCGAGCCTTGTCTGAACGCCGGGGTGGCAGGTTGTTGCCGGGACCGGAAAGTGATCGAGGTGGACGGAGAGCCCGATGGCGGTCCGTCGGCGGGGTTGGTGAAGGCCCGAGGTTTGTCAGGGCTCAGGTGATTGCGCAAGTCGGGTTTGGGGCCGGTTTTGGGTGGCGTGCCCTGCCCCGTTCGGGGTCGTTTGCCGATCTGCCGTTGGTGACCCCGCCGACGAATGGGCGCACCCGGACGCCACCAGCCTGCACTGGCCGGTCGAGCGGACCATGCAGGCATGAGGCGTTGCACAGCCGGGCGTTTTTCTGGTGCTGTGCGGCAACCTCCTTGCCCGCTTTGCGCCATCCGGCCTATTGGGCGAAATAACAATCCTGATCGATATCGGCGAGCAACCCGGCCTCTGTCGGGGACCAGTCCAACTGCCGACGCGTGATGTCGCTTGCCGCCGGGCAATCGAGTTTGGCGAAATGGGTGAACCAGCCGAAATGATCGGCGGCCTCGGCGGGGGTTTTGGATACGGTCGGCACACCCAGCCGTTTGCCAATCACCCCGGCGATCTCGCGAAAGGCGATGCCGGTTTCGGCGACCGGGTGATAGACGGCACCCGGCATCGCGACCTCGACCGCGCGGACATAGGCGCGTGCGGCGTCAAAGCGATGCACGGCGGGCCAGGCATTGTTGCCATCGCCGATATAGGCCGAAACGCCGGTCTGGCGGGCTATGCCAATCAGGATCGGCACAAAGCCATGATCGCCCCTTCCATGCACCGACGGTGGCAGGCGCATGAGCGAAACATTAAGCCCCTGCCCGACAAGCTCGGCGACGGCGCGTTCGGTCGCGACACGGGGCATGGCGTTTGGCCCGAAATCGGGCACGTCCTGCTCCGTCACCTGCATCCCACCGGCCAGAAGCCCGAGACCCGATGTCACGACAAGCGGCTTTTGCGTGCCCGCAATCGCATCGCCAAGGGCGGCGATGACCTCCGCATCCTCGGCACAGCTTTGGGCGTAGCGCGAAAAGTCGTGATTGAACGCCGTGTGGATGATCCAGTCGGTCGCCCGCGCCCCGGCGCGCAGGCTTTGGCGATCATCAAGATCACCGCGATGCACCACCGCCCCGGCCGCCAGAAGCGCATTTGCCGATGCATCGGACCGCGCCAGCCCCAAAACCTCATGCCCGGCCGCGATCAGTTCGCGCACGACCGCCGATCCGACAAAGCCACTCGCCCCGGTTACAAAAATACGCAATTCCGTTCTCCACTTCACATTGCACATGATCAATGGCCGGAACGATATGCGATGGCGATTGGACGATCCATGCGCTATGATCCATATTAATTTCGCAATCGTCCAGAAGAAGGCACCCCCACCCTATGGATCCGCTTTCCGATATCCTGTCGCTGCTTAAGCCGCGCAATTACATGTCAGCCGGGTTTGATGCCGCCGGTCCCTGGGCGATCCGCTTTGCCGATCAGGCCAATACCATCAAATGCGGCACCGTCGTTTCCGGGCAATGTTATGTCAGCGTCGAAGACCTTGCGGGTCCGGTGCTGTTGACGGCGGGAAGTTCCTTTGTCCTGCCGCGCGGGCGGACCTTCTTTCTGGCAAGCGATCCTGAATGCCCGCCGGTTGATGCGCCGCTGGTCTTTGCCAAGGCCCAAAGCGGCGGGATCGTTCAGCATAATGGCGGCGGCGAATGCTTTATCGTCAGCAGCCGCTTTGCCCTTTCGGGGGCACATGCCGATCTGCTGATGGCTTCCCTGCCCCCGGTTGTGCGGATTGAAAATGATCAGAATGAGTCCAGCCTGCGCTGGTCGGTCGAACGGATGATGCAGGAATTAAGCAACCCGCAGCCGGGTGGTTTTCTTGTACTGCAACATCTGGCGCATACGGTGCTGGTGCAGGCCCTTCGCCTGCATCTGAGCAATGCGCAAGTCAGCAGGCAAAGTGACCGGGCCACCCCAACCAGCCCAAATACCCCCAATGGCCCCAACATCCCCGACTGGTTCGCGGCGCTATCGGATAAGCAGATCGCAACCGCGATTGCCTGCATCCATGGGGACCCCGCCCATCCCTGGACGCTCAAGGAACTGGCCCGCCATGCGGGCATGTCACGCTCGGCCTTTGCCGCCCGGTTTCGTGATGTTGTTGCCGTCCCGCCGATGGCCTATCTGACCCGCTGGCGGATGCTGCTTGCGGGGGATCGCCTGACCCATTCGGGACTGCCGGTTTCGGAAATTGCCCTGTCGGTGGGGTATGAGTCTGAAAGTGCGTTCAGTACGGCTTTCAAGCGGGTGATGGGGTGTGCGCCGCGGGGATATTCGAAAGAACTTGCAGGGAATGGCGTAACCCCCAACAGATTGTAGGGTTGCTCGTAAACTTAGAGCTTCACAGGGTTAGTCGTTTGACTGTGTGTAATATCTAATGAAATGTACTTAATGACAGAATGCCTCTAATGGGGTTTTGTTAGCGCTAGAAAGAAAATCCCCCGAGAAAGAAATTTTGAGATGTGCAGAATATTTGATGAAAAACTATTCTCGCGTTCACTGCAATCAGCAGCAAAAGGTACGCCATGGACCGCAAAGCAAGGAGTGATCTCTAGCAGCTTAAATGGTTGGATATTTTCTGTAGATTTCCATCAAAAAAAGATCCTTAGGTTCTTTGCCAAGCCTGTAGCTTGGGACCACATGCTTTGGGATATTCTTCAAATAGAGGGAAACCAAAAGAAACCAGTTACATTCCACTACTGGGGTACATTTACCTGCAAGACACCGGCGATTTGCGAACTGTGCGTTGATGAGGAAGGGCTCTCAACAGATGATCTTGCCCAAGCTATCATAAGCTTTGCTGATCAGGGCAAGGATGACCGAGATTGGCAGAAAGGGCTATCGTTTGAGCAAATGCACGACCTCGCATCCTCCGATATGCTCAGACAGGACTATACGATGACACAAGTAATTTCATTGATATCGAACCAACGATACGAAGATGCAAAAACACTTTGCCAACAAGCTGTCAGAGGGGAAATTCCGATAAGGCATGTATTCTCATCGTTCGATAAAAACGAAGTGCCAGATCGTCAAGGCAGACGACCTTCAAGGAGCTTTTTCGAGCTCGCCGAAATATACTTAGAAAAGAATTTGTTATGAGCATATTTGCCTAGAGAGCTTTCGCATCATGCGACGAAAACTGTCTAGGCAAGACCACGAAGGAAATTGTAGAAACCGGCCTTCGGGCTGCTTTTATCATTTCGCATTTGACGGAAGGCGCTTTAACCCGCAGCCATTTCTCAGTCCTGAAACCCATATCGGGGGTTCAAGTCCCTCCTCGGCGACCAATTCCGCATCGTCACCATAAATCCCGCCGCCTTGACATTCGAACAAATTTGTTCGAACATAGCTCCATCAGCACATTGGGGGGAGGCTGAATGAATGGCAATGAACTGATGCGCAAGCTCAGGAAATACGCCAAGCTGCATGGGCTGGACCTCGCATTCGAGGCACATCGCGGCAAGGGATCGCACGGTACGCTGTATCTGGGAGATCATCGCACCACCCTGAAAGACCGTAAGAAGGAAATCAGCCCCGGCCTTCTGAACAGTATGCTGAAAGATTTGGGCGTCGATCCCAAGGATATTTGATATCCGATGACGACGCCCATCCGGAACGGAGCAACAGAAATGCGGTTTATTTATCCCGTGGATTTAAGCGACGATGGCGCGGGTGGCTTTCTGGCCATTGTGCCCGATGTCACCGGCTGCGCAACAGATGGCGCAACCGAGCAAGAAGCCTTACGCGAGATCGCCGATGCGCTTGATGAAGCCATTGCGGCGGCCATGATCGCCAAAGAAGACATTCCCCTGCCCTCTGCCGCCAAGGGCCGCCCTACGGTAACGCTGGGCACGCTTATGGCCGCCAAAGCCGCCCTTTACATCACCCTGCGCGAAACGGGCACGAACAATACCGCCCTTGCGGCAAAGATGGGGCTGGCTGAAACCGAAATCCGCCGGATGCTTGACCCGCGTCATGCGACGAAGATCGGGCGGCTGGAAGATGCGCTTGCCTTGTTGGGGCGGAGGATTTCGGTGGTGGTGGAGGCGGCTTAAGGAGGGGATTTGCCGAGAACAAGCAGGAAAAAATCTGCCCCCCCCCTTTCTTCCCAAAAATCTGTTTTGATGAGCTTATGAAAACGGCAGTTGTTTTCCTTCTTCTATCTGAGTAAAGCCCAGTGAAGCCAAAAGTCCAAAAAGTACCGAACACGAAAGCAAGGAGAAGGTGAACCAAAACATTACAGTTCGCCTATTCGCCCCCATCGCTATTGCAAAAGCAGCAGCGGCATGAACCCCGATAAGAAATGGCCCTAGAAAGGCCAATCCGGGCACGCCAAATTTTTCCAAAATTTTATATTTACGGTCATTTTTATTTTTGCCCGATCTCTGGATGTTTTCAGGTTCTTTTCGCCAGCGTCCAATAAATATTTTAACTTTTTCACTGGCATAAATTATCGGCAGCAAAGATAGCAAATTCCCCAAAAAGCCGACAATTGCAGCCGGAATCCAAGGTAAACCAGCTACTACCCCCAGAGGTACAGCAATCCAAACTTCAAGCACCGGAATTGCTGCACCGACGAAGACGCCGGTATAGAGTATTAATTCATTCATCTAAACAATCTTCTCTGCCTTATATTTTGAAAAACAATGCATTATGGTATGGGCTACTATAACAGTTGCCGAACTAGCCCGTATCACGCTTCTTCCTCCATGCACAACAATAGCATTGAATACGCGTTGCTGCGGGTGACAGGTGCCAGCATCCCGTTGTTGGCCTGTGTGCGTTTCGGATTGTAGATCATTTAATATTTACACTTACGCAATCACATTGAGCGATATCTAGACTGGAAAAAGGGAATTGTAAAAACCAGCCTTTGGGCTGCTTTTTATCCTTGGGCTTTGCCCGGCGGACCATCGCCCGATGGCCGATGTCTCTCGAAAGCTGCGTGCCTCGCTTTCTCGCGAACCCACGGGGGCAAGCCCGATCCAAGGAAACCAATTAAAAACCCCCTCAGGCGGAGCCATGAGGGGGTTTTTAATTGGTAGCCGAGGAGGGACTTGAACCCCCGACACGCGGATTATGATTCCGCTGCTCTAACCAGCTGAGCTACTCGGCCACAGAGTATGTATAGGGTATCTATTCTGCGGGTTCCGTAAGCGCCGGAACGGGGCGGTTTTTACGTCAGGGAACCGCCCCCGTCAAGCGCCTTTTTGACGTTTGACGGAAAAAAGATATCCACAAAACCGTTCGGTAACCCTTTCATAAACCCATCCATAAACTTGGGGGCGAACCGTTCCCGTCCCTATCCCCACCCACAGCAGGAAGCGATTGTCAGTCAGGGGTGCCATAGGCCTGATAATAATGCTCTTTCCGGCGGGTCGCGTCGTAATCAAGATAAACCGCAAGCGCGATCATATAGATCGCCACCACCAGATGGAAGAACAGGGCAAAGGAGGTTTCAAGCCACGCATAGGTCGGGGGTACGGAAATGCCCGGCACCATTCGCACAACCGTCACCGCAAGATATCCCCAGCCGATCAGATGAGACAGACGGCGTTTCCAGCGGCGCGGCACAATCGCATGCCGTCCGGCGCGAAAGGTGCTTGTCACCATAAACAGCAGAACGGCAATCTGCAGAAGCGAGGCATAGGCATAATCGAGCCCACCATCCTGCCAGAGATGTGCCGCTGGCAGCCAGGGCACAGGGTCGGTGCGTTGCACATACTGTCCCGCAACCCGAAAACCGTACAGGCCGGTCAGCAAGGCCATAAATGAAATATAACACCACCGGATCATGTCCACCCCCGTCAGACATTCCGTGGCCCACCTGCATGCGCAAAGCACGTCGCATCTTTTTATGATCGGGGTTCCCCGAATATTGTTGCGCACATCATAGCACAGTCAGGAACGCGAAAGAATCTTAATTACCGCAACGCAAAAGAAAAGGCCGGGATGGATCAGAGCCGTCATTCCGGGCGACGCGGCGCGCAGGCCCGGAATCCATATCCCATTGGAACAAAATGGATTCCCGCTTTCGCGGGAATGACGATCTGATTGGAAATGCGTCGTCGGCGGCCTTACGATCAGGCCGCCGTCGGGGCGTGTGCCGCCAGAAGTTCCTGACGGGTGATCCAGCCGCCGCCCATTACCCGGTCGCCGGCATAGAAAACGCCCGCCTGCCCCGGTGCGATGCCAAACTGCGGGTCGTGCAGTTCGATGCGGGCCGCACCCGGCCCCTCGGGGTAGATGGTTGCCGGGGCCGGAGCCATGGCGGAGCGCAGTTTGACTTCGACCTCGACCCCGTTCGGGTCAATCGCGTCGCCATCAAGCCAGTTCAGTTCCTTGACATAGACCATCTGGATCGCAAGCGCCGATTTCGGGCCGACCACCACCTGCCGGGTTTCGGGCAGGAGTTTGACGACATAAAGCGGTTCGGCCGTGCCACCGATGTTAAGACCGCGCCGCTGCCCGATGGTGTAATGGATCAGGCCGCGATGATCGCCCAGCACATTGCCATCCAGATCAACGATCTGGCCCGGTTCACCGGCTTCGGGGCGGAGCTTTTCGACCAGACGGGCATATTTGCCATCCGGAACAAAGCAGATATCCTGACTGTCGGGCTTGTCGGCGACTTCAAGGCCGAATTTGGCGGCAAGCGCACGGGTTTCGGCCTTGCTCATCAGATGACCCAGCGGGAAGCGCAGGAAATCGAGCTGTTCCTGGGTCGTGGTGAACAGGAAATAGCTTTGATCGCGATTGGGATCGGCCGCACGGTGCAGTTCGGCATGGCCGTTGGCACCCAATTTGCGCTGCACGTAATGACCCGTCGCCATGCAATCGGCGCCAAGGTCATGTGCGGTTTCCAGCAGATCGCGGAATTTGACCGTCTGATTGCATTTCACGCAGGGGATCGGGGTTTCGCCGCGCATATAGCTGTCGGCAAAATCATCGATCACTTCTTCGCGGAAGCGTGATTCGTAATCGAGCACGTAATAGGGAATGTCGATATCCTCGGCCACCTTGCGCGCATCATAGATATCGCGCCCGGCACAGCAGGATTTGGCCCGCGAGGGCGCATTGGCACCCATATCGTAAAGCTGAAGGGTAATGCCGACCACGTCATAGCCTTCGGACTTCAGAAGGGCCGCAACGGCGGAGCTATCGACCCCGCCCGACATGGCAACAACCACGCGGGTATCTTTTGGGGCTTTGTCAAAGCCAAGAGAGTTCATTTTTCCCACCCATCCGCGGGTCAAGGCCGCGGCGACAAGAAGTTGATGTAAAATAGCGGCAGACCGAGACCAGTATCGGCGTCCGGTCCATGATCCCTGCCCCGCGTCATTCCCGCGAAGGCGGGAATCCAGCCTTACCCGGTATGCCGCGACGTGCGGCAAGATGGATTCCGGGTCTGCGCTTCGCTTCGCCCGGAATGACGGGAAGAGCAAAGCGGGTAGAGATCAACAAACCGGGCGGTTTTAACCGGCCCAGAAAGCATGTTCGCACTCATATAAGGCATCTGCGCCTATTTTGCCAGATCAAGCCCCATCTGCCAGAAATCGGCTTCAAGGCGGCTTGCCCTGGCGAAGATTTCCGTGAGGCCCGCGATCCTTGCATCCCCCCCGCGGGTTTGCGCAGTATGTTCCAGAAGATCGATTTCGGCCTTTGCCACGTCCTGGAATTCGGTCGAGGCATACATCTCGATCCAGGGGCGGTACGGATTTCCGTCGAGCCTTGTATCAGAACTTGCCATCAGGCGGTTTGCGATTTCGGCATAGCCAACCATACAGGGCATCAGGGCGACCTGAAGATCAACCACATCGCCACGCAGGCCGCAATCAAGCACATAGCGGGTATAGGTGATGCAGGCACGTGCCTCCGGCTCTGCCACGATATCGGCCTCGGACAGGCCCCAGCCTTTGCAGAAGTCGAGATGCAGGCTCATTTCCATATCAAGGATCGCGTGCACGGTGCCGGAAAACTGGCGCATGGCACGCAGGTCATCGGCCTTATAGGTTGCCAGTGCATAGGCGCGCGCAAACTGGATCAGGAACAGGTAATCCTGAATGAGGTAGTGCCTGAACGCGGCCTCTGGCAGGGTTCCGTTGCCAAGCTGCTTGACGAAGTCGTGGCAGACATAGCTTTGCCACGCATCGGGGGCATTGGCGCGCAGTCGGCCAAACAGGCTTTGGGCCGGGATGATATCGGTGAAGGTGTCGGTCATGGTTGTCAAAGCCCCTGCCCGTGATGATGTCGAATACGGATAAAACAAAGCCAGCCTGCGGAAGGATCCGGGCTGGCTTTTATCGATGCGGGTTCTGCTGTCTGGATTCCCGCCTTCGCGGGAATGACGTGTTAGCAGATGACCCAGGTCCTAATCGTCGCGTTCATCGATCCATGCCATCTGGATGGCTTCGAGGATCTTCTCGTTCGATTTCGCGGGATCGTCGTCGAAGCCGTCAAGTTCACAGATCCATTTATGCAGATCGGTGTAACGCAGATTGACGTTATCCTTGTCGGGGTGGGCTTCTTCAAGCTCGATCGCGATATCCTGAATATCTGTCCAGCGCATGGGTGTCCCCCTTTGGGCTTGGGCGGAATTTTCGGTGTTACTTGTCGACCATCATGTTGCGCGTGGCAGACGGCAGCATGACGCGAAGCCCGTCGAGCTCGTCGCTCATGATGATCTGGCAGCCAAGGCGCGAGGTTTCGGTCAGGCCGAATGCGAGGTCAAGCATGTCTTCCTCGTCTTCGCTTGGCTCGTCGAGCCTGTCAAACCAGCTATCGTCAACAACGACATGGCAGGTCGAGCAAGCCAGCGATCCTTCGCAGGCACCTTCAAGGTCGATGCCATTCTTGTGGGCAGCTTCCAGAACGGACAGACCGTCGGCAACGTCAAATTCCTTTTCGGTGCCATCGGGTTCAACAAAAACGATCTTAGGCATCTGTGCCTTTCTCCTCGGTAATACTTTTTCGTTCGATCTCTGGTCCGACCTGACCTTGGCGGTTGCACGGGACAATCGCCGCAGTTGGCCGGTTTGTCAATTATGTCTGGCCCCTAATTCACCTGATCGACATTGCGACCGGCAAGGGCCTGACGGATACGGGCGTCCATACGGGCCTCGGCAAAGGGACGCGATGCGTCTTCCAGGGCCTCGGCCTGTTCGTTGATAAGGTCGCGATCCTCGCCCGACATGGCGGCTTCGAGTTTGGCAATCGCGCCTGCGATATTGTCTTCGTCCTCTGGCGTCAGAAGCGCACGGTCGGCATTCATTGCGGCCTGCACGGCAAGCACATTGCGGCGGGCTTCGACCCGGGCCTCGGTCAGGAGGCGCATTTCCATATCCTCGCGGGCATGAACCATGCTTTCGCGCAGCATGTTGGCCATATCAAGCTCGTTGATGCCATAGGTCGGCTTGACGGCGACTTCCTGTTCGGTGCCCGTCGTTTCCTCGCGTGCCGATACGGTCAGAAGACCGTCGGCATCGACATTGAAGGTTACCTTGATGCGCGCAGCACCAGCCGCCATTGACGGAATGCCGGTCAGGGCAAAGCGCGCAAGCGAGCGGCATTGATCGACCATTTCGCGTTCACCCTGCACCACATGGATCATCATGGCCGACTGACCATCCTGATAGGTGGTGAATTCCTGTGCCTTGGCGACCGGGATCGGGGTGTTGCGGTCAATGACCTTTTCGACAATCCCGCCCATGGTTTCTAGACCCAGCGACAAGGGCGTCACATCAAGAAGAAGGTTGTCGGAGCCACCCGTCAAAGCCTCTGCCTGAAGGGCAGCGCCAAGGGCGACGACTTCGTCCGGGTCGATATCGGAAAGCGGGTCCTGTTCAAACAGATCCGCCACCGCACGGCGGACGGCGGGTACACGGGTCGAGCCACCGACCAGCACCACGCCCTTGACGTCATCGGCCAGAATATCGGCGTCATCAAGGACCTGTTCGGTGATCGCAATCGTGCGCGAGACCATTTTGGCGATCATGGCATCAAACGCGGCACGGGTAACGGTGTGGGTGGTTTCCGCACCACCGAGCGAGACGGTGATTTCCGTCTGGTCGCTATCGGTAAGTGCTTCTTTGACCTTGCGTGCGGTTTTAAGCAGGCGTTTGGCATCCGATGCATCAAGATCATCGGTGGTGCCGCCACTTTTACGTTCGGCCAGAAGATGTTCGGCAATGGCGTGATCGAAATCATCACCGCCAAGGGCGGCATCACCGCCGGTTGCCTTCACCTGGAAGACGCCCTTCTGCATTTTAAGCAGGGAAATATCAAAGGTGCCGCCGCCAAGATCGTAAACGGCATAAAGCCCTTCGGCGCCGTTATCGAGGCCATAGGCAAGGGCGGCTGCGGTTGGTTCATTGACCAGACGCAGGACTTCGATCCCGGCCAGACGGGCGGCATCCTTGGTCGCGGTACGCGCGCCATCATCGAAATAGGCCGGAACGGTGATGACCGCCTTTTCGACCGGCTTGCCAAGGCTTTCCTCCGCCCGCGCACGCAGGGCACGCAGGATATCGGCGGAAACTTCCACCGGGGTCAGGACGCGGTCGCCGACATTCAGCCGCACCATCATCGGTTCACCCGATTTTGCCGCGTCCTCGGCCGGGACTTCGACATGATAGGGCAGCGTGCCGGCAATCGATTTGACATCGGCAATGCCACGGCCCATCAGGCGTTTGACCGACGATACGACGCGATCGGCATTATCGTTGATCTGATCACGGGCCGCCTCGCCCACCACGGGATCGGCATCCGCGCCGTAATAGACGACGGAGGGCACGATGGCATTGCCACCGGATGTATCGCGGAGCACCTCGGGTTTTTCATCGTTCGAGATCGCGACGACGGAGTTCGTCGTGCCCAGATCGATACCAACCGCAAGCTGGCGTTCATCTTCGTGGGGCAGCGGCGTCTGGCCCGGTTCGTGGATCTTTAGCAAAGCCATGAATTCTATCCGTTCTTTTTAAATGATCAGGCGGCGGCAAGACGCGATTTCTTCGCGCGCGCTTCCTCGGTCATTTTCATCAGGTATCTAAGCCGGGTTGTCAGTTTTTTGGCCCGGTCATATGCGTTCTGCTCAAGCGCCTCGGCGACGTCCTTTTCACACGCGCGGGCGGCCTTGCGGGTATCCTTGATCATGGCGTCGACCGCATTGCGATCATCGGCATCATGCAGGGCTTCGCGCATTTCCATCGCTTCCATCAGAAGCTCCGGATCGTTGACCGTGTGCCCCTCGCCGCCTTCGGGTTCGTGGCCCGCCAGACGCATAAGATATTCCGCACGCGCCACAGGATTTTTAAGGGTTTCGAACGCGCCGTTAAGGGTTGCCGCCTGCTGGGATGACAGGGCCTGTTCGCGGGCGGATTTCGATGCGAAGCGGTCGGGATGAAGCAACTGCTGCTGCTTGAGGTACGTTGCCTCGATCGCATCAACATCGATCAGGAAGGTACGTTCCAGGCCAAAGCGCGTGAAATGGTCAAGCTGGCCGGGGGGCTGGATGGCATTGCAGGTATCGCAAAACAGGGCTGATGCCTCGACCGGGCCCTTGCAGGACCAGCAGACTTTATGCTGCGGCTGTTCTGCGGTGCGCGTTTCTGAGGTACCGGTGTTGCTCACGCTATGCACTTTCGAGATTTAAAAACAAACGACAAAACGAATAAAGACGGACGTCAGATGCCGGAAAATAAGGCCAAAAATAACGGCGACCGCCCTTTTGTCAGTCGATGGCCCCGACGATATCGGTCGATATCACCGGGGCCATGACAGTCAGAAAGCAGGGAAAACCCGGCGGGCCGTCAGACGTGGAAGGATTCCCCACAGCCGCAACGCCCCTTTTCATTGGGGTTACGGAACACGAAACCTTCTTCCATCTTGTTGACCTCGTAATCCATCTCGGTGCCAAGCACGAACATGATGGCTTTTGGGTCAATCAGAAGCTTCACGCCATCCTCCAGCTCGACGACTTCTTCGAAGCCCGATGCATCATCTGCATATTCAAGCGTGTAGGACAGACCCGAGCACCCTTTGCTGCGCACGCCAAGGCGGATGCCTTCGGACGGTTTGCCGCGGCTATCAAGTAACGCCTTGATATGAACAAGCGCCTCCGGGGTGACACTGATCGGGGACGGTAATGCCATAGTCTTCTCCTGAATTCCCGAAAACGACGGGGTCGTGAAGCTGCTTATTCAGCAGCTTCGACTTCGCCCTGACCGTTTTTGGTTTTGTAGTCGGCGATCGCTGCCTTGATGGCATCTTCTGCCAGGATCGAGCAGTGAATCTTCACCGGCGGCAAAGCCAGTTCTTCGGCAATCTGCGAGTTCTTGATCGAACCGGCTTCGTCAAGCGACTTGCCCTTGACCCATTCGGTGATCAGCGAGCTTGACGCGATGGCCGAACCGCAACCGAACGTCTTGAACTTTGCATCTTCGATGATCCCGTCTGCGGTCACCTTGATCTGCAATTTCATGACGTCGCCACAGGCAGGTGCACCGACCAGACCGGTACCGACAGACGTTTCGTTCTTGTCCATCGAACCGACATTGCGCGGGTTTTCGTAATGGTCGATCAGCTTTTCACTATAAGCCATGGTAAAAGTCCTCCTAAAAGTCCTGTTTCTCTCTCACGAGAAGGAATAGTTCGTTACGCTTAGTGTTCGGCCCACTCGATCGACTTGATGTCGATGCCTTCCTGGGCCATTTCCCAAAGCGGGCTCATTTCGCGCAGGCGTTCGACAGCGACACAGATCGAGTCAATCGCCTGATCAAGCTCTTCGCGGGTGGTATAGCGACCGATGCCGATACGAAGCGAGGTATGGGCGAGTTCTTCGTCAACACCCAGCGCACGCAGAACGTATGACGGCTCCAGCGACGCCGAGGTACATGCCGAACCCGACGAGACCGCAATGTTCTTGATGTCCATCAGAAGGCTTTCGCCTTCGACATAGGCAAAGGAAACATTGAGGTTGCCGGCAACGCGCTGCGTTTCATCACCGTTCAGGTAGATGTCGGCAAGGCGGTCACGGAAACGCTTCATGGTGTAGTCACGCAGTTCCATGATGCGGGCATTTTCTTCGGCCATTTCGTTCATGGCGATGTCACACGCCTTGCCCAGACCAACGATCAGCGGGGTCGGCAGCGTACCGGAACGCATGCCGCGTTCCTGACCACCACCGGTGATCTGTGCGATGACGCGAACACGCGGACGACGGCGGACATAAAGCGCACCAATGCCTTTCGGGCCATAAATCTTGTGGCCGGAAATCGACATCAGGTCGATTTTCATCTCGTCAACGTCGAGCGGAATCTTGCCAACCGCCTGCGCGCAATCGGTGTGGAAGAACACACCACGTTCGCGGCAGATTTCGCCGATTTCCTTCAGCGGCTGGATCACGCCGATTTCGTTGTTGACCGCCATGACGGACACAATCGCGGTTTCGTCGGTGATCGCGGCTTTCAGCTGTTCAAGATCGATCAGGCCGTTATCCTTGACGCCAAGATAGGTGACTTTGAAACCTTCCTGTTCAAGGTGACGGGCACTGTCGAGCACGCATTTATGCTCGGTCACGACCGTGATCAGGTGCGGCTTTTTCTTGCCGTAGAACTTCATCACGCCTTTGAGCGCAAGGTTGTTCGATTCCGTCGCACCCGAGGTGAAAATGATCTCTTTGGACGAGGCGCCAATGATCTTGGCGACCTGGTCACGTGCGACCTCGACCGCATCTTCCGCTTCCCAGCCAAAGCTGTGGTTGCGCGAATGCGGGTTACCGAACTTCTCGGTGAAGTACGGCAGCATGGTTTCCACCACGCGCGGATCGGTCGGCGTCGTTGCCTGGTAATCCAGATAGATCGGCTTTGCTTTAAGCTCGTTCATAGTTAAGGCTTCCTCACTCACTCTTTGTCAGGCAGCGTGGCGCGCACTTTTCTTACGCACTGCATTGCCCCGCATCCGGCTCCAAACGCGGATAAATGTATCAATCTCGTCATTGGTGGTTTCCAGTCCCAGACTGACCCTTATGGCCGATCCGGCATCGGTAACCCCCATTTCCTTCAATACGTGGCTTTCACGTACCTTGCCTGATGAACAGGCTGATCCCGAACTGATCGCAATCCCTGCAAGATCCATGGCCATCACCTGGGTTTCCCCCGGCATGCCCGGCAGGATCAGGCAACTGGTATTGACCAGTCGATCCGTTCCTTTTCCGGCGATCAGAAGTTCGGGGGCTTCTGATGCCAAAACCGTTTCCAGACGATCACGCAGATCGCGGATATCGTCCATTTTCGACCGGGTGGTTTCGCACCGTTCGGCCGCAGCGCCAAAGCCAGCGATCCCGATGGTATTTTCCGTACCACCCCGTCGGTATTTTTCCTGCCCGCCGCCGCGGATCTGCGGCACCAGCATCACACCGGGCGCAATCGCCAGGGCACCAACACCTTTGGGTCCGCCGATCTTGTGGGCCGAAATCGACACCATATCGACCAGAAGCTGGCCCATATCGACCGGCATGCGGCCCAATGCCTGAACGGCATCGCAATGGACCTTGGCACCATATTCACGCGCCAGCAGGCCGACTTTGGCCACCGGCTGAATGACGCCGGTTTCATTGTTGGCCAGCATTACCGAAACCAGAACCTTTTGCCCGGCATCGGATGCGGCTTTCAGCATGGTTTCAAGAGCGGCCAGATCAATGACGCCACTGGCATCAACCGGAATGCGTTTCGCATCAGACCGTGCCTCGATCACCGAGGGATGTTCGACCGCACTGGTAAATACGGTGACATCTTCAAGCCCGTTCAGGGCCAGATTGTTGGCCTCGGTACCGCCGCTTGTGAAAATCACGCGTTCGGCGTCACCACCGACCAGATCGGCGATCCGGCGACGGGCATGATCGACGATCTTTCGCGCCGCACGACCGGATGCATGAACCGATGACGGGTTACCCGCGACTTCCATCGCCGCATGCATTGCCTGCCGTGCTTCGTGGCACAGCGGCGCGCTTGCGTTGTAATCAAGGTAAACCGGGTTGGTCATCAGTTTAAAATCATCCTTATTCGCATTCTCGTATTCTGCCCTCGATATAGAGGACAAGTTACTGGGCTGCAACCTGGCTCGGCTCTTTGATTTTCGTGGTCCGCGGTTCGAACATCCGGGTCGATCCGGAAACACGGCGATCCACAACGTCGGCCAGACTGACAGAGGCCAGATAAAGATAAATCTGGTTGCCAAGTTCTTCCCACAATTCATGGGTCAGACAACGGCCCTGATTGGATTTGCAGCCCTTTGGCGATCCCGATTTGCACCGGGTTGCGCGGATCGGCTCGTCCACGGCGAGGATCACATCGGCAATCCGGGTATCCTCGGCGGTGCGGGCCAGCAGATAACCGCCACCCGGACCACGCACGGAACGGACAAGCCCGCCTTTGCGCAATTTGCCAAAAAGCTGTTCCAGATAGGACAGGGATATTTCCTGACGGTCCGCAATATCGGCAAGCGCGACCGGTCGGTCCCTGCTGCTATCAGCGAGATCGACCATCGCCATCACGGCATAGCGGCCTTTTGTACTCAGCTTCACGGTTCGTCCTCCTACCTGTCGATCAAGACCCGAACTGTCGGGAAATGATCACAAGCTCTGTATTTCCTTTATGGGCGATCAACATGTCGATTTGATGCCCCTGTCTGTACCCGCCCGATTTCGGCCGGGCCAAAATTACTCGGATGCCGCGACAATCCGCGGCTTTGCCGGTTTATCCGCACCGGCAGCAGCGCCTGCCCTGTCGGCTTCGAGGGCGGCAACCTGATTGCGCAGCGTCTGGACTTCGCGGCCCAGTTCTTCAAGAGCGCGGGCAACCGGATCGGGCAGATCGCCCAGCGGCGTGCCATAGGCACAGAAACGATCATCTTTTTCCCGACGCACGATGCGGGCGGGGATACCGACCACGGTCGCACCTTCGGGGACTTCGGACAGCACGACGGCGTTGCCACCAACACGCGCATTCTTGCGCACGATGAACGGACCAAGGATCTGCGCGCCAGAGCCGACAATCACACCATCTTCAAGCGTCGGGTGACGTTTCAGCCCACGCTGGCCGTCGCTATTGACGCTGGGCGATGTCCCGCCAAGGGTTACCCCCTGATAAAGCGTCACATCATCGCCGATCTCGGCGGTTTCACCAATCACGACACCCATGCCGTGGTCGATGAAGAAGCGTTTGCCGATGGTCGCACCGGGGTGAATTTCGATCCCGGTCAGCCAGCGCAAAATCTGCGACAGGAAGCGTGCGGTTAAACGAAAACCGCGCTTCCACAGCCAGTTTGTGCCACGATATCCCATGATTGCATGAAACGCCGGATAGCTGATCACGACTTCCCAGCGGGAACGCGCCGCAGGATCACGGGCGATCATCGCGTCTATTTCCTGACGAATTAGCTTGAACATCGGGCTGTCCACTGTGTAATTAGTAGCTTCGATTCCCGGCAGCCGACATCGTTGCCCGCTTGCGCGAACCGCGCAAAACGGACAGCAATGATGCCATCGGGTTAGCCGGAATATAGGATAACCGAGTAACCTGGTCAAGTATTTGCCCAAAGCAATTTATGCACAAAAACGAAAAAACCTACAAAAATACTCGGATATATTCTTCACTCACCCCATTCCATTCGTGGACAGGAGCAGTCTGATCCATGCCTGAGGTCATTTTTAACGGCCCCGAAGGCCGCCTTGAAGGTCGCTATCACCACAATGGCGCAGACGATTCGCCCATTGCGCTTATTCTTCATCCGCACCCCCAGCAGGGCGGCACGATGAACAACAAGCTGTGCTTTAACATGTTCAACATGTTCAAGGATCGCGGCTATTCGGTCATGCGTTTCAATTTCCGCGGTGTCGGACGCTCGCAGGGCGTTTATGACCAGGGGATCGGCGAATTGTCGGATGCGGCGTCCGCACTCGACTGGATGCAGACCTATAACGCCAATGCCCGCGCAACCTGGGTTGCCGGTTATTCGTTCGGTTCGTGGATCGGCATGCAGCTTTTGATGCGCCGCCCGGAAATCGACGGCTTTATTTCGGTCGCAGCCCCGGCCAGTGAATATGACTTCACCTTCCTGGCCCCCTGCCCGTCATCCGGGATCATGATCCACGGGTCGCACGATACCAACATTCCGCTGTCCTCGGTCAACAAGCTTGCCGACAAGCTGAATGCCCAGAAAGGCATCGAGGTTGATATGTGCACCATCGAAGGTGCCGATCATTACTTTGCCAAGCAGCAGGACGAAGTGATCAAGAAAACGGTCGCCTATCTGGACAAGCGCAACGCGTAATTGCGCAACACCAGCCAAAAAGACCAAAGGCCGCCTGATCAGGCGGCCTTTTTGCTGTGATAAAGCTTTCCACCCCGGCACGGTTCCGGCACACCGGTTGTCCCCGGAAAGCTTAGCGGCAGATCGCACAGGTGGCGTACCGCCAGATAGCCAAAACATTCGGCTTCTACCGCATCACCATCCCAGTCAAGTTCATCGACAGATCGCACCGGCACGCCGAGCCGGTTGTTTAATTGCGCCATCAGATAGTCATTATGCCGCCCGCCCCCGCAGACAAACCACTGCAAGGGGGCTTCGGGCAAATGATTAACGCCTGCGACGATTGCCGCCACCGTGCATTGCGCCAGTGTTGCCGCTCCGTCGGCAACGCCAAGTTTTGCCTCGGCCACCAGCCCATCAATGCGGAGCGCCATATCCTCGCGATCAAGCGATTTGGGCGGGATGCGGTCGAAATACGGGTCTTCGAGAAATCTGACTTCGATCATCGGGTCCGGCAGGCCGGATGCGGCAGTTGCACCATTCAGGTCAACCGGTGTGCCGGTATGGCGCAGCATCCAGTCATCAATCCGCGCATTGCCGGGGCCGCAATCAAAGGCCAGCAGTTCTTCGTCTGGGCCGATCCATGTCACATTGGAAACGCCCCCGATATTGAGAACCGCGACCGGCATATCAACACCGGCACTTTTCATCAGTGCCGCATGATAAACCGGCGCCAGCGGCGCACCCTCGCCCCCGGCAGCAACATCGGCAAGCCTGAAATCGGCGACAACCGGAATGCCGGTTTTTTCGGCCAGCATATCGGGTGTGCCGATCTGGCGCGTGATCCCCGATGCCGGTTCGTGAAACACGGTCTGGCCATGAAACCCGATCACACCTATTTCAGACGGTGAAATCGATGCACGATCCAGCAGCATGTTAACAGCATCAACATGCACAAGCGTCAGGTCGTCGGCCACGACATGTTCGGTATTGGTGGCACTGCGATTGCCAAAGCAGGCGCGCATGCGTTCGCGCAATTCGGGGCTATACGGCACGAAAACGGCATGACCGGTGCGCCGGACTTCGACGCCATCGGTTTCGATCAATGCCGCATCCACCCCGTCAAGGGATGTGCCGCTCATCATGCCGATGGCCTTGATCCAGCCGGTTGTCATTTTGTACTCCATTCCCGTATGCGTTTTTGCGTCTGTTGGTACTGCAAGAGCGCAGATTAAGCCCGATTTATCGCGAAATCGTTACCATGCATTGCAAACAGGGCGTCGATGCGTTGCCGTGGGGATATTTTCTGTGCTAGATCATCGCGTCCGCCCTTTGGGGTGCTCGTATTTTTACACTCACAACCAACATAGCGCAAAAACCATGACTGAACTGAAGTCTGATTTTCTCCGCGTCATGAATGACCGCGGTTACATCCACCAATGTACTGATCTTGAAGGGCTTGATGCCTATGCGTCAGAAAAAAAGGTGGTGTGCTATGTGGGCTATGATTGCACTGCAGACAGCCTGCATGTCGGGTCGCTTGTTTCGATCATGATGCTGCGCTGGTTGCAGAAAACCGGCCATAAGCCGATTGTCCTGATGGGCGGCGGCACGACCCGCGTCGGTGATCCGACCGGCCGCGATGATGCCCGCCCGGTTCTGACCGATGAAATCATTGCCGCCAACATGGCCGGGATCAAAAAGGTCTTTCAGCAGTTCCTGACCTTTGGCGATGGCCCGACCGATGCGGTCATGGTCAACAATGCCGATTGGCTCGACAAGATCAATTACATCGAATTCCTGCGTGATTTCGGGCGTCACTTCTCGGTCAACCGGATGCTGAGCTTTGATTCCGTCAAGCTGCGTCTGGAACGTGAACAGTCGCTGAGCTTCCTTGAATTCAACTATATGATCCTGCAGGCCTATGACTTTGTCGAACTGCAGCGCAAATATGGCTGTGTTCTGCAGATGGGCGGTTCGGACCAGTGGGGCAATATCGTCAATGGCGTCGAGCTTGGCCGCCGCGTTGATGACAGCGCGCTGTTTGGCCTGACCACGCCGCTTATGACCACCGCATCGGGTGCGAAGATGGGCAAGACGGCATCGGGTGCGGTGTGGCTGAACGAGGAACGCCTGTCAGCCTATGACTATTACCAGTTCTGGCGTAACAGCGAAGATGCCGACGTCATCAAGTTCATGCGCCTGTTTACCGAGCTGTCGCTTGAACAGATCGAAGAATACGCAAAGCTTGAAGGTTCGGATATCAACGAAGCCAAGAAGATCCTGGCATTCGAAGCCGTCAAACTGTGCCGCGGTGAAGAAGCCGCCCTTGCGGCAGCGGAAACCGCGCGCAAGACGTTTGAGGAAGGCGTTCTGGCCGACGATCTGCCGACTGTCGAAGTTCCGAAATCGGAAATCGAGGCCGGTATTCCGGCATTTGATCTGTTCCGTCGTGCCGACCTTGCCAAATCGGGCGGTGAAGCACGTCGCCTGATCAAGGGTGGCGGGGCCAAGATCAATGACGAGAAAGTCGATGATGAAAACATCACCATTGGCGCGGAAGCCATCAATGCAGATGGCGTTATCAAGCTTTCGGCGGGCAAGAAGCGCCACGTTCTGATCAAGCCGGTCTAAGCAGGTCGCGTTCAAACACGTGCTAGAATACAAAAGGCCCCGGACATTTCCGGGGCCTTTTTGATGTTGTCTGTACCCTGCCGTCCTTAACCGGGTTCGGCCCCGGTGATCAGGTTGCGGAACACGCCGGGCACAAAGGTCGATAGCGGATTGACCGTGACTTCCGGGTCTTCAAGCGCACCTTCGATGGTATAGGTCGGGGCGAAAATACCCCCGCCTTCCTCGCCCACCAGCAAATCGCCCAGAAGCGGGATCGCACCAAGGGCAGAGTTCAGCGAATAGATCGGCACGATTGAGCCGGCCAGACGGATTTCGGATTTGGCCAGATCAATCGACCCATTGCTGGTGACGCCAACCGCCGATCCGTTGGCGGCGAATTTGCTAAGCGAGAGCACATCATTGGCATAGGTGAAATCGCCGTTCAGTTCGGAAAACGCAATCCCATTCCCGCCCAGCACATCGGCAAGCCCGGTCAGGGATGCCGCGCCGAGCACGCGGGCGGCAAGCGGTGCGTTCACCGCACGGAAGGCGGTAATATTGACCTTGCCGGTGAAGGGTTGCGACCATGTGCTGTCATCGACCGTCCCCTCGATGGTCAGTGCCCCGCCCAGCAGGTTTTCATAAAGATCGACCGCACGCAGGAATTTGCCTGCATCGTCGCTGGTCAGGCGAACGTTGCGCGTTTTCGGGTCCTTGCGTTCGACCTGGGCAAAGACATTGGTCCGATCCCCCATCGTTCCGTTCAGGACCAGACCATCCCATTCGTCACCAACAACGTGAATTGACCCGTCAATTTCATCGATCAATTCACCATTGGCCATGATCAGCTGATCGATGGACAGGAAGATATCGGTCCGCCCGCCGGTCCGGGATGCGTTTTGGCCGATGCCACCGCTATTGGGGCTTTCGGCGGGGCCGGGTTCGCGCGGGGCATCGTCATCACCGACAAGCCATGGCTGGGCATCGGCCTGCCGGGCGTTGATTTCAATTTCGCGGTTTTCGCCCGTCTGATGCAAAAGGATCGATCCATCGCGCAGAACCGGACGTTCGCCCTTGATCAGGAAGTCGGCTGCTTCGAGACGGATGTCCATCGCATCGAAATCCCCCGCCGGGTTTGCCGTTTTTTCCGAACCGTCCGTTGGCTTATCTTCGACAAACGGACGCAGATCAAACTGCTTGCCCTTCAGATCGACCAGAAGTTTGCCGCCCTGATCAACCGTAATGGCGCCTGCAATCGCAAGGTTTTCTCGGAAGCGCGTATCGGCCAGATTAACCGTGAATTTATCCGCAATCGGGCTATCTCCGCGCCAGCGCCCCTTGGCCTTGGCGACCAGTTCGGGTGCCATCAGATCAAAGGACCGGACTTCGCCCGCGCCATTGGCCTTGACGGTCAGATCGAACGCAAGGCTGGCATCCTGCCCCGGCGTTTTATGATAATCGACCATATCAAGCGCAATATCAGCCGCAGACAGGCTGGTCTGCGCCTTGATGGCGACCTCGTTGCTGCGCAGATGTTCGATGGTGACCTTGCCGGTCGCGACACCGCTCAGATAGGGATCAGCGGCAAAACCGACCTGCTCCAGCGCGGCGAGATCAAGATCGCCTTCAAGGTCATAGTGGCTGATGACGGGGGTATCATCGGCAAAGCTTTCGACCCATTTGATGTTGGTTCGTCCCTTGCCAATTGCGGCCTCTCCCGACAGTTCGAGCCCCTTGGTATTGACCTGCAATTCAAAGGTGCCATCGGAAATATCAAGATCGCGGAACGCATCGGTAATTGCGGCATTTTCGATGCGTGAAGCGGCTGCGACCTCGACATCATCAAACGACAGATCCTTTAACAACGGGAAATGCAGCTTCACACGGGTTGCCTGTTCACCTTCGATCTGTGCCGGATCGATACCGAGCTGTGTGGCAAAACCAAGCGGTTCTTCATCGATCATTTCAAGCGCATTGCGCGCACCACCATGGGCGACGATTTCGAAATCGGCCATTTCGCTGTCGGTATCGAGCTGCGAGAAAACAAGCGTTGCCTCGTCAACGACGATGCCGTCGGCTTCGCCTTCATTAACGAAGATGCTGAAGCTTGACTGATCAAACTCCGCCCGGCCGCCTGCGCCCAGAACCGATGGCATATCGCCAAGGTAATGAACGGTAACGCCGGTCATGTTCATTTCGCCGTCCAGATGATCGACAACGATATTGCCGGTTTCATCCTGATGCAGTCTGGTGCGCAGTTCGGCCTGATGAACGATGCCCTCGGTCAGGTTTTCAACCACCCATGTCCGCGCATTGTCGCCAACGGTTTCGGGCCACAATTGCGGCAGGTCGTTGGTCCGGACGTCGGTTGCCGTGGCGGTGATATCGATGGCCCACTGGCCAAGCGGATTTATTGCCTGCCCTTTGAGCACGGCGGCGGTTTCGCCAGCTTCGATCCGGACATCGTCAAAGCTTAGCCGACCGGGTACGAAGCTTAAGCCCACCTTGCCGCCGGTGACGTGATAGGCCGCAACCATTGGGGCGGGCAGATCGACCCGGCCCACACCAAGGTCAAGATCGGTGCCAAGCTCGATCACACTGCCATCCGCGCCAAGCTTTGCCGTAAGCCTGCCGGATACCGGGACATCCACCCCGGCCAGATCAATAAACGTATCCGATATGCTGGTCAGGTTTGACGGGATGACTTCGCCAATATCGGCCACCATGTCGATTTCCTCGACCCGGCTGTCATATTCGGCCGTAACATTGACATCGGTTGATACCAGCCCGGCATTGACCTTCATCGTTGCTTCGGCGTGAATGCCCATCGGTTTGCGTGACAGACGGATATCGGCAGACGGTGCCGCCCAGACAAGATCAAGGGCCTCGTCCCATACTTGAAGATCCGCGCCAGATACGCCGAAGCTTTCGAAATAGGCGGCGGCGGGAAAATCGGCCATCTCGCCCGACAGGATCGCGACAATTTCGCGCATGGCCGCACTGCCATCGCGAATACCGCGTTGCGCATCGCTAAGCGATTGATCGGGTTCGGTCCCGGTGCCTTCCGACGGCGACGGCAGGGGCATATTCACGCCCGCCTGTTCGGCATTGTTGCCGCTGGCATCACCGGATGCCGGGGCGCCCGGATTGTTTTGTGCCGGTTGTGGCACTGTTTCGGGTTCGGTGGGATCAGGGACTGGCAGGGATTGCAGCGGGGTTTCGGCTTCGGCCTGCCCTTCGGGATTATAGCCGATATCGATCTGGCCGTTGGCGTGCCGGACCAGACGCAATTTCGGTGCGATCAGGTTCAGTTCCCGCAGGGCCAGAACCCCGTCAAAAAGCGCCTTGCTGGAAAACACCACGTCGGCCTCGGGCACATGAAGCATTTCACTTCCTGCCCCGTCGCGCACCGACACATCCTGAAGACGGATATCAAACCGTTCTTCCCATCCGCGCCAGAACAGGACCATGTCGCCGACTTCGAATTTGGTGTCACCGCTGCTTTCATTCAGTTCGGCAACGACATAAGGCACGAGACGATGCAGGGAAACCGGGCCCTGCGCAATGCGCCAGACCAGAACACCGGCAAAAACGCCGACAAACAGGATCACGGCTGCAAGAAACAGCCCACACCAGCCAGTAAAGATTTTGATGCGACGCACCTGCCTAAAGATCCCGAATTTGCGATGCCATGAATGACATTTCCAATCAATGTAACAACGCCGTCAAGCCAATGATGTTTCCCGGCCTGCGAAAAACCCAATAAATGTAAACTGATACTGTTTCCCTGTCCCCTTTTTGGTATCGTCGGGGGCATAAGGAAACCTTTCCGTGTCATGTCGCGTGCGTGGCCGGATGCCGGAGATATCCTGCGTTGCGTCACGAAGCCAAGGGATAGCCCGGTTTTACGTCCAAGAGCAATAACAAGAGCAACACAAGGAAAGCAAAAAGTGTCTCTTTCCTGGATTACGCCAGATTTGCCGAAACCCTTCGATACCGATCGTTGCAATAACGGTTTCGAAAGATGGTCTGCGCTTGCCGATCGCCCCGCTTTCGAGCATCTCGCACAACAGATTGGCGATATTGCGGCCAACAAACCAAAACGCGACGTTTTGGCCGCGATGTTTGGCAACAGCCCCTATCTTGGCAATCTGTGTCTGCGCGATCCCGATATCATCTGTCTGGTGTTTGATCAGGGGCTTGACGTTGCCTTTGACGCGGCCCTTGATCCGGTGCGCAAAAGTGCGGACGCCGCCCAGAGTGATCAGGCGACAACCATGATGATGGTGCGCAAGGCAAAACGCCGGGCGGCCCTTGTGATTGCGATTGCCGATATCTGCAAGGCGTGGTCGCTTGATAAAATCACGGGCGCGATTAGCACCACGGCCGAAGTGACCCTTGAATTTGCACTGGCCCATTGCCTTTCGGCGACGGCAAAGCAGCGCAAATTCGACCTGCCCCATCCCGACGATCCGCTGCGCGATTGCGGGATTTTTGCGATTGGCATGGGCAAGCTTGGCGCCAAGGAGCTTAACTATTCATCCGATATCGACCTGATTTTCCTCTATGACCATGAGGTCGTCACCTATATCGACCATGATCGCCTGCAACAGGACCTTGTGCGCATGGTGCGCGATGTCACCCGCATCATGGAAGAACGCACCGGCGACGGATATGTTTTCCGAACCGATCTGCGCCTGCGCCCCGATCCGGCATCCACCCCGCCGATCCTGTCGATGCTGGCGGCTGAAACCTATTACGAGACGGTCGGGCAGAACTGGGAACGTGCGGCAATGATCAAATCACGGATCGTTGCAGGTGACAAGAAATCAGGGGATATATTCCTTGAAATATTGCGCCCATATGTCTGGCGCAAGCATCTTGATTTCCTTGCGATCCAGGATATTCATTCGATCAAGCGCCAGATCAACGCCCATAAAGGCGGCAGCAAGGTCGTTATTCCCGGCCATAACATCAAGCTTGGCCGGGGCGGCATTCGCGAGATTGAATTTTTCGCCCAGACCCAGCAACTGATCTGGGGCGGGCGAGCCGTTGCGTTGCGTTGCAAGGCAACCTGTGATGCACTTCGCGAACTGACCAAATTCGGGCAGGTGTCCGAACAGGTGCGCGATGAAATGCTAGCGGCCTATGAGTTTCTGCGTAGGGTCGAACATCGTTTGCAGATGACAAACGACCATCAGACCCAGACCCTGCCTGAAACCGAGGAAGGGTTGCATGCACTTTCGACCTTCCTTGGCTATGACACGCTTGATGGTTTCAAGGCCGATCTTCTGCATCACCTGCGCAAGGTTGAAAGCAATTATGCCGAATTGTTCGAAGATGATATTCCGCTTGCAGCAGCGGATGGAAACCTTGTCTTTACCGGCACGGAGGATGACCCTGAAACACTTGAAAATTTGCGCCAAATGGGGTTCGAGAACCCGACAAATGTTTCGGTCACGGTGCGGGGATGGCATCACGGGCGGTATCGCGCCACCCGGTCGCGGCGTGCGCGTGAAATCCTGACCGAACTGATGCCGACCCTGTTAAAGGCATTGTCGCAAACCACCAATCCGGACATGGCGTTTCGGGCGTTTGACGAATTCCTGAAAGGTCTGCCTGCGGGGGTTCAGCTTTTCTCGCTGGTGACGGCGAACCCGGAACTGCTGGAGCTTCTGGCACAGATCGCGGGCACAGCGCCGCGCATGGCCAAATATCTTGGGCGCAATGCCGGGGTTCTTGATTATGTTCTGATGTCGGGTTTCCACGACGAACTGCCCGATGCCGACACGATGCTCGATGAGCTTAACACCCGGCTTGCGCGCGAGGATATGGTCGAAGACTGGCTTGATACAGCACGGCGCTGGGCGAATGATCAGAAATTCCGCATCGATGTCCAGACCATCCAGAACCGCCATACCCCGCATCAGGCAGGCCGGGCCCTTGCCGATGTGGCCGATGTTGCCATTCGGGCGCTTTTCCCGCGGATTGCCGATGATTTTGCGCAAAAGCATGGCAAATTTGATGACGGCGGGCTTGCCGTCTTTGCGCTTGGCAAACATGGCGGGCAGGAACTTTCGCCCGGTTCCGATCTTGATATGATCTTTGTCTATGAGGTACCCGAGGATGCCGAGGAATCAAATGGCGAAAAGCCGCTTAGCCCCGGCCATTATTACATCCGGTTAAGCCAGCGTTACATCAATGCGCTTTCGGCACCGACGGCCGAGGGGGTTCTGTTTGAAACCGACCTTCGCCTGCGCCCCAGCGGCAACAAGGGGCCGCTTGCCACCCATTTCAAAAGTTTCGAGGCCTATCAGCTTAACGAAGCCTGGACGTGGGAGCATATGGCGCTGACGCGCCTTCGCCCGGTTTATGGCCCGCAGGCCCTGTGTGACAGGGTGATGGAAACCACCAATGCGGTCCTGCAGAAAAAGCGCAATCCCGATGATCTGCTGCGCGATGTTTATGACATGCGCAACCGCATGGATGCGGGCAAAGGCGATAGTCATCCCTGGGCGATCAAGATGCGGCGCGGCGGGCTGGTTGATCTGGAATTCATTGCGCAATATCTGCAACTGGCACATGCGCACACCCATCCCGAAATCCTGTCCCCGACCACGCGCGAGGTGTTCAAAAACCTTGGAAGTGCGGGCATTCTGGATGCCGAGGAAGCCACATTCCTTGCCAATGCCGGGTCGTTCTGGCTGGCACTGCAGGCGATCCTGCGCCTGACGACCGAGGGGCCGTTTGAGCCGAAAAATGCCAGCACCGATTTGCGCCGCATGCTGGCGCGCGCCGGGCAGTGCGATGATTTTGATGCGCTTCAGGTCAAACTTGATGAAACAGCAACGCGGATCAAGGCCGTCTATGACCGACTGATCACCGAACCGGCAGAAAAACTTCCGCCGCGTACGGAATGACCAGAGTGATCCGGATGAATTGGCAATGCTTATAAGGCTTTGTAATTTGGTACGCAGATTTTGGCGAAACTTCCTGACATGGCTTTCCGAAGCCGGTCAGGGACGTGAAACTTTGAACAAGGATAAAGAAATGACGCTTGATGTTGGTGACAAGGCCCCCGATTTCGACCTGCCGACCGACGGTGGTGGTTCGGTAAAACTATCGGACCTTAAAGGCAAACCGGTGGTGATCTATTTCTATCCCAAGGACATGACGCCGGGCTGCACCACGGAATCCTGCGAGTTTCGCGATGCCGAACCCGATTTCAGTGCGGTCAATGCCCAGATCATCGGCATTTCAAAGGACAGTGCGGATCGCCATGACAAGTTCAAGGCCAAGCATGATCTGAACTTTATCCTCGCATCAGATGAAAACAGCACGACCTGCGAGGATTACGGCACTTGGACCGAAAAAAGCATGTATGGCAAAAAATTCATGGGAATCGAGCGCAGCACCTTTGTCATTGATGGTGATGGCGTGATCCGCAATGTGTGGCGCAAGGTAAAGGTCAAGAACCACGTCGCCGAGGTTCTTGCCGCTGTCAAGGCGTTGTAATTTCCAGCCCTGCCCTTACGAACAGGACCGGTCGGACCAAAATCCGGCCGGTTTTGCATTTTTTGTAACGGTTAAAAGAAGATAGTTTTCAAGCACCTAATAAACCACAGGCTTATTCAATATATTGCCTTGCCTTGTTTATCGGGCTAAGAATCCGGATATGGGAGTTATGGGTGTAGCGATTTTGCACTTCCTGGCGTATGGCGAATGACCGGGCAACCGGCAAGGCAGGATATAATAATGAGCAAGAATGTTATAGATCTCGACGATCAGATGCTCGCCGATTTCCGTGATGAAGCGAACGACATCGTCAACAGCATTGGCGTGCATCTTCAGAATGCGCGCAGCAAGGCCGATCCGGCGATCCTGACCGCGATCCAGCGCGAGATTTTCAATCTTCGTTACAAGGGCAAGTCGGTCAATGCGCCGCTGGTCAATCTGACAAGCCACCGTCTTGCGGATTATGCCACGACATGCCGCGAACTGACCGAAGAGGCGATTGCCGATATTCAGGCCTTTGTCGACAAGATCGAAGGGCTGCTGGATGGTGACATGTCCGGTGGCGGTGCTGATTCAGCCGAATTCGTGCGTGAACTGCCGTCAAAACGTGCGCCTGACATTGACCCGAACTGGCTAAAAAAAACCAATGTCGAAGCCCTTCTGGTTATTCCGCAGCGTTCCATGTCGGCCATTGTCGAACGCGAACTGGCGGCCTGCGGCTATCGCAGTTCGGTCACGCAAAGCTCGTTCGAGGCGATTGAACTTGCCGTGCGCACCCGCCCGGATTTCATCATTGTTGCCAAAACCATCGATGAACTTGGCGGTGTCGATGTTGCCAATGCGTTGCAGGCCATGCCGAAAACCCGCAACATCCCGACTGCGGTTCTGACATCGGATGCGCCGAACCACCCGTCGCTTCGGGACCTGCCCTGCCGGACGGCCATCATCCGCAAAGGCCCGGCCTTTGGCGAGGATCTGGCCGAGGCACTGGCGCGCTTTAACATTACCTGATCGACAGACCATACCGTTTTGACAGGGCGACCGTGATTTTCCGGTCGCCCTTTTTCGTGTCATCAGTATGCCGGGATTGACCCGCCTTGGCGCACATGGCACAGAAAGCCGGTAATTCTTCATGTTCCGGAAACAGCCCATGTCCCGCCTTACCCTTGCCGAAGCCGCCAAACGTGCCCTTATGACGGCGGACGCCACGGAAAAAGCCGATGTCACCGCCGAAATGGCGGCGATGTGGCGTAATGGCGAGATTACCGAGGTTGGATCAACCGATCTTCCGGACCGCCCGGGCCGCCCGGCAAAGCCCGAACTGCTGCCGCCCAACAAAATGCCCAAGCGCAAAAAGGGCAGCGTTCAGGGGCGCATCGGGCTTCTGCATGCGCTGGCGCATATCGAACTTAATGCCATTGATCTGGCGTGGGACCTTTGCGTGCGCTTTCCCGAAGCCGACATGCCCAAGCATTTTCATGATGCCTGGGTTCAGGTCGCCGATGACGAGGCGCGCCATTTCAAGATGATCAACAAACGCCTGGGTGAAATGGATGCGACCTATGGCGATTTGCCCGCCCATGATGGCCTGTGGCAGACATCGATGGATACGGCCTATGACATTCTGCCGCGTCTTGCCGTGGTGCCGATGGTGTTTGAGGCGCGCGGTCTTGATGCCACACCGCCGACCATTGAACGGCTGCTGTCGCATGGCGATACCGAAAGTGCGCGCATCCTTAAAATCATCGCCCATGATGAAATCGCCCATGTCGCGGCGGGGCGTAAATATTATGAATATGTCTGTGATCAGCGCGGCCTGCCCTATTACACGACATGGCATGACATGCTGCGCAAACATTTCCGCGGGCCGCTTAAACCGCCGTTTAACGACGAAGCCCGATACGAAGCCGGAATGCCGCCCGATTATTATCAGGACTATGTTCTGGAACTGCCGGGCGAGGATGAATAGGCTCAGGGCCGATGCGGTTTTTATCCCGTTCCTTGATACATCGCAAAGTTTAGAATCATATTATCCTATACCCTTCCTGCGCGCTTAATGCATGCCCGCTACCCGTGGGCATAAAATCATTCCGCAAGGAGGATATGAGCATGCCTGCTACCATGAAGGCCGCCGTTGTGCGGGAATTCGGCAAGCCATTGTCGATTGAGGAAGTCACCGTCCCCAAAGTCACGCCCGGCAAAATTCTTGTAAAGATCACGGCATCCGGCGTTTGCCATACCGATCTTCACGCTGCCGAAGGCGACTGGCCGGTCAAGCCGAACCCGCCCTTTATCCCCGGCCATGAAGGTGTGGGCATCGTTGCCGAAGTTGGCGAAGGCGTCACATCGGTCAAGGAAGGCGACCGGGTTGGTGTGCCGTGGCTGCATTCGGCCTGCGGGCATTGCCATCATTGCATTACCGGCTGGGAAACACTTTGCGGCGAACAGCTTAATACCGGTTATTCGGTCAATGGCGGCTTTGCCGAATATGTTCTTGCCGATCCGAACTATGTCGGCCACCTGCCCGATCCGCTTGAATTTGGCAATGCGGCACCGGTGCTTTGCGCCGGGGTAACGGTTTACAAGGGGCTTAAGGAAACCGAATGCAAACCGGGTGAAACCGTTGTCATTTCCGGTGTCGGCGGGCTTGGTCACATGGCCGTGCAATATGCCAAGGCCATGGGCATGAAGGTGATCGCGGTTGATATCAGCCCGGAAAAACTGAAACTTGCCAAGGACCTTGGTGCCGATTGGGTTTTGAATGCCAAGGAAACCGATGTGGTTGCCGAAGTGCAAAAACAGATGGGCGGTGCGGACGGGGTTCTGGTCACCGCCGTTTCCAAATCCGCCTTTGCGCAGGGTGTCGGCATGCTGGGCCGTCATGGCACGATGGCATTGTGTGGCCTGCCGCCCGGCAAGTTCGAGCTTGATATCTTTGATACTGTTCTGTCGCGCAAAACCATTCGCGGCTCCATCGTCGGCACACGCGCCGATCTTCAGGAAGCATTGGAATTTGCGGGCGATGGCAAGGTGCATTCGCACTTCACCACCGAACCGATGGAAAACATCAATTCGATCTTTGATCGCATGCGGGCCGGTACCATTGATGGCCGTATCGTGATGTCGATCTGATCGATCACGATCACGGCCCATAGCGAAACGGAAAAAGCAAAAGGGTCGCCCCATCGGGCGACCCATTCTGTTTTATAGCGATGATTACAAATCCAGACCGCTTAGCGGGTCTTCGCTGTAATAGCGGACCGGCACCGTGCCCCCGACAATCGCGCCAATCCGTTTGATCCAGCGATTGATCCCGTCATAAGGGGTCATGTCCAGATCGGCCTCATGTGCCAGATGGGTGTAGGCATAGATTGCGATGTCCGCGACCGAATAGCGGGCATTTGCAAGAAAATCATGATCGCGCAAATGCCGGTCAAGCATGCCTAAAACCTGTGTCGCCTTGGCCCGGCGCAACGGCAGTTGCCCGGCATTCCGGTCATTCTTCCCCGTCAGGTTCCAGTAACGAAGGCAGGCTATGGTTGCCTGTATATAATCGGTTTCAAAAAACAGCCACTGGCAGACCTTGGCGCGTTCATAGGCGTCAGAGGGCAAATAATCCGTTCCGTCCGCCAGATAAAGCAGAATGGCGTTGGATTCAGCAATACAGCGCCCATCATCAAGTTCCAGTACCGGAACGGCCCCCGCCGGGTTCATTTCGTAGAACGCATCGGTATGGCTTTCGCCGGTAAAAATCGAAACCCACTGTGTCTGATATTCACGGCCAAGATGGGCGCAAAGCTGGCGTATCTTCCACGCGTTTTGTGATCCGGCGTAATCATGAAGCTTCATCAGATGATACCTTTCAGACAAGGAAATAGCGTTCCGGCACATGATCCGCCGGTTGGCATTCGCTATAATTCGGGATTATCGGGAATCAGAACCTAAAGGATCAGGCGGCTTTCGTGGCCATCGCCGCCTCGTGATCGAGCAGCCAGCGTTTGCGATCAAGACCGCCAGCATAGCCGGTCAGGGTACCGTCCGACCCGATCACCCGATGGCACGGCACGATGATCGATACCGGGTTCAGCGCATTGGCGCGTGCCACCGCCCGCACCGCTTTGGGATTGCCAAGGATATCGGCCTGCCTAGCATAGGACCGGCTTTCACCGCTGGGTATGGCAATCAGGGCATTCCAAGCTGATTTCTGAAAATCGGTGCCGATCATCCGGATATCCGCCATCGGTAAGGGCATGAGACGACCGGCAAAATAACCATCCAGCCAGTTCGTGACCGATTTGGGGGCAACACCGCCTTCGTGCCAGTCGACATTTTTAAAACGTCGTGTCTGGATCGTGTGCAGGCGGTCATCGTTGTTTTCGAAATCCAGATGCACAAGTTTGCCATCCACCATCGCAAGGCTGAGTTTGCCAATCGGGCTGTGATAGCGGGCAATGTCGATGCGGGTTGTCATGATCATTTCCCTTTCTTTGTTTTCGGCTGGGGTCTCGGCGCATGTTCCTGTTCAAGTGCCGACCACAGATATTGCGCGGCATAGGCCCGCCACGGACGCCAGCGTTCGGCATGTTGCTCCAATGGTTTGGGCTTTGCCGGGCCCCCACCGATTTCAGATGCCTTCAGGATGCCAAGGTCCGCGGCCGGGAAGGCATCCGGATCACCAAGCCCGCGCAGGCCGAAATAATTCAACGTCCACGGGCCAATCCCCTTGGTCCCGGCCATTTCGGCCAATATGTCATCACCCGATTTGCGGTCACTGTCGGGATCGGCAAACAGATCGATGATATCGGCAAGTGTCTGGGCGCGGCGGGTCGTAAGCCCGATTGAGATCAGATCCTGTTGTTGCAGGGCGTCGGGTTTCGGGAACAGATGGGTGATGCCGGTTCCGGCAATCAGGTTTTCAGGCAGAGCTTCGCCAAAGCGTGCCACCAGTCGCCCGGCCAAGGTACGGGCGGCGGCAACCGATACCTGTTGGCCCAATACCGCCCGGATCGCCAGTTCAAACCGGTCCCAACATCCCGGCACACGCAGACCGGGTCGTTTATCGACTAGGGGACGCAGCAATTCATCATCGGCAAACAGGGCCGTGATCGAGGGCACATCGGCATCAAGGTCAAACAACCGCCTAACCCGGCCCCCGATTTCAAGCACGGCGTCACGCGCCGGGCCGCGCAGGATGACTTCCACCCCACCCTGATCACTCGCAAAGCGGCATATCATCAGGCCGACGGCATCATGGATGCGAAAACCGCGCGCATAGGTACGATCGCCCACCGCCTCCAGCCCCGGAATGGCGCGTGCCCGGAAGAATGTCAGAAGGTAGTTGGCATCAAAGGGTTGCCGCGCGCGCAGGCGCAGGATCAGATCATCGCTTTTGGGGGCAAAGGGATCATCACCGTTTTTATCCGATACAGGTTCGGCCTTTATGCCGCGCCGGAACGCAGTCGGTGCGTGGCCATAGGCCGTTTTCATCGCATCGTTAAACCGGCGCAAACTGCCAAACCCGGCAATATCAGCAATTTCCGTCATCGACAGGTTGCTGTCGACAATCAGCTGGCGCGCGCGCAGCAGTCGGCGTGCCTTGGCATGGTCCTGCGGGGTGACGCCGGTATGTTCCTTGAAAATACGGCGCAGATGCCGGTCCCCTACACCAAGCCGCCCGGCAAGCTGTTCGACCGACCCGGTTTCAAGCGCGCCTTCCTCGATCAGCCTTACCGCACGGGCAACGGTGGCGTGAACCCCGGCACTGGCCGGGGAGCCGGGGGCAGCTTCGGGGCGGCAGCGCAGGCACGGGCGGAAGCCGTGGGCAATTGCCGCCTCCGCACTGGGATAGAATTGCACATTCACGCGCTTTGGCGTGACGGCGGGGCATATCGGACGGCAGAAAATCCCGGTGGTCAGAACGGCGGTGTAAAACCGGCCGTCAAACCGGCGATCCCGGGCCTTTAATGCGTGATAGCAGATATCATCATTGAGCTGTTCCATGCCCGGCAGTCTAGCAGATCACGCAGATAAAACTCGCCAGATTCGGACTCAAACGTGAAAGTACCAGATGGCGCCCGCAATCCTAGTTCAGCGGAATATCGTTTGTGCCCTTGCCATCCTGATACTGATCGGAAAGAGCGTCATATTGCGCGGCAATCGATTTTGCCTTTGCAAGCCATGGCGCGCGGTCGGTTTCGGGCAGGTCGGCAATCATGGCCATCATGGAATGGCTTTGCCAGAATGCGTTGGATTTGTTGTATTCCCCGGCATCAAGGGTGAAGACTTCCTTGAGGATTTTAAGGTCATGGGGGATTTCAAACGCATCGCGGGAATCCTCATAGCTGAAGAAATAATAGAAATTATCAAACCCGGCCCAGGTGATCGCCGACAGGCACATCGAACAGGGTTCATGCGTTGACAGAAAGATCAGATCCGACGTTGCGGGCCGCGCATCGGCAGGCATTTCGTAAAACCGTTTCAGGCAATGGACTTCGCCATGCCAAAGCGGGTTTTCCGTTTCGTTGTTGGTTTCGGCCAGCACCAGCGAATGATCGGATTTGCGCAACAGGGCCGCCCCGAAAATCTTGTTTCCAGCCGCGACGCCCACACGGGTTTTGGGCAGGATATCGTTTTCAAGTGTGGCAAACAGGGTGGCAAGAAGGGCGTTTTTGTCTTCGCGTGGCATATAGGCGGTCCCCGATGAAATGTATGATGCTTTTTGATGGCGTCCATTTCATCGTCATTGAACCGCCCTGCCAACAGAATTTATCGCAGGTTTTGTGAGCGGACGGGAAAAACACTATGTACGGCATCTTGATAACGGCGGAAACGAAGGGTTTCCTAACCGCGCAGGATACCGTCATTGTAATCTTCGTAACGCTGATCGGCGGGCACCGGGCGATAGAATTCCGGGTCCAGCAGCGTCGTTACCGCGATAAGCGTCGGCGATTTTCGATCCCGAACCTTGGTGATCAGGGCATGATCGACCGGTCTCATTTCACGGATTTTGATAACTTCGAAAACAGGGCCATTCGGGGTGGCAAGTTTGAACTGGTCGCCAACAGCGACCTGGCCATGGGACTGACGCGGCATTTTTGGACTTCACCTGACTGATAGACGTTTGCTCAAGATGCAAAACCCGTCGAGGCCCTATTTTTCAACGACTTGGCCCTTTCGTTTTTCAACGGATTTTGCGTATGGGCAATATACTGCCAGACATATCAGGCGAGACTATGACAGAAGCGGGATTTTTACGGGCAAAGTGGAAATTCCGGATAGCCAGAAAAACGCAACAAATGATAGAAGAAAATCATAGGACTATCGCAAAAGAAGTTCCGATATGACATCAAAAGACTACACGGTAACCGAGCTTTCAAATCTGGAGCTTTGTGAAAACCAACATAAACTGCGTGATATTTTGATCAGTGAAACATCGGCGATGAAAGCCGGTACATTTGCCCATGAAAAATTTCTTGAGGGCAAACACATTGAGAAAAAATCTCACGATCCGGATGCACTGTTTGCTTTTTTATCCAGCTTAAGGCGCCTTACTGCACATATATTAGCAGCATTTTTCAGGTTGCCTTTATTAGCTCAAATCCTTCTGGTTATTATCTTTATAATGCTTCCTTCCGATGCCCCAGGCGCGATGTCAATCATCTTGGGAATTTCGCTCGTCGTCTGGGTATGGATTGACCAAAACGAAATTAGAAAAGATATCCGCGATAGAAAATGGGAAAAGCACCCGTTAAGGAAATTCGCCGAGGAACAGTTGAATGCTGAACTCGTTTATATCGAAGGTCGATTTAGAGGCCCATTCCGTTCATTCAACAAATTCTCGAACGGACGAGGTTCAGTAATCTTGTTTGGTTGGTTTCCAAACAGGTCAAGGTTAAAGGGCAAACCAGATCTAATTTTAAAAGACAGCGATGGTCTACTATTTCCAGTCGATTGCAAGACACGCAAGACCCCAAACATCTCCGACCGCGATATCACACAATTAAGCGGCTATCGCTATATACTCGGTAATAATCGAACGATTTTTGGCGACAACAAAATTGCAGATTTTGGATACATCCTCTTTCTTAATGAAAATGGATTTCCGTTAAGCTTTAAGAAAACAGCACTACATTCGCACGACCACATTCTACGTCTAGCAGATAGAGCTCTTGCAATTGACAAAGGAACTGATCCTAGTCGTTTCAGCCAATCAATCACCCTATGTCAGAATTGTCTGTTCACACAGCATTGTGCAGAAAAAACCGTTTAGTAAGACTACATAGCGTTAAGAAAAAACACCCCGCCAGTTTCCTGTGCGGGGTGTTTTGTTTGGTAATCCGGTTCGGATCAATCGATGTCTTCAACCTCACCGGTGGAACCGGTGACCTTGGCGGCAAGGGCTGCGGCCATGAAGTCATCAAGATCGCCGTTCAGAACGCCCTGGGTGTCGGATGTTTCAACACCGGTGCGCAGGTCCTTGATCATCTGATAGGGCTGCAACACGTAGGAGCGGATCTGATGGCCCCAGCCGATATCGGACTTGGTATCCTCAAGCGCTTGGGCTTCGGCTTCGCGTTTCTGAAGTTCGGCTTCGTACAGGCGGGCTTTGAGCATCTTCATCGCGGTATCGCGGTTTTTGTGCTGTGAACGGTCGTTCTGGCACTGCGCGACGATACCGGTCGGAATATGCGTGATACGCACGGCCGAGTCCGTTCTGTTGACGTGCTGACCACCGGCACCTGATGCGCGGTAGGTATCAATACGAAGGTCTTTGTCCAGCACTTCGATATTGATGTCGTCATCAATCACCGGATAGACCCAGCAGGACGAGAAGCTGGTATGGCGGCGCGCGGCACTGTCATAGGGCGAAATACGCACCAGACGATGCACGCCGACCTCGTTTTTAAGCCAGCCATAGGCATTGTGACCGGTGACTTTATAGGTCACCGATTTGATGCCGGCTTCCTCGCCATCGCTTTCTTCGAGCATTTCAAGCTTGTAGCCCTTGGACTCCGCCCAGCGCACATACATGCGCGCCAGCATGCTGGCCCAATCCTGTGCCTCGGTCCCGCCGGCACCGGCATGGATTTCGAGATAGGCGTCATTGGCATCAGCTTCGCCCGAAAGCAGGCTTTCAAGTTCGCGCTTGGCCGCGATTTCGCGAATATTGCGCAGGCCCTGCTCGGCCTCGGCAACGGTTTCGTCATCGCCTTCGGCTTCGCCAAGTTCGATCAGACCGATATTGTCTTCGAGTTCCTGGGCAAGCGCCTTGTAGCCATTGATGGCATCATCAAGCCGGGTGCGTTCCTGCATGACTTTCTGCGCGTTTTCCGGCTTGTCCCACAATGTGGGATCTTCTGCCAGCGCGTTCAGTTCGTCGAGGCGTCTAAGAGCGTTATCCCAGTCAAAGATGCCTCCTCAGCAGTGCCATCGACTGCTTGATTTCATCGACCAATGCCTGTGCTTCGGCGCGCATTGATGTCTCCGTTATTCATATGAAATTCTGTAAGGCCGCGAAGGATCGCAGCAACTTCGGCGGCGCTTATAGCAGTTTTTGCCCCGATTGAAACCCCCGCGGGGACATACAACAGGCATGGAAAAACCCGGCACATCAAATGCGCCGGGTTTAAAGGTGGTATCGCGCGGCCTAGCTGTAAACCGGATCGAGCGTCACGGTATAAAGTTCTTCGTCGGCAACATCGCGAAGTGACACGCGGAACTGTTCGTTTTCAGCATCGATATCGACAAGGCCAAAGAACTGCAGACCAAAGGACGGCGGCAGGTTTATGCCCTGTTCCTTGGTCGGGTGCTTGGTAAACATCACCTGCGGGCCAAAGGTATTATCCATGGCATTTGGCCCGAATGTTCCGGCATGAAGCGGACCTGAAACAAATTCCCAGAACGGTTCGAAATCCTGGAACTGGGCCTTGTTCGGGTCATAGTAATGGGCCGCGGTGTAATGCACATCGGCCGTCAGCCAGACGGTATTGAGAATACGGGCAGATTTGATGAAACGCAGCAATTCGACAATGTCAAATTCGCGTCCGGCCGGGGCACCGTCCCCATTGGCAAGGTTTTCGAAATTGTCGCCATCGCCAACCACCATGCCAATCGGCATATCGGACGCGATGACCTTCCAGGTGGCGTTGGAATTCAGAAGGCTGCGTTTAAGCCATTCGATCTGTTCCCGGCCAAGGAAGACGGTCTTGTCATTCGGTTCCGGGCTGTTATTGGCATCGTTCGCACCACGATAGGTGCGCATATCAAGGAAAAAGATATCAAGTGACGGGCCGTAGGACACCTTGCGATAAACCCGGCCCGGTTCGGTCGCATGTTCGGTGATCGGCAGCATTTCACGAAACGCCCGGTTGGCACGTGCGGCCAGAAGGGATACCGATTTCTCGGTGTAACGGTCATCCCCGGTCAGCATTTCACCCGGATACCAGTTATTGGTCACTTCGTGGTCGTCCCACTGGTAATAGACCGGGATCAGGCGGTTGAATTCGCGAACGTTTTTATCAAGCATGTTGTATTTATAATTGCCGCGAAACTCGGCAATGGTTTCGGCGACCTTGCCGGTATCCTCGGTCGTGATGTTTTTCCAGATATCGCCATCGGGCATTTTTGCCTCTGCGGCGAACGGGCCATCGGCATAGATGGTATCGCCGGAATGGATGAAGAAGTCCGGGTTATGCTTGGTGATCGTGGCATAGGTTTTCATGCCGCCGCGATCCTCGTCAATGCCCCAGCCCTGCCCGGCGGTATCACCTGACCAGCCAAAACGGATATTGCGCTTTGCCGCCGGTGCCGTACGGAAATGACCGATCACCGGTTCCGACGATGCCCGGCCATCATCGAGATTTTCGAAATGGATTTTGTAAAACACGTCCTGCCCGGCAGGCAGATCATTCAGGGCAAGCTTGCCAGCGAAATCACGTTGCGGCAGGACATCGACATGCGGAATTTTGACCGAACGTGCGAAATTTTCCGTTGTGGCAATCTCCGTGATCATGCGCGACGCACGATCCGCACGCCCCCAGATGCAGGCGGAATTGGCGGTGACATCGCCACTTTGGACGCCATGGGTGATCAGCGGACGATCAGCCGCGCGTGAAATTGACGGCATGAAAAAGCCACCCATGGCAGATGCCGCACCGGCCGTAGCCGTTACAGTGGCGGTCGCGGTCAGGAATTTTCGGCGGGAAACACGAAAAGACATTGAAAGAACCCCTTCAAAATTTGAAGTAACACCTTGAAGAGTATGGCAAATTCAAATGACAGGACGGTTGCGGCCCGTTGATGGTTTTATCAACATTTGATGACAAAGGCGCGCGCAATACGACACCCGCGTCCCTGCCCGCTTTTCAAATGAAAAAGGCCGGATGCAATTTGCACCCGGCCCGTAACTATCGGCGCAAGATCGCACCAAAGATCAGTAGATACCACCCGGGCTTGAAACCCCGCCGGTATTGCCTTCGGCACCGACACCGCTATAGCCGGCATCGCCACCATCAATAACATTGTCGTTCGACGACGGAATGGTACCGGCTTTGAAGGCTTCCCAGATCACGTTCTGATCACCCGGACGGGCCGGAAGACCGGAACGGGCTTCGACGCGAACCATGCGGATGCCGGGCGGCGTTCTGAACGGTACGGCTTTAGTACCTTTAAGCGCATCGCCCATGAACTGCTTGAAGATCGGGGCGGCCGCACTGGCCCCCTGTTCCTGATCGCCAAGCGAGCGGTTATCGTCAAAGCCGACATACACCCCAACCGCGAGGTCGGGCGAGAAGCCAACAAACCATGCATCGCGGCTGTCGTTCGTGGTGCCGGTTTTCCCGGCCAGCGGATAGCCGAGTTCACGAATACGACGCCCGGTACCGCGTTCAACCACGCCTTCAAGCATCGATACCATCTGGAATGCACTTGCCGGATCGGCAAGCTGTTCGCGATTGTCCGGAAGTTCCGGCGGCATCTGATTGCGGAATTCCACATCCTGACATTCCGCACACTGGCGTTCGTCACGACGGTAAATCACTTCGCCGCGGCGATTCTGAATACGGTCGATCAGGGTCGGGGTGATTTTCTTGCCGCCATTGACCAGTTCGGCATAGGCCGCCGTCAGACGCATCGCCGTGGTTTCAGCAGCCCCCAGCGACATCGACAGAACCTGTGGCAGGTCATCGACGATCCCGAAACGTTCGGCATAATCGGCAACCTTGTCCATACCGATGGTCTGCGCCAGACGCACCGTCATCAGGTTACGCGAAAGCTCGATACCCAGACGCATGGTCGAAGGACCATAGAACTTGCCGCTATAGTTGCCCGGCTTCCATTTGCCAAGTCCCGGCCCCTGATCGATCACGAACGGCGCATCAAGCACCATGGTCGAGGGGGTAAAGCCCTGATCAAGGGCCGCGAGATACACAAACGGCTTGAAGGCAGAGCCCGGCTGACGGCGGGCCTGTGTCGCGCGGTTGAATTTCGACATATCATGCGAAAAACCACCTGACATCGCCAGAACACGCCCGGTATGCGGGTCCATGGCGACAAGGGCACCATTGACCTCGGGAATCTGGCGCAGGCCATAGGTGTTTGGCGGCAGTTCCTCGCCATCGAGTTCGGTGAAATGCTTTACATAGATCACATCACCGGCTGACAGCACATCGGACGGGCTGTTGACGGCCGGACCAAGTGTCTGGCCTTCTTTCCATGCGCGCGCCCATGTCAGGAAACGCAGCGGAATGCGCCCCTGCTTGCCCGACAGAAGGCCCAGCGTGACTTCATCGCTGCCGACGCGCATGACAACGGCCTTGTCCCAGGGCACATCGTTTGGCGTTTCGACTTCGCGCAGTTTCTGCTGCCAGTCATCAGCCAAATCAATATTGGTGATCGGGCCGCGCCAGCCATGACGACGATCATATTCGACCAGCCCTTCGACCAGCGCCTGATCGGCAATGGTCTGCAGGCGCGGATCGACCGTCGCACGCACCGAGAGCCCCCCGTCATACAGCATGTTTTCGCCGTAACGGTCGACAAGCTGACGGCGGACTTCCTCGGCGAAATAATCGGCACGATATGTATCGACCGACTGGCGTTCCTTGGCGATCAGCGGGCTTGCCCATGCGGTCTGGGCTTCGGTTTCGGTGATGAATTTTTCTTCAAGCATCCGGCCGATCACCCAGTTGCGGCGCGCCTTGGCCTCGTCATGGTTGCGGACCGGATGATAGTTCGACGGTGCCTTTGGCAGGGCGGCAAGATAAGCCGCTTCCTCGATATTGATTTCATCAAGAGATTTATCGAAATAGCGCAGGGCCGCGGCGGCAACGCCATAGCTGCCATTGCCGAGATAAATCTCGTTCAGATAAAGTTCGAGGATGTGTTCCTTGGTAAAGGCACGTTCGATACGGAATGAAAGGATCGCTTCCTTGACCTTGCGTTCATAGGAAACTTCGCTGGTCAGAAGGAAGTTTTTGGCGACCTGCTGGGTAATGGTCGACGCCCCGACCGGACGTTTGCCCGAGCCCATATTGGCAACGTTGGTCACGGCAGCACGCAGCACGGATGCGAAATCAATGCCCGGATGGCTGAAAAAGTTTTTATCCTCGGCCGCGACAAACGCATCAACAACAACATGCGGGATCGAGGTGATCGGCACGAAAACACGTTTTTCACGTGCATATTCGGCGATCAACGCCCCGTCACCGGCATGAACGCGCGTCATGACTTCGGGTTCGTAGGTTTCAAGCTGGGTGTAATCGGGCAGGTCCTGACCGAAATGCCAGAAGATCGCCAGAACGCCAATCCCCCCGGCAACCGCCATGAGGAAGAGCACACCGAAAATACTTAGTAAAATACGCATAAACAGGTCTTTATCATTTTGCTGTTTTGGCCTGATCCGGCTGGCGCGCACCAAAGCGCATATTCCGGAGAATTGCAATCAGCCCTATCATAGCGGCAAAAAAGTGACAGCGTTGTGATAGCGCGCACGATTACCGCAAATTTCCTTACAGACCGGAGAATAACTATACTCCCGCCACCCCGTCAAAGCGAGGACTGGCTTTTCCGCTTTACGGAAAATCACGCAAACCACCCATGCGAATTTTCCGATTCCGGAATTCAGGATTCTAGAATTTGTGCTTCTCGAAATAGATATCAATCGCGCGTAGCACGGCTTCGGCAACCTTGCGCCGATGTGCCGGGCTTTGCAGAAGCTTGGCATCCGTCGGGTTTGACAAATAGCCCATTTCAAACAGGGCCGATGGAATATCCGGTGCCTTAAGCACGGCAAAGCCCGCGAAACGATGTGTACGGCGTTGCAGTTCAATGCTTTTGCCGAGTTCGGAGACCATGTTGGCCGCAAGGGTCGCCGACAGGTTCATGGTTTCACGCTGTGCCAGATCGATCAGGATGCTCTGCACCAGCGAGTTTTCCTCTGACAGGTCAATACCGGCGATCACATCGGCCTTGTTTTCCTTTGATGCCAGTGCGGCGGCTTCCTTGTCCGATGCGTTTTCAGACAGGGTATAGACCGACGCACCACGATGCTTGGAATTGCCAATCGAGTCCGCATGCAGGGAAATGAACAGGTCGGCACCGTTTTTACGCGCGATTTCGGTTCGCTGGCGCAATTTCAGGAACACGTCCTTGTCACGGGTCAGAAGCACGCGATATCGACCGGAATCAGTCAGAACCTTTTCAACTTCGCGCGCCGCGGCAAGCGTCAGGTCCTTTTCATAAACCCCGCCCACCCCGATCGCCCCGGGATCAACGCCACCATGGCCGGCATCGATTGCAATCAGCGGCTTTTCCGAACCGCCACGACCGGATTCCACGGCCACATCGGCACTTTGTTCCGTGGCACTGGTGTCGTTGCGGCTGCGGGCGGAATAGGCTTCCATACTTTCACGCGACGCCGTCATAAAGGCGTCCCGCTTGGCCGGGGACAAATCGACGACAAGACGATGCGGTTTGCCTTCTGACGCCGGTAGCGTGAATATTTTTGACACCAGTGCCGGTTCGGCAACATCGAGAACCACGCGGAAGGTACCCGGTTTAAACAGGCCGTAACGCAACCCGGAAATCAGACCACCGCCGGATGTCACCTTGCCCGGGGGGGCGCTCCATTCGATTTCGGGCATGTCGATGATAACGCGGTACGGATCGGGCAGCAGAAAATAGCTGAATTCGACATCATGGTCGAGATCGATGACAAAACGGGTATAGTCGGGATAAACGCCAAGGCGCGCACCAAGAACCTTGGTTTCCTGCGCGTTTGCGGTGGCAAAAAAGCCAATACAGACCATCAGCGACAGACATAGTGCGGCGATCATCCGGACGGATTTTTGTCCGACCAAGGACAGATTTTCTGTCGTCGCATTTGCCTGCGAACCCGTTTTAACTGATACCATCGCCCTGCTGCGTTAATCGTGGTGATGCGGATTACCCGTTTGCGCTTATAGCAACGCGTTGGTTAACGGGCAATTGACCGCCCATGAAACACACGACGCGAACAGCATTCCCGGTTCTGGTATTCCCGACATCAATGTAAACGGTAAAAACATTGCAGGATCATAGATTTGGCAGAAGGCATCCGTGATTGGCGCATTCGGGCGAAAAACTTTGCCATTTTCAATTCAACCGCAATAAAGTCATCGGACAACGTAACAAAACTGTTTGTCGCGCGACTTCAAAAGGGATATGTTGCACCCGAGATTCCTATGTCTTGCGGTGTGAACCTTATTAATCCGCCAGACTGAGGACGCGACGAGGCCAGTTCTCGGGTCGGTGTCTCGGTGACGCGGCAATTCCCGCTCCCGATAGAGCCCTCCCATTCAAGGCTGTCTTGGCGCGCTCGAGATTACGCAACCAATTTTTGTTTCAACACCAAAACCAGGTCCGAACCGGAAGAGCAGCCGAAACGCGATGAACCAGATATATACAGGACATATCGCGACCTTGATGGACGGCGCCTCCGGATACGCCGGTTTGTTTGCATACCAGCGCAACATCGCTTTACGCAGGAAACTGGCGGGACCTTCAGGAACAGGTTCCGAATGGTCAAACGCATGCTTATCGATGCAACGCACGCGGAAGAAAGCCGTGTCGTTGTTATTAATGGAAATCGCCTAGAAGAATACGACGTCGAAACTTCGACCAAGAAGCAGATAAAAGGAAATATCTATCTCGCGAAAGTGACGCGTGTAGAGCCGTCCCTGCAGGCGGCCTTCGTCGATTACGGCGGAAACCGCCATGGTTTCCTCGCCTTCAGCGAAATCCATTCCGACTATTACCAGATCCCGGTCGCAGATCGCGAAGCACTTTCGCGTAACCACAGCGACGTCAAGGATGCCGACATCGTCGAAGACAATATCGGCGACGCATCCGAGGGCAACGATACCCCGAAAAAAGAAAAGAAACCGGCCCGTACCCGCAATCGCCGCAAACCGCGTGCGAAGGCATCGGACGAAACCGCGGTTGAAACCGATGCAGAAGCACCGGCAACCGACGAAAATGCCGATAGTGCGGCAACTGTCGCGGCAGACGCCCCGGCAAGTGACGATGCAGGCGATGAGGACTCAAAACCGCGCCGTCGTCGCACACGCAACCGTCGCAAGAAATCCGATGATGTCGAGGCATCAGGTGATGACAGCGCGGACGCATCGTCGAATGACGGTGATAATACCGATGGATCGGGCGGCGGTAATGCTGCCATGTCGGCCGAAATTGCCGAACTGACCGTCGATATCGAAACCGAACCGGCTGGTGCCGCCGAAGGCGAAGAAGAAATCGACGATCTGGGTGGCGACGACGGGGATGAGTTTTCCGACACTCATCGTCCGCAGATGCAGAAACGCTATAAAATTCAGGAAGTGATCAAGCGCCGCCAGATTCTGCTGGTGCAGGTCGTCAAGGAAGAACGCGGCAACAAGGGTGCCGCCCTTTCGACCTTCCTGTCGCTGGCGGGTCGTTATTGCGTACTGATGCCAAACACCCCGCGTGGTGGCGGCATTTCGCGCAAGATCACCAATGCACAGGACCGCAAACGCCTGAAATCCATTCTGGCCGAGCTGGAAATTCCGGACGGCATGGCCGTTATCGTGCGTACCGCCGGTTCGGAACGCACCAAGGCCGAGATTAAACGCGACTTCGATTATCTGATGCGTTTGTGGGATCGTATCCGCGAAACCACCCTTCAGAGCCAGGCACCGTGCCTGATTTACGAAGAAGCCGATCTGATCAAACGTTCCATCCGTGACCTTTATGCACGCGATGTTGATGAAGTTCTGGTCGAAGGTGACGAAGGTTACCGGATCGCCAAAGACTTCATGAAGATGTTGATGCCGTCACATGCGAAGCGTGTGCAGCCCTACAAGGATCAGGGCGTGCCGCTGTTCCACCGTTTCCAGGTGGAAAGCCAGCTTGACGCGATGCTCAATCCGGTCGTTCAGCTTAAATCGGGTGGTTATATCGTTATCAACCCGACCGAAGCACTGGTCGCGATTGACGTGAACTCGGGCCGTTCGACCCGTGAACGCAACATCGAAGAAACCGCATACAAGACCAACCTTGAAGCCGCCGAAGAACTAGCCCGCCAGTTGCGCCTGCGCGACCTTGCCGGTCTGATCGTCGTCGACTTCATCGATATGGAAGATCACCGCAACCAGGCATCGGTTGAACGCAAGCTTAAGGAAGCGATGCGCAATGACCGCGCCCGCCTGCAGATCGGCCGTATCAGCCCGTTCGGTCTTTTGGAAATGTCGCGTCAGCGCCTGCGTCCGTCGCTTGTTGAAAGCGCGTTCGAAGTTTGCGCGCATTGCCGTGGTGTCGGCCTTGTCCGTTCGATCGAAAGTGCGGCCCTTCACCTTCTGCGCGTGCTTGAAGAAGAAGGCATGCGTCGTCGTTCCGGTGCACTTACCGTGCATGTCGCAAGCGAAGTCGCGCTTTATATCCTGAACCGCAAACGCGATACGCTGGCTGAAATCGAACAGCGTTACGGCTTCACCGTCATGATCTTTGGCGATGACAGCCTGATTTCGCCAGATCACCGCATCGAACGCACACGTGCGAAAAAAGGTGATGAAGAAGAAGCCCTGCCGGTTCTGAACACCGACAGCGTTTCGCTGACGGCGATTGAAAGCCCGGTTGAAGCGGACGAAGACGACGAAGAAGATGATGTCGCCGAAGCCCGTGACACCCGTGATCAGCGCGATGACGATGATCAGGGCAACAAACGCCGCCGTCGCCGCCGCCGTCGTCGTGGCCGCAATGATGACCGTGATGATCGCAATGATCAGAATGACGCCGATGCATCCGATGATGCCGCCGGTGCATCGGATCGTTCCGATCAGGACGATAACGAAGATGATGATGACGACGAAGCACAGCGTAAACGCCGTCGTCGCGGCAAACGTGGTGGTCGCCGTCGTTCGCGCCGTCAGGAATTTGAAAACGCACCGCGTGTCAAATCGCCTGCCGATGATGCACAGGCAACCGCCCTTCGCCGGGATCGTGATCACAGCGCACCGGAAGGCCATGCTGAAGACCAGGTTGTTGATGCCGACAGCGAAGGTCAGGACGCAGACAGCTTTGATCAGGAAGGTGTACGCGCCGGTCGCCAGCGCAGCACGACCGCCCCGGCACCGGCACGGCCGCGTCGCGAACGTCGTGATCGCAATGACAATCGCCGCAATCGTAGGGATCGCAATGACCGTAACGACCGGGCTGATGTGAAAAACATCCCGATCCAGAGCGGCCCTGCCCCGGAAACCGCAGAAGAAATTGCCAAGGAAGCGGTTTCGGCACCGGCACAAAGCCCGGCGGAAACCGTGGTGGAAAAACCGGCAAGCCCGGCCCCTGCCCCCGCGGCAGCACCGGCAGCGGAAAAATCCGAACCGAAGGCAGAGTCGAAAAAACCGTCACCGAAAGCCGAAAAGGCCGCCGAGCCGGTGGCAAGTGAACCGGTTGCAACTGAGCCGGCAAAAGACGAAAAACCGAAGCCGAAGAAACGCGGCTGGTGGAGCCTTGGTCGTTAAGATCAGGGTCCGACAAAATCAAAAAGGGCTGCCGAATATTCGGCAGCCCTTTTTCTTTGCGACGTGATCAGAAATGCAAAGGCGCTTATCGCTTCCAGTTCTTTAATGCCGCAACCGCGCCCAGCATGGTGGCCTCGCTATGCGCGAACGAGAAGCGGACATAATGTTTGCCGCGCAGGCGATCAAAATCGGTGCCCGGCGTGGTGGCAACACCGGTTTCATCCAGCATGCGACGGCAAAAGGCCTCGCTATCGGATGTCAGATCGCGAACGTCGGCATACAGATAAAACGCCCCATCCGCCGGGGCGAATTTTGTGAAGCCCGCAGCGGGCAGCTCATTTAGCAGAATTTCGCGATTGCGCGCATAGGCCGCGACGTTCGCCTGCAATTCGTCCTCGCAATCAAACGCCGCGACGGCGGCGATCTGCGACAATGCGGGGGCAGAAATAAACAGGTTCTGTTGCAGGCATTCAACCGCGCGCATCAGATCAGGCGGCACCACCGCCCAGCCCAGACGCCAGCCCGTCATCGAGAAATATTTCGAGAAGCTGTTGATGATGATCGCCTCATCACCGAATTCAAGGGCGGTGCATTCCCGCACATCGCCAAATGAAATGCCCTGATAAATCTCGTCACTGATCAGGCGAATGCCGTTTTCCCGGCAATAGGTCGCCAGTTCACGGTAGGTTTCGACATCGATCATGCTGCCCGCCGGGTTGGACGGGCTTGCAACGATCAGACCGTCAATCGGATCATCAAGATCGCGCAGCATGGCAACGGTCGGCTGATAATGGCTTTCGGGGCCCGCAGGCAGATTGACGGTTTCAATGCCAAGTGCGGTCAGGATGTTGTGATAGGCCGGATAGCCCGGTGCCGCCATTGCGACACGATCACCGGCATCAAAGGCCGCCAGAAACGCCAGCACGAAGATCGAGGACGAACCACTGGCGACACAGATGCGTGACGGATCGACCGGCGTGTTGAATTTGCGCTTATAATGACCGGCAATGGCTTCGCGCAGGGGATCGATCCCCATGGCATTGGTATAGCCGATCAGATCATTATCAAGGGCACGTGCTGCCGCCTCGCGGACCTTGCGCGGGGCTGGTGTGCCGGGCTGCCCGACTTCAAGGTGAAAGACGGCCTTGCCATTGGTTTCGCGCGCGTTGGCGGCACGCATGACATCCATGACGATAAAGGGCGAAATAGCGCCGCGACGCGATTGTTTCAAAGCCATTTGCGGGGTCCTGACTTGCAACTGAAAAATCGGGGCAGGAAAACCTGCCCCGATGAAATGCCTGTAAAGAGTGGCTTACTGAGTGCCGGCCATGCCGCCGCCCGCAGGGTCGGCGATGAACTGGCAGCTTTCGGGATGTGGCGGGGTCCCTTCAAGGCAGCGCACGATATTGACCGCCGGTTTGCCATCCGAATTCATCGGAACATTGGCAGCAGCCCCCTTTTCGATCAGGTCCTCGGCCATGGTCGCAATCTGTTTGGTTGCCCCGGCCGGGGTGCCGGTACCGGCGATGCCATAATAATATTCAAAGACAAACGGGTTCACCATAAGGGCCGGGCCCATCAGCGGGGTCTGGGCATAGCCCGCATCCCCGGCGGCAAGGTTAAGACCGAACGCATCGGCCCCCAGGCCCGCGCCAAACGGCTTGTTCATCGTGGTCATGCAGGTAACTGCATTGGCCGCACGGTCCAGCACGACAAAGCCGCTGCGGCCTGTATTGGACTGAATGTTGCTGTCGGCAGCATCGATATCGGCCAGATAGCGGTTCAGGACCGCACCAAGTTCGGTGCTGGCATCAATGACCGCACGTCCGGACTCCGCACGCGGCGGATAGGCCAGATACAGTGTTTCGTTACCCACCTTGACCTCGGTCGCGGATTTCCATTGCGGTTTGTAATCGCGCATGTCTTCGGCGGTCAGTGTCCCACCGGCATTCTGTACGGCTGTTGCGATCTGGGCGCCAAGGGCACCGTTATAAAATTCACCCGGTCCCTTGACCCGAAGAGATGTCAGAAGCGCACCGAGATTGACCGAGCGAATCCGGTCGCCGACCTGCAAGGTATTGCCATCAGGCATGAAAACATCACGCAGAATCGGGCTTGCCTCGATCCGGTCGCGATTGGCTTCGATGTCATCCACCATCGAACGCGATACCGGCACACCCAGGCGCGCATATTGTTCAGCCGCCGACAGGAGCTGCGGCCATTGCAAGCGACCGTAACGCGCACTAAGCGCATAAAGCCCGCGCGGGACGCCCGGAATGGTGGTTGCAGTCTGGCTGTCGGCGGTGCGTGTCCCCGGACGCGGCCAGAAATCAAGCACTTCGACCTTTTTCGACTGGCGATCATGAACAACGCACACCCCGCCGCCGCCGATACCGGCGACCGAGGATTTGGTCACCGTCATGGTCGCGTAAAGCGCAACAGCCGCATCTGCCGCCGTACCGCCCGCCGAAAGAACGTCGCGTGCGATGCGAACCGCGCGGGGTTCGTCGGCGACCACGCCACCAAGGAAACCACTGACGGCCCCTATTTGGCCAAGATTTTCAGTATTATCGCTACTGCAGGCAGCAAGACCGGCAGTCATTGCGATTGCCGTCATGATCCGCCATGATGGCTTGCGCGTCGGCAACCTGTCCGCACTGGTCGGGTCGACATCGGATGAACGAGAACACGGAACGCACAATTTGCTCAGACGCATTATTACTCTCACTGCCATTTTCCTTGTTGCCCTGCCCAGCACAGTTTTTGCGCAGGGTCGTTCTTTTATCCGGGATACCGAGATTGAGGAAACCCTTCATCTCTATGCGACCCCGATATTCAAGGCTGCCGGGCTCGATCCGCGCGGCGTTACTGTCTATATCGTCTCAGATCCCAGCCTGAACGCATTCGTTGCAGGTGGCCAAAAGCTTTTTATCAATACTGGCCTCTTGTTGAAAGCCCAGACTCCCGAACAGGTTATGGGCGTGATGGCCCACGAAACCGGCCACATTGCGGGCGGGCACCTTTCGCGTATTCATGATCAGCTTCGAAATGCCTCGGCGATATCGATTCTGTCAACCATCGTCGGTGTTGCCGCCGGTGTTGCCGCCGGTCGTGCAGATGTCGGTACAGCCGCCGTTCTTGGCGGACAGAACGTGGCAGAACGCAATTTCCTGGCTTATTCGCGGACACAGGAAAGCAGTGCCGATCAGGCCGGTGTCAACTTCCTGACCGATGCAGGGATTTCATCGCGCGGTCTGATGGAATTCATGGAAACGCTTGAAGGTCAGGAATTGCTGAGCACGGCGCGTCAGGACCCGTATCTGCGCAGTCACCCGCTGACGACCGAACGTGTCGAGTTTCTTGAAAACTATACTGCGAATTCACCGTTAAGGGACGCAAAGGTCGATCCGGTTCTGTATGAACGCCATGACCGTATGCGTGCCAAACTGTATGCCTTTACCAACCATATCCAGCATACATTGCGCACCTATCCCGAAACCGACACCAGCATTTCGGGACGTTATGCACGCGCGATTGCCTATTACCGGGACTCGCAACTCGATCCGGCGATGAAGCTTATTGACGAGCTGATCGCCGAAGAACCGGAAAATCCATACTTCGAAGAACTTAAAGGTCAGGTCCTGCTGGAATTCGGCAAAGCCAAGGAAGCCACTGACCCGCTTCGCAAAGCCGTCGAACTGTCCAACGGTGCACCTTTGATCCGGTTGCTTCTGGCGCATGCGCTGATTGAAAGCGGTGACAGCAGTGTCCTGCCGGAAGCCAAGGAAAATCTTTTGGGGGTTCTTTCGGTTGAACGCAGCAATGCCTCGGCATGGCGATTCCGGGCGATCATCGAAAACCGTCTGGACAACGAAGGCGAAGCGTCGCTTTCGCAGGCGGAATACAGCCTTTTGACCGGAGATCGGGAAGCCGCGAAATATCATGCGGTTCAGGCCGACCGGAAACTTGAAAAAGGCACCGCGACCTGGCAGCGCGCGCAAGACATCATTCGCGCGACCGATCCGGAAGGCAAGGACAACCGGAATTGACAGCAATCGCCCCAAAATGGGCGGCGATGCGGTTACCGGCCCCTCGCCGTATCGGCCTTGCCTTTGCGGTGTTTTACCTGTTGACCGCATGCAGCCTGCCCGATGCCGGGGTGAACGTCGAGGGGGATCTGAAGCTTCTTTATGCCCTCTTCCCGCTGAATAACCCACCCCGGTACTGGCATTATGCCGAACGTCCGGCAAAGCTTGATACGGGTGAACAGTCAAAGACCAACAGCCTTTACTGGGAAGATATCGACGGGCGTATCGCGCTTGCCATGCGCCCGGCAATCGGCACATTTGAACTTGGCCGTCGTACCAATATTGCGGTTCTGGCATCCCCCTATCTGTCATTCGATTGGTTGATGAACGCATCGGCACAGCCCGGCGATACCGAGCTTGTCCTTGGTTTCCGGGCGCAATCGCATGGCGATTGGGGCGAGAGCGATCTGGGGGCAGGCAAACCACCAATCGATCATGTGATCCGGCTTCCGATTGGCGGGAACATGACCGGTATCAAGGAATGGCAACGCGATTATTTTGATCTTTCGGCACTGCATCGCCGATACTGGCCCGACACAGATACCATCGATGTCCGTCTGGTATGGATCGGGATTGCCGCATCTGGTGATCAGGGGGCCGATGTGGCCGGTGTCACATATCTCTCGCATATTTTACTTTCCCGTTAGGTACCCGTCTCGTATCAATTAGCCAAAGAAATCAGGTTCCGCGCGATGCGAGAAACATCCGGGACAAAGACAACAAGGGATTTTCGATGAATTCGCACATGATCAAACGCCTTCTTGGCGGTGCCGCCATCATGCTTTCGCTGGGTTTTGCCATGGGCGCACCGGCACAGGCGGAAGAACTAAGCGATGCGCAGAAGGCCGAGATCGAAGGCGTGATTGAACAGTATCTTCTGGAAAACCCGGATGTTCTGCTGCGTGCGATCCAGAATGTTCAGGTCTGGCAGACAACCGAACAGGCCCGCCAGCAGGCCGAAGCCATCGAGCCGGTTTGGGATGCGCTGGTAGCCGACAGTTCGGTGCCATCGGTTGGCCCGCTTGATGCGCCGGTGACCGTGATCGAATTTTTTGATTATCACTGCGGTTATTGCAAACGCGCCTTTGACGGCGTGAAGGAACTTGCAGAAAATTCCGACGGTAAAATCCGCACCATGTTTGTTGAATTCCCGATCCTGCGCGAAGAAAGTGCCGATGCGGCACGTGCGGCACTGGCCGCGGCCAAGCAGGGCAAATACATGGAAATCCACGCGGCCTTCATGGAAAACCGCGGTATCCTTGACGAGGCACAGATCAACACATTGGCCAAAGACGCAGGTGTCGACGTTGATCAGATGCGCAAGGACATGCAGTCACCGGAAATCAATGGCATGTTACAGCAATATGCCGCCATGGCGCGCAGCATCGGGGTCAATGGCACCCCGGCCTTCCTGATCAATGGTCAGATGGTGTCGGGTGCGGATATGGAACGCGTCAATGCGCTGGTCAAAGCCGGACTTGAACAGGCGTCCTGATTTTACGCCAAACCGCTACTACGGATGCAGTCAATCCGTTACGCAGTCTGAATAAAACAAAAGCCCCCGTTTCGATACCGAAACGGGGGCTTTTTATCGGGCATCTATGCGATCAGATCAAACCGGCCAACGGCGAGGACGGATCGGCATATTTTTTCTTGGGCATGCGACCGGCAAGGAAGGATTCACGACCGGCGATGATCGCGTGTTTCATTGCGCGCGCCATGCGGATCGGGTCCCTGGCACCGGCAATCGCGGTATTCATCAGAACGCCGTCACAGCCCAGTTCCATGGCAAATGCCGCATCGGATGCGGTGCCGACACCGGCATCGACGATCACCGGCACATTGGCGTTTTCCTTGATCAGCGCGATATTGACCGGGTTGAGAATCCCCATGCCCGAACCGATCAGCGATCCCAGCGGCATGATCGCGACACAGCCCATATCTTCAAGCATCTTGGCCTGAATGGGATCGTCGCTGCAGTAAACCATCACGTCGAAACCATCCTTGATCAGGGCCTCGGCGGCCTTGAGGGTTTCGGGCATGTTGGGATAAAGCGTCTTCTGATCGCCCAGAACTTCAAGCTTCACCAGATTCCAGCCACCTGCCTCGCGGGCCAGACGCAGGGTCCGGACCGAGTCATCAGCCGTAAAGCAACCCGCCGTATTGGGCAGATAAACGTATTTTTTCGGATCGACATAATCGACCAGCATCGGCTGGGACGGGTCGGTCAGGTTAACACGACGCACGGCAACCGTGACCATTTCCGCGCCCGATGCATCAATCGCGATGCGGGTTTCTTCGAAATCCTTGTATTTGCCGGTACCGACGATCAGACGCGATTTGAATTTGTGGCCCGCGACAACGAAACCCTCGTCATTGGCGGACGCAAGATCGGAATCCGAGGAACCGCCACCAATAAAATGCACGATTTCAAGCTTGTCGCCATCGGCAAGTGCAGTATCGCCATAAGCCGTTTTCGGCACGATTTCGAGATTGCGTTCCACCGCGACCTTGGTCGCGGTAATCCCGAGTTCACCGAGAAGATCGGCAACGGTTGCTGCGGTTTCGATGGTGCGGTCTTCACCGTTGATGGTCAGGCGCATCTGTTCGTCTTGTCCTTGTGGTATCAAAATATTCACCTATTGGCGCGCAGTATGCGCAGCTGCCGGGCGAGAGGCAAGCTGTGATCGGCGGATTCTGCCATGCGGGGCACACAAAGCTGCAGCAATGGCGATGATGTCAACATGATCGTGTGGTTACAGTCACATGCCTCGTCCGAATGCAACGTTGCGTCAGACTTTGGTCGTGTTATAAACGCATCACTATATGTTGGGCATGTGGGAACGGATGACAAAACCCGTCTACATTCTGAATGGGCCGAATTTGAACCTGCTGGGACAGCGTCAGCCGGAAATTTACGGTGCGACCACCTTGCAGGATATCGACAACATGTGTTCTGCACATGCGTCGAAGATTGGCCTGTCCGTCGTCTTTCGCCAAAGCAATCACGAAGGCGAGCTAGTTGACTGGATTCAGGAAGCCCGGCAAGAAGCTGCTGGCATTATTATCAATGCTGGGGCATATACGCACACATCGGTTGCGATCCTTGACGCATTGCTGGCATCCGATTTGCCGGTCGTCGAGGTGCATCTGTCAAATATTCATCAGCGGGACGCATTCAGACATCATTCATACGTCTCGAAAGCTGCAAAAGGCATGATCTGTGGTTTTGGCGCGCAGGGTTACATTCTTGGCCTTGATGCCATCAGATCACTGATCCACACACCATCATAAAAGATATCGAAATGAGCAAGTTCAACATCGACAACGATACCATTCGCCAGCTCGCAGAGCTGCTGGACGAGACCAACCTGACCGAGATCGAAGTTGCCGCAGGCGACAATCGCATCCGCGTCGCCCGTCAGGGCACCATGGTTGCAGCCGCTCCGGCAGCTGCACCGGTTGCCGCTGCTCCTGCTGCGGCCCCTGCTCCGGCGGCTCCTGCCGATGCGGGTTCGCATCCGGGTGCTGTTAAGTCGCCGATGGTTGGTGTCGTCTATTTCGCGCCGGAACCCGGTGCCGCACCGTTCATTTCGGTCGGTTCCAGCGTTTCCGAAGGCCAGACCCTGATGCTGATCGAAGCGATGAAAACCTTTAACCCGATCCGTGCACCGAAGTCCGGCAAGGTTACCCAGATCATCGCAACCGACGGCCATCCGGTCGAGTATGACGAGCCGCTGGTCATTATTGAATAAGCCGGGGTAACACCGCATGTTCGACAAACTCCTGATTGCCAACCGTGGCGAAATCGCGCTTCGTATTCAGCGCGCCTGCCGCGAAATGGGCATCAAAACTGTCGCGGTGCATTCCACCGCCGATGCCGATGCCATGCATGTCCGCCTGGCAGACGAAGCCGTCTGCATCGGCCCGGCCGCATCGAAAGACAGCTATCTGAATATTCCGGCGATCCTGTCGGCTGCCGAAATCACCGGGGCGGAAGCCATCCATCCGGGTTACGGCTTCCTGTCGGAGAATGCCGACTTTGCCGCCATGGTCGAAGAACACGGCTTTGCCTTTGTCGGTCCGTCGGCGGAACATATCCGCATGATGGGTGACAAGATCACCGCCAAACTGACCGCAGCCAAACTGGGCATTCCGGTTGTTCCGGGGTCGGACGGGGAAATCACCACCGTTGCCGAAGCCCAGAAATGCGCCAAGGAAATCGGCTATCCGGTCCTGATCAAGGCATCGGGCGGCGGCGGCGGCCGCGGCATGAAAGTGGTCGAGCGCGACGAAGACCTTGCCGAAGCCTTTTCCATGACCCGCAAGGAAGCATTGCAGAACTTTGGCAATGCCGCGGTTTATATGGAAAAGTACCTTGGCAAGCCGCGCCATATCGAACTTCAGGTTATTGGCGATTCCCACGGCAATGCCGTCCACCTGTTCGAACGCGACTGCTCCCTGCAGCGTCGTCACCAGAAAGTGCTTGAAGAAGCACCTTCGCCGACACTGACACCGGAAGAACGCGAACGCATCGGTTCCACCGTTGCCAACGCCATGCGTGGCATGGGCTATCGCAATGCCGGGACGATCGAATTCCTGTATGAAAATGGCGAGTTCTATTTCATCGAAATGAACACCCGTCTGCAGGTCGAACATCCGGTAACCGAAGCCATTTCAGGCGTTGACCTTGTGCGTGAACAGATCCGCGTTGCGGCTGGTCTTGAACTGTCCTTTACGCAGCAAGATCTGGAAATTCACGGCCATGCGATTGAATGCCGTATCAATGCCGAAGATCCGGAAACCTTCGTGCCGTCACCGGGCAAGATCAAGGAATATCATGCACCGGGCGGTTTGGGCGTTCGTGTCGATAGCGGTATCTATACCGGCTATTCGATCCCGCCCTATTACGACAGCATGATTGCAAAGCTGATCGTGCATGGGCGTGACCGCGAAGAATGCATGATGCGCCTGCGCCGTGCATTGGCCGAATATGCGATTGGCGGGATCAAAACCACCATTCCGCTGCATCAGAAGCTTCTGGCACAACCCGATATCCAGAAAGGTGATTACGATATTCACTGGCTGGAGAAATTCATGGGCATGAAGAAGTAATTTTCTTTATCCCGACGCGAAAAAGCGGGGCTTCCTTTCGGGAGCCCCGCTTTTGTTTGGGAATTTCCGTTAACCCAGCACGATGCATCAGGCGCGAGGCGATGGCGGCCCCGGCAAAACAACCAGCGAAGAAATTTCGAGCATTTTACCGATCCCGGTACGAAGAATTAATCATCCATTTCGATTATCATGCCAAAGATAGCTGACGGACCGAAAGCTGCTATCTTGTCAGACCAGTGCGCGTTCACATATGTAAACAGACGACTTGCAAACAGGACCGAAACCATTATCACCGCGATCATGTCGAACCAACTGACCCCTGATCTGTTGATCCGTGCCTATTCGGTCGGCCTGTTTCCCATGGCCGAAAGCCATGATGACCCGACCCTTTACTGGATTGACCCGGAATGGCGTGGCGTATTGCCACTGGACGGCTTTCATGTACCCAGAAGCCTGCGCAAAACCGTGCGCAAAGGGACATTCAAGGTCCATGTAAACAAAGCCTTTCCCGATGTCATTCGTGCCTGTGCGGAACCCACCGCCAGCCGGGACGATACCTGGATCAATGACAATATTCTTGATGCCTATTGCGCACTTCACAAGATGGGCTGTGCGCATTCGATCGAGGCATGGCTTGATGGCAGGCTGGTAGGCGGGCTCTATGGCGTCAGCCTTGGTCAGGCGTTTTTTGGCGAAAGCATGTTTTCGCGCGCGACCAATGCCTCAAAGGTGGCGCTGGTGCATCTTGTCGCCCTTTTGCGGCAGGGCGGTTACACACTGCTTGATACCCAATTCGTCAATGATCACTTAAAACAGTTCGGGGTGGTCGAAATCCCGCGAGAACGCTATCGTTCCGATCTTGCCCGTGCGCTTGCCGGACGGGCAAGCCTTCCGTTTGAAGCCGATCCCGAATTTATCGAACAGGTATTGCAGCAAGGTGATCATTGACGCCACCGCCCCTGCCCCACCCCGCACCTCTTCCAGAAAAGACTGAACATCCCGATGCAGATACGGCCTGCCACACACAATGATATCCCGAAAATCCTTGAAATTGTTGCCCCGGTCCTGCGTGCTGGTGAAACCTATGTCATGCCGACCGACATGACCGATGACGAAGTGCGTTCCTATTGGATGGGGCCGGACAAGGAAACCCTTGTTGCCGAGGAAGACGGGCAGATTGTCGGCACCTATTACCTGAAGGCCAATCAGCCCGGCAATGGCGCGCATGTCGCCAATTGCGGCTATATGACCGCCCCGGATGCAGGCGGACGCGGAATTGCGCGGCGGATGTGCGAAGACTCGCTGATCCGTGCAAAGGATCGCGGTTTCAAGGCCATGCAGTTCAATTTCGTCATCGCCAGCAACAAGGCCGCCGTCCATCTTTGGCCGCAGCTTGGCTTTGAAATTGTCGGACGGTTGCCCGGTGCCTATATGCACCCGGTACATGGTGAAACCGACGCGCTGATCATGTATCGCAAACTTTAATCCTTCTGCTGCGCCCCTAAACGAAAACTGACGCCACATGGGCGTCAGTTCACTGTTTGATCGGCGATTTCGAATTGCCTGACTATTGCTGCAGGCCGGGGAATGCCCAGATGCCTGATACGCGCAGTATATCGCGATAGACGACAAGCTTTTCGCTGTCGCTGACTTTCGATGCTTCTTCGATGCTGTCGAAATCCAGTGCGATCAGGGGATGAACCGGTACATCCAGACCATATTGATCCAGCGCATCCTGAAGCACGGTTTTGGCGCGACGCATATGGCTGGCACTGGTGACCAGAATGACATCATCGGTGGTGTGCCGGTTCAGAAGGTTTGCAATATTCAGCATGTTGCCAACGGTGTCTTTTGACTTGTCCTCGACCATGATCCGGTCGCGATCAATACCCTGCTCGACCAGCCAGCGCATCATCATGTCGCCTTCGGTCACGCCCGATTGCGGCTGCCCCCCGGTTACCATCACGCGGGCATTCGGGTTTGCCTTGGCCGCTTTCAGGCCGATTTCAAGGCGCTGCATCAGCGGTTCGCGCATGGTGCCATCTTCGGCAAGCGCATAACCCAGAATGACGATGGTGGATTTTTCGCCCAGTACCGGGACGTCCTGATTGGGGGCTTCGGCCATGTTGGCATCCGCGCGCAGGAAGCGTTTACGATAGGCATCCGCACTGTCGCGGTCAATGCCGGCCATCGCATCCATATAATTGCGATACTGATCATCATCCCCACGAATATGGGCCAGTGCCGCCAGCCAGGTATAGGCATCGAAGGCATGCGGATCGACGCGCGTGATACCGATATAGGTTTCGGCCGCCTCGTCGAGTTTCTTTTGCAGAATACGGGCCGATGCGATCCCGTATCGCAGATCAATTCGTTCGGGTGCCAGTTTCGACGCCTCGGCAAAGGCCTGTTCAACGACATCGTATCGACCATGCAGGGTGATGCCCTTGAATACTTCGGCCTCGGCCTTTTTGATGTCGCCACCCGACCAGTAATAATGCATTCCCGTGTCGACCAGTTCGCGAATACGCGCCCCGTCCGTGGCATCCGCCGCCAGTGCCGTGCCAAAAACCGCACCCGCCAGCATCAGCGAAACACCACAACCAACAGCCAATTTCTTTATTGTCATTGTTCTTGTCCTACTGTGAAGTCAACCAAACTCAGCAGGGTAATCCAATCATGAACGATACCTTTTGAGTACCACAATGTTCAGGGCAGCCGGGAATGATCATAATTCCGTAAAATTGGTATTTATTGGTATTACATTTTCAATACCAGTCTTTCGCCAAGGCCAATAAAAAAGCGGCGATGCAAATTGCACCGCCGCCTTTGTGACTCGATTTCCGGTCCGATCAGAACAGGAAGCGGACCCGAAGCGTACCGTCGATGGCTTCCAGTTCCTTGCGGATGCCAAGCCCCGGCTGGATTTCCTCGTCGACCTCGACAACCACGTAACCCACGCCGCCTTCGGAACGCAGATACTGGCCGCTGATATTCATGCCGCGGGTGGCAAACACGTCGTTGATTTTCGACAGAACGCCCGGAACGTTGCGGTGAATATGCATGAAACGGGTGTGTTTGCGGTCCTTCACCGGCAGGGAAACTTCCGGGAAGTTGACCGCACCAAGCGTCGATCCGTTATCGGAATAGGTGATCAGCTTGTCAGCAACTTCGACACCAATATTTTCCTGTGCTTCCTGGGTGGAACCGCCGATATGCGGGGTCAGGATCACGTTCGGCATACCGCGAAGCGGGCTTTCGAACACTTCATCCTTGCCGGCAGGCTCGACCGGGAAAACGTCCAGTGCTGCACCGGCCAGATGGCCGCGTTCAAGGGCAGCCGCCAGGTCATCAATAACGATGACATTGCCACGTGCCGCGTTGATCAGATGCGCGCCCGGCTTCATCTTGGCGATTTCGGCCGCGGTGATCATGTTTTTGGTCTGCTCGTTGGCCGGAACATGCAGCGAAACAACATCCGACCGTGCCAACAGTTCATCCATCGAGCTGCACGAGGTGGCATTGCCCATGGCAAGCTTGTTGATCACGTCATAATAAATGACATTCATGCCAAGCGATTCAGCCAGAACCGACAATTGCGACCCGATATGGCCGTAGCCGATGATGCCCAGGGTCTTGCCGCGTGCCTCGTAGGAGCCCTTGGCATTTTTAAGCCAGCCACCGGCGTGGGCCGCCTTGTCACGCTGCGGGATACCACGCATCAGCATGATGATCTGGCCCAGAACCAGTTCGGCGACCGAACGGGTATTGGAATAGGGTGCGTTGAAGACCGGGATACCGCGCATCGCGGCAGCCTTCAGGTCAACCTGATTGGTGCCGATGCAGAAACAGCCGATAGAGGTCAGCTTGGAGCCGGCATCGATAACGTCTTCGGTCAGTTTGGTGCGGGAACGGATGCCCAGAAAATGCGCTTCGGAGACGACGGATTTCAGTTCATCCGCATCAAGAGCAGCAGGGTAGTGGTCGACATTAGAGTAGCCGGCCTCTTTGAACATCTTTACAGCGTTTTCATGGATACCTTCGAGCAGGACGATCTTGATCTTGTCCTTCTCCAACGAAAGCTTGCTGTTCACGGCGCACCATCCTTTTCTTTGCGAGGGCGACACGGGCATTTCCCGAGCCGTAGGGCCGTAACGTTACGCGCCCTTGGCCCAATGAAATAGGGCCTAAGGCGGCTTGCGTCAAAGGCTTTCCCTTGCGCAAACACGCAATACGCCTATCTTCTGAACGCATATACCGGCTATTGCGTATAGAATGCAGGTCCGGACGGCGACCAAGGATTGAATACAGGGGACCCCATCTTGCCTGCCGAGATAAGAACCGTTACCGATATCCATAAAATTGGCCAAACCGACTGGGACAGATGCGCTGGTGGAGACAACCCATTTGTCAGCTTTGCCTTTCTTTCGGCGATGGAAGATAGCGGATCGGCCAGTGCGGATACCGGCTGGCAACCCTTTCATCTGCTTGTGACCGATGACGACGACACGGTTGCCGGTATTGTGCCGCTTTATGTCAAATCCCACTCGTACGGCGAATATGTTTTCGACTGGAGCTGGGCAGAGGCATATGAGCGCGCGGGCGGGCGTTATTATCCGAAATTGCAGGCCGCCGTGCCGTTTTCCCCCGTACCCGGCCCGCGGCTTTTGATCCGGTCCGATCATCCGGCACCGGAACGCATCCGCAAGCTCCTGATCAGCGGGCTTTGCGCCCTGCCCGAACGGCTTGGCATTGCCAGCCTGCATGTAACATTTTGCAGCGGTGATGAAAGCCGGGCGATGGAAGATGCCGGGTTTCTGCCCCGAACCGGCATTCAATATCATTGGTACAATCGTGATTACGCCGGCTTTGACGACTTCCTTGGCGCGCTTAATTCGCGTAAGCGCAAAAACCTGCGTAAGGAACGTAAACAGGTGCGCGATGCGGGATACAGTTTCGAAGTGCTATCGGGTGATGACCTTAAAGCAACGCATTGGGACCGGTTTTATGCCTTTTACCATGACACATCGGATCGCAAATGGGGTCAGGCCTATCTGACACGGGAGTTTTTCGAACTTTTGCATGAAAGATTACGTGACCGGACCGTTCTGGTTGCGGCCTTTCGGGATGGCGACATGGTTGCCGGGGCGCTTAACCTGATCGGATCGGATACGTTGTACGGGCGCAACTGGGGCACCATCGACCGGACACCACTTTTGCATTTCGAGACCTGTTATTATCAGGCGATTGATATCGCGATTGAACGTGGCCTTAAAACGGTTGAAGCCGGGGCGCAGGGTGAACACAAGATCCAGCGCGGCTATGAACCCGTTCTGACCCATTCGGCCCATCTGATCGCAGATGAAGGCCTTCGCAATGCTGTCGCCCGGTTTCTTGATCAGGAGCGCAGCCACATCGCACAGGACCGCGAATTCATCATGGCCGAACACAGCCCGTTCAGGCAGGAATGAACCGGCAGAACGGTCAAGCAAAAAGGGCGCGATGCATGACCACCGCGCCCCTTCCGGTTCCCCCGACCAAGTGGGAATTCTAGACAGCCCTGACGTCGTTCAGGAAGCCGTTTACATGGGATCTGAGCTCGTCATTGGCGGCTGCGAGACGGCCAACGCAGTCAAGCTGACCATGCGAAAGGTCACCGCTTTCCGTTGTTGCCTCGGCCACGTTTTTCACCGCGTTTGAAATGGCGACGTTGCCATTGGCAGCCCCTTCGACGCTGCGTGAAATTTCCTCGGTTGCAGCCCCCTGCTCTTCGACGGCACTGGCAACAACCGACATCAGTTCGTCGATTTTATGGATCGTTTCGGCAAAACCGCGAACGGCATCGGCGGCAGCACCGGTTTCACCCTGCATTTCGGTAATTTTCGCCGTGATCTGCTCGGTTGCCTTCACCGTTTGGGCGGCAAGGTTTTTGACCTCGCCCGCCACAACCGCGAAGCCCTTGCCGGCATCACCGGCACGCGCCGATTCAATCGTCGCGTTTAGTGCCAGCATGTTGGTCTGATCAGCGATATCACTGATCAGGCTGACAACTTCCCCGACACTTTGTGCGGCATCATCAAGCAGCGCAACACGCTGATTGGTCCGTTCGGTTTCTTCCACCGCAAGCTGGGTAATTTCGGTAACACGTGCAATCTGCGAGGCGATTTCGGCGATTGATGCCGAAAGCTGTGCTGTTGCCGATGCAACCGTTTCGATGTTGCTTGACGATTCCTGTGCCTGCTCTGCCACATTTTTCGCATCCTGATTGGCGCGAACCGAATGTGACGAAAGCGTTTCCGACGCACTGCGCACTTCATCAAGTGCGACATTCACTGCCGAAAGAACTTCCTGGATTTTATGATCGAACCCGGCAGTCAACGTACCCATGCGCTTGCTGCGTTCGATCTGGCGTTCGGCTTCAATCCGTTCCTGTTCGGCCATACGGGCACGTTCCCGGGCGTTTTCGCGAAACACCTCAAGCGACTTGGCCATCGCGCCGACTTCATCGGCACGCTTCATATCAAGGATTTCGATATCAAGGTTGCCTGATGCCAGACTTCCCATGGCATCCGTCATCTTGCGGATCGGGGTTGCGATCATCCGCGACAGGGTGCCGCCAAACAATGCCGCCATTGCGATCAGCAATGCAACACCGATACCCAACGTCGTCTGGAAGAGCATCATGGCCCGTTCAACACGGTTTTCGACTGCAAGGCTCATCTGGTCAATGTTGTTTGCAAGTTCCAGGGCAATCCTTGACACGCTGTCAGACAATTCGCGCGGTTCGCCGGATGCCTCGATGGCACGGGCGTGGTTGACCGTCAGATAGTGACGCATCAGCTTGGCCTGCTGACTTGCAATTTCCTCCCAACGGTCAATGGCACTGTCCATTTCCTCGATCAGGCCGGCAACAGTCGGGTTGATCGTGGCATAGGTTTTCAGAACATCCGTGCGGGTGTCGATCTCGGTCAGAGATTTCTCGTAGCTTTCAAGCCCGATCCGGTCACCGGTTGTCAGGAAATAGACCAGTTCCTGGCGTGCCATCAGATAGGCACGGTCAAGATTGCGATAATCGCGTTCGAAATCGGCGAGATAGTCACGTTGCTCATTTGCGGACTTGACCTGGAATGTGGCGAACATCCCGGCGCCGGCAACCATCAGAATGACCACAATCATCACAGCAAAGCAGGTTGTCAGCTTGGCCGGTATGGAAAGGTTTTTGAAGAAGTTCATTTTCCATCTCCCCTAGAGCTGTTGACGGCGTGCGAGTTCATTAAGGTTGACCTCGATCGTAACAGCGCCGATCGGCGTCCCCTGCGCATCCGACATCGTCATATTGAGCTGCGAGCGCCAGGTATCGGTTTCTTCATTATATTCGGCCTCATCAATGAAGACCGCATTGGCACCTTTGGGGAAGGTATTCTTGAATTTTGCCTCATCCCCCTGCCAAAAGTCGGACGTAATCGAACTTTGCCCGACATTCAGCCCCATCTGGTCCATCACAAATATCTCGGCCAGCAAGCCACCGGACCGGGCCTGTATCTGGGTCAGGTAACTCGAAAGAGGATTTGTCAGAATGGCAGCAACAAGCGGCTGATCTTCCGCCTCACGCTCTGCCACCCACTGTTTGTCGGCAGAATCAATCTGATCCTGCGTCATTCCAACGCGCAAACGGTTTTGCGAAGTGATGGAAAGCTCTACGACGGGATTGGCCAACCATTCACGAACGTCACGGATCATGTCGTCCGAGATCATGGTACCGGGTTCGCCCGGAAGTTCGGATTTTGCATCTGCTGCTAACGGTATGAAGCCGATCATTCCGGCAACCCCCAGGGCAGTGCAAGCGCACAAAAAGGTTCTCATAGTTTCCTCTCCGACGTAGCGCAGGTTATTTGTTTGTTTCGGTATGACGCTACGCCACCAAACAGACCTATCCAAAAGGGCAGAAGCCCTAATTCCTATGTGAATCCTCACACGCATGCTTTCAAGTAGAGGATGTAAAATCATCTACATGAAAAATATGGGGAATTCGGAGAAGGCAAGAAAAAAGCGGCGGGAAAACCGCCGCTGAGTTTGGTTGGGACACGAGCAAACTGCAGAAGATTACGTTGTTCCAGGCGCAAGATGCGCCCCTGCAAAGAACAACTGTCCGACACCACCAATGCATAGGGTGTGCCAGTTTTGGGAAGCGCGTAAAAATCCCTGAATTGTGCCGATTATCAGGCAAGAAAATATTGAAAAGACAATTACTTCAAAATTCATTCGCATATTGCGACAAATAAAATTGCAAAATGCGAACGCAAATCTTTGCATTTTGCAAAACGCAATTCAAGGCCGTGATCCCGACCTGTTCATTGCCGATTACCCAGCGTTACGACTTGGCGCTTTCCGTTTTTTGCGCTTGCTGAAATTCAGCAAAGCCGGAGCATTTTCAATAATTTCCTGGAGAATTTCCTTGGCGATCTCAAGATCATCCTTGGCACCTTCATCAAGGTGACTGATATATCGCGGATTGGAAATCATGCGTTCGGCTTCATAAAGCGTGCGAAGTTCGCTTTGAAACATCTCTCGCGCGCCAAGCGGCAGAACCGGCTTAGCACTCATCACAAAGAAGAATTTCAGACTGGTTTTGATCACGATGCGCAGCATCAGTATCTGCAATTTATGGAATTGCTCTTCAAGCTCGTCCTTTTTCGGATGCTTTTCAAGCTTTGCAAGTCGGTCCGTAATCACCAGCGAAAGCGCTTTGAAATTATCGACTTCCTCGCGGAAAGGCCGGTAACCTGTCACTTCCGTTGTATCGACCGTCTTCTCGATCACATCCGCCAAAGCCACAAGCTTGCGCGCCTGAGATTCAAGTTTGGACAGAAACTTCTCGACTTCATCCCGGTATTTTCGCTGTGTCGCCTGGTTCATTGTTTTTATATGCCACCAAAAGCAATTGCCCGAAACAACTGTTCCGGGCAATTACAATAACCTGCCAAAACTTAATGACAAGGTAATCGATCACGAGACAATCAGTTTGCCATCTCGGGATCTTTTTCCTTTTTCGATCCGCCACCATTTTCTTCCGGATAGCGGAAGATAACGGCATCGTCTTCGATATCGACCAGAACCGCCCCGCCCTTTTCGAGCTTGCCAAACAGCAATTCTTCGGCCAGCGGCTTTTTGACGTGCTCCTGAATGACACGCCCCAACGGACGTGCCCCAAATGCGACATCGTAACCCCGCTCGGCAAGCCAGGTACGTGCAGCTTCGGTCAGTTCAATGGAGACATTCCGATCCGCAAGCTGGACTTCAAGCTGCAGGATGAACTTGTCGACTACCATCTTGACGACATCGGGCTGCAGGTTGGCAAACGGGATGACCGCATCCAGACGGTTCCGGAATTCCGGAGAGAAGGTCCGCTTGATCGCTTCTTCGTCCTCGCCGGTACGCATCTCGCGTTTGAAACCGATTGGCGGCTTTGCCATATCCGATGCGCCCGCGTTGGTGGTCATCACCAGCACAACATTTCGGAAATCAACGGTCTTGCCGTTATTATCCGTCAGCTTGCCATGGTCCATGACCTGCAAAAGGATATTGAACAGGTCCGGATGGGCTTTTTCGATCTCGTCAAGCAGGACAACCGCATGCGGATGCTGATCAACGGAATCGGTCAGAAGCCCGCCCTGATCAAAACCGACATAGCCGGGCGGCGCACCAATCAGTCGTGAAACGCTGTGGCGTTCCATATATTCCGACATGTCAAAACGGATGAACTCGATCCCCATGACATGCGCCAGCTGTTTGGTGACCTCGGTTTTGCCAACGCCTGTCGGGCCGGAAAACAGATAGCTGCCAATCGGCTTTTCCGGTTCGCGCAGACCGGCACGTGCCAGCTTGATCGCGCTGGCGACGGCTTCAATTGCCTTGTCCTGACCAAAGACCACGGTCTTGAGATCACGTTCCAGGTTGGCCAACGCCTTGCGATCATCGGTCGATACCGATTTTGGTGGTATCCGGGCGATCTTGGCGACGATTTCCTCGACATCGCGTTTGGAAATCGTGCGTTTGCGCTTGCTTGGTGCGACCAGCATCCGGGATGCCCCGACCTCGTCGATCACATCAATCGCGCTATCGGGACGCTTGCGGTCGTTGATATAGCGAGATGCAAGTTCAACCGCGGACCGAATGGCTTCGTTGGTGTATTTGACGTGGTGATGTTCCTCGTAATAGGGCTTGAGCCCCTTGAGTATTTTGATCGTGTCTTCGGGTGAAGGTTCCTCGACATCGATTTTCTGGAAACGACGCACAAGGGCACGGTCCTTTTCAAAATGACCGCGGAACTCCTTGTAAGTCGTTGAACCGATGCAGCGAAGCGAACCGCTGGCAAGAGCCGGTTTCAACAGGTTCGAGGCATCCATTGCCCCACCCGAAGTCGCACCCGCGCCGATTACAGTGTGAATTTCATCAATAAACAGAACCGCGCCGTCGAACTCTTCAAGCTCTTTGACGACAGCCTTGAGGCGTTCCTCGAAATCACCACGATAGCGGGTACCTGCCAGAAGGGCGCCCATATCAAGGGCAAAGATCGTGGCATCGGCCAGAACTTCGGGGACATCACCATCGACAATCCGGCGCGCCAGACCTTCGGCGATGGCGGTTTTGCCAACCCCGGGATCACCGACATAAAGCGGATTGTTTTTGGTGCGGCGGCACAGGACCTGAATGGTGCGCTCGATCTCGCTCTGGCGACCGATCAACGGATCGATCTTGCCCTTCTGCGCCTTGACATTGAGGTTCACGCAATAGGCCTTGAGGGCCTCACCTTCACCGGCCGCGGCCCCCTCCTCAGTATCGGCAGTTGCCCCGGGCGCAACTTCTTCCTCGGCGCCACGCGGAATGCGGCGTTCATTCAGTTCCGGCGCCTTGGCAATACCATGCGAAATGTAATTGACCGCATCCAGACGGGTCATGTCCTGCAATTGCAGATAATAAACCGCGTGCGATTCACGTTCCGAAAACAGCGCGACCAGCACATTCGCCCCGGTGACTTCTTCACGTCCGGAGGATTGAACATGAATGGCTGCGCGCTGTATCACGCGCTGGAACCCAGCCGTTGGCTTGGGATCGACCAGACGCGCACTGATCAGCCCGGAAAGTTCGCTATCGGCGAATTCCAGCAAATCCGAACGCAGACGGTCAACATCGACCCGGCAGGCCTTCAGCACCGACAACGCATCCTGATCTTCGGTCAGTGACAACAGAAGATGTTCCAGCGTTGCATATTCATGACGCCGTTCAGACGCATAAGCCAGCGCACGATGTAAGCTTTCTTCAAGGTTACGTGAGAGCATGTTTCACTCCTTCTCTAACGTGCACTGCAGCGGGTGCTGGTTTTGCCGCGCCAGATCCATGACCTGGTTGACCTTGGTTTCCGCAATTTCATAGGTAAAGACACCACATACCCCGACCCCCTTGCGGTGAACCTGAAGCATAATCGCGGTCGCCTCTTCCCGGCCTTTTTCAAAGAACCGTTCAAGCACATGGACAACGAATTCCATGGGGGTGTAGTCGTCATTCAGCAACAGCACCTTGTACATGGACGGCTTCTTCGTCTTTGGCCGTGTCTTCGTTACGATCCCCGTGTTCGGGAGACCACCACCGTCATTGTCCTGTTCACTCATAATCTGCTTACCGGAACCCTTTTGTTCTGCATTGTCTCCATGATAGGTCATTGAACATCTGTTTCAAAGTCCGCAGCGACAAAACGCTTATTAACCTCATCCCAAATTCATGTAGGCCGAGATTGACGCGGTGCAAGATCATCAGCAAAACTTCATCGGTTTTGCCGTAAATATCAGTGCAAAAACAAAAAACGGACATGATCCGCCGACCATGTCCGTTCCGGTACATTAATATAGCAAACCTTGCCCTGCGTCAGGTGCGCTTATTTAAGCGGCACTCCTGCGGCCTTGCTCATTGCGGCAAACCCGTCGGAAAAGGCTGCAAACATCATTTTCTGAATTTTCTCGCCCTCCGACATGCCGGATTCGACATAGCGCTTAAAGATACGCTCGTTCAGTTCCTGCAGTTCAGAGAGGCTTTCAACCTTTGCAAGCGCTTCGAGGTCAGCCTGCGAAGCATCCATTTCGCGTTGCGCCCAGGAAACCAGTTCAGCCCCGAATGAACCACTTTTTTCCATCAGGTCGGTCGACATCTGCCAAACGCCATCGAGACTTTTCTGCTGCGTTTCGATCAGTTCTTCGTATCTGGCCATCATATGCGTACCGGCATCGGAAAACACATCTGCCTGTTCGGTGAACTTTTCAGCCATCTGGGCGATAACATTATTGGCAGCGGTCATGCTGCCTTCGAAAGCATCCTGGGTCGCGGCAACCATGGCATCGACTTCGGGTGCCTTCCATAGCTCCGCGAACGGCTCAAGCGTCATCATGCCAAATGCAGTCACATCAGGGGCATCGACCTTGGCAGAGGCAGCTGCCGGCTTTGCCGTGACTTTGACCTCGGCAGTGGCTTTCTCGGTTGGGTTATCCTTCGGCGCGGCCTTCGCCACCGTAGCCGATTTAACAGTGGCAGCCGGTTTCTGTTCCTCTGTCACGATCGTAGCCTTCTTTACAGGTTGAGCCGTTTGGGCAGCAGCAGCGGGTGCCTTATTGCCAGAAACGGACGATTTGGATGTGCCTGCTGTTTTTGAAGTCGAAACAGCGAGCTTTTTCGACTTGGCAATGACCTTGGGGCGGCTGGCAGGCTTGGGACTTGTCGAAACTTCTCCCTTGGCCTTTGCCGACGTGGACCCGGTGGATGCGCGCCCCTTTGACGGGGAACTTTTGGCATCAATGTCGGTCGCGGCTGCCTTTGTCTGCGAATCGTTTGCCGGTTCAGGTTTTGCTTGCGGTTTCGCCTCAGCCTTGTTTTCTGTCTCAGCGGGTTTTACCGGCTCCTCGGCCTTCGCCGGGACCGCGGTATTCTGTGATACGGCAGAGGATGCTTTCTTTGTCTCCGGCTTCACATCATCGGGTTTTGATGTCTTGGCCACAGCCTTTGGCGGTTCTTCCATGGGGGTCTGACGCAAGGCTTCTGCTTCCAGCGCACTAGAGGTTGTGACCACACGCTTTGGACGCGCCGCCGGGCTCTCGGTAATTTCGACTGCCGCGGCCTTTGCCGGGGCTGCAGCCGACTTTTTGCTAACACCGGAAGGCGTTTTCTGTGCTGTCTTTGCACGAGGTGAGGTTTTGGTTCGGGTTGTTTTAGCTGAACCGGGCGCAGTTTTTTTGCGAGGAGTCACCATGTGTCGACCTCCTAGGACTGGGCTTGGCATTCAAATTAATGCTGCATCGCAACATAACCCTAGATGGAATAACCACACCCCGTCAAGGTGGCTTTGGTGACATTTTTATTTGAAGGATTACGTTAATCTGGGCCGATGAACCTGACGATCTGTAATCACGAAAATCGATTTTCAAAAACCGGATTTCGTTCAATTGCTTAGATGGAAAGTTACGCTAATCCTTATATTCAGCAGTCATGAAAACAAAAAATGGCACGTGATATTACGTGCCATTTTTGTTGGTGTTCTTTGCCCTGAAAATTCTTATCGCAGCTGATTTCCGCGAACCGTACGATAGAAATAGCGAGACTCGGCCTGCTTGTCATTCTTGCTGTAAAACGGATCAGGCTGCTTTGGCGTGCCGAATGCTGGCGGCTGGGGCAATGGTTTTTCCAACCCCGAAAGATTTTCCAGCACATTCGGGAAAGTCAAAGCGCGCAAATCGTCCTTGGCAGACGTCCAGGCTGCCAGCGTGATGTTTTGTGACGAACATCCGATCGCAACCCAGTAATAGTCGTCGGAATGCAGGCGCAATCCGTCACGGCTTTGATATCCGAAACCGTCGGACTGAAGCGCGTCGGTTAGGGCAAGATATTGCCCGCGCGACAGGTTTTTCCGCGATTCTGTACCACCGAAAGCACCAAGAGGTGCTGTTACCTCGACATTCACCTCGCTGACGTCAAGTGGACCAAATATCCGTGACACCATTTCAAACTGCTCTGCGCCGTTCTTGGGAATAAGATCGTAGCTGCGCGTTTCCTTATAATAATCAGCATTGTAGACAAGGCGAATCCGTCCTTCTGCGTCCCCGGCAGAACAGGCGGTTCGAATGTCATCCGCATTGATAAACGAGAACCAGGTTCCCTTGCGCACCAGGGGATTTTCGATATCGCTTGTACCGGTAAAACTGCATGCTGAAAGAGCAATCAGTCCGGCTGCAGAAAGGGCACTTCCTCTTAAAATTGATGATTTTGTTCTTATCTTACTGACAACAGACATTATTTTTTTACGCATTCGATCCTCGATTTTTAACCTTTTGCCGGATATAAATTGAGACTGACGAAAAAATGAGACCGCAACAAGGCGGCAAATCAGTTTATCGGGACACGTGTTAAGCATTTTTTTAATGCCGCGATGAGATACTGATCATATTTCGTCTTGGGGATCACCGTAAAGCCGAGCCCGTCAAATGCGTTTTAAGACCCGTCTTGGGCCAAAAGCGATGGCCACCGTTAGAACTGATGAAAGTCAATCGATGTGGCAATTGCAAGGTCGCAGGATTTATTGTGCCCTGTCCGTGATGATGCTGATCATTGCTGCTGTTGTGTTTACAACGCCGGCTGCGATGGCGCGTACCTATACCGCGATGGTTATCGATGCCGAAACCGGCGATGTTCTGCATGAATATCGCGCCGATCATAAAGTTTATCCGGCGTCACTGACCAAGATCATGACGCTTTACATGCTGTTTGATGCACTTGATTCCGGCAAGGTATCGCTTTCGACCCGCATGGAAGTTTCCAAACGTGCATGGGGCCAGGCGCCTTCGAAACTTGGTCTTCAGCCCGGTGAAAAAATTTCGGTCGAAGATGCCATTCTGGCGCTCGTGACCAAATCGGCAAATGACATTGCCGTTGTCGTCGCCGAACATCTTGGCGGGACCGAGATAAAGTTTGCCCAGATGATGACCGCCAAGGCGCGTCAGATCGGTATGAAAAACACCACCTTCCGCAATGCATCGGGTCTTCCGAACCGCGGCCAGCTGACCACGGCGCGCGATATGATCCGCCTTGCCGTGTCGCTGCGGAAGGATTACGGCAACTATTACCATTATTTCAGCACCCAGAAGTTCAGCTATGGCAAGCGTACTTATGGTAACCATAACAACCTTCTGGCGTCCTATTACGGTACCGACGGGATCAAAACCGGCTATATCAACGCGTCGGGCTTTAACCTTGTTGCTTCGGTCAATCGCAATGGCCGCCGGTTGATTGGTGTTGTCTTTGGTGGACGGACGGCCCGGTCGCGCGATGACCAGATGAAGAAGCTTCTTGATCAGGCATATCTTGACCTCAAGAAAGATGGCGAGATCATCGCGCCGCGTCCTCGCATCAGCCCCGATGGCAAAATTCTTCCGGCTGATACACAGCTTTTGATGGCCAAACAGAACAATGCGAACGAAGTCGAACAGCCCGGTCGCATCGACACCGAAACAGTTGTTGCCCGGCTTTCGCCTGAAACTGGCGGCTGGGGCATTCAGGTTGGTGCATTTAGCGATCAGAGACGCGCACAGGAAGCCGTCCTTGCCGCGGCACGCACAGCCCCCGACGTTCTGCGCCTGACCCGCGCGACGGTTGAACAGCAAAGCAACGGATCTGGCATTGTTTACCGCGCCCGTCTGCTTGGATTTGGTGGCGAACAGGAAGCGCGTAGCGCCTGTGCTGCCCTTCGTAAGGAAAAGGTCGCATGCATCCCGGTTAACGCCGGTGACGCGGGATAATATTCCCGGACATACACAACAAAAACCCGCTGAATTGCTTCAGCGGGTTTTTGTTGTCCGGATCAGAACAGCCTAGTGGCCGCCGCCCGGTGCAAAGAAATCATCCGAGGTCAGGCCGCTTTTTTGAAGCTGAGCGGTGACTTGCGTTTTCAACCGCTTCAGACCGTTTTCATCGGCGGCCTCGCAACGGGCGACAATTGCAGGCTGGGTGTTGGATGCACGCAGCAGCCACCAGCCGTCATCGGTGCTGACGCGAACGCCGTCAATGCCGCTGACTTCGGCACCGGCTTCGGACAAGCGACCACGCACCTCTTCGATCAGGGCGAACTTGCGATCATCCGGGCAGTCGATACGGGTTTCCGGGGTATTGACCGCCACGGGCATGGCATCGCGCCAATCATCGAGGCTTTTGCCGCTCTGGACCAGAATGCGATACAGCCTCACAGCAGCATACATCGCATCATCATAGCCATAGTAACGCTCGGCAAAGAAGATATGGCCGCTCATTTCACCGGCAATCGGCGCCTTGGATTCAACCATTTTGGTTTTGATCAGTGAATGGCCGGTCTTCCACATGATGGCGTTGCCGCCAAGACGGGTAACCTCGTCAAACAGTGTCTGGCTGGCTTTGACATCGGCAATAATCGATGCGCCCGGCAGGCGCCCAAGAACGTCGGCAGCATAAATCTGTAGCAGCTGATCGCCCCACAAAACACGGCCCTGCCCGTCAACAACACCGATACGGTCACCGTCACCATCAAAGGCAACGCCCCAGTCCGCATTCAGCGATGCCACCTTGGCCTTCAGATCAACGAGGTTGGCTTCAACCGTCGGGTCCGGATGGTGATTGGGGAAAGTGCCATCGATCTCGTCAAACAGCAGATGGTGGTTGCCCGGAAGCTTTGCGGTCAGTTTGCGAACCACATCGCCCGCAGCACCATTGCCACAGTCCCAGACAATTGTCATCGGTCTGGCAACATCGCAATCCAGCTCGGCCAGCAAACGTTCGACATAACGATCTTCGATGTCGATGTCACTGATTGCGCCATTTCCGGTTTGGAAATCACCCGAGGCGGCAATCCGGCCCAGTTCCTGAATGGCTTCGCCAAACACCGATTTCCCGGCATTGAGCATCTTGAAACCGTTGTAATTTGACGGATTATGCGAACCGGTCACCATGATGCCGGCGTCGGTTTTCTGATCGTAAGCCGTGAAATACAGCATCGGGGTTGGTCCACGCCCGATCCGGACCACATCGCAGCCCGTCGACGCAATCCCTTCGACAAGGGCGCTTGCCAGTTCGGGCGAACTCAGACGTCCATCCCGGCCAACGGCAACACGTTTCCCGCCAGACTGGCGCACCTTGGTACCGAATGCCTTGCCAAGAGCAAGCGCATCGGCCGCGTGCAGGGTTTCGCCCACGACACCGCGCACATCATATTCGCGCAGTACGGAAGGATCAAAATTGTGTCCGGCAGAGATGGTCATATTCTAACTTAGCCTCCGATTGATGCTCGCCCGATGCAGGAATAGCTGAAACCCTGTTCTGCCATTTCAGCAGGGTCATATACATTTCGCAAATCCACCACGATCGGGTGTTTCAAGGTTGATTTGATGCGATCCAGATCCATGCCGCGGAACTCGTTCCACTCGGTCAGGACCACCATCGCGTCGGCACCTTCAAGCGCTTCATAGGCGCTTTCACAGTAAACAATGTCTTCAAGAAGCTTTCTGGATTCCTCCATGGCTTCCGGGTCGAATGCCCGAACCGTTGCACCGGCAGCAATCAGGGCAGGAACAATATCAAGGCTTGGCGCATCACGCATATCATCGGTGTTTGGCTTGAAGGCCAGACCAAGGATGCCGATGGTTTTACCAGCAACCGAGCCGCCGCAAGCCGAAATGACGCGGTCGGCCATGGCTTTTTTGCGCCGCGCATTCACATCGACCACAGTTTCAATAATGCGCAACGGGCTATTATGTTCCTGCGCGGTGCGAACCAATGCCAGGGTATCCTTCGGGAAGCATGACCCGCCGTAACCCGGCCCCGGATGCAGGAATTTCTTTCCGATGCGGCCATCAAGGCCAATCCCGCGCGCCACATCATGGACATCGGCGCCAACTTTCTCGCAAAGGTCGGCAATTTCATTGATGAACGTGATTTTGGCGGCCAGGAAAGTGTTAGCTGCGTATTTGATCATTTCCGACGTTTCACGCGTGGTGAAAACAATCGGTGTTTCGATCAGATAAAGCGGGCGATACAAGTCGCGCATGACGTCGCGTGCGCGTTCATCACTTGTCCCGATGACCACGCGATCCGGGCGCATGAAATCACCGATTGCCGATCCTTCGCGCAGGAATTCAGGGTTGGAAACCACGGCAAATTCCGCATCCGGACGGCGTTCACGGATAATGCGTTCGACTTCGCGACCCGTGCCCACAGGCACTGTTGATTTGGTCACGATGACAGTGAAACCATCCATGGCGTCGGCAGTTTCTTCGGCGGCAGCATAAACGTAGCTGAGGTCGGCATGACCGTCACCCCGACGGGTCGGTGTTCCAACGGCAATGAATACTGCCTCGGCACCTTTCACCCCTTCCTTAAGATCGGTGGTAAATTTCAGACGCCCGGCTTTGACATTATTCTCAACAAGAATGTCCAACCCCGGCTCGTAGATCGGCATGATGCCGTCTTCAAGACGAGCGATTTTGGTTTGATCCTTGTCGACACAGATAACGTCTGTGCCAAATTCCGAGAAACAGGCACCGGAGACAAGCCCGACATATCCAGTCCCGATCATTGCTATACGCATTAATACTTTACCCCAGTAGATGTTTCGGCAGGAGTCTGTCCCGGCTCCTGCCAAAAGATATTTACGTGAATTCTTTTATTCTGCGGCTTCGCCTTCGGCGAACTCGTGAATGAGATTGCGAACGTCGTCGCGCATGTCTTCGCGTGCGAGCGCAAAGGACATGGTCGCCTTGAGGAAGCCGATCTTGTTACCGCAGTCAAAACGACGGCCTTCGAAGCGATAGCCATAGAACGGTACTTTTCCGATCATGGCGGCCAGTGCGTCGGTCAACTGGATTTCGTTACCAGCCCCGCGCGGAATATTTTCAAGGGTATCAAAGATGCCCGGATCAAGAATATAGCGGCCAATGGCCGACAGGGTTGATGGTGCGTCTTCGGGTTTCGGTTTTTCGACCATGCCACATGCGCTGACCAGACGACCGTTGGTACCTTCGACTTCAAGCACGCCGTAGCGCTGGGTTTCCTCGCGCGGGACGTCCATAACGGCAACCATGTTGCCACCCGTGCGGCCATAGCTTTCGACCATTTGCTTCATGCAGGGCACGTTTGACTGGATCAGGTCATCTGCCAGCAAGACGACAAAAGGCTCGTCACCGACAAGAGATTTCGCACACAGAACGGCGTGACCAAGCCCCAGCGGATTGCCCTGACGGGTATAGGTCACACGACCGTTTTCCGGGATCATCGCAAGCGAGGTTTCCAGCGCATCATGCTTGCCGCGCTCCATCAGGATTGCTTCAAGTTCGGCAGAACGGTCAAAATGGTCTTCGATGGCGGTTTTGCCGCGACCGGTTACGAAAATGAATTCTTCGATGCCTGCCGCGATCGCCTCTTCAACGGCATACTGAATCAGCGGCTTGTCCACCACCGGCAACATTTCCTTGGGCATTGCCTTGGTTGCTGGCAAAAAACGGGTCCCCATACCCGCCACGGGGAATACAGCCTTCTTGATTCGCTTCGACATGCCTTTTTTCCTCTGTTTTGACCGCGTCATATCCGCCTCATCCGCATTCGGTCAATCTTATGCTTCTGCCACATTTCAAGAACGCGGATCAAGCGAACGCGCTGTTTGTTCAGTTCAATCTTTACAAAGCTGTAACAGGAGGCTTCGGGCTGCATTGATTTTGGATGCAAGATAATCTGATCCGCCATGATCCGGGTGGACCGCCTTGATCAAGACCTGATAAGCCCGATTGATATCCTCGCGGGTTGCTTCTTCCGAAACACCCAGGATTTTTCGGGCCTCGCCTGCATTCATTTCTCCGCTGCGAAATCCGCTGCCAGCTTGCTCGCTATCGTTTCCGGCCCTGCCGTTTCCATTATCGTTCGCATCCCGGGATGCCTGCCAGTTCTGCCATCCCGAACAATCCGGACGACGTTCCAGATAGGTTTCCAGAACTGTCTGGCTTTGATCTTGTGCCCCGCAACAGTCACCATAAAGTGCCTGCAGTTCGTCAAGCCCGAGTGTATCCAGATCACGCCCGGCCATTGTGCCCTGCACCACCGTGCCGCCCAACTGGCCACTATCATGATCAAGATACATATGCAGATAATCCGTTTTTATTTCAGATACCCGGCCCGAACCGGCAGACGAGTGTCCTGATCGACCTCCACTGCCGCCCCATGACCGGGCAAAACCGAACATCCTGCGCAATAATGGCCACATTAAGCCGATTTTGAGGATTCTAACGAGGAAGGGTATGGCAGCAACAAGGGCGGCAACCATGGCGGTGAGCTTTCCGGTCAGAAGCAACCATGCTGCCAGCCCGCCCAGCAGCAGGACAACGACCCACAACCCGATCTTTCTGATGTCCTTTGGCTCGGCTGACGATAACCATCTGATGATAAATCCGGCAGCGACGAAAAGCCCTATCCCCAACAAGAACCATTGCATTATCGGGATTTCCGTAACTGAGAACCCAGCAGTTTGACGTCCTGCGATGATGTTTTATTGCCGTATTCTTCAAGCGCGTTAATGCCGCCAACCGCATAACTCGCAACGGCGCCAAGCAGATCTCGCAAACGATCCGCCGCACTGGCATCAAAACGGGCAAACGCACCACCGGTGATCCTGGCAATCTCGCGGAAGGCTCTCTCGGCCGTGGGGTCATAGCCTTCCTGAAACATGAATGCCTTGATGCCTTTCAAAGCCAGTTGCCCTGCCAAACCGGCAAGATTATCGATATCTTCCTCAAGACAATCACCGACATAAATCAAGGCATTGATCTTTTTATCGCGCGCCTGCCCTTCGACATGACCAAGCACCCGGGCAAGCTGTGTATGCCCCGCACGACAGGTGACTTTCGTCATGGAGTCACGCAACCGTGCCGCATCCCGATACCAAGCACTGGCCTTGCATTCCGAAATACCGCGGAAAAAAACAAGCTGAATGTCCAGTGTGCTGCCAATTCCGGCAACAGCATCAAACATTTCAGCCTGCAGAACCGCAGCACTGTCCCAGCTTGGTTGACGGCTGGCCGTTGCATCCATAGCAAAGATCAACCGTCCCTGTGCCGGACCGGAAGCCGGGGCAACCGTCGCCAATGTTCGGGCCTGCCTCACAAAGGCGGTTACGTCCGTACGGCTTGAGGTATCAGACGCAACACGGCTTTGCTGCTTGGCTTTTGTTTCGGGTGTTGCTTTGTTTTCAGGCACGGGCACCAACCAGTTTTCAGGGTACGCAAGTGTACGATCGTCCTGATATAGGGGCGCTTATATCAGATCGGCAACTCTTCGCCATCCGCCGGTGTGAAGCCGATTATTTCCAGCAGGGCACGGACTTCCTGCCGGGCTGCCATATGCGACATGCTAAGCGGAATACCAACCCCCTTCTCGCGAAGGTCCAGCAACGTCAGACCTTTCAGGAACAATTCCCTGTAGATCACGCGTTCACCAAAGCCCGGCGCAACACGGAAGCGTATGCGGGCCGCCAGCTTGTCGACGATTTCGGCGATATCACGTTTGTTACGCGCATCAAGATGCGACAGACGATTGCGCATAACGATCCAGTCAATTGTGCCGCCATCGACCGCGGCACGACGTTTACGGGCATCCCAAACCATTTCGGCATAGATGCTAGGTCCCTTGATATCAAGGGTATCGGGATCAATACGCGCCAGCATATCAAGATCAATGTAACTGTCATTGATCGGAGTGACCAGCGTATCGGCACAGGAATGCGCAAGACGCGACAGGTAGTTGTCACTGCCAGGGCAATCCATGACCACGAAATTGCAGCTCATGACCAATTCGCCCAGCGCCCTGGTAAAGCGGTCACGCTCATCAAGCTTGGCGGCATTGCCGTCTTCAAGTTCGCTACGGTAAATCGGACGATGATCTGGAACGGGCAGCTTCAGCTTTTTCTGCGCATTAAATGAGATGCGGTTTTCAACATAGCGGGTCAGCGTTCCCTGACGGGCATCGATATCAAGCGATCCAACGGAAAAACCCATTTTCATCAGCGATACAATCAAGTGCATCGCCGTGGTCGACTTTCCTGATCCGCCCTTTTCGTTGCCAATCACGATCACATGGGCGCGCTTCGCACCTGGTTGTTTGGCGGTAGCGGTTTGTTGGCCTGCGCTTTCCCCGGTTGCGCCGGTCTCTTGCACCGTCATTGCAGTTTGCTCCGTTATTCAGGCAATTTTCTGTCCCCAGGGTCAAAAAAACCCTCACCCCAATGACCGTCTTTGCCCGTAAAAATCAAGAACAAAGAATTTCATCGACAGCGAGTTGTCTACTGGACCCTAGCCAATCTATCACCGTACAGGTAAAGATAGGAGTAGGGAAAAGTGATTTCCCCAGCAATAACATGAAGGAAGGACGCAAAGTGACCAATCGGGGGGCCCTGTTGGGCGGCGTAGTGGCCGGCACTTTGATGATGATTGGTATGGTGCCTGCAAATGCGCAGGATACCGGCGGATTCGAACAAATCCCAGCCGACCAAAGTCCACTTTCATTTAAATCGGACATGCCGGTTAACGCCGTCTTTCTGAGACAATATCGTGAAAATAGTACCGTATTCGTTGGTCGCTGGCTGTCCCCGGCGGCAGAAGGCAGCCTGAAAGGTGCTGCTGGCGATCTGTTTCTCGAAAGCGTTTTTTCGACATCTGCCCCGGGTTTTGCATTCAACAATGAAATGCCGTCCGAGCAGCTTTTGGAAATGTTCGACGGGTTACGTGGTCGCAGCACTGCCAACGGTGACAATTTCACACAGGATACCCGATACGGCCCAATTGCAATGACGCCGTTTATTCGCGAAGAATCACAGTGTGTATCGTTTGTTGGGCAATGGAATCCCGATACGCCGACAACACGTGGCAGTCGCCTGCTTGGATATTATTGTGACCCATTGTCGCGCCAGACCATGACAGACTTTACACCACCGCCCCAGAAACTTGATGCGGTAGACGCCCAGCTTTATGGTGCCAACTTCTTTGTCCGGTTTGATATACAGCTTCCAGAGGGGGTTGCGCGCCCTCCTGTGCAGGCTGTCCCAGAAATTGTGGAAACCCCGTCCGCAACGCCTCTTCCCGACAGCAATGCCGTAAACACCCCGCCCGAAGGTCTGCCGATCAGCAGCAACTGGCAGGGGTCGCGTGGTCAGGGGATGCTTAAATTTGATCAGCCTTCGGGCGAAGGCACGATGATCATTGACAGCGACCTTCGCCATTGTGAAGGCATCTGGCGTCATGATGGCGGAGCCTATCAAAGCGGCACGTTGCCATTTGGCAGTTGGTATGTGTTCTGCGATGACGGGGCATCCGCGCGTGGCCATTATACCAGCGAAGATCCAGGTAGCGTTACCGGCGAAGGTCAGGACAATCAGGGCCAGGCCGTTTATTTCCGTCAACTCAACTCCTAAGTCCCGGACAGTTTTTCCAATATGACCACCGATATTCAAACCGTCATCATCGGCGCTGGCGTTGTTGGCCTTGCCTGTGGGCGTGCCTTGGCCAAAACCGGCCGGGAAGTTCTGATCATTGAACGCCACGATGCAATCGGAACCGAAACCAGTGCACGTAACAGCGAAGTCATTCATGCGGGCATCTACTATCCGAAAGATAGTCTGAAGGCGAAATTCTGCGTTGCCGGGCGGGATATGCTGTACCGTTATTGCGCAGAAAACGGCATTGATCACAAACGCACCGGCAAACTGATTGTTGCCACCCACGAGGATCAAGTCCCCGCCTTGCGCGATATCGAGAAAAAGGCACGCGAAAACGGGGTGAATGACCTTGTGTGGCTGGACGGGGATGAAGCAACAAGGCGTGAACCGGCACTCCATTGTGTGGCTGCACTTGAAAGCCCGTCGACCGGCATTGTCGATTCCCACCAACTGATGGTCACCCTGCTGGGGGAAGCCGAAGCAGGCGGGGCGACATTGGCACTTAATACCGATGTCGTGACCGTGAAATTCGAAAACGGCATTTTCACCATCGACACGCGTGATCGCGACGGTCAGGAAATGAGCCTGACCTGTGCAGAACTTCTGATTGCGGGGGGCCTGCACAGCCAGACGCTGGCACATAATTTTACCGGCCTGCCAGAACCAAGTATTCCGCCACAGCATTACGCACGCGGATGCTATTTCACACTTTCGGGCAAGGCACCCTTCTCCACCCTGATTTATCCGGCCCCCGAACAGGCCGGGCTTGGAATTCATCTGACCCTTGATCTGGGCGGACAGGCACGTTTTGGCCCGGACGTTACCTGGGTTGAAGAACCGAACTATGACGTGCCCGAAGAAAAACGCGCCGGGTTTGCAGCAGCCATTCGTAAATATTATCCGGCACTAGACGAAAATGCCCTGCAAACCGGCTATGCCGGTGTCCGACCAAAAATTCAGGCACCGGGCGAAGCCGCACGCGATTTTCTGATTTCTGATCGCGATAAACACGGCATTGATGGCTTGGTAATACTCTATGGCATTGAATCACCGGGATTGACGGCATGCCTTGCAATAGCAGACCATGTCGAGGGCATCCTGTCACGACAGCAGGTAAAGGCAAGGTCATAATGGCAGAAGCAGACTGGCGAAAAGTGTGGAATCCGATCAGGGATGATCGTTCCAGAGAGCCCAAGAGATTACTGTTCGGCTCTCGGTGGAAACTCGTCCTTGCGACCTGCTCCGTCCTGTTTGCCAGTGCCATGCCGATTGCAAACAGCGCCAGTGCCCAGCAGCTTGAGCCCTTTGTACCGCCCCCGAATAGCCTGAGTGCACCGGGCAACCGGAACGAGGCAACCGGAACCGAAAAGCCGGATGTTCAGTTCGCCGATGAAATGCGCAATCTTGTCATCCAGCTCAGCCGATGGGCAAAGTCCTATCGCAGTGACTTTTCAATCATTGCGTTAAACGGACTGGAGCTGACGGAATATCTCGAAACCACATTGTTTGCATCGCGCGGTACTGCTGAACCGGCGCGCAACTATTTGCGCGCGCTTGACGGTATTATGATCGAAGCACCATTTTATGGTTACGACACATATGGTGAACCCACCGATAGCGAGGAAACCAAATATATCCTAGGCTATCTGGAACGTCTGAAGACGGCAGGGCTTGAATATTTTGCGCTCGATTATACCGATAAAAGCGATGCACAACAGGCGGCGCGCCAAAAGTTAAGCGGTCTGGATGCCCTTTATTACGCAGCCCCACCGCCTGATAAGCAGCTTTCAACATTGGCAAAGGTGCCGCGCACGCCAATCGGCGCCAATCCGCATGTCATTGACAATATTCGTGATGCGAAGAATTACGGGATTGTGCTCGACAGTTCGCCGTACGGAACCAAGGAAGCATTTATCAACGCGATGATCGACACCAATTACGATGTCTTGATCATTGACCCGTTCCATCGCGGTACGATCCCGCTGACTTACGAGGACATGAAACGGCTGCGCTACAAAAAGGTTGGCACGCCGCGCACCATTCTGGCCTATCTGAATATCGGAACGGCAGAAACCTATCGCTATTACTGGCAGAACAACTGGCGCGCAGGCAGCCCCGAATTTATTAGCGAGGGCAACCTTGATGCGCGCTGGGGTCAGGAACACCATGTCTATTACTGGTCACAGGCGTGGCAGAACATTCTGTTCGGCAGCGAGAACAGTTATCTTGGCGGTATCATGAAACTTGGATTTGACGGGGTTGTTCTGGGTGGATTGGGAGAATACAGCTGGTGGCTGGATTATTAATCCGCGGCTTCATCACAAATCCGGGATGTGCCGTCTGATCATTTGACGGTGACAGAGCAGATCGTGCACTCTGGCAGTGTTGTAAAAACAATGTGCTGCTGACACGCAGCCCCCGGAGGCTTTGAATGTCGACCCCGATCATCCACTATTTCTTTGTTCAGTCGCCCTGGTCGTTTTTCGGTTTTCGTCGCGTTGTCGAAATCGCGCGCAAACATAACACCCCGATAATCCACAAACCCTGCCGGGCTGCGGATGTATGGCAGCATGGCGGCGGTGTTCCGCTGGCACAGCGTCCAAAACCGCGTCAGGAATATCGCATGGTCGAGATGAAGCGCTGGGCGGACTTTCTGAATATTCCGATCAATTTGCAGCCCGCCTCGTTCCCGGTGGATGAAACGTTGGCGGCCCGCACCATTGTCGCAGTTCAGGACGAAGGCAAGGACCCGACGGGACTGATTGAAACGCTGATGGGGGATATCTGGCTTAGGGATCGCAATATTGCAGAGCCACAAGTCGTTCGCGAGGCCCTGATCAAGAATGGTCTATCTGGCGAATATCTTGAACATGCCGATTATCCGTCCGTCGCCAAAATCTATGACGCCAATTGCGAGGCGGCAAAGGCCGACAATATCTTTGGCGTTCCGACATATTTTGCCAATGGCGAGATGTTCTGGGGACAGGACCGGCTTGATTTCCTTGATCGGGCACTTGCCAGATAAGACCTGACTTCATCGTATCAAACAACAAGGGCGGGTAAAACCCGCCCTTGTTGTTTTGGCCGCTGGCCGGAAATCCCGTTGTGCTGGTTAGTCACGGCGTTTGACGTGATCGACAACAAAACCGTCACACGACGGATAGGTGTTTTCGATCATGGCAAGTGCCTTGTATTCGTCCTTGGCAGCAACTTCGTGGGTCTGCACATCCGCCCAGCGATCGTCAAAAACCTCGTGGGAACGATTTTCTTTGACGCATTCACGAACGGCCTGGTTGTGCAATTCAACCTGATAAACGGTCTGGCGTGGGTCTGTAAAAGCAGACATGTCCGCCCGGTCTCCTTACTTTTGCCTGCGACGTCCGCCCAGACGTCGCTTTGTCCTGAACCGGGAATTTCATAAAAATGAAATGCCCAACCACGAGTGTGGAACAAGTGGCTTAACGAGCCGTAAATCGTCCGGCTGGATTCCATATTTAATTGAATTGATCCGGATTGAAGTGTGCCGGTTTTGCATGGCAGAGGCCAAAACCGCGCAATTCTGCGATGCAGCATGGATTTTTGCGGCAGTGCGATTTTACCGATTTCGCGGCCTTTCTTATCAGGAATGCAGGTTTTTCGGGTGCCGTTCATATCGATAAAAGGGCACCCGACGCGAAACAGTCGAGAGATGAAATGGCGATTACCCCTTAAATTCGCATTTCCGTACGCGAAAGATTATTTCAAAGCACAGTCCCCACGATCACAAAATTCCATCTTTTGTCGCCCGTTTTATGGAAACGGTCTTTTTTAACCCAGACGCGATTTTGAAATTGATCAAATGGCCGCGGCGTCAAACATAAAGGGATAACAAGGGACCCACCCTTGCTGAATAACGAGCTTGCGCCAGGAGGCGACACCAGGATGAACGTTTTTTCCGACACTGCATTTGACGGCCATGAACAGGTTGTTTTTGCCAGTGATCCCGACACCGGTCTGAAAACCATTATTGCCGTGCACAATACCAATCTTGGCCCGTCGCTGGGCGGATGTCGCATGTGGCCTTATGCATCGGAACAGGAAGCCATTCACGATGTGCTGCGACTGTCACGCGGCATGACCTATAAGTCAGCCCTTGCCAATCTGCCGCTTGGCGGCGGGAAGTCGGTCATCATAGGTGACCCGCGCAGCCAAAAAACTCCGGAACTGTTTCGTGCCATGGGCCGTGCCGTGGAACGGGTCGGTGGGCGATACATCGTCGCCGAAGATGTCGGCACCAGCCCCGCAGACATGGAACAGATCGCAAGCCAGACCCAGCATGTCGGCGGGATCAATGACGGCAAAGACCCGGCGCGAACCGGTGATCCGTCACCCTTTACCGCCTATGGCGTGTTCATCGGCCTGAAGGAAGCAGTCCGGTTCAAAAACGGTCATGAAGATCTGGCGGGTCTGCGCGTTGCGGTTCAGGGACTTGGCAATGTCGGATATCACCTTTGCCGGATGCTGCATGCGGCGGGCGCGCGCCTGGTCGTTTCAGACCTGAATACGGACAGCGTTAACAGGGCGGTTGACGAATTCGGTGCCACCACCGTTTCCGTTGACGAAATCCTTTATACCGATGCGGATGTTCTGGCCCCTTGCGCGCTGGGCGGGGTCGTCAATGATCGCAGCATTGATAAAATCCGCGCCCGTATCATCGCCGGAGCAGCCAACAATCAGCTTGAAGCAGATCGCCACGGCGAGATGCTGCGCGAGGCAGGCATTCTTTATGCACCGGATTATGTGATCAATGCCGGGGGCGTGGTTGAAGTTTACTATTGCCGCGAAGGCAAGCCCGTAGCCGAAACCAACAAGCATATCGAAGGCATCGCCGACACCGTGCGGGAAATCTTTGAACGTGCAGACAGTCAAAACCTGTCGACCGGCTTTGTCGCGGATCGGCTGGCCGAAGAACGGTTCGGGAAGTCCTGATTGTCACCCTGCCCGCCTGTTATGACAGGCGGGCAGGAACGATACACCCCATGCAAGTCAGTTTTGACGGAATACAGGTGCCTCGATCACGCCGCCAGATATTTCGGAACCGATAACCGGATCGCTTTGGGCGACCTCGGGTTCGGATTCGTGTCTGGGAGTCTGTAAATCGGGCAAGCGCCCAGGATCGGAAAATTCGACAGACTGCGTTGATTTTCGGATAAACGTGGCCAGCTCATAAGCCTGCCCCGCCTTGATGCCCGAAGCCAGTCCGAACGTGATCGGCCCGTCGGCCCAGGTCACAACGGAAAAGCCATCACGTTCATCGACCCGAAGATCGTAAACGCCCGTGTTCCAGCGTGGCTGAAGCAGCAGGACAAGTTTATCCCCCGTGTCGTTGACATAACCGATTTGCACAGCATTTCCGCCGTCTGTGTCGATTTCACGGTTTTCCTGCAAGTGATATCCTTGCGCTGAAAGATCCGGCACCCGCATTTGCAACATGATGTGGCCTGCCATTGACGATATGGTATTTGACCATTCCGGCCCCGATGCGTGAACGGTCGCAACAGGTGCCTGCGATGACGAAATTTTGGTATCCGACAAAGCAATGCCGTTGCGATAACCGTCAAGTGCGCTTGCGGCGATACTATCGCGTTGCGGCAAGTCGTCTGACGGGATCGTCCGGCCAAGATACCAGCCCCCGGAGGCCGCAAGCAGAATGCTGGCTGCGAACCCGGTTCGCATAAGCATCTGTGCATAACGGCCTGGTTGCGGCTGTTCAAGGACGGCGCGCAACCTGTCGGGAACCGGTTCATCAAGTACAGGGTCGTACAAACGATGAATGTCGTCATCCTGATGCATGAAGGCGATGATGCGTTCGGCCTGTTCCGGATGTTGTTTCAGATATTCTTCGACCTCTGCACGGCGCGCGGGATCGCCATCAAGAGTCCCATCGGCGTAGGCAAGAAGGTCTATTTCATTTACCGGCTCATGTGGCTTGATCATTTCACCCTCCTGAGCTTCACGTTTGTTTTCCCGGAGTAAAGGCTGCGTAAACTGTCGCGCCCCCGGGATAGTCTGGATCGGACCGTGCCAACCGATATATCGAGCACCTCGGCTGCTTCGTCATAGGTGACGCCTTCAAGAGCGATCAAAAGGATGACGGCTTTCTGATTGGGCGGCAGTTTCTCCAGGGCCTGTCCGATATCCATGCAGACCATTCGCTTTTCCTGACGCGCAGGTACGGAGAGTTCCGGCACCGCGTCATCCATCGGTACCTCGGCCATCTTTTTGCGGTACTGATTTACGAACACATTATAGAGAATCTTAAACAGCCAGCTTCGAACGGAACCCGTTCGGCGCCAAAGATGGTGTTTGCGAATTGCCCGTTCCAGACAGTCCTGCACAAGATCATCCGCACGATCCCGGTCAGAGACCAGAGAACGCGCAAACCTGCGTAAATGAGGTATTTCACGCGAAATACGCCATTTGATATCGGTTGCGTCGTTTGCTTTTGTCATGACGCCTCAACAACAGCCTGTTGCGGCATTAAGTTCCGGAAAAATGCATTTTTTATGGAACCATTTGCCTTCAGGCGATGTCCGTCAGATGAAGGTCGGCATCAAGCCCGGCATCGAAATGCATGAACCGGCAAAGAGGTATTCCCATGAAGCGCAAATTACTGGCCTCTGTCGCATTTGCCTTGTGGACGGCCAGCCCCGCGATCGGAATTTCGGCAGTTCAGGCCCAAAGTACGCAGCCACAGCAGAGCGAACAAACGGCACCGGCAACAAGTTACAGCGATACACAACTGGAAGAGTATGCCGCGGCGGCTGTCGAGGTACGCGATCTGAACGTCAAATGGCAAAAGCGCGCCCAGAAAAGCACCAACCCCGCCGAGGTCCAGAAAATCCGTCAGCAGGCCAGTGCCGAAATGGTTCAAGCCATTCGGGATGAAGGATTGTCGATCAAGGAATATAACGAAATCACCCAGGCTGCCCTTCAGAACCCGGAACTAAGCGAACGCATCAACAGCTTTGTCGAATAGCTTCGGAGCCTCCCTCAGAGTTTCCTCCCTGAACCGAAGCTCTTGACCCTCTCCCTTTTGGGCGAGGGTTCTTTTTTGCGCTCTTCCTCAAAGAAAAAGAAAAGCCGAAACAAGGTTCGGCTTTTCAGGTATCCGGTGCAACATCGGGGCAAAGGTAGGACATGTAATGTTGCGCCGGGGTGTGGGATCAGACGGATCAGTCTGTTCGCAACCCGAAGAATTTTGCATTGGCCATCACATGCAGATGTCCAAAGGGGCAGCATAAACAGTCGGTGCAAGCGCAGATCATGACCACTTGACGACTATTTGAACAAGTTGGCCTGCATCCTGATCACGCCACTAAAACAACAAGCCAACCGAAGTAACATTCGGGTGAGGGCTATGAGCGCTACTTCGTAAAAAACAACATCACGGCCCCGCGAATAGTTCCATCACCGCAAAACAAAAAAAGCCCCCGTTTACGGAGGCTTTTATCAGACTGATGAAATTGCTGTGCCTGCCTATTCGGCGGCAATCGGTGCGGTATTTGCGGTGACAGCGGCTGCATCATCGCAATCGCAATTGCCGCAGGTTTTTGCCTGAAGCAATTCAGCACGCATATGGCAGGCGCATTTCCCGCATTGCGGGGCACAACCATGAAAACGGAATACATCTGCGGGACGGGTGGCACCACCTTCTTCGGCGGCACGGCGTACGTCACGTTCTTTTATCGCGTTACAAATGCAAACATACATCAGCGTAATTGCAATCAGTTATTAATTACGGCACCTCACCTGTAATCTACATGCGAATAGTTTTCAAACACTTTTGCAACAGAGCTTGAAAAAAATCCCGCACAAACCGGCCGATTTGTGCGGGATTTTGAAAAAGTCATTTAATCACAAGGTGATCAGACCGTCGCGATGTGACTCACTACGCGTTTGACACCCTTGATGCGGCGAACGATCGACAACACCTTGTCGAGCTCCTCACTGCTTTGGGCATCCCCCATGATGTAGACGATGCTGTTTACAGACTGCCAGCGGTAGTTCACCGAACTCACCCCTTTTTCAGCCAATAACAAGGCCTTGATCTGACTTTCGATCCACACGTCAGAGCCGGTCTGGGTCGCCGAATCCGCGGGTACGGCATTTTTGCCATATTCGTCTTCAGCCTTGTGATATGCCTCGATGGTTGCGGCATCGGCAACTTCAAGATGGTCATAGACAGTCTTGATGCGGCTGTCCTGTTTGACCAGCGACATCACATCATAATATTTGCCTTTGGAATCGACCATGCCGGTGACCATCACCTGCTGCTTCCAGATATCGACATTTACATCGATAAGGTAGGTATGGTCGACCTTGGAGAATTCGCCAAGGATGCCGGACTTGATCTGGGTATCAAGCCACTGGTCATTCCCCGTCCGGTCTTCCAGCGGCATCTGTAACGGTCCACAGGCCGCAAGCGGTGTGGCCAGCAAGGCACATACCGAAACAGCCTTCATCGCGTTGCGCCAGCCTCGGGAAATCGTGATCATCTTTGTGCTCCTTCTCATGCCGGTGGATCGGCATATTCCAATTCTTCTGAACCACTAATACAGCAGATCGCAATAAAGCTTTAACGCCCTGAACTGCCAGTGGTTCCGGCACATCTTGTCGCAGGCGATTATGACAAAAAAAAGCCCTAACACGATTGCATCAGCCTGTTTCACGCAAGAAGCAATTCACACCCCGGCCAGAAAAGAAAAAGACCGGGGTTATTCACCCCGGCCGCAAGTGGCGGATATGGCTATCCGCTGGCTCATCACCCGGCTTGCCGGACGCCTGATAATCCGGTTTCCATAAACCGGATCAATTTTCTTCCATAGACATCAGCGATGCGTTACCGCCCGCAGCCGTCGTATTGATCGTGACGGTTTTCTCGGTCGCAAAACGATGCAGGAAAGCCTCATCAGGCAGCGCCCCGTCATCGTCTGCCCCGCTATCGGAAATCAGCGACAGGATCGCACCGTCACGCTTCGCCAGAAGCTGTTTGAAGGCGGTAACGCGATCAAGCGGTGCGACACAGGAAACACCAGCCACATCGCCGTCATACATCACGGCAATACCGACCTTGGACGCCACGACACGGATCAGCCCTGCCGGCAGTCCGGCATCGGTCGCTAGGCTTGCAAATTCAGCCAGCCATTTTTGATCCCCGGCAACGATCACCGCATTGCCCGCAGCAAGTGCCGCAGCGATGTGGCGGATGACACGTGCTGCTTCGGCATCCTTTTCCGCCTGCACCAGATAAACACCACGACCGAGCATATAAAGGTCGTTGGTTTCACCGGTCGGCCCGGGCATCCTGGTCGGAGCCACAAAGCCGTTTTCCGAAATCGCGGCAAAGTTTGCGATCAGTTCGGCGTTTGCCGAAAGATCACCTTTCGACGATCCAGCTAGCTTGGCGGCAAGATTTTCCAGAACACGGACGCGTTCATTGCCGTCTGTCGCCTGCCATTTGACCTGTGCTGCCTGCAGGGCACGATATTCATCATCCGTCAGCGACGCCTTGATCACGATTGGCGAACGATCATCCGCAATCGCGGCACTGCCTGCTGCCTTTTTTCCGGCCTCGGTCGCAGGTTTCGCAAAACGTTCGACATAGTGCGGGCCGCCTGCTTTCGGGCCGGTGCCAGATTTGCCCTGCCCACCGAATGGCTGCACGCCGACAACGGCCCCAATCATGTTCCGGTTCACATAGCAGTTGCCGACACGCAGCTTTTGCGAAATCTGGCGCACGGTGCTGTCGATACGCGAATGGATGCCCATCGTCAGACCATAGCCCGACGCATTGATCTGATCGAGAACCTTGTCCAGATCACGTGCCTTGTAACGCACCACATGGACAACCGGCCCAAATACTTCCCGTTCCAGAACATCCAGCGACGGAATTTCGAAGCAATGCGGCGCAAAGAACGTCCCGTTTTCGCATTCCGGCAGGATATCACAGGCATGAAGCAGCTTTGCTTCTTTGGTCATGCGTTCTGCATGAGCGACAAGGGTTTTGCGAGATTTTTCGTCAATCACCGGTCCGACATCGATATCAAGGAATTTCGGATCACCGACACGCAGTTCCTTCATCGCGCCGACGAGCATGTGGCAAAGCTTGTCTGCGATATCTTCCTGAACGAACAGAACACGCAGGGCCGAACAACGCTGCCCGGCGGACTGGAAGCCGGAAATGATTGCATCCTGTACCACCTGTTCGGGCAGTGCAGTTGAATCGACAATCATCGCGTTCTGGCCACCGGTCTCGGCAATCAGCGGCAGCGGAACACCCGGGCGTTTTGCCAGCGCCTGATTGATGACCTGTGCGGTTTCTGTTGAACCGGTGAAGGCAACCCCGCCAATGCGCGGATCGTTGATCAGGATATTGCCGATCACACGGCCCGGCCCCGGCAGCAGCGTAAATGCAGCCCCCGGCACGCCTGCAGCAAGGATAAGTTCGGCCGCCTTGGCCGCGACAAGCGACGTCTGTTCGGCCGGTTTGGCGATAACGGCGTTACCAGCCGCCAGTGCCGCGCTGACCTGGCCCAAGAAAATCGCAAGCGGGAAGTTCCACGGGCTGATGCAGACGAAAATGCCGCGCCCTTCAAGGATACTGCCCTCGCGGAAGCTTTCTTCTGCCCGGTTCGCGTAATAACGGCAGAAATCGACAGCTTCGCGCACTTCGGCAACACCATCGGAATACAGTTTGCCTGCTTCGCGTTGGCAAAGAGCAATGAACTCGTCCATGTTGTCTTCAAGAAGATCGGCAAGACGACGCAGGCACGCCGCACGTTCCGCAGCCGGGGTCTTGTTCCAGATTTCATAGCCTTTGGCGGCGGCAACAATCGCGGCCTCGACATCTGCTTCACCGGCCTGAATCAGTTCGCCGACTTTCTCATTGCGGTTTGACGGGTTTAAAACATCAATCGCCTCGCCCGAAACAGGCTGGCCATCAATCAGCGGCGCAGCATGCCAGATTTTCCCCTGTATCGATGCCAGCTTTTCGGCCAACGGCAGAAGCTTGGTCGTATCGGTCAGATCAATGCCCTTGGAATTGACGCGACCAGCACCGTAAAGATCAACCGGTGCCGGAATTTTCGGATGGGCCTTGCGTGGCAGGGCAGCCATCTTTTCCACCGGATCGGCGATCATTTCCTCGATCGGTAGCTGTTCGTCCTGAATACGGTTCACAAAGCTGGTATTCGCCCCGTTTTCAAGCAGACGTCGGACAAGATAGGCCAGCAAATCCTCGTGGGTGCCAACAGGTGCATAAACACGGCACGGCACGTTTTCACCATTTTTATCGACAATCTGTTCATACAGGGCTTCGCCCATGCCATGAAGACGCTGGAATTCAAACGTCCGGTCATTGCCAGCCATTTCCAGAACCGATGCCACGGTGTGGGCATTGTGGCTGGCGAACTGGCAATAGAATGCGTCGCGACGCGACAGCATGAAACGTGCACACGCCAGATAGGAAACATCGGTTGCGGCCTTGCGGGTGAAGACCGGATACCCTTCAAACCCGTTTTCCTGACTGTTCTTGACCTCGGTATCCCAGTAGGCCCCTTTGACAAGGCGCACCATCATTTTGCGCCCGACCTTGACCGACAGGTCGGCAAGCCATTCCAGCACGTGATAGGCCCGTTTCTGATAGGCCTGCACCGCAAGACCATATCCTTCCCACCCCTCAAGATCGGGATCGGCAAACACTGCCCCGATCACATCAAGCGACAGGTCCAGACGATTGGCTTCTTCGGCATCAACAGTGAAACCGATGTCATATTTCTTGGCCAGCAGCGCAAGCTGTTTGAGGCGCGGCACAAGTTCATTCATGACGCGCGCATAATTGGCGAAATCATAACGCGGATGGATCGCCGAGAGCTTTACCGAGATGCCAGGGCTGTTGATCGGGCCGCGATTATTCGCGACCTTGCCGATATCGTTGATCGCATCGACATAGGATTTGAAATAGCGATCCGCGTCTTCCATGGTACGCGCGGCCTCACCCAGCATGTCATAGGAATAGCGATAGCCTTTTTCCTCGTTCGCCTTCGCCCGTTCGGCGGCCTCCGCAATCGTGCGGCCCATTACGAACTGACGCCCCATAATGCGCATGGCATGGTTGAATGCCTTACGGATTACCGGCTCGCCCGAGCGTGCGATCATGCGTTTAAGCAACGCGCCCGGATCGGCCTTTTCCGCCTTGCCGAACTTGATCACCTTCCCCGTTAGCATCAGTCCCCAGGTCGATGCATTGACAAAGAAGCTGTCGGAATGGCCAAGATGGCTTTGCCAGTTGGCGTCAAACAGCTTGTCCTGGATCAGCTTGTCGGCGGTGACCGCATCAGGAACGCGCAAAAGTGCCTCCGCAAGGCACATCAGGATGACGCCTTCCTTGCTTGAAAGCTCATACTCATGAAGCAGCGCATCGATGCCGCTTTTGCCATTATCGGCTTTGCGAACCCGCGCTACAAGCTGATAAGCCCGATCCTGAACGCGCGCCGATTGTTCGGGAGCCAGTCGGGCAGCCTCAATCAGGCGTTCAACAACAACTTCTTCGTCAGTCCGATATGTTTCGCGGATTTTTGCGCGGATTTCGTTGGCTTGGGGCATATCGATGCGGAACATGGCGATGGCTTCTCCCTGCAAATGCAATTCTCCGGTTCCTTATGGGGAACGCAGAGTTTTCTCCTCATGTGGCCACAGACAATATATATGCACTCAAAAAATGTGCTGCCATTTTCCCCAAAAATACGATATATCATCCATTGAAAAACTTTTAGTGCAGTTATAAACACTGGTTATTAGATTAAAATGCAGAAGAATCATAAAAGCCTAGACAAGATTGACAAACAGATCCTGCGCGAACTTCAAAACGACGGACGCATGTCGAACGTTGAACTGTCACGTCGCGTCAATCTTAGCCCGACACCGTGCCTCGAACGTGTTCGCCGCCTTGAACAACACGGCTTCATCACCGGTTATATGGCGCTACTTGACCCCCGCAAACTCAATCAGTCGCTGGTGGTTTTTGTCGAAATAACGCTGGATCGGACGACCCCGGACGTATTTGACGTGTTTGCCACAGCGATCCGCAAACTGCCGGAAATCGAAGAATGTCACATGGTCGCAGGCGGCTTTGATTACCTGATGAAACTTCGGGTTGCCGATATGTATGCCTATCGCGAATTCCTTGAACGCCTGTCCTCTGTTCAGGGTGTCAGCCAGACTCATACATATGTCGTGATGGAAGAAGTAAAAGTACGCCCCGGCATCACGATCCCGTAAATTCGATCAATTTTGTTGCAATACAATTGCTTAGTAGCGCACTATCACCAAGCCATCTTTCCGATGGCTTTGCCGGTATCGCCACATGGCACTCTGTTTTGCGTCATTAATTACGGGCCCCACAGCATGTCGGAAGTCTCTTTCTATTTCGATTTCTCGTCACCTTACGGTTATCTCGCGGCTGAACGCATCGATGCCTTTGAGGCCAGAACCGGCGTTACGGTCAACTGGTACCCGTTCATGATCGGTGCGGCCTTCAAACAGACCGGACAAAGCCCGTTATTGAGCCAACCCATTCGCGGCGATTATTTCAAACGCGACATGGAACGCTGCGCAAAAATGCAAAATACGCCGTTCCAGGTCCCGGAAAAATTCCCCTATTCCGCACTGGTACCGACCCGCGCCTATTACTGGATTGCGTCAACAAAACCGGCATTGGCGATCAAGTTTGCAAAGGACGTCTATCGCGGATATTTCGCAGACGGACTGGATATGTCCGACCCGGAAGTTGTCTTTGCCACAGCCACCCGACATTCCATTGATGCCGGGGAAATCCGCGCGGCTGTCGAAAACCCGAAATGGAAGCAGCACGTCCGCGAAGTTACCGACGACGCCATTGCACGTGGTGCCTTCGGGTCACCGTTCTTCTTCTATGAAGAAGAAGCCTTTTTCGGCAATGACCGGCTTGAACATCTTGAACGCTGGATCAAGCTGCGCAAACAGATCAGCGACTGATTGCACCAGAAAACCATCGCAATCACAGCAATCTAGTCAATTGAGAAATCTACGACTTTTCCGATAAAATCACATATTCGGAATACCGTCTACCGCCCCGAATTCACGCTGTTTTTTTGATATAAGTAAATTCGGTACTGGATTACCTATTTAATCTTGACGTTTACGTAAACTTCCACCATAACAGCAGTCATAAACGCCATTCACTTCGGGATCGATTCCTTATGAAATCGATCCCTGCAACAGACGGTGTCGATTGACGATGACGGTTCTGAAATCTGCGGTAAATCCCCGCTCGGAAGATTTCCGCAACAATGCCCAGCAGATGGAACAACTGGTTGCCGATCTTCGTAATCAGATCACGCAGATCAAGCTTGGTGGCGGCGAGCGCGCACGTGATCGCCACACTGGCCGCGGCAAACTTTTGCCCCGCGAACGTATCCGTCAATTGCTCGATATCGGGTCCCCGTTCCTTGAGCTTTCCCAGCTTGCCGCCTATGGCATGTATGACGATGAAGACGTTCCTGCGGCGGGCATCATCACCGGTATTGGCCGGGTTTCAGGCGTTGAATGCGTCATCGTTGCCAATGATGCAACGGTCAAGGGCGGTTCCTATTACCCGATGACGGTCAAAAAGCATCTGCGCGCACAGGAAATCGCACTCGAAAACAACCTGCCCTGCATTTATCTGGTGGATAGTGGCGGGGCGAACCTGCCCCGTCAGGACGAAGTTTTCCCGGATCGCGATCATTTTGGCCGCATCTTTTTCAATCAGGCAACGATGTCATCCAAAGGCATTCCGCAGATCGCGGTTGTCATGGGGTCCTGTACGGCGGGCGGAGCCTATGTCCCCGCCATGTCGGATGAAAGCATTATCGTTCGCAAACAGGGCACGATCTTTCTGGGGGGACCGCCCTTGGTGAAGGCCGCAACCGGCGAAGTTGTCTCGGCCGAAGACCTTGGCGGTGCGGATGTTCACTGTAAAACATCCGGTGTCACCGATCATTACGCACAGGATGACGCCCATGCATTGTCCATCGCACGTGATATCGTCAAGAACCTTAACTGGACGAAAAATCCCGGCCTGACCCTGACTGCGCCGCGCGACCCGGCATATGACCCGCGCGAGATTTATGGTGTCATTCCAAGCGATTCCAAAAAACCCTATGACGTGCGCGAAGTGATTGCCCGCATCGTTGACGGATCGGACTTTGACGAGTTCAAGGCCCAGTATGGCACGACACTGGTTACCGGCTTTGCCCGCATTTTCGGCTATCCGGTCGGGATTATTGCCAATAACGGCATCCTGTTTTCCGAAAGTGCGCTTAAAGGCGCGCATTTCATCGAACTTTGTTGCCAGCGCGGTATTCCATTGGTGTTCCTGCAAAACATCACCGGATTCATGATTGGCCGCAAATATGAAAGCGGCGGGATTGCCAAGGATGGCGCGAAGCTGGTTACCGCCGTTGCAACAGCCAAGGTTCCCAAATTCACGGTTCTGATCGGCGGATCATTCGGCGCAGGCAATTATGGCATGTGTGGTCGCGCCTATAGCCCCCGCTTCCTGTGGATGTGGCCCAATGCCCGCATTTCAGTCATGGGCGGGGAACAGGCGGCAAATGTTTTGACACAAATCCGCGCCGATGCACAGGAAAAGCGCGGTGAAACATGGCCGATCGAAGAACAGGAAGCCTTCAAAGGCCCGATCCGCGACCAGTATGAAGAACAGGGGCACCCCTATTACGCGTCTGCACGACTTTGGGATGACGGGGTAATTGACCCGGCCGATACCCGCATGGTTCTTGGTCTTGGCCTTTCGGCGGCACTCAACAAACCGGTCGAGGAAACACGCTTTGGCGTGTTCCGGATGTGAGGCTGGCATGAGCAGTGTAAACACCGATAACACCAATCCATCAACCGATGCCGTGATATGCCAGATCAGCGCATCGGGCGTTGCCCGCATTACGTTGAACCGTCCGGAAATCCACAACGCGTTTGACGATGTCCTGATCGGTGATCTGACGGCCAAGCTGGATGCGCTGGATGCCGATCCGGCGGTGCGCGTGGTGATCCTGACAGGTGCCGGCAAAAGCTTTTCTGCAGGTGCCGACCTTAACTGGATGAAACGCATGGCCGGTTACAGCCATGCGGAAAACCTTGCCGATTCACGTGCATTGGCGCGGTTGATGAAGACGCTTAATTTCTGCAGCAAACCGACCATCGGGCTTATCAACGGGGCCGCATTTGGCGGCGGGGTTGGGTTGGCCGCGTGCTGTGACATCGTGATTGCATCTGATCGGGCCAGTTTCTGCCTATCAGAGGTCAAGCTCGGCCTGATTCCGGCGGTTATTTCGCCCTATGTGGTCGAAGCCATCGGCGTATCGCAGGCCCGGCGCTATTTTCTGACGGCGGAACGTTTTGATGCCGCGACCGCCCATGCCATCGGATTGGTGCATGAAATTGTTTCAGGTGACGATCTGACCGCACGGGGTGATGCCATGGCAAAGCTGTTGCTGGCCAATGGGCCGGGTGCCATGAATGCAGCAAAATCGCTGATTTATGCGGTTGCCAACAAACCGATTGACGATGATGTCATTGACGATACCGCACGACGCATTGCCGATCAGCGCGCAAGTGCCGAAGGCTGTGAAGGTGTCAGTGCATTTCTTGAAAAACGCCCCGCGAAGTGGAGTGAGAATTAATCATGCCGCGCAAAATACTGATCGCCAACCGTGGTGAAATTGCCTGCCGCGTGATTGAAACCGCACGCCGCATGGGCATCCAGACCGTCGCAGTTTATTCCGACGCGGATGCCAATGCCCTGCATGTCAAACGTGCCGACGAAGCCTATCACATCGGCGGTCCGGCCCCGAAAGACAGCTATCTGCGCGTTGATCGTTTACTTGAAGTCATTGCGCAATCGGGTGCCGATGCGGTTCATCCTGGTTATGGCTTCCTGTCGGAAAATGCCGTTTTTGCCGATGCACTAGAAAAAGCCGGCTGCGTATTTGTCGGCCCGCCGGCAAGTGCGATCCGTGCGATGGGTTCAAAATCCGAAGCCAAGAAAATCATGGGCAAGGCCGGTGTTCCGCTGGTGCCCGGGTATCACGACGAAGATCAGGACCCTGAGCTTTTGGCGGCCGAGGCGGACAAGATCGGTTATCCGGTTCTGATCAAGGCGTCGGCAGGTGGCGGCGGCAAAGGCATGCGTGCGGTTGAAAAACCCGCCGATTTCAGGGACGCGCTGATCAGTTGCAAGCGCGAGGCTGCAAGCAGCTTTGGAGATGATCATTGCCTGATTGAAAAGCTGATCGTCAAACCGCGCCATGTTGAAATTCAGGTCTTTGCCGATAGCCATGGCAATGCGGTTTATCTGTTTGAACGCGACTGTTCCCTGCAACGCCGCCATCAGAAAGTTATTGAGGAAGCCCCTGCCCCGAATATGCCCGAAGATCTTCGCGCCGAGATGGGCAAGGCCGCCGTCGATGCCGCCAAGGCGATTGGCTATCAGGGGGCTGGCACGGTTGAATTCCTGCTTGATGCGTCGGGTGCGTTCTATTTCATGGAAATGAACACGCGCCTGCAGGTCGAACATCCGGTGACCGAGAAGATCACCGGCGAGGATCTTGTCGAATGGCAATTGCGTGTTGCTGACGGTGAAAAGCTGCCCAAGGCACAGGAAGAACTGACCATTAACGGGCATGCCTTCGAAGTCCGCCTCTATGCCGAAGACCCGCATAATGATTTCCTGCCCGCTACGGGCAGGCTTGTGCACATGCGTATGCCTGCGGCCAATGATCACGTGCGGATCGATACGGGCGTTTACGAAGGTGGCGAGGTATCCATTCATTATGACCCGATGATCGCAAAGCTGATCACCTGGGATACGGATCGCACATCGGCACTGCGCCGGATGGCAACGGCCCTTAATGATGTGCAGATTGTCGGCGTAACGACCAATACCGGCTTCCTTGCCAATATTGCCCGCCACCCGGCCTTCGTGCGCGGTGAGGTCGAAACCGGTTTCATCGGTCAGTATCTCGACGATCTGATCCCCGCCCCGGCGGCACCTGACAATGATGCGCTTGCCTTTGCCGCACTTGATATCCTGATGCTTCGTGATGCCGAGGCCAAAAGCCATGCCGCACAAAGCAGCGATCCCTATTCCCCATGGCACAGCACATCGGGATGGCGTCTGAACGATGATAATCACCATGATCTGATCCTGCGTCATGACGGGACGGACCTGAAGATCAAGGTGCATTATCGCGCAGCCGGTTATGTGATTGATATGCCCGACGGCAGTTCGATCACAGCCCACGCCGAGATTGCCGTTGATGGCACCATTCAGGCTACCTTTGACAAGGTCCGAAAACGCGCCAGCGTCCTTCGTGATGGTAACCGCCTGACGATTTTCCGCGACGGGCGTTCTGACCGGCTGGAGATTTTTGATCCGGTTGCCGCCGCGGGCAGCCATGAAGGCACCGGCGGCGGATTAACCGCACCGATGCCCGGTAAAATCATTGCCGTGCTGGCCGAACCGGGGCAATCTGTTGCGGCAGGCGACAAGCTTGTTGTGATGGAAGCAATGAAAATGGAACACACCATTTCAGCACCGGTTTCGGGCACGGTTCGCGAGATATTCTTTGCTGTTGGCGATCAGGTTGATGACGGCGCCGAATTGATCGCCATCGAGGAGGCAGAGTAGTATGCCCCGCCTTTCCGGTCTACCAGAGCGGGTCAAAATCGTCGAAGTCGGTCCGCGTGACGGATTGCAGAACGAAAAGGCGATGGTATCGACCGACATCAAGGTCGAACTGATCCATCGCCTTTGCGATGCAGGTCTTTCGGTCATCGAAGCCACCGCCTTTGTCAGTCCGAAATGGGTGCCACAAATGGCCGACGCATCCGACGTCATGGCCCGCATCTCGCGTAAACCGGGCGTCACCTATCCGGTTCTTGCACCCAATTTGAAAGGGCTTGAAGCCGCGATTGAGGCAGGTGCAACCGAAGTCGCGGTTTTTGGGGCGGCATCGGAAAGCTTTTCGCAGAAGAACATCAATTGCTCCATTGCCGAAAGCCTTGATCGGTTCCGTCCGGTTGTGAGCGCCGCACGCGATGCCAACATCGCCGTGCGCGGGTATGTCTCCTGCGTTCTTGGCTGCCCGTACGAGGGCGAGATTGCCCCGCGAAAGGTCGCCGATGTCGCAAAGGCCCTGTTTGACATGGGGGCATATGAAATCAGTCTTGGCGATACCATCGGCACCGGCACACCGGGCAAGGCGCAGGCGATGATCGAAGCCGTCGCAACCCATGTCGCCATCGCAAACCTCGCCGCTCATTTCCACGACACTTATGGTCAGGCATTGGCAAACCTTCTTGCCGTTCTGCAGATGGGGATTGCAACGATTGACAGCTCGGTCGCCGGGCTTGGCGGATGCCCCTATGCCAAGGGCGCAAGCGGCAATGTCGCCACTGAAGATGTCGTCTATATGCTGAATGGCTTGGGCATCGACACCGGTATCAATCTTGAAAAGCTTGCCGAAACCGGTAGCTGGATCACGGCAAAGATCGGTAGGGCATCCGAATCAAAGGCCAATCTGGCGCTAGCCGCCAAACGCGACACTGTCGGGGCCTGATCGCTATGGCCAGCGCCGAGACATATCGTTTCCGGCGGGCCCTCCCCAGTGATTTACCCATGATACGGCGCTGGCTGCGTGTGCCGGAAGTCGCGCGTTGGTGGGGGGATCCTGCTGAGCAAATCGAACTGATCACCGAAGACATCGAACTGCCGGAAATGGCGACACTTGTCGTATCCTATCGCAATCGCCCCTTTGCCTTTGCACAGCATTATGATGCGCATCAATGGCCCCAACCCCATTTATCCCATTTGCCCAAAGGCACGCGCTGCATCGACGCGTTCATTGGCGCCCCCGACATGATGGGATGCGGCCATGGGAAGATGTTCCTGCGATTGTTGGCGCAAATGCTGATTGATCGCGGTGCACCGTTGGTTGCGATTGATCCCGACCCGGAAAATGTACGAGCCCGCAAAAGCTATGAGGCCGCCGGTTTCATTGGTGACACCGAATATGAAACCGGCGATGGCCCCTGTGTTTTGATGCAGTTCAAGCCATAGACAGACTAGGCCGCCTTGACTGCAGTCAGGAAAGTTTCAACCTTTAGCCGCAGGGTTTCAGCCTGTTCGGACAGCTCACCCGACGCATTCAAAACTTGCTCAGCAGCGGCACCGGTTGATGTTGCAGCTTCATTAACACCGTGAATATTTTCAGTTACCTCGCTTGTTCCGGCTGATGCCTGCTGAACATTTCGAGTGATCTCCTCGGTCGCAGCCCCCTGCTGCTCGACCGCGCTTGCAATCGTTGCTGCAATCTCGCTGATTTCGGCAATCGTACTGCCGATGGAATCAATCGCAACCACCGCACCTTCTGTTTCTGTCTGAATTCCGGTGATCTGGGCGGTAATTTGTTCAGTTGCCTTTGATGTCGCATTGGCCAGATTCTTGACCTCGGCCGCAACCACAGCAAAACCTTTGCCCGCCTCGCCTGCCCGCGCGGCTTCAATCGTTGCATTCAACGCCAGAAGGTTGGTTTGTGCGGCAATGTCGCTGATCAATCCAACCACATCACCGATCTTCTGGGCAGCTTCTGCAAGCCCGCGTACCTGCGCGTTGGTATTCTCCGCCTCGGACACAGCCTTGCTTGCCACTTGTGCAGACTGATTGACCTGATGACTGATTTCGGAAATCGAGGCGCTGAGCTCCTCGGACGCGCTGGCGACGGTTTGAACGTTGTTTGATGCCTGCTCGGCTGCGGCCGACACCACCGTCGCCTGTCGGCTGGTTTCCTCAGCCGTCGCCGTCATTGACGTTGCTGTCGCCTGCATTTCTGTCGCGGCCGAAGAAACACTATTCAGTACAGCAGAAACATCCGCATCAAAATCGTTGGTCAGCTTCTCAATTGTTTTTGCACGGGCTTCCCGCTGTCTCTGAGCTTCTGCTTCCTGCCCTGCAAGCTGTTCTGCCCGGATCATGTTTTCTTTAAAGACCAGAACTGCTTTTGCCATATCACCAATCTCGTCACGGTGATCCTGACCGGGAATGCCTGTTGTTTTGTCACCACTTGCCAACTTATTCATTGCATCCGTGATGGCACGCACAGGTCTTGAAATGCCAGCACCAATGAGCCACGCTGCGAGTATCCCGATCAAGACAGCAATTGCCGCGAGAACTTCGGCTGTAATAACAGCATCCTCAAGAGCCTTGGCAGCATTAGGACCAAGCTGGTCCTGTTCCGCCTTGATCTCGAGCTTGAGCTTTTCCAGATTTTGGGCAATGACAGGCCCGATACGGTCAAGCGCACCAGACACAAGAGCATCACGCCCAGCATCCGATGCGTCCATGGCGGCGACTTTGTTAAAGGTTTCAAGATATTCTTTTAAAGCAGCATCTGCTGAAACTGCAACTTCGCGGCGGGCAGGTTCGTCAATCATGGTTGCAAGTTCGTTATTCAAATCAATTGCCGACTGCAACCGGCTCGATACTGTGTCTTTTGACGCTTGCTTTCCGCTAAGCAGAAAATCTTTCACCGCCACACGTGCTTCCAGCAAATTGGCCTGAACCCGCCCGGCTTGATTGGATTGCAGCGCTGTCGCCCGATAACGCGTAAAATCGTCATCTGCACTGCTTAAGGATGCGACCGCCAACACCGACATCAATACAAGTAAAAGGAGAACAATACCAAATCCACCAAAGACCTTCGGTGCAATTTTAAATCGTTTTAGAATATTTGTCATTTTCCGTACCCCATAATGTTTCGCCACCCTTCGCGTTATATGGGATACAGAAAAATGATTTCATTGTGAATAATGTGACCTTATTCACATCAAACAAATCCGGACATCTCACCAGAAATCCGCTTCAAACTTCACTTACCTTAAGTTGATCCGGAAAGATTATACGCCTCAGCCGACCACCTCCCGCACGCGAGACGATAACTGACAACAGCTGTGATCGTACCGAACAAGACAATGCCCGCAGCCTGCCCCGCCAGAACTCCGGGGGCGCCCATATAGTAGCTCCCCAGCCAGACCAGGGGGATTACCCCCAAAAGTTCCTTTGCAAGATCAAATGTCATTGCAAGATTGGGCCGCCCGGTGACGTTAAAGAAGGTATGCGATGAAAACTGCAGACCAAGGAACACATAAAAGGGTGCCGTAAAACTGCAATAGATCGAAAGATACGCTGCGGTTTGATCGGTTGCGCTGAAAAGCGCTGCAATCTGACCCTGAAACAGGAACAGGGCAGTGCAGACAATCACCCCGTAAACCACCACCAGCCCCCATACATTGTGCCAGATGCTGCGCACCCGCCCGGCCTTTGCTGCGGCAAAGTTCTGGCCAATGATCGGGCCGATTGCCTGGGGCAACGCCATGTAACCAACGAATACGAACGGCCCGATACGTTCAATGATCGCCATAGCCGCCACCGCATCGGGCCCAAACTTTGCCATGCTGGACATGATAAAGGCGCTGGCTATTGGCGGGCCGATCTTTGCCAATCCGACAGGTACGGTTACACGCGCAATATCACGGATGTCCTTCCGAAACAGCGTCGCATCAAACCGGCCAAGCATGTGATGAACGTTACGAACACCATAAAAGGCCACCGCCATGATCGCGATCCGTGACACGACGGTTGCCCATGCCGCCCCTTCGACACCCCAATCAAAACCAAAGATGAAAATGGGATCGAGGACTGCATTGACTGCGGCACCAGCCATTTTCGACCACATGGCACGTTGCTTCGCCCCAATCGCACGCAACAATGCGCCTGATGACATGCTCAGAACCAAAACCGGCAAACATAGGATCACGATCTGCACATATGTGACACCAACGTCACGCGCCTTGCCGACCGCCCCGAACATATCAAGCATCCAAGGTGCCGACAGCCACAAAACAACTGTCATCACACCCGATAGCACAAGACCGAATACCAGAATATGCGTGGCATAAATTTTTGCCCGGTTCCGATCACCAAGCCCCTCGGCACGGGAAACAAGCGCCGTCATCGCGGTCGAGATACCCAATGAAACCGCAAGGGTAAAAAAGATAATCGGCCACGCAAAGCCAAGACCGGCGATGATTTCAACATCGCCCAGAAGGCTCAGGAAAAACAGATCAAGCGCATCAACCAGCACCATCGCCACAAGCGCAAGCATGCTGGTATGCGCCATTGAAAATATGTGACGCAGGATTGAACCTGACACAAAATATTGCGACTGCATAACCATCGGATTTCACACAGGAGAGAACGGAACGGCAGGATCAACCATCGTTATTTGGTCGCAGGATAAATTCGAATTCGCGTTCTTCGGTTGTTGCACAATCATCCCCGGAAAGTAGCGGCATGCGCGACAGGCCCTCCCGGTTGACTGGCGATGCAGATATGCGGGTAGCATCCGGGCCGATTTTCCATTTGGCAGCGATGACACTGGGGTTCTCGGCATCAAATTCGTCCAGTTTGCGCCAGATACGAGACTGCAGAACCGGCGCATAGGGGAATTTCTGCTGGGTCCAGAAACGTTTCGAAGGTTGAAAATATCCGACTTCATCCAGGAACGAGACACCGAAATAGTAGCATGACTCCAGCGAGTTATAGAAATGACTGTCCGGAACAAAGCTGCCATCGCGTCTGAGCGAATGACCGACACACCAGTCCAGCATTTCGGCAATCTGTTCGCGCGCTAAAGCACGTTCTGCCGACTGCATATGCGGCCACCCATAGCGAAAGATTTTCGCAACGTCATAGTTGTTATGATTGTTGAATTCACCGCGGCTGAGCCATCCTTGCGGATATTCCAATTGCCGGCTTTCAAGCGTGGTGCGGATGATATCGGACCAATGCCCGACCCGCCCCTTGCGATAGGATACGATATGGAATGTATAGCTAAGATCATCGTAACGATGCGTCTTGCCATCCGACACATACCATGGCCCCCAATAACCGGTTTCGGGGTTCTGGATTTCATCAAGGAATTCACGGAACGCATCGACATAGCTTTGGTCAAGATCAATGCCACGCACATGTTCCTGCGCATAGCGCCGCAAGGACGGTTTGAAGCAAAGCTGTGCCAGACAACAGATCACACTGCCAAATTCATCACGCTGATTACGCCCGGTCGCTGCGATATCGGAAACCAGTAGCTTTTCCAGATAACCGCGCATCGCCGATGCGGTTGCGATCGGTTCAAGAAAGTGCAGCGGATAACGCGGCGCGCGCCCCTCATTGGCCAATTCATGCAAACGCACGATGGTCGCATCAAATTTGTGGTGGAATTCGTTATATTGCCAGCCCCACGAGCCATCGACGGCAGACTGACTTGCGACATAGCTTTGATCGACTTCATCAAAGCTGTTTTCCAGTCTGTCGACAAGTTGGTCAAGTTCCGGCCAGTATGCCGTGTATCGCGCCAGCCATTTGGCATAGATATACAATTGCTGGGACGCCAGCATTGTCCGGCTGTATTCGGAAAATTTACGCAGCGCGAGCGATAAAGCCCCCAGATAATCGATATATTTGAGCGCCTTGTCCTGATAGCCGTGATCGTAACGCGTAAAATCCCGCGTAATCACACAACTGTCTCCAATTCCTGTAAGGCTTTGCTCAATCGACATTGGTTGCCTTTTCCTGCTAGTCCCAGAAATGCGAACCTGCTTCCTTGCATCGGAGCGTTACCGATGCCAACTGTCAGGCAATGCGTGAATTCCCCAATCCGCTTGGCAGGATGCATCCTGCTGTTGGGATTAATGTTTTCAGGCTCTCCTTTTTGGTCCAAAGTGACAACCTATTGTTTTATAATGGTTGCCACATAGCGCCATTTAAACAGCTAATAAGTGTATAGCTTGAAACCGGTCACAACACCACCCTAAAGGTGAATTCTGGTCGGATTTTCATATACAAAAGAATAATCTTTTCCCAACTGATATCCATACTCCTCCCAAGAATGAAAACCGGGGCAGCGCAATCCCTGACAGAAAATGCCGGCATTATAAGGGCAAAAGAAAAGGCGCCCGAAACGGGCGCCTCCAAGGCAGAGCTATTCAAAACTCGATCTGACGAAAAAGATAAATCAGGACGCAGATTTAAGAGCTGCCCGACGCCGCTCACGAAGCGATGCGGCCGTGGCACGCCCGTCTCCTGTCGGCTGGTAGTAAACTGTCATTTCCTTCAATGCTGCGCGAACTTTTGTCAGTGAAACATCATCATCATTTTTCAGCTCATACGCATCGAAACCGCAACGATGCATATACAGAATCTGGTCACGCAGCACGTCACCGATTGCGCGAAGTTCGCCCTTGAAACCCAGACGTTCTCGCAAAACACGGGCGTAGGAATATCCGCGCCCGTCCGTATAGGCCGGGAAATTGACCGTGATGATCGAAAGACGATCAAGATCATTAGCCAGATCTTCGGGGGCGTCGCCCGGATTGAGCTGGACACCAAGTCCGCCATTACGCCCGATCAGCGTTTCGCGTTCTTCCTTAAAACGCGCAAGTGGCACAATGATGTTTTCCTCGCCCGACGGCAGGTCCGCTTCGGCATCAAGCGTGACCCATTCCTGATCGATCACACTGTCATTCTTAACGATCGCCATAAAGCACCTCCTTGAACGGGTCCATGCCGACACGGCGATAAGTATCGATAAAGCGTTCGCCAGTTTCACGTATGCCAAGATATTTGGTCACCAGACTTTCAATGGCATCGACAACTTCGGCTTCGGAGAAACCGGCACCGGCGATTTTGCCGATTTCGGCATTCTCGCTGGCATCGCCGCCAAGGGTAATCTGATAGAATTCCTTGCCACGTTTATCGAGGCCCAGAATGCCGATATGACCGACATGGTGATGCCCGCAGGCATTGATGCAGCCGGAAATCTTTATCTTGAGTTCGCCGATATCATGCTGACGATCCAGATCGGAAAAACGTTCCGAAATGCGCTGTGAAAGCGGGATCGAACGCGCTGTTGCCAGTGCGCAGTAATCCAGCCCAGGGCAGGAAATGATGTCGGTAACATAGCCAAGGTTTGCCGTCGCCAGATTGGCATTCTTCAGTTCCGCCCAAAGCGAGAACAGATCAGCTTTTTTCACGTGCGGCAAAACCAGATTCTGTTCGTGGGTCACACGAATATCGCCAAAGCTGTATTGCTCGGACAGATCAGCAACCAGCTCCATCTGGGTATCAGTTGCATCACCCGGAATACCGCCAATCGGTTTTAGCGATACGTTGGCAATCGCGTAGCCCGGCTGCTTGTGTGCGATCACGTTCGAACGCACCCAGTTGGCAAATTCCCGGTTTTCAGCCTTGCGGCGTTCAAACTCGGCATCATCGTCGGAAAGGGTTTCAAATTCTGGCGGCGCGAACTGTTCGATGTAATGTGCAATTTCGGCATCATCAACGCGCAGTGATCCGTCCTTGATCTGTGCCCATTCTTCTTCGACCAGACGCTGCATTTCCTCGACCCCGATTTCATGGACGAGGATTTTAATACGCGCCTTGTACTTGTTGTCGCGACGGCCAAACCGGTTGTAAACGCGCAGGATCGCCTCAAGATACGAGAACAGATCGTTCTTGCTGATAAAGTCACGCACGGTCTTGCCAACGAACGGTGTGCGGCCAAGTCCACCACCGACGATGACTTCAAACCCGACCTCGCCCGCATCGTTCTGATGCATCCGAAGCCCGATATCATGCACCTTGACCGCAGCACGGTCGTTTGGCGATCCGGTTACCGCGATCTTGAACTTGCGCGGAAGATAGGTGAATTCCGGATGGAAGGTCGACCATTGACGAATCAGTTCGCAATAAGGACGCGGATCTTCGATCTCGTCGGCGGCGGCACCGGCATACTGATCGGTGGTCGTGTTGCGAATACAGTTGCCTGATGTCTGAATGGCGTGCATTTCAACCTTGGCAAGGTCAAGCAGCGCATCGGGAATTTCGGCAAGCTTCGGCCAGTTATACTGGATATTCTGTCGGGTCGTGAAATGGCCATAACCCTTGTCATAGCGGCGCGCGATATAGCCAAGCTGGCGCAACTGATCAGCGCGCAGCGTACCATAAGGAACGGCGACGCGCAGCATATAGGCGTGAAGCTGGAGATAAACACCGTTCATCAGACGCAGCGGGCGGAATTGATCCTCGGTAATGTCGCCGGACAGGCGACGTTTGACCTGCTCGCGGAACTGCTCGGTACGTTCCAGCACCAGCTGGCGGTCGAAATCATCATAGCGATACATGGTGTATCCTCCTTACCCGGCCTGATAGCCGAGATCCTGCCGCACGCTGGGACCCTTGGTGCGCAGGACTTCACGGTATTTCGTCGGAACCAGTCCGCCGTCCTGTTGCTCGACCTCGATCAGATACGGGCCGACGATGACAGTATCGAGCTCGGGTACACTGGCCTCGGCCAGCAAGGCGTCACCCGCCTCTTTTCCATCGGCAATACGCGACTGGTCGATATTTTCACTCCAACCGCCATCTGCGGTCAGGAAAACGACCAACCCGTCATCAAGACGGTTTGCCGTGACAACTTGCAGGGACATTCGGTTCTCTCAGCCTGTAAATCTCTCTGGGTGATGCCCTGTCTGTGGACATTTTCTGCATCAGAATTTGGATGATTACGCATTATTGGTCAAGTTTTTTTGTGAAATACATATAATTACAATTATTATTTGTAATTATTAATCCCCCCTTGACCAAACCACGCATGACTTCTAGGTCAGATAACACCCTGTCTCGCCCGAAAGAATACGAACAAACCATGCCCCTTCACCTGATCAAACTCAGCGTCGGTACAGAAAGCCCTGAAACCCTGCGTCAATGGCAGGCCTATTTTGGCGGGCTTCACAGCCGGATTTACCACTCCACACGAATGACTCCGAAACGCAAGACGGAGATTCTGGAGGGTGGTTCAATCTATTGGGTGATCAAGGGGGCCATTCGTGCCCGCCAGCGCGTTGTCGATCTGGAAGAATTCATTGACGAGGAAGGCATCAAATATTGCCGCATCGTCCTTGATCCCGAACTGGTCGAAACCCGCACATGGCCCCACCGTGCATTTCAGGGCTGGCGATACCTTACCGAAGACAAATGCCCACCGGATGAAAAGCAGGCCGGTGGCGCAGAAGCACTTCCCGAAGACATGGCAGACGAATTGCGCGAACTTGGCCTGATCTGAATTCAGGCATCGGGATTGCGCGTAATGATTGTCAATGCCGGCTGACTTTCCTCGATATCCGTAAGCGTTGCGGCAACTTCATCCTTTAACCAGCGGATAAAGGCCTGCACACGCGGCCGGTTCAGGTTTTCCTCGGGACAGGTCAGATAATAGGCATAGCTTGACGCGACGGTTTGCGGGAACGGCCGGACAAGCAAACCGGCCTTCAGGTCCTGCGCAGCCAGACTGGTGCGTGCCATACCAACACCATGCCCCATCAACGCCGCCTGAATAACCATGTCGCCGGAATTGAAGCGTAGCCCGCGACGCAGATCAATACCCTTGACGCTAACCCCTTCCAACCAGAACTGCCAATCCGCAGCACGGGGCTGTTCTATATGTGAAGTCGCATCATGCAAAAGTTGGTGCCCTGCTATGTCGGCCGGTTTATTCAAAGGAGGGCTTGATGCCAGATAATCCGGACTGCAAACCGGGAAAACCTCGTCACGCATCAACAGTTCGGTATAGAGATTGGGATAGCGCCCTCGCCCAAAGCGTACCGCCAGGTCAATGCCTTCGTTACGGAAATCAACCAAACGGTCATCAGCGTGAATGCGTACATCGATATCAGGATGTGCCTCGCGAAAATGCCCCAGACGCGGCACCAGCCATTTAACGGCAAAGGATTGCAATACGCTGACCGTGACGACCCCGGCCTCCTCCACTGCCCGGAGACTTTCGATTTCCCCGGCAATGCGTGAAAAGCCTTCATACGTTGCCCGCGCCAGACGGTCACCTTCGTCAGTCAATTGCAATCGCCTCGGCAACCGAAAGAACAGCCGAAAACCCAAATATTCCTCGAGCTGGCGGATCTGCTGGCTAATAGCCCCCTGGGTCACAAAAAGTTCCTCGGCTGCACGGGTAAAATTAAGATGCCGGGCAGCCGCATCAAACGCACGCAGGGACTGTAACGGGGGTAAACGCATTTTTTGCCTCAAACCAGCCAATCATTAGATCAACTAATACTTAACCCCAGAAATACTCGTTTGTCACGCAAGACGTTTGGCGTGAATATGGGTCTCAACCATAGAAACCTCTCATTAGAGGAACTTAATTCAGGAGAACGAACATGGCACATTCAATCTGCCAGACGACTTCTGGCCAGCACACGACACGCCACAACCATATCAGCGGCTTTCAGCAATTTTCCGGAAACCTGCAGCAGGGGCTAAACACGGCACTGAACATTATTGCCGCCACCATGGCCAAAAGGTCGCAACGCCGTGCCCTTATGCGGTTGAGCGACAGCCAGCTTGCCGATATCGGCCTGTCACGCACCGATGCCGAAGCCGAATATCGGAAATCCTATCCGATCTGATCAGACGAGACCGCCGACTGCGCCATGATCGAAAACCCGATCCGCCCCCACGGATTTGACATACCTCCTTGCGCCCCCTTTCGATCATGGCGCATTTATGCCACTGTAATTTCCCATCAAGGTTGCAGAGGCATCAGCAGAATGGCCGTGAAAAAGCAAGGCATCCCGACAAAGAAGACAGGAAGCAGCGACAATACGATCCGCAATGCAGTGAAACATACTGCACGCAGCCGCAAGGTCTCAAAACAGCATCCCGATCTTTCCAGTCTTGATAGCGAAGCCCGCGACCGTTTTTTGCTGGATGCCGAAAACATGACGATGGATCGCCTTGATGACCTTCCTTCAAGAAAACACAGTGCTTCTGAAAGAACACCTTCCGGCGACGATCTTCCTCCGGATGTTGATCTTGATCCCAATTCACGTGCCAAAAAGATGCATGGCAAACAGTATCTTGAGTTGATTGCGCCCCTGCATATCGAACTTCTCAAACTGCAAAACTGGATCAAATCCGAAAATATCAAATCCCTGGTCATCTTCGAAGGCCGCGATGCAGCAGGCAAAGGCGGCACGATCAAACGCTTTACCGAACATCTTAATCCGCGCGGTGCACGTGTCGTCGCACTGGGCAAACCGAACGACCGGGAAGTGACACAATGGTATTTCCAGCGTTATGTCGAACATCTGCCGTCCGGCGGGGAAATCGTCCTGTTTGACCGGTCCTGGTATAACAGGGCGATGGTTGAACGGGTCATGGGCTTCTGCAACATGTTCGAAGTCAGCGAGTTCCTGCAATCGGTTCCAGCTTTGGAACGCATGCTGATCCGTTCCGAAATCCACATGACCAAATTCTATTTTTCGGTCAGCAAAAAAGAACAGGCACGCCGGTTTGACCAGCGCAAGCGGGATCCGCTCAAACAATGGAAGCTGAGCCCGGTTGATCTGGCATCCCAGAATCTTTGGGATGCCTATACCGAAGCGAAGACCGAGATGTTCTTCCATACCTCGACTGCCGACAGCCCGTGGATCATTGTCAAATCCGATGACAAGAAACGTGCCCGTGTGAATGCGATCCGATATTATCTGTCTCAGTTCGAATATCCGGGGAAACGCACCGAACTTCTGACTTATGATCGCAGGGTTATTCATACCGTCAGCGAAGAACTCTCACTAGAAGACTGACCGTTCCGCTTTGAATGTATTCCGGATCGTGGAAACATTGTATCCGTGACATTCCCCTGCATTGACATTCCGAAGGCTGCCTTCTTTACTGGTACGACCAATTCACGGGAGGCACGAAATGGCAAAATGTGCATTTATCGGGCTGGGAGTCATGGGATACCCCATGGCCGGCCACCTGCAAAAGGCAGGTCACGACGTTACCGTTTTCAACCGCACCGCCGCAAAGGCAGATAAATGGGCGGGTGAATACGGCGGAAAATCCGCCCCCACCCCGGCCGATGCCGCAAAGGGGGCAGAGTTTGTTTTCATCTGCGTTGGCAATGACGAAGATCTGCGCAGTGTTGTACTGGGCGATACCGGGGCACTGGCCGGCACGGAAAAGGGTGTTGTTGTCATCGACAATACGACCGCCTCGGCCGATGTTGCGCGCGAACTTTATACTGCGGCCAAAGCGGCGGGTGTTGCCTTTATCGACGCCCCGGTTTCCGGTGGGCAGGCAGGGGCCGAAAACGGTGTTCTTACCGTCATGTGCGGCGGTGATCAGGCAGCGTTTGATCGCGCGGCCCCGGTAATTGATGCCTTTGCCCGCTCCTGCCAGTTGATGGGTGAAAGCGGATCCGGTCAACTGACCAAGATGGTGAACCAGATTTGCATTGCCGGTCTGGTTCAGGGGCTTTCCGAAGGTGTCAATTTCGGGCGCAAGGCCGGACTTGATATGGCAAAGGTCCTTAACGTGATTTCCAAGGGTGCCGCCGGTAGCTGGCAAATGGAAAACCGCGGCAAGACCATGGTCGAAAACAAGTTTGATTTCGGGTTTGCGGTTGACTGGATGCGCAAGGATCTTGGCATCTGTCTTGAAGAATCCAAGCGTAATGGTGCCCGCCTTCCGGTGACAGCACTCGTTGACCAGTTCTATGCCCAGGTACAGGAACGTGGTGGCAATCGCTGGGACACCTCCAGCCTGATTGATCTTCTGGCACGCGGATAACCTGTTATCCGGTTCTGAGAAACAAAAACGCGGCCAGTTGCTCTGGCCGCGTTTTTGTTTTCGATAATTAGGTGAAACCTTACAGACCGGCCCGCAGAAGCGGTTCCACCTGATCACGGTAAACGGCAAGCTGACCATCACTGAAATAGCCAACAGCACATTCCAGAACCGTGTCGCGCTGCAGTTCCTTGGCCTCTCCGTCACCTTCGGCCTCAACCGGGGCCTCACTGGTCGCGGATTTCCCGATCCGCGCAACATTGATATCGCGTTCGCAACTTGCCGCATCCATAGATGCCAGAACCTTGCGCGGGTCACGACGGCGCGGCGGCAATGCGTGCTCCAGATCGACTTCGCGTTCGAACGGCTCGGCATCCTGAAGTTTGACCTCGATATCCGGAATGACGCCGTTACCCTGAACGATATGGTTTTCCGGCGTTGTGTAATAACCGGTCGTGATTTTAAGTCCGCCACCTGACGTTAACGGCATGATGCGCTGCATTGACCCTTTGCCGAATGACTGTTCACCAATGATAACGCCCCGTCCGTTTTCACGAAGAGCCGCTGCCATCAGTTCAGCCCCGGATGCCGACCCGCGATCCAGCAGGATCGCCATGGGCACACCATCGAAATAATCACTGCTGTCAGCTTCATAACTGCGCAGCTTGCGCTCACCCCGTCCTTCGGTCGCGACAATCAGACCGTCGCTCAGGAACTGATCGGCAATGTCTGCGGCACTGTCAAGTAAACCGCCCGGGTTGCGGCGCAAATCGACAATGATCCCACGCGGGTTCCCGATCTGGTCTTCCAGCATTTCAAGATATTCGCGTGTCTGATCAAGTGTGCTTGCATCAAAACGCGATACCCGAACATAGGCGAGATCATTATCAATGATTGATGCTGTCACAGACGGGACCTCGATCCGGGCACGTTTGACGGTAACATCAAAATTTTCCTGCTTGCGCTGGATTGTCAGTGTCACGGGGTCACCAATCCGCCCGCGCATCAGACGAACGGCCTCTGCAATCGGCTCGCCCTTCATATCATGACCATCGATATGAGTAATCCGGTCGTTGGGCTGCAACCCGGCCCGTGCGGCAGGCGTATCGTCAATCGGCGATACGATACGGATCAGTTTGTCTTCGTCCTGAGAAATAACGATCCCGACACCGGCAAAACTTCCTTCGGTGCTTTCCTGTAAACGGCGGAACATCTCGTCTGTCATATAAGCACTATGCGGATCAAGGTCGTGCAGGCTCTCATCAAGCGCCGCCCCGACGATAGCGGATGGCGTGTTATCTTCTGCTTCGATGTCCGGCAAACTTGCAATCGCCCGCTCGACAAAAGCTGGGCGATCAATGTTTTCGACATAAGTGTCAGAGAGAACCTGTACGGCTTCGACAAACAGCTTGTCTGCACGGTCATACTGATCACTGGTTGCACTATCTGCGACATAATCGCGATAGGCATCCAGAAATAGCTGTTCATCATCGCTTGGCCAAACCGGACCGGCACATGCCACCAACCTGGTCCCGGCAAATGAAATCACCACTGCAAGTAAGATTGGCAATATTCCTTTGCGCAGCACGGCCATACTCCTGTGTTTTCTCATTCTTTTATATCGTGTCCCGATTACCGGTAGGGCAGTTTAGCCTGCCAAACCCTGAATGGCGACCCCGCAACCACCTCTCGATCCGATTTATATCGGAACCAGTATGTATTATTGCCAGTACTGCAGTGCAACGTCTGCGGATTGAAAGCAATAATACACGACGAATGTCTGAGAAGAATTTGTCACATTTTGACGGAAACAGACTCGATCTTGCACGCGCATCTGATTATGCTGTGCAGCAAGAACAACGTCCCGTAATGAGGGCGATACCGAGCGGGCGCCTCACAATTCAGGGAGACGTCTTTTCCATGAGCGATTACACGCCACCAATCCATGATCTGCGGTTTCTGATCCATAATGTGATCGGTTTGAAAACCGTTTCGGATATTCCTGCCTTTGCGGAAACCACTCCTGACCTTGTCGATGCGATCCTTGAGGAAGCAGGTAAACTGGCAGCAGGTGTGCTCGCACCGTTAAACCGCGTTGGGGATAAGGAAGGTTCCGTTCTTCAGGACGATGGCAGTGTCCGCACCCCGACTGGCTGGAACGACGCCTATGGAAAATTCTGCGACGGTGGATGGCAAGGCATCAGCGCCTCTGAAGCTGATGGAGGTATGGGCCTTCCCCTGCTTGTCGGAGCCGCGGTTGGCGAGCTTTGGCATTCGGCAAATATGGCATTTGCTCTTTGCCCGATGCTGACTGCTGGTGCCATCGAACTTCTATCGGCACACGGGTCTGAGCAGCAGCGCAAACTTTATCTGTCACGAATGATCTCTGGGGAATGGACCGGCACCATGAACCTGACAGAACCCCAGGCAGGTTCGGATCTTTCAAAAGTTCGCAGCTTGGCAATTCCAGCCGATGACGGTAGCTATCGCTTAACGGGACAAAAGATTTTCATCACCTATGGCGATCACGAGATGACAGATAATATTGTCCATCTTGTTCTTGCCCGAACTCCCAATGCACCTGAGGGCGTCAAAGGGATTTCACTGTTTATTGTACCCAAGTTCCTTGTTAACGCGGACGGCACGACAGGTGAACGCAACGACGTGAAATGCGTATCGCTCGAACACAAGCTTGGTATTCATGGCAGCCCGACTGCTGTGCTTTCATTTGGGGATCAGGGGGGGGCCACCGGATATCTGGTCGGCGCGGAGGGACAAGGCCTCGCCTGCATGTTTACCATGATGAACAATGCGCGTCTTTCGGTTGGTCAGCAGGGTGTTGCGATCTCTGAACGTGCCTATCAGCAGGCAGTGTCTTATGCACGTGACCGCAAACAGGGTAAGTCCCCGACTACGGGGCAGGATGATACCATTATTCATCACGGTGATATTCAACGCATGCTGATCCGAATGCGGTCAACAACCGAGGCAGCACGCGCGCTATCGCTTTATGCAGCCGTTCAGCTTGATATCGCCCATCATCATGAAGACCCGGATGCCCGCGCGGCAGCACAGGTACGAGCCGACCTCCTGATCCCGATGGTCAAGGGCTGGTCAACAGATTTGGGGGTAGAAAATGCTTCCCTTGGAATTCAGGTTCACGGCGGAATGGGCTTTATTGAAGAAACCGGCGCAGCCCAACATCTGCGTGATGCGCGCATTGCGCCAATTTACGAAGGAACAAATGGTATTCAGGCGCTGGATCTCATTGGTCGAAAACTCTTGCGCGACAAGGGATCAGCGATGCAGAGGCTTATCGCCGAAATGCGTGAAACCTTCGTTCAAACAGCCGATGCTGATGAAATGGAAAAACCGGCAAAGATGCTGGGCAATGCAATTGATCAACTTGAAAAAACAACGATAGACATCCTTGCCAGATGCGAAGCTTCCCCGACCTTGGCACAAGCTGTCGCCTCTCCTTATCTCCGACAAGCGTCGATTTGTGTCGCAGGCTGGCTGATGTATTGCTCACAGAAGAAGTTGTTTGACGGCGATGTCGAACGGGGCTTCACCGATGCAAAGCATTTGAGTTGCGATTTCTTTTTCGGGCAAGTGCTCCCGGAAAGCGACTTTTTGGCACGTCAGATTGCCAATACAGAAAACGACCTGCTACATGAAACAGCGCCATTATTCTGACACAGCTGTGGCGTTGTAATCCCTTGATATCTAGCTGGGCATAGTGCATCGCGAGGTATCAGTTTTCGCCTTTAACGACAATCGGTTGCCACCTGCTCCACCGTGACCACCCTGCCTCACCGCGCAACAGTACAATTGCCGGGCTTCGCCCCTAATTTCCTGTTTCGGTTTCTGAATGCTTCTCTATAATCCGGCCAATGAATCGTTTAACCCGATATATGCTGAAACAGCAGTTTATTATGATGGTGTTTGTGACACTTGGCTTGCTTTGTGTCATATGGCTGTCGCAGAGCCTGCGTTTCATTGAAATGATTGTAAACCGGGGCCTTTCCGTCTCGGTATTTTTACAACTGACATCGCTGCTGCTTCCCAGTTTTCTGGCAATTATTCTGCCAATATCACTCTTTTTTGTTGTTGTTTTCACATACAACAAGCTGATTCAGGATCGAGAGCTTATCGTCATGCGATCTTCGGGCCTCAGTCAGTGGGCTCTTGCAAAACCAACACTTATCCTTGCATGCCTGACTGCGGCGTTCGGTTATTTTCTCACGCTGTTTTATCTGCCTTACAGCTATCAGCAGTTCAAAGAACTCCAATACTCGATCCGGAATGATTTCTCCTCGGTGCTTTTGCAGGAAGGCAGCTTTACCGATCTGGACGGTTTGACTGTTTACATTCGGGAAGTCGGGCAGGATAACGAGTTGCTTGGAATTCTGGTTCACGATTCCAGGAATCCCGCTGCGCAAGCGACAATGATGGCAAAGAACGGAGCTCTTGTACGCACCGAGAACGGCCCGAGGATCGTGTTGCTTGACGGAAACCGGCAGGAAGTCAACACAAAGGACGGCACGATGTCGATCCTCTATTTTGACCGTTACGCCGTTGATATTGCGCATAGTACAGAAGACCCTGCCCTTCGTTATCGTGAAGCACGTGAACGCAGTGTCTCCAATCTGTTAACCGCACTCCCCCCGGATGTATTGCCCAACGATGTTGGCGCATTTCGAGCAGAAGGGCATGATCGTCTGATTTCACCACTTTATTCGGTTGGTTTCGCCAGCATTGCATTGGCTGTCCTAGTTTCCAGCAGTTTCTCCCGCAGGGGACAAACAGGTCGGCTATTGCTTGCTATTGCCGCCATGATTGTTTTTCAGGCAATCGGAATCGCAATGAAAAACCTGTCCGCAAAGAATCCCGACCTTGTGCCTCTTATGTATCTTAACGCATTTATTCCAATCGTCGGTGGCCTATACTGGACATTCCGGGGACCACAAATTCAGGCAAAAGCCGCAAACCGTAACGAGGTTACGGTATGAGAATCTCCCCGACCCTGACTTGGTATTTTGGTAAACATGTCCTGATCTCGATTTTGGGGATTCTCGCCCTTCTCATCGGGTTAATACTGATTGGTGATACCATTGAGCTGCTAAGACGCGCAGGTGGCAAACCTGATGCGACGGTGAGCATCGTTTTTCAGATGGCTACCAGCAGAATCCCGTTCATGACAGAAAAGGTCCTGCCATTTGCAGTCCTGTTCGGATCAATGTTTTCGTTCTGGAAGCTGACTGGCAATCAGGAACTTGTTGTGACACGCGCGGCCGGTGTCTCCGCATGGCAGTTTTTGCTACCGCCTATCATGTGCGCGATTTTGCTCGGCTCCATTCAGGTAATGGCACTTAATCCACTGTCTTCAATTTTGCTGCAACGCTATGAAACACTTGAAGCCCGTTATCTTCAAGGCAATAGCAGTATCATGAACCTTTCCTCCAGTGGGCTGTGGTTGCGCCAAGGCACGCAGGACGGACAGGCCGTAATCTATGCCCGAGAAGTGCGTGGTCAGGCTACAGATCGTGTAGACTTGCGGAATGTGACAGTCTTTCGGTTTCAGAACGCGGATGATTTCACAACTCGAATTGATGCAGAACGAGCCGTCCTGGAACCCGGTACATGGCATTTCTTCGATGCCTGGACTTTCCATCCCGGACAGGTCAGTGAATTTTCGCCCGAGTTAATGTTACCCACAAACCTTACTGCCCGCAAAATACAGGACAGCTTTGCATCTCCCGAAACGATGTCTTTCTGGGATTTGAAACCGTTCATCAATCTTCTTGAACGTGCAGGTTTTAACGCAACTCGCCATCGAATACATTTTCATAGCTTGCTGTCGCGTCCTTTGCTTCTTTGCGCGATGGTTTTGATTGCCGCAGCATTCTGTCTTAAATTTTCTCGACGACGCCGTGCATCTCTTGTTATCGGTGGTGGTGTCGCGACCGGTTTCATTCTTTACTTCTGTACCGATGTCATTTCAGCACTTGGCGTTTCGGGCGGAATCCCGCCTGTTCTGTCTGCTTGGGCACCAGCGGGTATATCGTTGCTATTGGGAGTTTCAACCTTGCTGCATCTGGAGGATGGCTAGCTGAATGGCGTGTACAGGGGGAATGATAAAAAGACTGGCAACGGGGACGATACTTGGCTGCGCATTTGCGCTGGCCGGGACCTATTCGATTGCCGCCAAAGCCCAGCAATCAGATGAAGTCACAACCGGAAACGAAGAACAATCCAAGATTCTGTTCAGCGCAGACGAGGTTGACTATAACCGCGAACTGCAAACTGTAACTGCACGCGGAAATGTTGAAATTTCCCGGGATGGGCGGATTTTACTTGCCGATACCGTCAGCTATGACAGATCGCAGGACGTGCTCACTGCATCTGGCAATGTCAGTATAACGGAACCCACTGGTGAAGTTACATTTGCAAGCTATGTTGAACTTACGGGCGATTTCAAAGAAGGCATAGTCGAAGACATCTATGTTCTTCTTGATGAAAATACGCGGATTGCCGGAACCGGTGCACGGCGCAGTGGGGGAAATTTCACTGAAATAGCCAAAGCCGTTTATTCTCCCTGCAAGGTTTGTGAAGACGATCCGGAAACGCCTCCTCTATGGCGGATCAAAGCTGCACGCGTTCTTCATGACGCCAACGCCAAAACGGTCGAATACAAAGATGCGCGACTGGAATTTGCCGGAGTTCCGGTTCTTTATTCGCCCTATTTCCAGCATCCCGATCCGACCGTAAAACGCCAATCAGGCCTTTTGGCACCATCCTTTGGCAGTACAAGTTATGTCGGTTCGTTCTTCGAGTTACCCTATTACTGGGCAATTGATCCAAGCAAAGATCTGACACTTCGTCCGATTTATACAACTGACGAGGGTCCGGTTCTTGCAAGCGAATACCGGCAACGCTTTGATAGCGGAGAAATGGACGTCGTCAGCAGCGTTACCAGCGACAGTAATGACGACTGGCAAGGCCATATTGATGCAGAGGGGCGATTCGACATAGACGAGACCTGGCGCTGGGGCTTTGATGCTGAGCAGGCTTCGGAAAAGACCTACATGAACCGTTACGGTTTTGGATCGCCATCCGTATTGACGTCCAACCTGTTTACCGAAGGCTTCAGAGGCTCCAGTTATAGCCGTGTCGATGGTTATTATTTCCAGGGGCTAAAAGCCGAAGATGACCGGGATACGACTCCCATTATTTTGCCTCACGCACAATTCCATGGTCAAACGGCCCCCGCAAAATATGGCAGCTACACAACCCTTGACCTAGACGCTCTTTCGCTGACACGAGAAGAGGGGACAGATTCCCACCGTCTATCGGCCAAGGCCGGCTGGGCGCTGCCATATATAGGAACACTGGGAGACGTAACGAAACTCTCGATGTCCATCCGCACAGATAACTACATGGTTTCTGATGTGTCCCGTGATGGACAGCAAAATTATGACGGATATGCGGGTCGTATTCTTCCTTTGGCGGCTGTTGACTGGAACATGCCGTTTGTAAACAACCAAGGCAGCTATCACCATATCGTCAAGCCGATGGTTATGGCCGCATGGTCCCCCAATGGTGGTAATCCGGACGAGATTCCAAACGAGGATTCCCAGTCATTTGAATTTGATGACATCAATATTTTCTCGCATGACAGGTATAGTGGCCTTGACCGCGCCGAAGATGGCTTCAGGACCAGTTATGGCCTTGAATGGGGCATATACGGGGAAGAAGGTGGTTATACCAGTGCAATGTTCGGGCAAAGCTATCGTGCCAACAAAGGTGACACCTTTGCCGAAGGATCTGGCCTTGAGGATCATCTATCGGACTATGTTGGCCGAGTAACTGTTGCCCCCAACAAATATGTCGATTTAACCTACCGTTACCGTCTCGATAACGAGGATTTCTCGACACGTCGGAACCAGGTATCAGCGGGATTAGGTGAAAAGGAAACTTTACGCCTCAATCTTGACTATGTTCATTTTTCCGAGGACGCCGGTACGGATGAATTCGGGCAGCGTGAAGAGGTTTACTTCCGTGCTGAACGCCAGTTCGGTGAATTCTGGTCGGGAATGGCTTATAGTCGTTATGATCTTGATCAGAACGACCCTCTTGAATACGGTTTCGGCTTTGTTTACGAAGATGAATGCTTCGTGTTTGACGGTCGGGTCAGAAGAACGTTCTACGAAGATCAGGATCTTGGTCAGTCGGATGAGATTCTTTTCCGACTGGTATTCAAAACACTTGGCGAATTTGCGTCAGCAGCCGGATTATAAGGCAGTACAGCTTTGCATATCACCAGACTTTGCCACCTCGTCGCAGCAATTGCTGTTGTGCTTTTTACCGTTGTTTCAATTTCGACAGCGCGAGCTCAAAGCACCATAGGCGTCGCAGCCGTCGTCAACGATGCTCCGATTTCAGTGGTGGATATGGTCGAACGTATCAAGCTTGTAGCCGCCTCCTCAAACATCCCGATGAGCCCGCAGCGCAGCCAGGAAATGGCACCGCAAATCTTACAGCAGCTGATCAACGAGAAGCTGCAACTGCAGGAAGCAGAACGTCGTGGTTTTGAGGTAACCGATGCAGACATTGATCGGGCAAAAAACCTGATCGAACAAAATTCGGGATTACCCCCCGGAGGATTGGACCAGTTTCTGGCTCAAAATGGCATCGCAACGGAAACCATCCGAAATCAAATCCGTCCACAAATTGCATGGCAGAAACTTCTAGGATCAATGCGACGCGAAATCCAGATTTCCGATACCGAGATTGATGACAATCTTGAACGTATTCGAAGCAATCAGGGAAAACCGCGAAACAATGTTCAGGAAATTTTCCTGCCTGTCGACAATCCCCAGGACGAGACGAAAGTTTATCAAAATGCCCGCGAGGTGATCCGGGCTCTGGAACAGGGTGCCAACTTTGGAGGCCTTGCGCGGCAGTTTTCCGCAAGTTCCAGTGCGGCAAACGGTGGCAATCTTGGCTGGCTTTATTCTGGCGAAATGGCTGGAGAATTGCAGCAAGCCGTCAATCAGATGCAGCCCGGTGATGTAAGCGATCCAATCAGGACCATTCGCGGATATTACATCCTGAAATTGCTTGATCGTCGCCGAGGCGATGCTAATGCTCTGACAGATGTCCGACTTGATCTTTACCAGTTGTTTGTCCCGATAGCGGCCAACACCCCGCAGGATGAGGTAAATACCAAACTCGGTATCCTGCAAAATGCCAAAGAGAACGCCGATAGCTGTCAATCACTGGCCAATGTTGCAGTTGATCTCGGATCGAAAATGAGTGGCAAGACCGAAGGCATTTCTCCAAATGACCTCGCCGGTCCGGTAAGAAATGCAGTTGCAAACCTGGACAAAGGCGGCATTTCCGACCTGATCAAGGTAGATGGTGGCGCGCTCCTTGTTATGGTCTGTGACAAAACCGAAGAAAGTACGCTTCCGGATAGGGAAAACATTCGGGAACGCCTCGAAATGGAACGCCTTGAAATTCTGGCACGCCGCAAACTGCGCGAATTGCGCCGCAATGCGTTTATCGATATCCGGATGTGATCCGGAAAGGACGCAAGCCTATGAGCGATATCAAGCCGATAGCAATGACACTGGGCGAACCGGGCGGCATTGGCCCGGAGCTTGCCATCAAGGCATGGCTTGCGCGCGCCGACCATAATCTGCCGCCGTTTTTTATTCTGAGCCCCAAGACAATCATGGATCAAACCATCGAGAGTCTGGGACTACGGGCAAAAACCAAGGTGATAGACGAAGCCAGCCAGACAGGCCAGTTCTTCGAGAATGCCCTTCCCGTTTTGGAGATTCCCGGTAACGCTGATGATATCAAGCCCGGGACGGCATCCAGTAAAACCGCGTCCGTTGTCATAGATAGCATTACCCATGCCGTTAACCTGACACGATCAGGAGCCACAAGTGCTGTAGTGACCAACCCGATCCAGAAGAGTGCACTTTATCAGGCGGGCTTTAAACATCCCGGTCACACAGAATTTCTGGCAGAACTTTCCGGTTCAGATTCAGTTCCGGTCATGATGCTGGCAAACAGCAAGTTGCGCGTCGTACCGATGACAATCCACATCGCGCTGTCCGAAGTTCCCAAACAACTGACAGGTGAGATGATCAAACAGTTGGTCCGCATCACAGCAAAGTCGTTGCAACGTGATTTCGGATTGAAAAAACCGAGGCTCGCCATTGCCGGATTAAACCCGCATGCAGGAGAAGACGGATCGATGGGGGATGAAGAAATCAAGGTCATGCGCCCCGCCATCATGGCATTGCGGGATGAGGGCTTCGATGTTGTTGGTCCCCTGCCCGCCGATACCATGTTCCATGCCGAAGCACGTGCAAACTACGATGTGGCCCTATGCCCCTATCATGATCAGGCCCTGATCCCCGTCAAAACGCTTGATTTCCATGGTGGCGTGAACGTTACGCTCGGATTGCCCTTTATCAGAACGTCCCCAGATCATGGAACGGCTCTTGATATTGCAGGTAAGGGTATCGCACGACCGGACAGCCTGATCGCTGCGATCAAAATGGCGGCGAACATGGCACGAAAACGAGCAGCCGGTAAAGCCGCCTCACAAGGAGCCTGACATCGTGTCAGACCAGAAAAATGAAACCGCCAACCTTGCCAATGACGGGCTCCCGCCCTTGCGCGACGTCATTGCAACACATGGTCTGTCGGCTCAAAAGAAGTTCGGCCAGAATTTTCTTTTTGATCTCAACCTGACGGGACGGATCGCACGTGCGGCGGCACCACTTGAGGATGCCACTGTAATCGAAATTGGTCCGGGTCCGGGCGGCCTGACACGTGCCTTGCTTTATAATGGAGCCAAAAGTCTAACAGTTATCGAGCGTGATCCCCGCTGCCAGCCTGTCCTTGAACAAATCAGCAATCATTACCCCGGCGCACTTCATGTGATTGACGGTGATGCGCTGGAAGTTGACGTCACCTCACTTGGTCCGGCCCCACGAAAGATTGTCGCCAACCTTCCCTACAATGTAGGGACCCAACTGTTGCTGGGCTGGCTGATGCAGATTGATCAGTTTGCCAGTCTGACTTTGATGTTCCAAAAAGAAGTTGCAGAACGTGTTGTTGCTGCCCCGAAAAGCAAAGCCTATGGCCGTCTGTCCGTCCTGTGCCAGTATCTATGTGACTGTCAGATACTGTTCGATGTCCATCGCAGTGCATTTACTCCACCGCCCAAGGTAACCTCTGCCGTCGTTCAACTACGACCGAAAACAGATCGCGGAGAAGCTGTAAATCTTGTCAGTCTGGGCAAGGTCACACAGGCAGCCTTCGGCCAAAGACGCAAAATGTTGCGCGCCAGTCTGAAGACATTGAACATGGATGTCGGGATTTTATTGGAACGTGCACAAATTACAGAGACTGCACGTGCCGAAGAATTAAGCGTGGCCGATTTCGTCCGGTTGACACGTATTCATGATGAAATGACCGCCTGAACAGGCGGCCATTTCAGATCATCAATCTGTCAAAAGCTTTTTAACGAACCCCGGCAATTGGGATTGGCGTTCACGCTTTACGCGCTCTGCCCCGATAATATGCTGAACATCGGCAAGACAACGATCTAGGTCATCGTTGATCAGCACATAATCAAATTCTTCCCAATGGCTGATTTCGGCACCGGCTTTCGCCATACGCTTCATGATCACATCGTCAGCATCCTGCCCTCGGTCTCGAAGACGACGTTCCAGTTCGGCCGATGAGGGCGGCAAAATGAAAACAGACACAACATCATCACCGCCCTTCTCGCGTATTTGCCGTGCCCCCTGCCAATCGATATCAAACAGAACGTCATGCCCTTCCGAAAGCGCCTTTTCGACCGGGCCGCTTGGCGTGCCGTAATAATTGCCAAACACTTCGGCCCATTCCAGCAATTCGTCATCGGCAATCATATGCTTGAACGCGTCAACGGATTTGAAGAAGTAATGGATGCCCTCCTCCTCGCCCAGACGTGCCGCACGTGTTGTTGCTGAAACCGAAAGTGAAATCTGGCTATCCTTTTCCAGAAGCTGACGCGTGATTGTGGTTTTCCCGGCCCCGGAGGGTGCACAGAACACCAGCATTACACCACGACGTTTTACCTGATCCGTCATCGGGGTATCCTTATTCAACGTTCTGAACCTGCTCGCGCAGCTGATCGATAATCACCTTCAATTCCATCCCGCAATTGGTCAGTTCGATATCGTTCGCCTTGGAACACAATGTATTGGCCTCGCGATTGAACTCCTGACACTGGAAATCAAGCTTGCGGCCAATTGCTCCGCCCTTTTTGATCATGTCACGTGCAGCAACGATATGAGCCTTCAGCCGATCAATTTCCTCGCGGATATCAGCCTTGGTCGCAAGCAGCGCCGCTTCCTGATGAAGCCGTTCGGGGTCGAATTTACCGGCTTCCATCAACTCGTCGATCTGGCGTTTGAGCTTTGTCTTGATCGCGTCGCTTCGAACCGATGCACAGCTTTCCGCCCGCAAAACAGTTTCCTCGATACGATCGATATGACCGCGCAGCATTTCATCAAGCTTAGCGCCTTCTTCGGCGCGATGGGCTTCCATCTGATCAAGCGCCTCGCCGAAACTTTTGAGGATCGCAGCATCAAGTGTTTCACGACTGTCGTCGTCTTCCTGCTGTTCAACAGCTTCAAGCACGCCACGCACATTCATAAGATCCGCTATGGTGCCAGCCGAAAGACTGCTGGCACGGTCAAATTCCTCGGCCAGAGCAACCAGTTCGGCAAGCAGATCCCGATTGATACGATAGGCACTGCTTTCCCCGGGACGGACAACATTTAATGTTACGCCCATATTTCCCCGTTTGAACCGCTTGGAGATTGCCTCTCGAACCGTTGGTTCCAGACGTTCAAAACCACCATTCAGGCGTGTGCGAACATCCAGCCCCTTACCATTGACACTGCGCAGCTCCCAGGTCCAGCCAAAGCCTTCTGCGCCGCCATCGGTACGTGCGAACCCGGTCATGCTTGATACGGTCATATTCCTGATCCAGTCTGAATTGTTGGTTGCCCGTTTATAACGGTTGTACCCCGACGCGCCAAGGGATTGTCGTTTGATAGCAGATCATGAAGACAAGCTGTTATTGCCCGCATTTCATAATGCTGCCCTAATGCTGTCCCATGGTCCGCCCAAACAATCCGGAACATCGTTCAACAGGATCACGAGCAACCTATGTCACTGCAATACCACGCCATCCTGATTACCGGTGCCAGCTCGGGCATTGGGGCCGCACTTGCCCGTCATTATGCCAGAACCGGGGTTACTCTTTTCATCAGCGGCCGCGATCAAACACGTCTGAAACTGGTCGAAAATGAATGCCGGGCGGCAGGTGCGAACGTATTTGCCGACGTGCTTGATGTCACCGAGCGCGAAACGATGGCGGAATATGTCACCAAGTGCGATCAGATCACACCGCTGAGCCTGATAGTCGCCAATGCCGGTATTTCGGCAGGAACCGGCAGCGAAGGAGAAGACCCCGATCAGGTACGCGATATCTTTGCAACAAATGTCGCGGGTGTTCTGAACACGATTGATCCTGCGATCACTTTCATGTCAGCACGCGGGCACGGACAGATCGCACTGGTTTCGTCGCAGGCATCATGGCGAGGGCTGCCATCCGCACCGGCCTACTGTGCCAGCAAGGCGGCGGTAAGGACCTATGGCGAAGGACTGCGCGGTGCCCTTGCCCCGTTCGGGATCAAGGTTAATGTGATTTGCCCGGGCTTTGTCAAAAGTCGCATCACCGATGCCAACGACTTCCCCATGCCATTCTTCATGCAGGCGGACAAAGCCGCAATCAAGATCGACAAAGGGCTCACGAAGAACAGAGGGATGATCGCATTCCCCTGGCAGATGAATATCCTGATCGGTATTTTGAAGATTGTGCCGCAATCGTTACTCGACCTAGCAGCATCACGCATCCCGCGCAAGGCTTCGAAAAATGAGGCCCGTCAAAGACTGGAGTCCCCACCCGAACATGCACAGCCCCGTCAGTAACGGGGAAGCATAACCCGTCACCTATTGGCCGTCCCGGATACGACGCCACCGCGCGACATTGCGGTTGTGTTCGTCCAGTGTCCGGGCAAACGCATGACCACCGGTGCCATCAGCAACAAAGTAAATCTCGTCAGTTTCTGCAGGATGCAGAACCGCAAATATCGCGTCACGGCCCGGATTGGTTATTGGTCCGGGAGGCAATCCCGCCGAAACATAGGTATTATAGGGGCTGTCGAATTTCAGATCAGCCCGGGTCAATGCTCGATCAAGCGGTTCATTCGGGCTGATGGCATAGGCAACCGTCGGATCGGACTGCAAACGCATGTTCATCCTGAGCCGATTGACGAAGACACCTGCAACACGCGGGCGTTCGGCGGCAATACCGGTTTCCCGCTCTACGATAGACGCCAGAACAATGGCTTCGTCGATGGTATCAAACGGTAGATTGGCCTCTCGCCCCGGCCATAATTGCGCCACCAGCGCATCATGAGCCGCCGCCATACGATCAATAATGCTCTGTTTCGTATCACCAAACGAGAATTGATAGGTTTCGGGTAACAGCATACCGTCGGGCGGGATGTCGGAAATTTCACCTGTCAGACCATCGACAAGGTTGATACGAGCAACGATTTCGCTAGACCGCAGTCCTTCGGGGATGGTCACAAATCGTTTAACGGTATCACCGGCGGCAAGAATTTCAGCCGCCTGCTTCGGACTGACCCGTGCGGGGAAATGATATTCACCGGCACGCAACGAACGATCCAGTCCGGCTATACGTACCCCAAGCAGAAATACAAGAGGTTCCTGTATGATGTTTTCACGACGGAATATGTCCGCAATCCCGCGAACACCTGTACCCTGCGGGATGACAATATCACTGCCCTGCACCAGTTTGCTGGGCGATGTATATTGCACATAAACATACACCGCCGCCCCACCAATGGTGAGAGCGGCGGTGATGCATAAAAAGCCAAGAACAAGCAGAAAACGCTTCAAGGGGTTTCCCTCTGTCAGGTTGAATCTGCTGTCTTAAACGCCTTTGAAGACCAGCGAAGCATTGGTACCGCCAAAGCCGAACGAGTTCGACAGTGCGACATTGACTTTGCGTTTCTTTGCTTCGAGCGGAACCAGATCAATCCCGAGGCAAGCTTCGGAAGGATTGCGAAGGTTAAGGGTCGGCGGAACAACACCTTCATGGATCGCAAGGATCGAGAACACGGCCTCAATCGCACCTGCGGCACCAAGAAGATGACCCGTTGCCGATTTGGTCGAGGACATCGAAAGTTTCGATACCGCATCCCCGAACAGACGTTTTACCGCACCCAGTTCGATTTCATCACCCAGCGGAGTCGACGTGCCATGTGCGTTCACATAATCGACGTCTTCCGGGTTGATGCCAGCATTGCGAAGAGCATTGCGCATCGAGCGGAAACCGCCATTGCCATCTTCGGCCGGAGCCGTGATGTGATAAGCGTCGCCCGACATGCCATAACCGGCAACTTCGGCATAGATTTTCGCACCACGTGCTTTGGCATGTTCATATTCTTCAAGCACCACGCAACCGGCACCCTCACCCATGACGAAACCGTCACGGCCCTGATCCCAGGGGCGCGATGCCTCGGTCGGGGTATCATTGTAACCGGTCGACAGCGCACGTGCTGCGGCAAAGCCAGCCATACCCAAACGGCAAACAGCGGCTTCGGCACCACCAGCAACCATGACGTCGGCATCACCAAGCATGATCATGCGCGATGCATCGCCAATGGCGTGTGCACCGGTTGAACATGCGGTCACGACGGCATGGTTCGGACCTTTAAGACCATGTTTGATCGAAACCTGGCCAGAAACCAGATTGATCAGGCAGGACGGAATGAAGAATGGGCTGACACGGCGGGTCTTGCCGTTATTCACCAGTTCCGTAGCTTCGGAGATCTTAGGCAGACCACCAATACCCGAACCAATCAGAACACCGGTATTTTCCTGGTCTTCGTCGGTTTCGGGTTTCCATCCGGAATCGGCCAATGCCTGATCGGCAGCGGCAACACCATAGACGATAAAATCGTCCATTTTCTTCATGTCTTTAACCGAGACATGATCTTCCGCGTTGAAAAGTCCGTCACCCACACCACGCGGCACAAGGCCTGCGATCTTGGCCGGGATATCGGACACATCGAAGGTGTCGATGCTTTTGATTCCGGATTGGCTGTCCAGCAATTTCTGCCAGGTGTTCTGTGCACCGCTGGCAAGCGGAGTAACAGCACCAATACCGGTAACAACTACGCGTCTCATCCCGCACTACGCCTTTATTTTATGAATACAGCAAAGACGAAAAGGGCGCCTGAGGATGCCCTCTGGCGCCCATGTCTCACGGCAAGATTAGCCGTTCGCCTTTTCGATGAAGTCGATCGCGTCTTTAACGGTCAGAATTTTTTCTGCTGCGTCATCAGGAATTTCGCAACCGAATTCTTCTTCAAACGCCATGACCAGCTCGACAGTGTCCAGGCTGTCGGCGCCCAGATCGTCGATGAAGCTTGCGTTTTCGGTGACCTTGTCTTCCTCGACACCGAGGTGCTCGACAACGATCTTCTTCACGCGATCTGCGACATCACTCATAGCTCAAATCCTTCAATAGGTTTTCTGTCAGTTGGTTTTGGTTGGTTCTTCGCGCCTTCCCCCTATTGAAGGAACTTGCGAGGACCGGAATCCGACAACCGCAATTGCCGGTTTCGTGATTTTGTATAGCGGCCTCTTTTAAACAGAAAAGCAAGCAACCCGCAACGGGTTAAATCATCGCCATTCCGCCATTCACATGCAAGGTCTGCCCGGTAACATAAGCGGCTTCGTCGCTTGCCAGATACAGAACCGCTGCTGCGATCTCCTTGCTTTCCCCCATACGCCCCGCCGGAATGTTGGCCAGAAGCTTTTCTTTCTGCCCATCATCAAGCTCGTCGGTCATCGCCGTGGTAATGAACCCCGGTGCAACACAGTTAACAGTAATTCCGCGAGATGCAACTTCTTGTGCAAGCGATTTTGACCAGCCGATCATGCCAGCCTTCGCTGCAGAATAGTTGGTTTGCCCTGGATTCCCGGTCACACCAACGATCGAGGTAATATTGATAATGCGGCCATGGCGGCGCTTCATCATGCCGCGCAACGAGTTGCGCGCAAGTTTGAATGCCGCAGTCAGGTTGACATCAAGGACCGCCTGCCAGTCTTCGTCTTTCAAACGCATCGCCAGCTGATCACGGGTGATCCCGGCATTATTGACCAGAATATCAAGCTGCCCGCCAAGGGCCTCTTCTGCTTCCTTGATCAAACCGGCGACCGATTCCGGATCAGACAGGTTACCCGGAACGACGACAGCATTTTCGCCGATTTCCGCAGCAACCGCCTGAAGACGTTCAGCACGCGTACCTGAAAGAGCAACCTTTGCACCAGCCGAAGCCAGAAGTTTGGCAATATCACCGCCGATACCACCGGTCGCACCGGTTACGAGTGCGGTTTTGCCTGCAAGATCAAACATCAATCCATCCCTTTGGGTTCGTCTGTTTCGCGCAACACTTAAAGCGTGCTGAGGAAGCTTTCAATATCGGCCGGACCGTTAACAGCCGAACCGGTCAGGTCACGGTCAATACGGCGAACCATACCACTCAAAACTTTACCTGCGCCCAGCTCCACCAGATCGGTGATACCCTGCTCTTTCATATAAAGGACAGACTCACGCCAACGCACGGTTCCGCAAACCTGCTCCACAAGGAGTTTACGAATGGTTTCCGGATCAGCAGTTTTTTCCGCAATCACGTTTGCGACAACCGGTTTACCCGGAGCATTCATCGTTACCGAAGCCAGTGCTTCGGCCATACGATCCGCAGCCGGTTGCATCAGCGGGCAATGGAAGGGCGCCGATACCGGCAGCAAAACGGCACGCTTTGCACCCTTTTCCTTGGCGATCTCGATCGCGCGTTCAACAGCCGCTTTATGACCCGACACAACGACCTGTCCGTCGGCATTGTCATTTGCAGCGGTACAAACATTGCCTTGGGCGGCTTCTTCGGCAACGGCAACTGCGTCGACATAGTTAAGCCCCAGAAGGGCTGCCATCGCGCCAACCCCGACCGGAACGGCTGCCTGCATTGCCTGCCCGCGGATTTTAAGAAGGCGGGCCGCATCAGCAATCGCAAAGGTACCGGCAGCAGCAAGGGCGGAATATTCACCTAGCGAATGCCCGGCAACCAGATCGCATTTGTCTGTCAGTTTGAAACCGCCTTCGGCCTCCAGAACGCGTGTAACCGCAAGGCTGACCGCCATTAGGGCTGGCTGCGCATTTTCAGTCAGCGTCAATTCGTTTTCAGGGCCTTCGAACATCAGGGTGCTGAGTTTCTGCGACAGCGCATCATCAACTTCCTGGAAAACTTCGCGGGCGACCGGAAATGCGTCAGCCAGTTCCTTGCCCATACCTACCGCTTGCGACCCCTGACCGGGGAAAACAAATGCGCGTGTCATTATATATAATTTACCCTTGTCTGCTTTCGTAAGGACCCGCTTCTGTCAGGCCCCCTTTTCGAGCTACCCTTGATACTGCCCGCAAGCCCTGTGTCAAGAACAGACGACAATGTCACGCGACTTTCCGTCGCTTTGTTGCCCGCAAAGTAACAGACTTGCCAAACGTCGAAAACAAAACCTTGTTGCGCGGTGCAATGTAACGGCTTTGGCGATTGGCATGTGTCACCATATATATAATGTCGGTCGCATCCTGCAACCGGCCGCAAAAAGCACCGGTTTCCGTCGATTCAGAAAAATACGTCCATGACAACGGCACCCGTTTTGGCACCGGCGATTTAAGTCAGATTTCACCAGAAGTTCCGGCGGGCATTTACGGTTGCATGCCCTGTGGAAAAGTGTATATTCCGCCGTCTCACGGCTCCTTGCCGGGATTGCCCGGCTATGCCTGCATGGCACGAGGTCATGTAAGGAAGAGATAAGCCACAAGGAGTAATAGGAGTATTATGAGCAAGTACGAGAGCGTGTTTATCGCACGTCAGGACTTCTCGACCGCACAGGTCGAAGCCCTGAATGAAAAACTCACCCAGACCGTCGAAGGTCTCGGTGGTAAAGTTGCCAAAACCGAATATTGGGGTCTACGTTCCCTGGCATACCGTGTCAAGAAGAACCGCAAAGGCCACTATACCCTCTTCCAGATCGAAGCCGACAACGCAACGATTGCGGAATACGAGCGTCAGATGCGCCTGAACGAAGACGTTCTGCGTCAGATGACTGTCAAGGTTGAAGAGTTCGAAGAAGAACAGTCAGCCATTCTGCGTAATCGCGACGAGCGCGGTGGTCGTGGCGGTAATCGTCGCGGCGGTCCCCGTCAGCACGGCTAACAGATAGCGAGGAGAATATATTATGGCTGGACGTCGTCTGTTTTTCCGTCGCCGCAAAACCTGCCCGTTCTCGGGTGCGGATGCGCCGAAGATTGACTACAAAGATGTCAAACTGCTGCAGCGTTTCGTTTCCGAACGCGGCAAAATCGTTCCGAGCCGTATCACTGCGGTTTCGGCCAAGAAGCAGCGCGAGCTGGCGAAAGCCATCAAACGTGCACGCTTCCTGGCGCTGCTGCCTTACGCAGACCAGATCTGAGGCAGTCGGCAAGAGATCCTTTTGCGGTCTCGGGCCAGGAGTAGCTGATGTCGCGTAATACCCTAATGGCGGTCGGTGCAGGTCTGGGCAGTTCTGTCCTGTTTCTGCTGGTGTTGTCGGGGAATCCGTTGGCGCTGCTGCTCTCCTATTTCGGGCATCTGCCACTTTTCCTTATTGGATTTTGGCAAGGTCCAAAACGCCTGCTGGTTGCGGCAATTGCCGCATGCAGTGCCCTGGTTCTGCTGGGGGGACTGCTGCCTTTCACGGTCTTTATGGTCGTGTTTGCCGGACCGGCGATGTTGTTGACCCGCATGGCGCTGGTCATCCGCAAGGACGAAAACGGGAAACCGGGTTTTGTTCCGACCGGAATACTGGTCAGTGCCATGGCCGTGATGATTGCAATGGTGATGATTATCATCACCGGCAGCGTAACGGCGGAAGGTTTGGACATTCAGGAATTCATTTCGCAGTTCCTGGGCCAGATGTATTCGGAAATGGGCGTCCCAATGACGCCGGAAGTCCAGAATGTCATCGGTATGTTCCAGACATACTTCCCGGCGATTGTAGCGGTAAGCTGGCTTCTTATGCTGTTTGCCAATGCTGCGATCGCACAGGCAATTCTGGTGCGCTCCGGTCGCAATTTGCGCCCGTCGCCCGATCTGGCCTCGATGGCCTTGCCTGGCTGGTCACTGTTTGCGTTTGCCCTGGCCGGGTTTCTTGTCGGTTTTGCCGATGGTTCTCTGGCCTATGTGGCGCGAAACGTCGCGGTGGTGCTGGCAGTGCCGTTCCTTTTGCAGGGATTGGCGCTGGTGCATGGGCAGGCAGCCCGTTGGCCGCAAAAACGTATGATACTGACGGTATTCTATATCGTCGCGGTTCTGTCCACGTGGTCGTTTGTCGCGATCACCGGACTTGGAATTGTAGAGCATTTAATCAGGCTGCGGGGGAAACAACCGATGACCCGTAGCAATGAGGAGGATCGGTGATGGAAGTTATTCTGCTCCAGCGGGTAGAAAAACTCGGTCAGATGGGTGACGTAGTCACCGTCAAGCCGGGCCACGCCCGCAACCGTTTGCTGCCGCAGGGCATGGCCCTTCGCGCAAACAAAGCGAACCTTGCTGCTTTCGAAGCAAAGAAAGTACAGCTGGAAGCTGACAACCTGGAACGCCGCAAAGAAGCCGAAGCGGTTGCCGAGAACATGGGTGAACTTGCTGTTACCCTCGTTCGTCAGGCATCTGACGTCGGTCAGCTTTACGGGTCGGTTACCGCTCGTGATATCTCGAACGCGGTTACCGAAGCAGGTTTCACTGTTGCCCGTACCCAGGTCGTTCTTGATCAGCCGATCAAGACCCTTGGTCTGCACCAGGTCAAAATCAACCTTCACCCGGAAGTTTCCGTTGAAGTGACCGCCAACGTCGCACGTTCCGAAGAAGATGCCGCTGAGCAGCTTCGTAAGGGCGGCGCCGTTCTGGGCACCATCGACGAAATGGAAGCTGAAGAAGCTCTGGAAGCTGCAGAAGAACTCTTCGAAGAAGACGTTCCGGCTGACATTGCTGATGAAGTTGAAGGCGAAGAAGAAGCCAACGTTTAATCGTTGCCCTTCATTCGAAGCCATTTTGGAAACGGCGTATCCGCAAGGATGCGCCGTTTTCTTATGGTTTTGTAATATATTTCAGCTTTTTATCCCTAAAGTCACCTCTGCGCTTGCGGTATACCGGCTATGAGTTATACCGATTAGCCCTTTCGGCCCAACAAGATGACTGATACCTTTTTGCGTCATGACTGATCCCCAGCTAGATGCCCTGTTCGCACCCCTCGAAGAAAACCACGGTGGCAACACCGGAATGGTGCTCGAACGGACTCCGCCTCATAACTTCGAGGCCGAGGCTGCTTTGCTTGGGGCTATCCTCAATAATAACGCTGCCTACGAGCGCGTTTCAGATATCCTGCGCCCCGAACATTTCGCGGACGCCCGCCACGGTCGTATCTTTGAGGCCTGCGGCAAGCTGATCGAACGCGGACAGCTTGCCAACCCGGTGACCCTGTCGGCGTTCTTCCGTCAGGATGAACATCTCGCCGAAATCGGTGGCGCGCAGTATCTGGCAGAATTGTCCAACAACCTTGTCTCGGTGATCAATGCCGGCGATTACGGTAAGCTCGTCTATGACCTGTATCTGCGCCGCGAACTGATCGAAATCGGCGAAGACACCGTCAACGAAGCCTATCGCTACGAGATTGAAACCGACGCCGCCAATCAGATCGAGAAAGCCGAACAGAAGCTTTTCTCTCTGGCGACAGCGGGTGCGGCAGAATCCGGTTTCGTTGCGTTCGGCCCTGCCCTGACCAAGGCGTACGAGAATATCGAACATGCCTATAAAAACGCTGGCAAGGTTGTCGGGGTTACCACCGGCCTGCGCGATATCGACCGCAAGCTTGGTGGTCTGCATCCGTCCGACCTTCTGATCCTTGCCGGACGCCCGTCAATGGGTAAAACCGCCCTTGCAATGAACGTCGCGTTTAATGCAGCGATTGCATCGCATCAGAACCGCCGTGCCGGTACAGACACGGGTGACGAACTAAAAACCGGTGCAGTTGCTGTCTTCTCGCTCGAGATGGCGGCGGAACAGCTTGCCGGGCGACTTCTGTCCCAGGCGGCCGAAGTTTCTGGCGACAATATGCGCCGCGGTGATCTGAACGAAGACGATTTCCAGCGTCTTGTCGTTGCCACCCAGGAACTCAACACCGTTCCGCTTTACATCGACGATACGCCAGCCCTTCCGGTTTCGACCCTGCGCACACGTTGCCGTCGACTGAAACGTCAGCACGGCCTTGCGATGATCGTCGTCGATTACCTTCAGCTTCTGGCACCGCCAACCAACTTCCGCGGTGACGGTCGTGTGCAGGAAGTTTCCGAAATCACCCGTATGCTCAAGGCAATCGCCAAGGAACTCGAAGTTCCGGTCCTTGCCCTGTCGCAGCTCTCACGTGCTGTCGAACAGCGCGAAGACAAACGTCCGCAGCTTTCAGACTTGCGTGAATCGGGCTCGATCGAGCAGGACGCCGACGTCGTCATGTTCATTTATCGTGAACAATATTACCTCGAACGTGCGGAACCGGCACAACGCCCGGAAGAAGCAACCGACAAGTTCGGCGAGCGCTACTCCCAGTGGCAGGAACGTCTGAACCACGTCTACAACACCGCAGAAGTCATTGTTGCCAAACAGCGTCACGGCCCGGTGGGCAACGTGCGCCTGTTCTTTGACGGGAACTACACCAAGTTTGGCGACCTTGACCATATCGAAGAAGAATATGAATAGGCCTTGGGCCTGAACCGAAACGGACTCCACGGGGTATTGCGAATGAGCGTTCTTCCCGCCGCCGGCCGTGCTGCTGAGTGTGCCGAACTTCAGATCAATCTGAGGGCGATTGCAGATAACTACCAGATCATCAAGAAACGCTATAAAGGGCGGACTTGTGGTGCGGTTGTCAAAGCAGATGCCTATGGCCTTGGCGCACAGACCATTGTGCCGGTTCTGAAAAAGCAGGGTTGCCGTCTTTTCTTTGTCGCGCAGGCAAACGAGGCAGCAGATCTGTTTCCGTTGTTGCGGGGCGGCGGTCGCATTGCTGTCCTGAACGGTGTTCTTCCCGGCGACGAAGAATTCTTTATCGAGAACGACGTCATTCCGGTTCTCAATGACCTTGGCCAGATCGAACGCTGGTCAAATCTGTGCCGCGAACATGAACGCCCGGCACCAGCCTTCATCCATCTTGATACGGGTATGAACCGTCTGGGCCTTGCCCCGCGTGAGATCGGTGAGCTGGTTGATCGCTATTCGTCTCTTTTGTACGGCTTTGAAAAGGCGGGTTACATGACCCATCCTGCGGCCGCCGACGAGGCCGAAAATCCGGTCACGCCCGAGCAGTACGAACTGTTCATGAAATGGTATCGCCGCCTGCCGCCAGCCCCGCGCGGTTTCTGTAATTCTTCGGCGATTTTCCGCAATAACGATTACCATCTTGAATTCTGCCGCCCGGGATTTGCGCTTTGGGGCGGAAATCCGACCCCGGAAACCACCAACCCGATGCGACCAGTAGTCAAACTGACGGCCAAGGTGCTTCAGACTCGTCAGATCGACGCTGGCGAAGCGGTTGGTTATGGCAATACCTGGCGCGCCGAACGTGCAAGTCGCATCGCGACGATTGCGGTTGGCTATGCCGATGGCTGGCTACGTTCGCTTTCAAATGCGGGTAAAGTCCGCATCAAGGGGCACGAAGTGCCTTATGTCGGGCGGGTTTCGATGGATGCCATCAGCATCGACATCACCGATCTTCCGGGCAAACCGTTGCAACCCGGCGACATGATTCCGCTGATTGATGACAAAATGACAGTTGACGACATTGCAAGTGCTGCGGGTACAATCGGTTATGAGGTACTGACTTCTCTTGGACATCGCTACCGGCGGGTCTATACAGAAAGCTGACTTGAATAAATCGGCCAACGCCACGAACTGGCCTGCAACAGGGGAAATAATAATTCCAATGCCGATCTTTGCGCCGGTTGGCCGTATGTTCCTTGCCTTTTTGGCCCTTGTCGGTCGCGTCACGGTCTTTGCCGGGCGTACCATCGGCCATATGGTAACACCGCCATTCTATTTCCGACTTATATTCAAACAGATGTGCGAGATCGGCTATTTCTCGTTGCCGGTCGTCGCCATGACGACCCTGTTTGCCGGGATGGTTTTGGCCTTGCAATCCTATTCAGGATTTTCACGCTTTTCTGCCGAAAGCGCGGTTGCCACGGTTGTCGTCATTTCGATGACACGTGAACTGGGCCCGGTTTTGGCGGGGCTCATGGTTGCCGGACGTGTCGGTGCGGCCATTGCTGCTGAAATCGGCACGATGCGCGTTACCGAACAGATCGATGCGCTGGTGACGCTTTCGACCAATCCGTTCAAATATCTGGTTGTGCCCCGCGTCATTGCCGGGCTGGTGACCCTGCCGGTGCTTGTTCTGATCGGTGATATCATCGGGGTGCTAGGCGGGTATCTTGTCGGGGTCAACAAGCTTGGCTTCAACGACGGGTCCTATATCCGCAATACGTTCCAGTATCTTGAACAGCTTGACGTGATTTCGGGTCTGGTGAAGGCCTCTGTATTCGGGTTCCTGATCACGCTGATGGGCTGCTATCACGGCTATCATTCACGTGGCGGTGCACAGGGTGTGGGCCAGGCAACGACCAATGCCGTGGTTTCAAGCTCCATCCTGATCCTGATTTCGAACTATATCGTCACCGAACTCTTCTTCACACGCTAAGGGCGGGATATGAGCGACACAGCCAAAATCTCGCTTCGTGATGTGCACAAGTCCTTTGGCCCGAAAAAGGTGCTGCAGGGTGTCAATCTGGATGTCGGGCCCGGCGAATCTGTTGCCATTATCGGCGGTTCGGGCACCGGCAAATCTGTCACGTTGAAATGCGTTCTGGGCCTGCTTGTTCCCGAACAGGGATCCATTAAGGTCAATGGGACGGAAATGGTTGGCGCATCGCGTTCAACCCGCGAAGACATGCTCGCCCATACCGGCATGCTGTTTCAGGGGGCAGCATTGTTTGACTCCCTGCCGGTTTGGGAAAATGTCGCCTTTGGGCTGATCGAAGGCCGCGGTATGAAACGCAAACAGGCCCGTGATATTGCGATTGCGCGCCTTGCCGATGTCGGCCTTGGTTCCGAAGTCGCTAACATGTCCCCCGCGTCCCTTTCAGGGGGTATGCAAAAACGTGTCGGTCTGGCACGTGCCATTGCGACCGAGCCGGAAATCCTGTTTTTTGACGAACCGACCACCGGTATCGACCCGATCATGGGCGATGTGATCAACGACCTGATTGTCAAATGCACCCGTGAACTTGGCGCCTGCGCTATGACCATCACCCATGACATGGCAAGCGCACGTAAAATCGCCGACCGGGTTGCCATGCTGTATCAGGGCAAAATCATCTGGGATGGTCCGGTTTCTGAAATCGACAAGGCCGATAACCCCTATTTGCAACAGTTCGTTTCGGGTGATATCGAAGGTCCGCTGGATCTTGATCTGAAGCATCTCTGATTACCGATCAAGCCCCTCGCCCGTTTCGTTCCATCCTTATGCGCGGAGCCACCAGTGGCCAAAACCCAAAGTCGTTTCATTTGCCAGAATTGCGGTGCCGAATACCGAAAATGGACCGGGCGTTGTGATGCGTGCGGTGAATGGAATTCGATCGAGGAAGAACGCATTGAAGCAGGACCAAAGGCGACCGGCGGCATCGCGACAGGGTCCAAGGGAAAGCAGCTTGATTTTGTAGCCCTTGAAGGTGAAAGCGCAAGCCCGCCCCGCATCATCACCGGCATTGCCGAACTTGATCGTGCGGTTGGTGGTGGGCTGGTGCCCGGTTCAGCCCTTCTGGTTGGCGGCGATCCGGGGATTGGTAAATCGACGATCCTGTTGCAGGCCGTCGGCGTCCTGTCAGCCAGACATAAATGCGCTTATATCTCGGGCGAGGAAGCGGTTGATCAGGTGCGCATGCGTGCCGCCCGTCTTGGACTTGAAAAATCCAAGGTCGATTTCGCCGCCGCCACCAGCCTACGCGATATTATCGCCACACTGGATCAAAGCGCGCATGAAGTCGTGGTCATCGATTCCATTCAGACCATGTATGCCGATACCCTTGATAGCGCCCCGGGTACAGTATCGCAGGTCCGCGCGTGTGCGCTTGAACTGATCCGCCTTGCCAAGCGCAAGGGATTTGCCGTGATCCTTGTTGGTCATGTCACCAAGGAAGGGCAGATTGCTGGCCCACGTGTTCTGGAACATATGGTCGATACGGTTCTTTATTTCGAAGGCGAACGCGGCCATCAGTTCCGTATTTTGCGCGCGGTCAAAAACCGTTTCGGTGCCACCGATGAAATCGGTGTGTTTGAAATGGGTGATGCGGGCCTCGTCGAAGTCCCGAACCCGTCGGCCCTTTTCCTTGCCGACCGCGAGGCACCTGTATCGGGCACCGCCGTGTTTGCCGGACTTGAAGGCACCCGCCCGATGCTGGTCGAGATACAGGCACTGGTCGCGCAATCAGCACTCGCCACACCGCGCCGTGCGGTTGTTGGCTGGGATTCGGCCCGTATGAACATGATCCTTGCGGTTCTTGATGCCCGTTGCGGTTTGCCGCTTAGCCAGTTTGACGTTTATCTGAACGTTGCGGGCGGCATGCGCGTCGGTGAGCCCGCGGCCGACCTTGCGGTGGCTGCCGCCCTGATATCCGCGGTTGCCGATGCACCTGTTCCCGCCGAAACCGTTATTGTCGGGGAAATCGGCCTTTCAGGCGAAGTCCGCCCCGTCGGTCAAATCGAATCGCGTCTCAAAGAAGCCGCCAAACTCGGCTTTGCCAACGCCTATTCGCCACGTACCGGCGCAAACGGCAAAAAGAAGATCACGATAAAGGGCCTGAACCAGCGCGAAATTGGCCATCTTCAGGATTTGGTAAATCTCTTCGGCGACGATGTCCGCGACAAGGTGCGTCCACGCGAAGGCATGTATTGATCATTGCCTGCCTTTATGTGCGCGCTTGCGAACAGACTGACCAACAGGATTTACTGAATTATGGATTTCTCCAGCCTGCCCGATCTTGGTGCACGGGACGTATTCGATCTGGTGATTGTGGGCATTGTCCTGATCTCGGGTCTGTTTGCATTTTTCCGGGGCTTTATCCATGAAACCCTGTCGATGATGGGCTGGGTCGGGGCTGGTGTCTGTGCGCTATACGGATACCCGATTGTGCGTCCCTATGTCCGCGATCTGATCCCGTCTGAACTGATTGCCGATCTGGCAACCGGGGTTGGTCTGTTTCTGATCACCTTCCTGATCTTTTCCTTCATCAGCGGCCGGATTGGCCGTGCAGTTCAGAATTCCGGACTTGATAGCCTCGACAGCACCCTTGGCTTTGTCTTTGGTCTTTTGCGTGGCGGTCTTATCGTCTGTATCGGCTTTCTGGCCCTGTCATGGCTTTTGCCAGCAACCTCGCAGCCAGACTGGGTTCGCGATGCCCGGACACGCCCGGTTCTGGAAGAGGGCGCGTTCCTGCTGATGCGCGCAATGCCCGATGAAATCTTTGACACAACGGCCGAAGAAATGGCCCGTGCTCAACGTGATGCAGAAATCAACGACCAGACATACCGTCAACTTCTGGGTCCCGAGCCAAAAGGTGCTGGACCCAAGCCCCTAAACGGGTATACAAGGCCCTCGCGCGATGATTTGGATCGTCTGATAGAGGCGACCACCAACGAGTGAGGCGACAGGGTTTCGCATGGGTGCGGCATCCTGCGCCACCGGCGAGAGAGCGGAACCCACTCATGCTGACCACCAATCCATTTGACGACGACAAGCTGCGTGAAGAATGCGGTGTTTTCGGTGTTTTCGGTTCGCCCGATGCGGCGGCCCTGACGGCCCTTGGCCTGCATGCGCTTCAGCATCGCGGACAGGAAGCCGCTGGCATCGTTTCCTATGACGGCGAAGATTTTCCGGCACACCGGGCGTCCGGTCAGGTCGGGGACATCTTCGGTTCTCAAGACGTAATCAAAAGCCTGCAGGGCCATCGTGCGATAGGCCATGTGCGCTATTCCACAGCCGGGGGCAAAGGCCTTCGCAACGTGCAGCCGCTATTTGCCGATTTCGAATTCGGCGGGCTGGCAATTGCGCATAACGGTAACCTGACCAACGCGCTTGCCGTGCGTGAGCGCCTGGTCAAACGTGGTTCGATTTTCCAGTCGACCTCCGATACCGAAACCTTCATTCACCTGATCGCAACCAGCCTGTACGAGAAGATCGTTGATCGCCTGATTGATGCAGTCCGTCAGGTCGAAGGCGCATACAGCCTTGTGGTCATGACCCAGAAAAAACTGATCGGTGTACGTGATCCCCTGGGTGTCCGTCCGCTGGTTTTGGGCAAGCTGAATGACAGCTACATCCTGTCTTCGGAAACGGTTGGCCTTGATATCGTTGGCGCGGAATTCATTCGCGATGTCGAACCGGGCGAGATCGTTGAAATCACCGATGATGGCCTCAAATCAATCAAACCGTTCAAACCGGTGAAATCGCGTTTCTGCATTTTCGAACATGTCTATTTTGCCCGCCCCGACAGCATTGTCGAAGGCACAAGCGTTTATGACGTGCGCAAAAATATCGGTCGCGAACTGGCACTGGAATCCGGTGTTGAAGCCGATGTGGTCGTACCGATCCCCGATTCAGGCGTTCCGTCCGCCCTTGGCTATGCCGAGGCCAGCGGTGTTCCGTTTGAACTGGGCATCATCCGCAACCATTATGTCGGCCGGACCTTTATCGAACCAACCGATCAGATTCGCCATCTTGGCGTGAAGCTGAAACACAACGCCAACCCCGGCAAGCTCAAGGGCAAACGCGTTATTCTGGTCGACGATTCCATTGTTCGCGGCACCACATCGACCAAGATTGTCGATCTGGTCCGTCAGGCCGGCGCTGCCGAAGTCCATATGCGCATCGCAAGCCCGCCGACCACCAATCCGTGCTTCTATGGTGTTGATACACCGTCGAAGGAAAAACTGATGGCGGCCAATCACGACATCGAAAGCATGGCAAAGATCATTGGTGTCGACAGCCTTGCCTTTGTCACCATTGATGGCCTTTATCGCGCCGCCGGTCTTCCGGGACGCGACAATGACAGTCCGGCCTTCTGCGATGCCTGCTTCACTGGTGATTACCCGATCCGTCTGATCGATCATCAGGCAGAGAACAAGGACCGTAAACTCAGCCAGCTTGTCGAAAGGCAGTCCGCATGAGTGACGCAAAGCGCCTTGAAGGCCGCGTTGCCCTGATCACAGGGGCCTCGCACGGGATCGGTCGCGCGGTTGCAAAACGTTTTGCCACCGAAGGTGCCACTGTCATTGCGCTGGGTCGCAATGTCGGTGCGCTTGAAGAACTCGATGACGAAATCCGGGCTGACGGCGGCAAACTTGTTCTGCTGCCGATGGACCTGACCATGTATGAAAAGATCGATGCCATGGGTGCATCGATTTATGAACGCTTTGGCAAGCTTGATATCGTCGTTGGCAATGCCGGACTTCTGGGTGAACTTGCCCCGGTCGGTCATATCGATACACAGGTGTTTGAAAACACGTATGCGACCAACGTCACGGCGAACTTCCGTCTGATCCGCAGTGTTGATAAACTCCTGCGTCTTTCCGATGCCGGGCGTGCGATTTTCGTGACCTCGAATGCATCGTCCAAGGGGCGTGCCTTCTGGGGCCTTTATGCTTCGACCAAGGCAGCCCTTGAAAGTCTGGTGCTGTCCTATGCTCAGGAACTCGAAGAAACGCCTGTACGCGTTAATCTGATCAATCCGGGCCGTATCCGCACCAAGATGCGCGCCGAAGCCTATCCGGGTGAAAATCCCGAAACGCTCCCGACTGCTGAAAGCATCACTGACGTGTTTGTCGATCTGGCTGCGGCTGATTGTACACGTCATGCAGGCGTCGTCGACGCCTACTGATACGGCAGTGATCGAGATTGCGAAGGCCCGACAGGTTGATTGTCCGGCCTTTTTCAATTCAGGCAGATGTTTTCGGCACAGAAATCCAGAAACGCCCGAACACGGGCCGGTAAATGCCCGCGCCCGCCAATATAAACGGCGTTAATATCGACACCGCCACCGGGATAAAATTCGTCCAGCAAGGGCTCAAGCCCGTCATTTGCCAGATCGTTTTCGACGTGAAACCGGGCAAGCCGAACGATGCCGCCGCCGGCAACGGCCAATTGACGCGCGCTTTCGGCATCCCCAACATCAAATACGCCGCCCGGCATTACAGACACCTCCTGCCCGTTTACCCGAAACGGCCAGTCCGGAATAACACGCTGAAAGTTGTACCCAATCAATGTATGACCTTGCAGTGCATCTACGGTCGTTGGTCGCCCGTGTTTTTCAAGGTATGCCGGGGACGCAGCAATCACCATCCGGCATTGGCCAAGCTTGCGCGCAATCAGTCCGGATGACTGTAATGGACCACTTCGAATCGCGACATCAGCGCGTTCCTCATACAGATCCATCACCTTATCGCTGACCGTCACATCCAACGTGATATCGGGATACTTTTCCCGAAATCGCGGTACCAGTGGCAAAAGGCGGTGCAGGCCGACCGGCACGTTGGCCGTCACGCGCAACCGTCCGCGCGGTGTCATTGCAGTTGCGGCTTCCTGTTCTGCCTCATTCAGATCGGCAATGATATCAAGTGCCCGCTCATAAAAACGCTGCCCTTCGGATGTCAGGTGCAACTTGCGGGTTGATCGATTGAACAATCGCGTTCCCAGCCGGTCTTCCAACCGGCCAACAAGCTTGCTAACGGCGGATGGTGTCATGTTGAAATCTCGCGACGCAGCCGAGAACCCGCCGCGTTCAACGACACGCACAAAGACTTCCATCTCGCCGGATCGATTGGTTTCAAGTCGCGCCATAGTGAATTCAACTCACAAATTTTCTTCTTAGAATATCCCTAGTTGAAAATGCGCCCTTTGTCCATATTCCATCCATGAACCATTTCCAGCGACGGAGAAGACAATGGAATACAGACAATTGGGGAATTCCGGTTTGCGTGTTCCCGCACTTAGCTTTGGCGCCGGGACCTTTGGCGGCCACGGTCCCCTGTTTGGTGCGTGGGGAACAATTGATGCCCGCGGAGCCAGCCGCATGATCGATATCAGCCTCGAAGCAGGCCTGAACATGTTCGACAGTGCCGACGTCTATTCCGATGGTGCGTCTGAACAGGTTCTAGGCGAAGCCATCAAAGGACGCCGCGACAAGATTATTCTGTCAACCAAGCTTGCCCTGCCTGTTGGCGATGGCCCGAATGACTTTGGCACCTCGCGCCACCGCCTGATCACGGCAACCGATGCCGCCCTGAAGCGGCTGGGAACCGATTATATCGACCTGCTGCAACTTCACGCCTTTGATGCCTTCACCCCGATCGAGGAAGTCTTATCAACACTTGATGGCCTCGTACATGCAGGGAAGCTGCGCTATATCGGCGTATCGAACTTTGCCGGGTGGCAGATCATGAAGTCGCTCGCCGTGTCTGATCGCCTTGGTTACAGCCGCTATGTCGCCGATCAGGTTTACTATTCACTGGTCGGGCGCGATTACGAATGGGATCTGATGCCGCTGGCACAGGATCAGGGACTGGGCGCACTGGTCTGGAGCCCCTTGGGATGGGGCCGGTTGACTGGCAAAATCCGCCGCGGCACATCGATACCGGATGGCAGCCGCCTGCATGAAACCGCACAATTCGGCCCGCCGGTCGAAGAAGATCATCTATATGACATTGTCGATGTGCTTGATGAACTGAGTGCCGAAACCGGCAAAACCGTTCCGCAGATTGCCATCAACTGGCTGCTGCAGCGCCCCACCGTGGCGTCGGTGATTATCGGGGCCCGCAATGAACAGCAATTGCGCGACAATCTGGGTGCGGTTGGCTGGTCCCTATCCAGTGATCAAATCACCCGCCTTGATGCCGTCAGCAAAAGGCAGCCGCCCTACCCACATTACCCCTACTACATTCAGGAAGGCTTCGCCCGACTGAACCCACCCCTATTTGCATAAGGGTTATAAATACCTGTCACAGGGCCGATCATCCGATGTTGATCACAACGGATTGATCGGCTCTGACTTGTCTTTGCCAACATCAACGGCTAGTCGGAATATCCGGTTTGATCATGCCATGGATACCCGATGCGATTTCTGCGCTGCCTTATCGTTTCTGCAATATTTGCCGCCATAGCACCTGCCTTCGGGGGGACTGAAGCATCACCGCTGACGCTGATGGGCGAAAGCAGCCAGTTTGTCGAACTCGATCCCCATCGGATCGCGCGCAACACCCCATTTTATGACCGGCGAAATCACCCGACCGATATCAGCGCCTATCGCGGCAAGGTGGTTCTGGTCAATTTTTGGGCCAGCTGGTGCCTGCCCTGTATGGCCGAAATGCCGTCGCTTGACCGGTTGGCCAATGATCATTCCAATGATGACCTCGCCATCATTCCGATCTCGATAGACGAAGACGGATTGCTGGCTGCCATTCCCTTTTACCGCCGACTGGGCATTGAAAACCTTGATCTTTTTGTCGACCCGAATGGCGAAACCGCCTATAGCGACCGAGATAATCCCAGGGATGCCGAATTTGCCCTTTATGGCCTCCCGATCACATATGCCCTTGATCGTGATGGCCGTATTCTTGGCTATATATCGGGACTGGTCGATTGGCAGTCAGACGATGCTGCCGATTTCATTGACCGTCTTCTGGAAGCTGCCAAATAAAAACGGGGGCATTCCTGCCCCCGTTTGATGTTCATCGATCAAGTCCTAGCGCTTTTTGTTCTTGTTGCCATAGGGGTTATCACTGCTGCGCAGATAAATGCGGATCGGAACGCCAGGCATGTCGAAATCTTCGCGAAGCCCATTGATCAGGTAACGCGTATAACTTTCGGGCAGTTCTGCCGCCTTGGAACAGTTGATAAAGAAACTTGGCGGACGCGATTTGGCCTGGGTCATATACCGCAGGCGGATACGACGCCCCGAAATGACCGGCGGCAAATGGCGTTCGGTAATGGCTTCGAGCCAGCGGTTAAGCTGCGATGTCGGAATACGGCGGCTCCAGATATCATAGATATCAAGAACGGTCGGCATCAGGCTGTCCGTGCCACGCCCGGTCAGCGCCGAGAATGTCAGGATCGGGATACCCTTGGCCTGCGCAAAGGACGTATCAAGCTTGTCACGCAGTGCCGACATCACACCGGCCTTGTCTTTGACCGCGTCCCACTTGTTCACAGCAATGATCAGCGCACGGCCTTCTTCAAGGACCATGCGTGCAATCGTCAGGTCCTGCTTATCAAGCGTATTGGTCGCATCAAGCATAATGACAACGACCTGTGCATAACGGATCACACGCAGGGTATCAGTGACTGAAAGCTTTTCAACGCGATCATCAATCTTCTTCTTGCGGCGCATCCCGGCGGTATCGACCAGACGGATCGGACGCCCTTCATAGGACCAGTCAACCGCGATGGAGTCACGGGTTAAACCGGCCTGCGGCCCGGTCATGACACGGTTTTCACCCAGAAGCTGGTTCAGAAGGGTCGATTTGCCCACATTCGGACGACCGACAATCGCAAGCTGGATTTTCGAATTGTCCTTGCGAACAACTTCTTCCTCGCCTTCATCGTCTTCGTCATATTCGATTTCAAAGGACGGAAATGAACCATCATCCTCGTCCATTTCGTCATCTTCGAAATCGTCATCAATGGCGGCAAGATCGCCTTCCTGCCGCGCCTTGCGCTGCTTGTCGCGATATTCTTCCCAATGAGGGCGCATGATATCGATCAGCAATTCCATGCCAAGCCCATGCTCCGCCGAGATCGGTGCAACATCGCCAAGACCAAGACCATAGGCCTCGTAAAGGCCGGCATCCTGATCCTTACCCTCGTGCTTGTTGGCAATCACATAAACCGGCTTCTTGCGTTTGCGCAGCCAGTCGGCAAAGTGATTGTCAAGCGGGGTCAGGCCCGCACGCGCATCAATCAGGAAAAACGCAATATCACATTCTTCAAAGGCCATTTCGCTTTGCTGGCGCATTTTGCCTTCGATGGAATCGTCAAACGCCTCTTCCAGACCGGCGGTATCGATAATGTCGAATCCCATATGGCCAAGACGCGCCTTGCCATAACGGCGATCACGCGTGACGCCCGGCTGGTCATCGACCAGCGCCAGCTTCTTGCCGACCAGACGGTTAAACAGGGTCGACTTCCCGACATTGGGGCGACCGATAATGGCTACTTTCAGCGACATCTGACTTTCAGACTCATTGTTATAAAACGGCGATGTGCGCCGAGGGGCAGTTTACCCCGTTCCGGCGCACGCGCATATCAGGCAAAAGATCGGATCTTTTGCGAAAAACTGTGTTCGACCTGTCAGCGATACGCGATTAGATCGGCATCCGCAGTCAGGAAGTAAAGACTGTCACCCGCAACAGACGGCGGCAAGGTGATCGGGCCGGAAACTTCATCCTTGCCCATGATCTCGCCGCTATACGGGGAAACGGTCATGATTTCGCCCTGCTCGTTTCCGACGATCAACCGATCACCAACCAGAACCGGACCGGTCCATACCATCGGCTCTTCCTGATCTTCGGGATCGACAAAACGCGGCAAAGCGGTCACCCATTTAACCTGTCCGGTGTCCCTACGCAAGGCAATCAGATCATTTGTGTTGGTAAGAACGAAAACATAGTCGCCAGCAACCCATGGTGATTGAATGCCACCGGCCTCCAGTTCCCAAACGCGATACCCAGTCCGCAGGTCAATCGCCACGGTCAGACCGGCGTTGCTTGTCGCAATCACCAGATTGTTGTCGATCACCGGAAGGCCACGAATATCGGCAATGGCTGACACCGCATCGGTACGCCCGGCAGATGCCAGCGCATCGGACCAGATCACCTGACCGTTTTCAACACGCAGCGCATACATTTCACCGGTGGTGTAGGCAGAAATAACAACTCCCTGATCCACGGCTGGGCTCGCACCGCCGATAAAGGATGCGCCTTCTGATGCACCACGATGAGACCAAAGCGTATCACCAGTCATCGCATTCAGTGCGACAGTCTGGTTATCGACCGTCACGACAAAGACACGCCCGCCACGGACTGTCGGCGCACCACGCATCGGGGCGGTCACCTGCGAACGCCACATGACGGTCGCACTTGGCGCATCAATCGCGATGACCTCGGCAAAGCCGGTCGTCGCGTACAAAATACCGTTTTCATAGGCAAGACCGCCCCCCAAAAGGGTGCTGTCTTCGTCCTCGTCCTTCGCCAGTTCAAGCGACCAGATACGCTTGCCGGATTTGGCACTGAAGGCACGAACAACGGCATCGGCATCAATGGTAAAGACAACACCGCGCGCAACAATCGCCTGGTTCAGCAGAAGATTGTCATCCATCGACCCTTCGCCGATGCCAACCGACCAATCCTGTCGCAAGACGTCGTTTTCAAGGCCGACATGATGCAAGGCATGGCTTGGCAGACCACCATTCTGGGGCCAGTCGACCATCGGCTCAGGTTCCGGCAGGACCACACGCTGGTCGCTTAGTGCCACATCGGGCTGAACCGTGCTTTCAAGTGACAGCACGGCAAGACGTTCACCGGGAAGCGGCGGATCTTCGGATTCACCAAGCCAGCTGGAACATGCCGAAACGGCAACCGACATGCCCATAACGCACAAAAGGGATTTAATGTTGCGTGGTCTCAAAACCATATCCTCTGATCCAGTCCCTGTGAACAGGTTGCCGCTTTCACTACGCCAATCAGGCGTCAACGGCCTTCAGAATTTCACTCGCACGTGCACGCATGCCCGACGGTGCTTCGCTGTCATCGGCGATTTCGGTCAACAGCGGCTTGGCTGCCTCGATTTCGCCGACAGCAATATGCAACATCGCAATCATTTCACGCGCAGAGTAGTACCAGGGATTTTCCGGCACAGCGATTGGCTCAAGACGCGCAATCAAGTCTTTTGAATTTGCACCATCGGCATTGTTCATCGCGATCTGAACCACGGCAAGATCACGATAAATCTTTTCGACGTCGCTGTTACCTGCGATTGCCTCAAGCTCGGCAACAGCAGAATCCTTTGCTCCGGCCCGCAGATAGACAGCAGCCTTCTGGAAATGACCAAGGGCGACAAAACCGGCATTGCCATCCGCGATGATCGCGTCAAGCGCACCAAGTGCCGCATCCTGTTTCTCTTCGCCTGCCTGTGCCAGTTCGATGGCGTTAGCCATGCGCGTACCGTTTTCGATGCGCGAATTTTCCTTGTAGCTTTTCCAGCCTTCACGTCCGGCAACACCCAGCACGATCACGGCGGCCACGCCAACGATGTATTTGCCGTATTTGCGCCACAGCGCTTCATTGCGCTCGCGCTTGAGGTCTTCTTCGACTTCCTGGAAAATATCAACCACGAAAACCGCTCCAATCCGATCAAAAGAAAGCGGGCAACCTGCCCGCTTATCAGAATTAATTCCGGCAAGGATTTAACGCGCCAGTGCGCAAGGGGTCAAGTCCGCTGGACATCCGGAACCGCCAATATCGCAATTAAATCCCGCAAGTCCGGTTTTCATGCCCCAAAGAGCCCCCGGCCACCCTGTTTTGGGTGATGTAAACACATATCGCAGGAAAGAATTGCCGCCTGAGACAGATAACGATGCCTGAAAACGAACCGGAACCATTACCGGAATGAATGTCTGTGTTCGAATAATCGGTAAAACCGGCTGAAATGTGGCCAAACTGCCTCGACATTAAAGGGGGCTTTTGGGGTGGCCAAAACGGCACGTGGATTGCATTTGTAAATTCGGGAAACGGAATTTTAATCGTCACCGGGCAAATAGTGACCGGTCGATGCACGGAGATCACGATGAAAAGCTTGTACAAGGCGCATAGCCGTCAAGAGGCGAAACGGATGATCCGCCAGCGCATTCTGGCTGGATTATTCGCAACGCTGCTTGGCGCCGGGGTCTCTGGCTGCGACACCACCGCATCCGACGTTGCGGGTACCAATCTGTTCACAGGCGTTGAATGGTATATCGCCCTTGATGTTGTCAGCATCATCAACACCGACAAAACACTTGTCGATCACGTCGTTTCCCTCTCCACCGGCCGGGATTGCTCAACCATCCGCAAGATTGACGGCAAATCCTATTGCAAAAAGGACCCGGTTCCCGAACCTCCGCTTTATTGCTATCGCACTCTGGCCTCGGTCAGCTGCTATCGTACGCCTGATCCATATAATACCGGCGCCCAAACCGTTGATTGGCCACCGACCCGATCACGCAGCCTGTAACCCGGGCAACCATCTGAAATTACAACGATATTTGTAAAAAAATCGCCCCGGCAGCCTATTCAAACTTGAGACTGCGGACAAAGCGCGCTACCGTGTCATAAGGGCGTCACAAATGCCCGAACCCGGCCTTCTGAAACTACGTCCGGAGAAAGACATGGGTACATTGTTCAATCTGGCTCAATACCGCAAAGCCAAAAGCTTTGTGCATTTCGACCGGACTGAACTGATGCAACTCATGAATACCTATTCCAGACAGGTCGCAAGTGGTGCATGGCGTGACTACGCCATTGATCATCTTGATGGCATGGCCATGTTCTCGATCTTCCGTTCCTCGCACGAAACGGCCATCTTCACCGTCATCAAGCTTGGTGCAGATCACAAGAATGCCGGGCATTTCGTTGCACTTCACAGCGGTGAAAAAATCAAACAAAGCTCCGAAATCCAGAACGTTCTTGATGCCGTTGAAAAACGCGCCCGCAAAGTCGTCCCGCTGTTCAAATCCCGTTAAAGATCGGTCCCGCCTTTTGCCCCTTTCCATTTTTTTCTTCCGTGCGCCCGTTCGCGGCATTCGCCCTTTCGTATACGGCCTGCTTGCCTTGGCATTCGCATGTCACGCGCTTCCGGCCCGCGCAGATTACACAAGCGGCTACAAGGCCTATCAGGCTGGCAATTATGAAATGGCCCGCGCGCAATGGCGCGTTGCCGCACAGGAAGACGATCCCCGTGCACAATATGCCCTTGGGCTGCTTTATTACCGTGGACTTGCCGGGCCACAGGATTACCGGCAGGCTGCCGAATGGTTTGCTCTGGCCGCGCGTGCCAATCATCCCAATGCGATCTATTATCTTGGCCTGATGTATTTCAATGGCTGGGGACTGCGCTATGACCAGTTTCGCGCAACCGAGTTCTTCAAGCGTGCTCTTCGCGCTGCACCCGGCAATTCCGATGCAGCCTTTTTGATTGGCGAACAATATTTTCACGGACGCGGGGCAGAACAAAACTATGTCGAAGCCGCCCATTATTACAGGATCGCCGCCGAAAACGGCATGCATGCTGCCCAGTTTCTATTGGGCGCCATGACTGAACGCGGCTGGGGTGTTGAACCCGATTATGCCGATGCCTATTACTGGCTGCGCCGTTCAGCACTTGGCCCCCTGACCCTACCGCCCGGTGTCGAACTTGAAATGGACCCGGCAACCGCAATCGCCAATCTGGAACCAAAGCTGCGTCTGGAAGAAATCAGACGCGTCGATAAACGACTTCAGGAACTCTCTGCTCCCTGAACCCCAAAACCAAAAGACCGCCCCAAAGGCGGCCTTTTGCATAATATTCATTCCGTGATCTAGATCAGGAAAATGCCTCATCCCAGGTACCGCGTGTCGCGGCCTTGGAATACTCGGTCGCACGATTTTCAAAGAAGTTGGTGTGCTCGACCGCATTCAGCATCGCGTCCATCCACGGCAACGGGTTCTGTTCGATCCCGTATTGCTCTTCAAGTCCAAGCTGGCTAAGGCGACGATCTGCGATATAGCGGATGTACTTCTTGATATCTTCCGCCGTCAGGCCCTGCACGGCACCTGCTTCGAACGACAGATCAATAAACGCATCTTCGTGGCTGACGATGGTTTTGCAGGCCTCGATCAGGTCGCTGCGCATTTCGTCATCCCAGATTTCCGGGTTTTCTTTGCAGAATGTCCGAAACAGCCGAATGATACTCTCGCAATGCAGGCTTTCGTCGCGCACCGACCATGTCACGATTTGCCCCATGCCCTTCATCTTGTTGAAGCGCGGGAAGTTCATCAGCATCGCGAATGATGCAAACAGTTGCAGACCTTCGGTAAATGCACCAAATACCGCAAGCGTCTTGGCGATGTTGCGTTTGCCCTGTGCCGTCAGACGCAAATCGCCATGTTCATCAGTATATTCGTCCTCAGGACCTATGCCCCAAATCTGCATGTAATCGTATTTATCCTTCATCTCTTTGTATTGGAGGAAGGCTTCATACTCCGCTTCGGGCATGCCAATCGTATCAAGAAGATGCGAGTAAGCCGCGACATGGATGGTTTCCATGTTCGAAAATGCCGCAAGCATCATCTGGACTTCGGTCGGTTTGAACACGCGGGTATAATGACGCATATAGCAATTATTCACCTCGATATCCGACTGGGTGAAAAAGCGGAAAATCTGCGTCAGCAGGTTACGCTCGGCATCGGAAATCGTGTGGTTCCAATCCTTGACATCATCAGCCAGCGGAACTTCTTCGGGCAGCCAGTGAATTTGCTGCTGGGTCAGCCATGCCTCGTAGGCCCAAGGATAGCGGAATGGCTTGTAAACCGGGTTTTCCGTCAGAAGATCAATTACTTTATCGTCAGACATATCGTCACTTCTCGCAAAAATTTCCGTGCCCTCAAGCCGCCTTACTGGCAGGCGAGGCATTCATCATAATCAGGTTCACTGGCAGCCTGTGCAGTGGCAGCCGCAACCAGTGCCGGGATTTCGAACGAGCTTTCCGGGCTTGGCATATCGTCGTCATTCGACTTTGCCCGCCCCGGAATATTCGCAACCACCTCGGCCCGCTGGATCGATTTCGACCGACAGTAATAAAGGCTTTTGACACCCTTCTTCCATGCCTGAAAATGGATCTGATGCAGATCGCGCTTATGAACATTCGATGCCAGGAAGATGTTCAATGACTGTGCCTGATCGATCATCGGCGTGCGATCACCGGCCAGTTCGATCAGCCAGCGCTGATCAAGCTCGAACGCGGTCTTGAATATGTCTTTTTCCAGATCGGACAGGAAATCCAGATGCTGAACCGATCCTTCATGCACAGTGATCGAGGTCCAGACTTCCTCGTTATTCCGGCCTTTTTCCTCAAGCACCTCGGCAAGATACTTGTTGCGCACGTTAAACGAGCCCGAAAGCGTCTTGTGGGTATAGGAGTTTGCCGCCATCGGCTCGATCCCCGGCGAAGCACCACCACAAATGATCGAGATCGAGGCTGTCGGCGCAATTGCCGTCTTGTTCGAAAAACGTGCTTTGATACCGTATTCGGCCGCATCCGGGCAGGAACCACGTTCTTCGGCCAGCTTCTCGGATGCCGCATCGGCATGTTTTTTGACGTGATCGAAAATCTGCTTGTTCCAGACCTTGCTCATCACCCCTTCAAGCGGCACTTTCTGCGCCTGCAGGAAGGAATGGAAGCCCATCACGCCAAGACCAACCGAACGTTCGCGCATCGCGGAATATTTCGCGCGCGCCATCGTGTCGGGCGCATGATCGATAAAGTCCTGCAGCACGTTATCAAGGAAACGCAGAATATCTTCGATGAACTGCGTGTCATCCTTCCAGGTCAGGTAATGTTCAAGGTTCAGCGACGACAGGCAGCAAACAGCAGTACGATCCCCGCCCAGATGATCCTTACCGGTCGGCAACGTGATTTCCGAACACAGGTTCGATGTCTTTACACTCAGCCCGGCCAGCTTGTGGTGTTCCGGCACCGCCCGGTTCACGGTATCGATGAACAGCATATAGGGCTCGCCGGTCTCAACGCGCGACGTCAGCAAACGTATCCACAATGAACGCGCGCTGATTTTGCGGACAACATGCCCGTCTTTCGGCGATGTCAGCGCCCATTCCTCGTCATTTTCGACCGCACGCATGAAAGCATCCGAAATCGCAACGCCCTGATGCAGGTTGGGTGTTTTGCGGTTCGGGTCACCACCGGTCGGACGACGCATTTCGGAAAACTCTTCGATCTCGGGATGGCTGACCGGCATGTAAACCGCAGCCGATCCGCGGCGCAGCGATCCCTGGCTGATCGCCAATGTCAGGCTGTCCATCACACGGATAAATGGCACCACGCCCGATGTCTTGCCGTTCTTTCCGACCTTTTCGCCGATCGAACGCAGATTGCCCCAATACGAACCGATACCGCCTCCACGCGCGGCAAGCCAGACATTCTCGGTCCAGATATCGACAATCCCGCCGAGGTTATCATCTGCCTCGTTCAAAAAGCAGGAAATAGGCAAGCCGCGGGTCGTTCCGCCATTCGACAGGATCGGGGTCGCTGGCATGAACCAAAGCTTTGAAATATAGTCATAAAGACGCTGCGCATGCGCTTCGTTATCACCATAGTAGCTGGCGACGCGCGCAAACAGATCCTGATAGCTTTCGCCCGGCATCAGATAACGGTCGTTCAGAACCGCCTTGCCAAAATCGGTCAGCAATGCATCGCGCGAACGATCAACAATGACGCGCGCACCTTTTTCGTGCTGCACCACATCCAGCATCTTCATGCTTGTAGTCCCCTTACCTGAACGGTCGCCCGTTGGCGGCGATCCGCTTCCTGTTTGTTATCTTCATCAAACGGCACTTGCCTGATCCTGCCCCGATTGACGGTCTGACAGATCACCAAAATCGCCGTTTACAATGCCCGTTTGAAAATGGTTATGCCTGCTCAGGACCGGATTGAAAACACAATATGTAGTGGGAATGGATAAAAAACCGTCAATCGATTGTATCAGTTCCGTTACAATCCCGGATATCCAATGATTCGCGGCAAAGGCGCTTCTGGCGCGCCCTGCGGTCAAGCAAAAGATCAGCAAAATTTTTGCGAACTGCTTGATCCCAAAGGTTGAGTTTGGGGTGATCAGCATCCCTCAAATTCGCAAAATACCAGTCGCGATTCCCGATTTGAATTGCCCCAAACAAAAAGCGCCCGGACAAACCGGGCGCTTTTTGCAGATACTCAAAACATGCTTAGGGCAGCTTGTAGGCCATCACGTAATCACCGGCCTTGGTCCCGATGGAACCATGCCCACCAGCAACGATCAGCACATATTGCGTACCGTCATCTGTGGTGTAGGTCATCGGTGTTGACTGCCCGCCAGCAGGCAGTCGCGCTTCCCAAAGCTGTTTGCCCGTGGTGACCTCATAGGCACGGAAGTAGTTATCAACCGCCGCACCAAGAAACGCCACACCACCCTTGGTGATGATCGGGCCCCCGATGCCTGGCACACCAAGCTTGAACGGCAATGGCAGGGGCGTCATATCCTCGACCGTACCGTTTTTATGCTTGTAAACAACCTCGCCAGTGCGAAGGTCCGCGCCCGCGACATAGCCCCATGGCGGAGCTTGGCACGGTACGCCAACTGGTGACAGGAACGGTCCCATACTGACTGCATAAGGCGCACCTTCATTGCGGTTGATTCCCATCTCGCTGGCCTTTTCCGTACCGCGCGGCGGCACTTCGTCGCGCGGGATCAGTTGCGATGTGAAAGCAAGATATGTTGGCATGCCGAACATGATCTGTTTTTCCGGATCAATCGCCACACTGCCCCAATTGAATGTGCCGAAGTTGCCGGGATAAACCAGCGTCCCCTGCAAGGATGGCGGGGTATAGCGACCTTCATATTTCAGCTGATGGAACTGGATGCGACATGCAAGCTGATCAAACAGCGTAATGCCCCACATATCCTTTTCCGTCAGCGGTTCAGGCATGAAGGTAAGATCCGAAACCGGCTGTGTCGGCGCGGTGAAATCTTCCGGAATGGCGCCCCCCGGGGCCGAAACCTCTTTCACCGGAATGATCGGCTCACCCGTCCGGCGATCAAGGACATAGATATCCCCCTGCTTGGTCGGCCCGACAAGTGCCGGGACATTTTCACCATCGTCTGTGGTGATATCAAGCAACGCGGGCTGGGCCGGAACATCCATATCCCAAAGGTCATGATGCACCGTCTGGCGTACCCACTGAACCTGCCCGGTTTCAAGGCTAAGCGCAACGATCGAGGATGAATAGGTTTCTACTTCTTCGCTACGCCCCATGCCCAGTTGATCGGGCACTTTGTTGCCAAGCGGCACATAGATCATGCCGAGGTCCTCGTCAGCACTCGACACCGACCAGCTATTGGGCGAATTGGCGGTATAGGTCTGACCTTCGGGAATTGGTTCAGTCTGTTCCGGATTGCCGGAATCCCAATTCCAGATCAATTCCCCACTATCAACGTCATAAGCACGAATGACGCCAGACTGCGATTTGGTCGAATAATTGTCATTCACCGCCCCGCCAATAATGATCTTGCCATCGGCAATAACCGGCGGCGAGGTCGAATAATAGTATCCGGCCGGATTATAAGGCATGCCTTCTTCCAGATGCACGGTCCCCTGATTGCCAAAGTCCTGGCAAACCTCGCCGTTATTGGCATCAAGGGCAATCAGACGCGCATCCGATGTCGGCAGATACACCCGAGATGCACAGGGGGCATCCGCAGCCATCGCGCTATCCTGATAATAAGTTACTCCTCGACATGTTTGATGCTGTCGGTCCGTATTGTCGGGGACCTCTGGATTGAACCGCCATTTTTCCTGCCCGGTTTTGGCATCAATCGCTATTGCCCAGCTATGCGGTGTGCAAAGATAAAGCGTGTCTTTGATCTTAAGTGGCGTCACCTGATAGGTTGTTTCAGGCACATCCTCGGACCGCCTTACATCGCCGGTCTGAAAGACCCAGGCCTGTTCAAGGGTCGCAACGTTATCGGCATTGATCTGATCAAGTGGCGAATAACGTTGCCCATAAGGCGTACGTCCATATTGATGCCAATCGCCTGCCGGAACATCGCCGCCCAGATCCGGGTTACTGACGACCGGGGTGTTATTAAGCTGGCCTTCGATCGCGTTGGGATTATTCATCATTGAATACACAGCAACGACAATTGCCAGGACAACACTGCCTTCCAGAACGAATGATCGTGCCGGCTTGACTTCCGGCACCGGCTGTCCGACCGAAAGTGTCTTGCGATAGACCGGCATTGCCAGCCACACACCGATCAGGACGGTCAAACCACCACGCGGTCCCAATTGCCACCAGTCAAACCCGACTTCCCAAACAGCCCAGCCAAGGCTTGCAAGCATGAAGAGGGCGTAAAACGGTAAAACGACAGGGCGCTTTGCAAATGATAGGGCTGCGGCAATCAGAAACGCCAATCCGGCTAGCGCATAATACCAGCTACCGCCCAGCAAAATCAGCCAGACGCCACCTGCACCAAGCGCCAATCCGATCAAAGCCATCAACCCGGATGTCAGAATATTGATCATGAGATTGTCCTCGTTGCACAAAAAGCGGGACATACCAACACAGCCTTTGGCCACAAGATGGCAGGCTAAAGGCAATATTGGCATTCATTCGGAAACGTGCAAACGCGCATCCCGGTTCCAACAAGCGTTTGGAAAAAAATAAAAAACCACCGGTTTGAATAAATCCGGTGGTCAGCAGCCATTTGGAATTTGTCCGGAAAAGGCCTAGTGATGGGTCTCAATAATAGTGCCGGACTTGACAACTTCGGTGATCGTTACGCCAAGGTTTTCATCAACAACGACAAGTTCGCCGCGCGCCACCAGCCGGTTGTTGACGTAAATATCAACCGGTTCCCCGACCTTGCGATCCAGTTCAAGTACGGCACCACGGGTCAGGCGCATCAATTGCGCGACCTGTATCTGGCTTTTGCCGATCACCGTCGATACGCGTACCGGCACATCATACGCCGCCCCGATTTCAGATGCGGCATGACGTTTGGCAAAGGGATCGTCGTCGTTATTGGCCATGGTAACCAGATCACCCAGATAAAGTGGAAGAATCGTTAAACTCTATTTTAGAGGTTAGCTTTGAAAAAAGTGTTAGCAAGCTTATTCGCAAAATTTACGGTAGTTTTCTGTATAATAATCGCCTACATCAAGAACCCTTCAACGATCCGCGTCACCAGCGCCAAACAGAAATACAGGACTTTTCATGAGCTACGATCGCCAATGGGTGGCTGATGCCATCAACATCATCGAAGCGGACTTCAACCGGTCTGCCGACACCCATCTGATCCGTCTTGATCTGCCGTCACTTGATGGCATAGGGCTTTACCTGAAGGATGAATCGACCCATCCTTCCGGCAGCCTGAAACACCGTCTGGCGCGCTCGTTGTTCCTGTATGGCCTTTGCAATGGCTGGATATCCAAAGACACCCCGATCATCGAGGCATCAAGCGGCTCCACTGCCGTGTCCGAAGCCTATTTTGCCCGCCTTCTGGGGCTGCGCTTCATTGCCGTGATGCCTAAATCAACGTCGCAGCAGAAAATCGATCAGATCGCCTTTTATGGTGGCGAAAGCCACCTGGTCGATCACAGCGGTCAGATTTATGCCGAATCACAGCGCCTCGCGCGCGAGCTGGGCGGCCATTACATGGATCAGTTCACCTATGCCGAACGCGCAACCGATTGGCGAGGCAACAACAATATCGCCGAAAGTATCTTTGATCAGCTCAAACGAGAACCCCATCCGGTTCCGCGCTGGATCGTGGTCGGCGCCGGTACAGGCGGGACATCTTCGACCATCGGCCGCTATATCCGTTACGGACAAATCCTTGGCATGGGATGCGAACTTTGCGTCGCCGACCCGGAAAACTCGGTTTTCTATGATGCCTACGAAACCGGTAAATGCGATATCACCGGGGAAAAAGCATCGCGCGTCGAAGGCATCGGCCGCCCCCGGGTCGAACCCAGTTTCAACCCGACTGTGGTTGATCACATGATCCGGGTGCCTGATGCTGGCAGTTTTGCCGCCCTGCAATATCTCGAAAGACACATGGGCCGTCGTTGTGGCGGGTCGACCGGCACTAACCTGATCGCCACCCTGTCACTGATCAGTCAGATGAAAAAGGCCGGTGAGACCGGATCGGTCGTGACCCTGCTGTGTGATGGCGGTGACCGCTATCGCGACACCTATTACAACCCGGACTGGATCGCCAGACAGGGTATCGACCTTGCACCTTGGTATGCGGCCCTCGAAGCCTTTGATAAAACCGGTGTGTTTGAAATGCCGATGGATTGCTGCACGGCTCACTGACCATCGCCATGTGACAGGAAACAAAAAAGACGGGCGGATTTCTCCGCCCGTTCAGGTGCTTCATCAAGGTTGAGGCAAAACTTAGCCCGAAATCGCGATCTTGCGCGGCTCCGGCTTCACTTCCGCTACTTTAGGGAGAGTGAGCGTCAGGACACCGTTCTTGAACGATGCCGCAATCTTGTCTGCATCGACGGTATCGGGCAGACGGAATGAACGTTTGAAGCTGCCATAGGTGCGTTCGACAACGCGGGCACCATCATTGCTTTCACGGGTTGATTTCTTTTCACCCGTAATCGTCAGGACACCTTCAAGCACCGAGACATCAACATCGCCCTGTTCAACACCCGGGAGTTCGGCGGAAAGTTCGATATTGTCATCGGTCTCATGGACATCGATACGCGGGGTCAAAAGCTTTTGCGGCGCTTCATTGCCATTTGTATCGGCAGAATTCACAAGCCCGTCACGTCCAAAGATCGAGCCGATCATACGATCAAAATCACGTCCGAAAACACCAAACGGATCACCATATGCCGGACGCGAAACCAAACGACGAGCAGTACCATTTGCAGTCTGAAGACCAGTCATAATTACCCTCCTAAACAGACAGGTAGTTCTTGCGTCGCAGGTCCAGTCATGCTGCAACCCTGACGCGTACAAGGCCACCATGGCCCTTCAATTCAACAAATAGATCAGGGCGTTTTTTCCGCAAGTAGGCGCACGCATTTTTTTGAAAAAATTTTTGCACCTTACTTCGCTATCCTCCCTGCCCTTATCTACCCGATCATTCCACAAGACGGAAAACCCTTGGGTCCCTATGGCGCGAACAGCAATTTCCAACTAGCTTCATGTCATTGTCGGCAGGAACCCCTGCCCCCACTGATACAGGACACCTCCATGAGCCACCTTTTTACGCCGCTCTCCATTGGCAAGCTTGAACTGGAAAACCGCATTGTCATCGCACCGATGTGCCAATATTCCGCCGAGAACGGCAAGTTTACCGCATGGCATGACATGCATCTGGGCAATTTGGCCCAATCAGGCGCCGGCCTTCTGATTATAGAAGCCACCGCAATCGAACCGGAAGGTCGCATTACCTATGGTGATGTTGGATTGTGGGATGATGAAACCGAAGCAGCTCTTGGCAAAACCATTACCGCTGTGCGCAGCCATTCCGACATTCCGATTGCCATTCAGCTTGCCCATGCCGGACGCAAGGCATCCTGCGAAAAGCCCTGGGATGGCGGCGGCGCCATCGCGCCGGATCACAAAAATGGCTGGCAGGTTGTTGCACCGTCTACAGTTCCGTTCCGTGCAGGTGACCCGGCCCCCGAAGCACTAAGCACCTCACGCATTCGAGAAATCATTCAGAGCTTCGCGGATGCCGCAAAGCGTGCGGATCGCCTTGGTATCGACGCGATCGAGGTCCATGCGGCACATGGCTATTTGCTGCATCAATTCCTGTCTCCGCATTCCAACAAACGTCAGGATGACTATGGCGGATCGCTTGAAAACCGCATGCGGATCGTGATCGAGGTTTATGATGCAGTTCGCGCCGCGTTCGATCCTTCCAAACCGGTCGGCATTCGCATTTCGGCATCCGACTGGGTCGAGGGCGGCTGGGATATTGACCAAAGCGTCCAACTGGCACGCGTCCTAAAGGAACGCGGCTGCGATTTTATCGATGTATCATCCGGCGGTCTTCACATTGACCAGAAAATCCCCCTTGGTCCGAACTATCAGGTTCCCTTTGCGGAACGCATCAAATCGGAAACCGGCATGACCACCATCGCGGTTGGCCTGATCACGGAACCAGAACAGGCAGAAGCCATCGTCTTCACCGGTCAGGCCGATGCCATAGCGCTTGCGCGCGGCATACTCTATAACCCACGCTGGCCCTGGCATGCTGCAGCAGCACTTGGCGCCGAGGTCAAGGCTGCCAATCAATATCTGCGCTGTCAGCCAAGAACGCTGAAAAAACTGTTTGGTTAATCCGGAAAATCCGCACATCTCATCTGGTTGCGGGGATTATTATCTCAATCGATACCGAAACAAAAAGGGCCTCGCAGTGCGAGGCCCTTTCCGTAGGAGAAGGTCGGTTGGTGGTAAAGCTTAGAAGCCCATACCGCCCATACCGCCCATACCACCCATACCACCCATGTCAGGCGCGCCACCGGAGGATTTGTCTTCCGGCTTTTCAGCGATCATGCATTCGGTGGTGATCAGCAGACCTGCGACCGATGCTGCGTCCTGCAGGGCAGTACGAACAACTTTGGCCGGATCGATGATGCCAGCTTTGACCAGATTGGTGTATTCACCTTTCTGGGCATCGAAGCCGAATTCAACATCATCCTGCTCAAGCAGCTTGCCAGCGACAACCGCGCCATCAACACCTGCGTTCTGAGCGATCTGACGGACCGGAGCCTGCAGTGCGCGACGAACGATGTCGACACCGATGGTCTGGTCGTGGTTTGCTCCTTCAAGACCGTCAAGAGCACGGGTTGCGTACAGCAGAGCCGTACCACCACCAGCAACAATGCCTTCTTCGACAGCAGCGCGGGTTGCGTGCAGGGCATCATCAACGCGGTCTTTGCGTTCTTTCACTTCGATTTCCGAAGCACCACCGATTTTGATCACGGCAACACCGCCAGCGAGTTTCGCCAGACGTTCCTGCAGTTTTTCACGGTCGTAATCCGAAGAGGTTTCTTCGATCTGTGCACGGATCTGGCCAACGCGGGCTTCGATCTGGGCTTTCTCACCGGCACCATCAACAATGGTGGTTTCTTCTTTGGTGATAGTGATCGACTTCGCGGTACCAAGCATATCGAGCGTAACGCTCTCAAGCTTGATGCCGAGATCTTCGGAGACAACCTGACCACCGGTAAGGATGGCGATGTCTTCGAGCATTGCTTTGCGACGGTCGCCGAAGCCCGGTGCTTTGACAGCAGCGATTTTCAGACCACCACGCAGCTTGTTGACGACCAGCGTTGCAAGAGCTTCGCCTTCGACGTCTTCAGCAATGATAAGAAGCGGCTTGCCCGACTGAACGGCAGCTTCCAGAAGCGGCAGCAACGGCTGCAGCGAGGAAACTTTTTTGTCGAACAGAAGAACATACGGGTTGTCGAGTTCCGCGACCATCTTTTCCGGATTGGTTACGAAGTACGGCGACAGGTAACCACGGTCGAACTGCATGCCTTCGACAACGTCGAGTTCAGTGTGCAGGCCTTTGGCTTCCTCGACGGTGATAACGCCTTCGTTGCCAACCTTTTCCATTGCTTCAGCGATCATGTCGCCGACTTCACGGTCACCGTTAGCCGAAATGTTACCGACCTGAGCAATCTCATCCTTGCCCGACACCTTACGTGCACGGCCCTGGATGGCTTCGATTACTTTGGTGGTCGCAAGATCAATACCGCGTTTCAGGTCCATCGGGTTCATGCCGGCAGCAACTGACTTGTTGCCTTCACGAACGATTGCCTGTGCGAGAACGGTTGCAGTGGTGGTGCCGTCACCAGCCAGATCGGCGGTTTTGGAAGCCACTTCGCGCAGCATCTGTGCGCCCATGTTTTCGAACTTGTCAGAAAGTTCGATTTCCTTGGCGACCGAAACACCGTCCTTGGTCACGCGCGGTGCGCCGAAGGACTTTTCGATGACAACGTTACGGCCTTTCGGGCCGAGCGTCACTTTAACGGCATCAGCAAGGATGTCGACACCACGCAGCATTTTCGCGCGTGCGTCGGTGGAGAATTTTACTTCTTTAGCAGCCATAATATTCTTTCCTCTCTATGAGACGGATGAACGTGGATTTAAGTCACCAGAAGGCTGACTTATTCCATGATGCCCATAATGTCGGACTCTTTCATGATCAGCAGCTCTTCGCCATCGACCTTGACTTCGGTGCCCGACCATTTGCCGAACAGAACCTTGTCACCAGCCTTGACGTCAAGCGCGACAAGCGAGCCGTCTTCTTTGCGAACGCCGGAACCGACAGCGATGATCTCGCCTTCCTGCGGTTTTTCTTTCGCGGTATCCGGGATAATGATGCCACCGGCAGTCTTGGTGTCGGATTCGACACGACGCACCAGCACACGATCATGTAACGGACGGAACTTCATGTTAGACAACTCCGTGTTTAAGTATGGCTCGATTAAGTACAAAACTAACCGGGATGAGCCCGTATTAGCACTCACCCCCGGCGAGTGCTAACAGCATGTATTGAGCCTATCGGATTTTGTCAACAGAAGAGAGCAAAAGGACGCAAAAATGTCATGATTTCAGGGATTTTCTCGCACTTGCGAAACCATCGGTTACCACCGTAGATCAGATGAAGAAATATCAACTTTTGCTGGCGAACCGCAATGCTACCCAACTGCTATCACGGATGCCCCCATAGGCCAAGACGATATGCCGCCTTATTCACCGGGACGGATACGCAGAACCCGTCCCGACGAGGAATCCGTCAGTAAATATATCATGCCATCCGGCCCCATACGAACATCACGGATACGTTCCCCCAAATCCTCTAGCATTCTTTCCTCGCCGGTAATCCGGTCGCCATCCCGGTCCAGTCGTACCAGCAAACGACCGGCAAGCGCCCCGACAAAGATATCCCCCTGCCATTCATCTACCTCATCACCGGTATAAAAGGCCATGCCCGACGGTGCGATAGAGGGGACCCAATAATGGACTGGCTGTTCCATGCCTTCTTTCTCTGTTCCAACACCTATCTCGCCGCCCAAATACTCCTGCCCGTGGGTTATGACCGGCCAGCCATAATTCTTCCCGGCTTTGGTTATGTTCACCTCGTCTCCGCCGCGGGGGCCGTGTTCATGAAGCCATAACTCCCCGCTTTCAGGGTTCAATGCAGCGCCTTGCGGATTACGATGGCCATAAGACCAGATTTCTGGCATTACCCCGTCCGGCCCGACAAATGGATTGTCATCTGGCACGGAACCGTCCGGTGCTATACGCACTACCGCTCCAAGATGATTGCTCAGGTTTTGTGCCTCGTCTCGCAATGAAGATCGTTCACCCAACGTCACAAACAGATTGCCGTCCGGCGCAAATACCAGCCGCGATCCAAAATGCTTGTTGCCGCTATAGGATGGTTGCTGTTGAAAGATGACTTCGACGTTCGATAGCCACTTGTTGCTGACATCAAGAACCGCACGCGCCACCGCCGTCGCATTTTCTCCCTGACTGCGCGGTTCGGCGTAACTCAGATAAATCTGTCGGTTGCTTTCAAAATCGGGATCAAGCGCAACATCAAGCAACCCGCCCTGCCCCGAAGCATAAACCTCGGGCACGCCACTTAGCCCCACGGACAAGCTTCCATCCGGTTTCATCAGGCGAAGATCACCTTCCCGTTCGGTAATCAGGGCCGATCCATCCGGCAGAAAAGCCATCGCCCAAGGATGGTTAAGACCGGTTGCGACTTCTTCGACAATGATTGTGCCATACCCGGTCTGTTCACGGTGGATTTCAGCACCTTGGGCACAAACAAGAGGGAAAATTGCGAATACTGTCATTATCACGGCACCCGCAAAGACTGCCTTTCCGTGGTCTGCTGCAACATATATCATTGCGGCCTCTCCTTCTATGTCAGACAGGGAACATGCCCAGCGCATAAGATCTTCAGTCCCGTGTCCCCGATCCTTGCCTGAATATTGATGATTGTTATCCAAACGTGGCCGAGGCAAGGACGTTCCCCAACACAACCTTGTGAGTGTGAAGCAAATCTCAGTATTGGAAAGGACCATACGTCGCTTGCTGTAACGCAAAATGTTGCATACAGATCAAACGCTTAGATAACGGGTATCTGCGATACAGGTTTGAACACACCCAGACCGTTGAATACTACAATTACACAACACAAACACAAACGGGCAGGAGGAACATCCGTGCTTCTTCAACTTTTCCCTCTATGGGCCGCACTTTTGTCGTTGCTGGCCTATTTTGTACCGGGGGCTTTTACATCCATGAGTGGGGCGATCATCCCGCTTCTAACGGTCATTATGCTGGCAATGGGCCTGACACTGACCACGCGCGATTTTGCAAATGTTGCAAAAAGCCGCAAAGCAATGGCGGTTGGAGTAGTGCTGCAATTTCTAATCATGCCTGCCGCGGCATGGACTGTAGCAACCCTATTTGGTTTCGGACCTGAACTGATGATCGGCATGCTGCTGGTCGGTAGCGTTGCAGGTGGAACATCGTCAAACGTCATGTGCTATCTGGCCAAAGGGGATACGGCGCTGTCGATTTCGATGACCGCGGCTTCAACCATTATCGGTGTTTTCCTGACCCCGGTTCTGGCATCCTTCTTTGCCGGGCAAAGCATTGATGTACCGGTTCAACCGATGCTGATGACGCTTCTTCAGGTGGTTCTTGTCCCTGTTGCGATCGGAGTGGCGCTGAATGAATTCGCTTCGAAATGGATCCGCAAAATCGAAGGGCTTTTCCCCTATGTCTCGATGTCCGCGATCCTTCTGATCATTGCAATTGTTGTTGCTCTCAATGCCGGCAAGATCGCTACGGTCGGTCTGATTGTCGCTTTTGCCGTTATCCTGCACAATGCCATCGGTCTTGCTCTTGGTTACGGCATCACAGCCCTGCTTGGATTTGACCGCAAGATTTGCCGCACCATTGCCTTTGAAGTCGGCCTGCAGAATTCCGGCCTTGCCACGGCTCTGGCACTGAAATTTTTCACCCCGACAGCTGCCCTTCCCGGTACGCTTTTCAGCGTCTGGCACAATATTTCGGGCTCCCTTCTTGCCGGATACTGGAGCCGCAAACCAATTGCAGACGATGCAAAATAATTCTGCTGAAGACCATTCGAAATCAGCGTGACACATTCTCCGTGCAGGAGCATCCTTAAAAGAAACGGGCGGTGACAGTTTATGTCACCGCCCGTTTCTTTTATTTAGTTATTTGCCGGTCCGCCTATTCCACCGTAACCGACTTGGCCAAGTTACGTGGCTGATCGACATCCGTCCCCTTGTGAACAGCCACATGGTAGGCCAGCATCTGAACCGGAATGGTATAGAGGATTGGCGCAACGAAATCGGCAACCTTTGGCAGTTCAACCGTGGCTGATGCCATATCGCCAAGCTTCGCAAGCCCCTCTGCATCGGAAAGGAAAATCACCCGCCCGCCGCGCGCGGCTGCTTCCTGCATATTCGATGCAGTCTTTTCAAACAGCTCGTCGGACGGTGCAATCACGATGATCGGTACCGACTGATCAATCAGGGCAATCGGGCCGTGCTTCATCTCGCCTGCTGCATAGCCTTCGGCGTGGATATAGGAAATTTCCTTAAGCTTGAGCGCCCCTTCCATCGCAATCGGATAGCCAAGACCACGCCCCAGATAAAGCACATCGCGTGCATCTGCGATATTCATCGCAAGCTCGCGGATCTCATTGTCATGATGAAGAACTTCCGCCGCATGTTTTGGCACTTCGGTCAGGGCATTGACGATAGCGGCCTCTTCGTCCTTGGCAAGCGTGCCGTTATCGCGCCCAATCGTCACAGAAAGACAGGCCAGAACAGTTAACTGCGTCGTGAATGCCTTGGTCGAAGCCACCCCGATTTCCGGACCGGCATAGGTCAGCAGCACTACATCGCTTTCGCGTGCAATCGTACTTTCAGCAACGTTAACGATGGAAACGATTTTCTGCCCCTTGGACTTGGCATAACGAAGGGCCGCCAAGGTATCAAGCGTCTCGCCAGACTGCGAAAGGAATAGTGCAACGCCGCCTTTGGGAAGCGGCGGGCAGCGATAGCGGAATTCAGACGCAATATCGATATCAACACCCAGTCCGGCGTAGCGTTCGATCCAGTGCTTTGCCACCATACCGGCATAGTAGGATGTGCCACACGCGACAATCGTCAACCGGCTGACATCATTAAACGAAAACGGCATATCAGGCAGTTTGATCGTCCGCGTCGCCGGATTGATAAAGGCATGGAGCGTATCGCCAATTACCGCAGGCTGTTCAAAAATTTCCTTCTGCATGAAATGGTTATAGTTACCCTTGCCCATCATGGCCCCGGAAACAGCCGACAGCTTGGTTTCGCGGGTAACGTCATTGTCATGCTCGTCACGGACCTGAACGCCATCGCGGGTCACTTCGACCCAATCACCTTCTTCAAGGTAAATCAGCCGGTTCGTCAGGTGCGACAGTGCCATCGCGTCCGATCCAAGATACATCTCGCCCTCGCCCAGACCAACCGCAAGCGGCGTACCACGGCGCGCACCAAAAATCACGTCATGCTGCCCCGCAATCATGATCACAAGTGCAAAGGCACCCTCGATGCGATGCAAGGTGGCAGCAACCGCGTCACGCGGCGATTTGCCCTGATCAAGGAATTCCGACACAAGATGAACGATAACCTCGGTATCGGTATCCGTGGCAAAAACCCGGCCCTTGCCGGAAAGCTCCGCCTTGATTTCCTGATAATTTTCAATGATGCCGTTATGAACCACAGCAACCTTGCCGTCGGTGTGCGGATGAGCATTGTTTTCGGTTGGTACGCCATGAGTCGCCCAACGGGTGTGACCAATCCCGACGTCGCCCGACAACGGTTGTTCAACAAGACGGTTGGCAAGATTGATCAGCTTGCCCTCGGCACGGCGACGGTCGATATGACCATTCACAAGCGTTGCAATCCCGGCACTGTCATAGCCACGATATTCAAGCCGCTTGAGCCCCTCAAGAATACGGTCGCTGACGCTGTTCTTGCCGATAATGCCGATAATACCGCACATATTACTGTCTTCCCCGTCGAAATTTTGCCCGTCGCGCGCAAATGCGGCGCGTCAACTACCGTTACTTGCCCAGAAGGGCCTTCATCTTTTCGCGAAATAGCTTGGCCCAACCCGGCTTATCAAGCCTTTGCGCACGCTCGATCACCAAGGCATCGGCCTCGACCGTGCCGGTAATCGTGCTGCCCGCCCCAATAATGGCACCCTTACCTATTGTTACGGGGGCAACCAATGCCGAATTGGAACCAATAAATGCACCTGCCCCGATATCGGTATGCTGTTTGCGGTAACCGTCGTAATTGCACGTGATGGTCCCGGCCCCGATATTGGCCTTTGCCCCGACCCGGGCATCACCGATATAGCTCAGGTGATTGACTTTCGCGCCGTCTTCAACAACGGCCTTTTTGATCTCGACAAAGTTGCCAACCCGGGCACCGGCACCAATTTCCGCCCCCGGCCGCAACCGGGCATAAGGACCAATATCGGCCTTGTCACCCACGACACAGCTTTCAAGATGGCTAAAGGCCTTGATCGTCACGTCATCGCCAACCGTAACACCCGGGCCAAAAACCACATTTGGTTCGATAATCACATCCCGGCCCAGTTTAGTGTCGCACGCCAGATAAACCGATCCCGGATCAATCAGGGTCGCACCATTGGCCATCGCCGCCTCGCGCAAGCGTTCCTGCATCAGGGCTTCAGCCACAGCAAGCTGGCTTCTGGAATTCACCCCAAGTGTTTCTTCCTCGGCGACCTCGACTGCAACGCAACTGTTTCCGTTGGCACGCGCCACCTCGACCGCGTCGGTCAGGTAATATTCGCCCTTGGCATTGGCATTACCAATTGCTTCAAGGGTTTCAATCATGCTTTCCGCCCTGAAGCACATCACACCGGAATTGCAAAAATTGATCGCACGTTGCGTTTCGTCACATTCCTTGTCTTCAACAATCGCCAGCAACTCGCCATTTCCCGGGTCGGTAACAAGGCGCCCGTAACCCGTCGAATCTTCCGGGCGAAAGCCCAGAACCGCAACCGCGTGATCGCCATCCTCACGCGCGGCAACAAGGCGCGACAAGGTTTCGGCGGTAAAGAGCGGACTGTCGGCATAAAGCACAAGGACATTACCTGTAAGTCCCCGAAGGGCCTCTTTGGCGGCAAGTACCGCATGTGCGGTTCCAAGACGATCAGTTTGTTCGAATGTCGGATGAGGAGAAACGGCTTCAATCAGCTTGGGCATATCAGGGCCGACAACAACCATGGTTTTGGCTGCGTTCAGATGGGCCGCCGTATCAATCACATGATTGACCATCGGCTTGCCTGCAATCTTGTGCATGACCTTCGGAAGCGCGCTTTTCATTCGCGTTCCCATACCCGCAGCCAGAACCACCACACTTAATTCACGCGACATGCTTTAACCCTGTAGTGCCATGCGTTGCACGGCGTCCCTTTGCTTCGATCCAGTCACAATATGCAGTCCGGACCCGCCACAACCGATTTGAAGCAACTCCTAACCTATAATCCCCAAGGGCAAAAGCCCCGAAAGAATCACGTTTTGTTACTTCGTGTTAGCAGATGTTACGGTTTGTTAATGGCACCATTTCGGTTAAGGTCCGATAAACTGGTATTCGTTTTCAAAGGCAGCATCGCAAAATGGCAAAATTCATCCTGTTCGATCTTGACGGCACCCTGATTGACGGGGTGGATGATCTGCTGTTTGCTATGAACGAAACCCTTGCGATCCACGAGCTTGCGCCACTCGCCCGTCCCGAACTCGAAGCCATGCTGGGCGATGGCACCAAAATGCTGACCAAACGGGCGTTTGATGCACGTGGGCTTACGATTGATGGTCAACAACTTGATGACTACGAAGCCGATTTCACCACGCGCTATATCAGCACCGACTACGCTCATACCCGGCTGTTTGAAAATGCCGAGGCAACCCTTCGCAATCTGGCGTCCGATGGCTGGATCATCGGTCTGGCATCAAACAAGCCCACAGCCCCCTGCAAACGCATTCTTGAAAGGCTGGGTGTGTCCGATCTGTTTGCCGTGATTGCGGGGGGTGATGCAACAGACGTTAAAAAGCCCGATGGCGGCCATTTGACATTCGCCCTTGATCAAGCCGGATATGATCGGGCACGGGGTGATATTGCCATCATGGTTGGCGATCACGCCAATGATGTGAATGCTGCGCGCGATTTTGGCATTCCGGCCATTGCGGTTGCCTTTGAAGTCGATGATACACATGCAAAAAATCTGGGCGCGGACGGGGTTGTTACTGCATTTGAAACTCTGCCGGACGTGATCGGAAAAATCGTCAAACAGGCTGCTTGACACCCCCGGATCACCCCCTTATAACCCCGCGCTACCGACGGAAAACAAGCCACCCAACCGGGCCGCGATTTCCGAATTCGGGCGTATAGCTCAGTTGGTTAGAGCGTTCCCTTCACACGGGAGAGGTCACAAGTTCGAATCTTGTTACGCCCACCATTTCCCCCAAAAATCGATCTTTTCACATAATTGCCCGCGCGATCCCCCGCAGGGAAACTGACCGTCTTTATTATGTGTGAAGAACAAAAAACCGGTCAGCAGTTTCCTGCCGACCGGTCGGAGTGCGCAATCAACGCTATCGCGTCTTGCGGGAGATTTGGTCTAATGGCTGTCTTTCGGAATTTCCTTACCGCGATGACCGACGAGGAAGTCGAAATCGGCCCCCTTGTCCGCGCCAATAACGCTTTTGTAATACAGCGACGCATAGCCACTTTCGGGTACCGGCACCGTTGATTTCCAGTTATCAAGGCGCTTTTTAAGCTCCTCGTCACTGATATCGAGGTGCAGTTTGCGGTTTGGCACATCCAGTTCGATCATGTCGCCATTCTGCACCACCGCGAGCGGACCGCCAGCAGCCGCTTCGGGGGATGTATGCAGAACCACTGTACCATACGCAGTGCCGCTCATGCGGGCATCGGAAATACGCACCATGTCGGTAATGCCCTTGCGCAGTACTTTGGGCGGCAGGCCCATATTGCCGACCTCGGCCATACCCGGATAGCCTTTGGGTCCGCAGTTTTTCAGGACCATGATGCAGTTTTCATCGATATCAAGGTTCTCGTCATAGATCTTGGCCTTGTAATCATCGATGTCTTCAAACACCACCGCACGACCGCGATGGGTCAGGAGCGCCGGTGTTGCCGCCGACGGTTTCAAAACCGCACCATTGGGCGCAAGGTTGCCTTTGACAACCGCGATGCCGCCGCTTTGGGTCAGGGCCTTTTCGAACGGACGAATGACATCGTCATTCCAGTTCTGAACATCCTTGACCTGATCCCACATGGTGTCGCCCGATACGGTCAGCGCATCGTTATGCAGCTTGCCAGCCTCGCCCAGCGCCTTGATCACGACGGGCAAACCACCAGCATAGAAGAATTCCTCCATCAGGTATTTTCCCGATGGCTGCAGATTCACAATCGTCGGAATATCACGGCCCAGACGATCCCAGTCATCAAGTGTCAGGTCGATGCCAACACGCCCGGCAATGGCGAGCAAATGGATCACCGCATTGGTCGAACCGCCAATCGCACCATTGACCCGGATCGCGTTTTCAAACGCTTCCTTGGTCATGACGTCCGATGGTTTCAGATCATCCTTGACCATCTGCACGATCCGGCGGCCCGTCACATGCGCCATCACGCGGCGGCGGCTATCGACGGCCGGGATCGCAGCATTCCCCGAAAGCGCCATGCCCAATGCCTCGGCCATGCTGGCCATGGTGGATGCGGTGCCCATCGTGTTGCACGAACCAGGCGAACGCGACATGGCGATTTCGGCTTCAAGGAAATCCTCGGTGCTGATCTTGCCAGCCTTGCGGTCTTCGGAAAGCTGCCAAAGCGACGTGCCCGAACCGATATCCTGCCCGCGCCATTTACCGTTCAGCATCGGCCCGCCGGTAACCACGATCGCCGGGATATCAACGCTGGCAGCCCCCATCAGAAGTGCCGGGGTGGTTTTATCACAGCCCACCATCAGAACCACACCGTCAAGCGGCGTTCCGCGCAGCGCTTCTTCAACATCCATGGCCGCAAGGTTGCGGAACATCATGGCGGTCGGGCGCAATGTGCTCTCACCCGCCGAGAAAACCGGGAATTCAAGCGGCAAACCACCGGCTTCGTAAATGCCGTGTTTGACACGCTCCGCCAGATCGCGCAAATGCGCGTTGCAGGGGGTCAATTGCGACCAGGTATTGCAAATCCCGATCACCGGACGACCGTCAAACAAATCGGACGGCAGGCCCTGATTCTTCATCCAGCTACGGTGATAGATATTGTCCTTGCTGGTTCCACCGAACCAGCCTTCCTGCGAGCGCAGGACACGCGGCCATGCCGCCGGTTTGAACTTCGTCATGCCCGTTCTCCTTTATGAGTTTTTATCGAGACGGGTCCGATCCCATATGGATGTGGCATTCCATATGGGGGACTTTGAACGGCACGGCTTTGCAATTGCTTTATCAAAGCAACTGATCCTGTCAGAACCGTGCCGTTCCTCGTCTGCATGTTGTTACGCTTTGTTCTTGTTATAAACGTCAAAGATCACGGCAGCGAGCAGCACCAGGCCCTTGATAACCTGCTGCCAGTCGATACCGACGCCGATGATCGACATACCGTTATTCATGACACCCATGATCAGCGCGCCAACCACGGCACCGATCACCTTGCCAACCCCGCCAGACATCGACGCACCACCGATAAACACGGCCGCAATCACATCAAGCTCGAACGCAAGACCGGCTTTCGGTGTTGCTGTGTTCAAGCGCGCGGCAAACACCAGCCCGGCGAGTGCGGCAAGCATGCCCATATTGGCAAAGGTCAGGAAGGTCAGGCGCTTGGTATTGATGCCCGAAAGCTTGGCCGCCTTTTCATTCCCGCCCAGCGCATAGATACGGCGCCCAAGCGTCGTGCTGTTGGTGATGAAGGTGAATATCGCAATCAGAAGCGCCATCACGATCAGAACGTTCGGCAAACCGCGATAGGTCGACAGAAGATAGGTGACATAAAGGATCGCAAGACCCGCAATCGCATGTTTGGCGGCAAAGAACGCAATCGGCTCTTCGACTTCGGCAAACTTCGCCTGCTTGGCGCGTGCCCGCAGACCAAGAACCGGCAGAATCACGGCAATCGCAACGCCAAGAACCATCGAAAAGATGTTAAAGCGGCCTTCGATCAAACCGGCAAAGAAATCCGGCAGGAAGCCAGACGACATGGCCTGGAAGCTGTCCGGGAACGGCCCGACAGATGCCCCACCCAGAAGGGCCAGCGTCAGCCCCTTGAACACCAGCATGCCCGCAAGGGTCACGATAAAGGACGGAATACGCCAATAGGCCACCCAGTATCCCTGTGCGGCACCGATCACCGCACCGACGATCAGACAGGCCGGGATCACAATAACCGTCGGCAAGTCCCAATGGACAATCATCACCGCAGCAAGCGCGCCGATAAAGCCAACGACCGAGCCGACCGAAAGATCGATATGGCCACCGACAATCACCAGCAGCATGCCCACTGCCATGATGATGATATAGCTGTTCTGAAGGAACAGGTTGGTCAGGTTGACCGGTTTGAGCATCACGCCATCGGTCATCACCTGGAAGAAGGCCAGAATCGCGATCAGCGCGATCACCATGCCGTATTCGCGCATATGCGTGCGCAGGTAATAACCCATTGATTTGCTGCTAGAAGTATCCGTCATTGTCTGCTTCCTCACGCTTTCAGGATCATGCGCATGATTTTTTCCTGGCTGGCATCGTTTGCCGCCAGTTGCCCTTTGATCTCACCCTCGTTCATCACGTAGATGCGATCGCACATGCCCAAAAGCTCCGGCATCTCCGACGAGATCATGATGACCCCCTTACCGTCGGCTGCCAGCTGGTTGATAATCGTATAAATCTCGTATTTCGCACCCACATCGATACCACGTGTTGGCTCGTCCAGAATAAGGACCTCCGGCCCGGCAAACAGCCATTTTGCCAGAACGACTTTCTGCTGGTTCCCGCCCGAAAGATTGACCGCCTTTTGCGCGACATTCGGGGTGCGGATATTGATTTTGCTGCGGTATTCCTCGGCCACCTGACGTTCGGCACCTTCATTGATGACACCACGTTCGGCAACACCATCAAGATTGGCGAGCGTAATATTGGTCGTGATGCTTTCTTCAAGCACCAGCCCCATTTCCTTGCGATCCTCGGTGACATAGGCAAGACCCGACGCAATCGCCTTTTCGACGGTCGTTACATCCGCAGGCTTGCCATTGATCAGGACTTCGCCGCTGATGTCCGCGCCATAGGCACGGCCAAAGATGCTCATGGCAAGTTCGGTCCGCCCGGCCCCCATCAGACCGGCAATGCCAACAACCTCGCCCGCGGCAACATCGATATTGACGTTTTTGACGACCTTGCGTTCAGGATGCAGTGGATGGGTCACATTCCAGTTGCGGACTTCCATCAGCTTGGCCGTACCGATATTGGGCGTACGATCCGGATAGCGGTGCGCCATATCGCGCCCGACCATATCCTTGACGATATCGTCCTCGGTAATTTTGCCGCCGCGCGCATCTAGGGTCGAAATCGCCTTGCCATCGCGAATGATCGTGATGCGGTCCGCAACGCGATTGATCTCGTTCAGTTTGTGCGAAATCAGGATCGACGTAATGCCCTGCGCCTTGAATTCCAGCAACAGGTCCAGAAGCTTCTGGCTATCATTTTCCTGCAAGCTTGCCGTGGGCTCGTCAAGGATCAGAAGTTTGACCTTTTTCGAAAGCGCCTTGGCAATTTCAACAAGCTGCTGCTTGCCGACACCAATATTCGTAATCAGTTCGCTGGGTGTTTCGCGAAGGCCGACCTTTTTCAAAAGCTCGCCGGTGCGCGCAAAGGTCGCGGGCCAGTTGATCACACCATTTTCACAAATCTCGTTGCCCAGAAAGATGTTTTCGGCAATCGACAGCAACGGTACAAGTGCCAGTTCCTGGTGAATGATGATGATGCCGCGCTCTTCGCTGTCGCGGATATCCTTGAATTCCTGCACATCCCCGTCATAAAGGATGTCACCTTCATAGCTACCGATCGGGTAAACGCCGCTCAGTACCTTCATCAGGGTCGATTTACCGGCCCCGTTTTCGCCGCAAAGGGCGTGGATTTCACCACGTTCCACTTTAAGGCTGACATCGTCCAGCGCCTTCACCCCCGGAAAGGTTTTGGTGATGTTGCGCATTTCCAGGATGGTATCCATCCGGTCCTCCCACTGCCGATGCTATTACAACGGCCATATTCTCGGTCGCAGTCTTGTTTACCTGCAACTGTCCATTTTCGGCAGCACAGGAAAAAGGCGGGCCAGCATTCAAGAGCGAGCCCGCCCTTTGTCGCGTTCAGATCAGCAAATTACTGAACCTGATCCTTTTCGTAGTAGCCAGAACCGACCAGGATTTCTTCCCAGTTGGATTTGTCGACCATGACCGGTTCCAGCAGATAGGACGGCACAACCTTGACACCGTTGTCATAGGTTTTGGTGTCGTTGATGGTCGGCTCTTTACCGGCAAGAACGGCATCAACCATCGAAACGGTGACACGTGCAAGTTCACGGGTGTCCTTGAAGATCGTGGAATACTGTTCACCGGCAAGGATCGACTTGACCGACGGCAGTTCCGCATCCTGACCGGTTACAACCGGCATTTTCATGTCGCCAGAACCATAGCCAACGCCCTTAAGCGACGACAGGATACCGATCGAAAGACCGTCATAGGGCGACAGGACACCATCAACCTGATCGTCAGTGTAATAAGCCGACAGCAGGTTATCCATACGGGCCTGTGCAACCGCACCGTCCCAGCGAAGGGTACCGACCTTGTCCATGCCCATCTGGCCGGATTTGATCACAACCGTGCCCTCATCGATCAACGGCTGCAGAACCGACATTGCGCCGTTATAGAAGAAGTAAGCGTTGTTATCGTCCGGCGATCCACCGAAGAGTTCAACGTTGAACGGCGGTTCGCCCTGCGCCAGAAGACCGTCAACAAGCGAGGTTGCCTGCTGCACGCCGACCTGGAAGTTATCAAAGGTCGAATAATAATCGACATTGGCACTTTCGCGGATCAGGCGGTCATAGGCGAAAACCTTGATCCCGGCAGCCTTGGCATTTTCAAGTGCATTCGAAAGCGTGGTGCCGTCGATTGCAGCAATCACAAGGACATCGACGCCCTTGACGATCATGTTTTCAATCTGGGAAAGCTGGTTGGGAATATCGTCTTCTGCATATTGCAGATCGGTTTTGTAACCGGCGTCTTCAAACTGCTTAACCATGGACTCGCCGTCCGAAATCCAGCGTGCCGAGGATTTGGTGGGCATCGCGATCCCGACATATCCTTTTTCATCGGCATGTGCATAACTGCCAGAAATCATCGGGCTCATCATTGCGGCCGCGCCAAAGGCGACCCCTGCCATTACGGCACTGAGACGTTTCATATCTTTCCTCCCTAAAAGACACGGCCTTTACAGCCTTTTGCCCGACTTTCCAGGCAAAGCTGCCTGTATGCGCCGCGTCTTTGTTTTTCGCTTGGTGATGCATCCCGTTTTCCCGCGGGATGCGGCGCCATTATTCCGGGGCCAGACATAACAATCAAATAAGGAATTTCGAAACTTGCATATCAAAAATGATATATTAAACTTGCCCGGCAAGGAGAACCATCATGACCGACCCCGCCAAGACGCTGCCGCTCAGTTCCGCAAAATCCCTGCTGTTTCGATCCGGCAATCTGTTTCAACGTGGCCTGAAGCTTAGCCATCTGCGCATGATCGTCGCGATGGAAGAAACCGGGCAGATCAGCCAGGCCGCAGACATGTTGCAAACATCGCAGCCCGCGGCATCGCGTCTGTTGTCGGAAATGGAAACCATTCTTGAAGCCCGACTGTGCGTGCGCGGATCACGCGGTATTGAAATGACCAATGCCGGTCGCGCCCTTGCCCGACGTGCGCGCAGCATGCTGATTGAAATCCGCGAGGCCGAACGCGAGATCGAGGATATCAAACATGGCGGCGGCACGGTTTTTATCGGTGCGGTGACCGCCGCGGCAGTCGATCTGGTCGTGCCCGCGATCCGAACCGTACAGTCGATCAATGCCCTGCTTGAAGCCCATGTTTCGGTCGGGCCATCGCATTTGCTGATCAAGGATCTGCTCGCGGGCGATCATGATTTTGTCATTGGCCGCGTGCCCGAGGACATGGACCCACGCCAGTTCAATATCCGCGAAATCCGAAGCGAGAAAATCCGTCTGATGGTCCGCGCCGGGCACCCATTGCTTGCCGAAAACAAAGCGGTATCCCTTGCCCGTCTTGCCAAGTTCGAATGGATTTTACCGCCACCGGGCAACCTGATGCGCCGTACGATCGAAGATGTCTTCATCTCACGCCATTTGCCTTTGCCGCATTCCAGCCTGAATTCCGCGTCACTTCTGGTCACCCTTTCCACCCTGTCGGGCACGGATGCCATTGCGCCAATGGCCGAAGAAGTCACATCGCTTCTGAGTATCGGGGGCATGATTGCCGAACTGCCATTTGACGATGCGATTGAAATCAAGCCCTACAGCCTGATTACCGCGCGCGGGCATCGTCTGTCGCCATCGGCACAACTTGTTTCGGATCATATTCTGGCCCGTATCGAAAAGCCCGCTCCATAATTTTGTGCCGCTGTCCCGGCCCCTACCAAATGCGAGTGGCGCAATGGCATATGTTTCGCATAAGATTTTGACACAAATACAGAACATTTCACCGGACACGTAATGCGACCTGTAACACTTGCAGTTTTGACAGTTTTGACAACCGGACTGGCTCATTTTCCCGCCACAGGCTTTGCGCAGGAAAATGCTGCCGAGATGCCGGTGGCCGATCCTTATGTCCTGTTTGACCTGCGCGACGATTTTGTCTGGAACCTGACGCATTACCAGATCCTCAACCCCGACGAGGATGTTGTAAGAACCCTGATCGCCGAAGCCGATCAGGGTCAGATGATTTTTGATATGGTCCTGCGTGATACAGTCCCGCCCTATTGTGAATTGCGGTTTGATCCGACGATTTGTGATGATCGTGGCACCCCGGTCGACTGGTATAGCGACCTTCCACAGACGATCTGCATGGATATTCCGGCCAATGTTACCTTTGACCATGCCGACCGGTTAAAGGGGGCAAAGTACCTGTGTCTTGAACCACGTGAACGACTTCTGTTGCCCGAAAGCTGGCAAAACAGACAATCAGGCGCGCAAACCTATCTGTCGCAGCGGATCGAACCTGGGGCCGTTACGGTCCGCGATGATATCGCCACCATCGATATCCTTGTCCTTGATGCCATAAATACCCCGCTTTCGACATTGACACCCGAAGGATATGGTGACGCCAAAACTGGCATGACCGAGGATGAAGTTCGTGCTGCCATGATCGAACCGATGACATCAACCCGCGAAGGGACCGAGGATGCCGAATGCTATCACCTGCAATCGGCTGGCGGCCCGACCGGGCTTGGCTTTATGATGGTCGATAGCAAACTGGCCCGCATTTCGGTCTATGCCGACGAATATGACATCGCCACCAGCCTGATCCGAACTGGCCGCGCCATTCAGGTCGGCGATACCATTGATGACGTGCGCGCCGCCTATGGCGATGGCCTGATCGAGGAAGAACACGAATATGACGGCCCCGATGGCCGTTATCTGACATGGTGGGCAAATGATGCCAAAACATCGGGCATCCGCTTTGAAACCGGGCGGGACGGCACCGTAACCGCCATCCATGCCGGGACCGGCTCTATCGCCCGCTCCGCAAGCTGCTACTAGACGTCCATCTCTCTATTGACAGCCTGTCGCCAGCGGATTAATGCCCTGCGTCTCCCTGCCTTGCGGGCGTCCTGCCCCAAAGGCCCAAACAATCATTTTTACGCCATCAGCTTGCCGCAAAGCGCTTTCATATCGTGCGCCTTGTGCAGGGAATACGAATGCAATCGCCTTATCCATCCAATCTTGTTGTCATCACCGGCGGGCCCGGTGCAGGCAAAACCACATTGATCAATTATCTTCATGAACGCGGCTATGAAATCAGCCGCGAAGTCGCGCGTGCCGTGATCGAGGAACAGCAGGAACGCGGCGGCAATGCCCTGCCCTGGGGCGATAACGAAGCCTATGCCGGGTTAATGACGCGCGGTTCGATCCGCGCCTGGCAACATGGCATGGGTCAGGACCCGCAAACGGTTTTCTTTGATCGCGGCCTGCCCGATACGCTCGCCCACCGTGAACTTTCCGGTCTGCCCGATGATCCCGGGCTTAAACGCGCCATTGAAACCTATCGCTATCGCAGAACGGTTTTCATCCTGCCGCCATGGTCGGAAATCTACAAAAACGACAATGCGCGAACACAAAGCTTCTCTGAGGTCGTCAGAACATATGTCGTTCTGTATCGCACCTATCTTCAATGCGGTTATGAGCCGGTTGAAATCCGTAAAGGTCCCGTCGAACAACGCGCCGCCCAGATTCTTGCCCGCCTGAAACTTTAATCCGCCTTAGACAAGTCAAAAGAACACGCCCATGCCCCGACGGTCCGTCCATCATACGATCATGACTTCGCTCCTCGTTACTCTCCTCTCGCCATTCGCCCCTATCGCTGCCAACGCCGCCTGCTATGATTGGCCGCTTCGTGAGCGTCAGGGCGAATATGCCTATGACGGCGACACCATCTATGTGAATATCCCCGGCCTTCCCGGCGAAATTGCCGAAATGTCGGTACGTGTGCGTGGGGTGGATACGCCCGAAATCCGTGGCAAATGCGAAACCGAAAAATCCCTTGCCGGCAAAGCCCGCGATTTCGCGCGCCAAAGCCTGAGATCGGCCAAACGCGTTGAATTCTGTGAACCTGAATGGGGGCGTTATGGTGGGCGTGTCGTTGCATCGGTGCGCATTGACGGCAAGGCACTTGATCAGGAACTGATCAATCAGGGTTTCGCCCGCCCTTATGACGGCAAAACAAAGCGCCAGCCATGGTGCCAAGGGTGAACAAGCCACCAAAATCCATAACTTTGCCGTGAAGGCACTGGACATTGCGGCCAATCCGACCATCTTCGGAAGCATGACCAAATCACGCCTGCCGGAGTAACCATGACGAAATACACCAAGAACCCGGACGCAATCAAAGCCCTTGACGCCAACCAGTATCACATCACGCAAAACAGCGGCACCGAACCGCCGTTTCGCAATGAATTCTGGGATCACAAGGAAGACGGGCTTTATGTCGATATCGTCTCGGGCGAGCCATTGTTCACATCCCGCGACAAGTTTGATTCCGGCTGCGGCTGGCCAAGTTTCACCCGCCCGGTCGAAACCGACCATGTCGTCGCCCGCGAAGACAACACGCACGGCATGCGTCGGATTGAAGTCCGCTCCAAACATGGCGACAGCCATCTGGGCCATGTCTTCCCCGACGGCCCCAAAGAAGCCGGTGGCCTGCGTTACTGCATCAATTCCGCATCGCTTCGCTTTATCCCGGTCGGTGACCTTGAGGCCGAGGGATACGGCAACTACAAACCGCTTTTCGATTAAAGCGACCAAGACCGGCAAATTGCCGGTCTTTTTCTTTACGGGCCTAAAAATCTCCGGGTGCGCATTGCAGACAGGTCAGCCCCATATCGCGCCATTTGTCCACCACCCGCTTGCGATCATCGACCACCAGCCATGGGTTAAAACCATCCGCCCGGATTTGTGCCAGAAGGTCTTCCTTGACTTCCTCGTCCGTGCGGTGATCGGCATCTTCTGGGCGCAGATACATGCCGTCGAACGGAATGCCATGCGCACGAAGCCATGCTTCGGAGCGGTGCTGCCACCCAGCCGGGCGGCCCGAGCAGATCACAATCGCCTGCCCGGATTGATGCAGAACCCGCAAAAGCCGCTCGATATTTGCAATCGGGGCGGCCTTGTCCATTTCATCGAAAAACGCATCCCAATGCTTTTCCACCCCATGCACCAGATGCCCCAATTCATCGGCATCGAAATGGGCCAATGTGCCATCCATATCAAACACCACCGCATCACGAACGGACGATATGTTTACCCCTGAAGTACTGGTTGTGGGCTGGCTCACGCGGAAATCTCCCTGATCAAATCTTCGGTCAAATTTTCATATTCCCATCCCGCACCGGTCGGACGAAACAGGATCGGCGTTGCATTGGAAATGCGCGGGCCTTCGGCATCAAAGCCAGTCATATAAAGAATGCAGCGCCCGACACCAGAATGGGCTACCACCACGGTCAGGCGATCACTGACCCCGGCCAGCGCGGTCTGCATGGCAAACGATACGCGCTGGCACATGGCATCAAATCCCTCGCCATTGGGCGGGGTATCGAACCGCGAACACACTTCGGAAATCGGGCGCCCTTCAAGGTCCCCCCAATGGCGCTCGCGCAACCCGTCAAGAATGTGCAATTCATAATCGGGCAAAACCAGTTCGGCTGTTTTGCGCGCCCTGTCCTGCGGGCTGACATAGACCGCCTGCCATTTTCCCATCGCCATCAATGGTGCAATCGCACGCGCCTGTTCGCGGCCCGCATTGTTCAATGGCGGCTCGCTTGACCCGGCGATGATTTCGGCCTTGTTGGCATCGGTTTCCCCGTGCCGGATAAACACAAACGGCACTTTCGGAAAATCGAACGTCTTTGCAGGATAAATCATGTCTGGTTTTCGCCCATTTACAGATAAAACCGATCCGAAAGCTGTAACCGCCCGTCAAAGCCATCGACAAGGGCAAAGTCCTCCGGACGGCCATTAAACAGCGGCACGATCTGCATCGCGTGGCAGTCATTGGCCATCGCAACCACATCGTCAAATAGCGGATGCACGTTCCAGCGCCGGAAATGCGCATGGCCCTTTTCAACCATCCTGCGCGCCTCGACCGGCATGAAGCCGGTAAAGATCACATGCGCATCACGGCCAAGCCGACCTTCCTGTCCCCATTTTTCAATCAGTTCACCCGCCGTGCCATATGTCCCGCATGGGGCGTGACACAAAAGCAATCTGGCATCCGGATTAAAATCGCGCGCCTTATCCTTAAGACCGCGCAATTTACGGATCGCATCAAACGACACATAGTCAGATCCCCCGTCGCCCAGAACCTGTTTAACGCGCCCATAGCACCGCGCATCCATCGACCAGTCGGTCATGCCGTGTTTTTCAAACAGCAACGCCATTTCAGCCGCCCGCCCGCTCGGCGGTACAGGAAACAGGATCTGGCCATCAAGTTTGGACATCTTGGTCAAAAGCCCGTCGATCCGTACCTGCTGTGTCAGGCGTTCCATACCATAGGACGCGTCCACTAAAACCGTCGCCGCGTCGGGCGGCGTGTCATACAGGAAGTAATCAGACTCCTTGCAGAAATCGCCGGTGTAAAGAACCCCGCCGCCCAGTTCAAAATGCAGCCATACTCCGCCAAAGGCATGTCCAGTCCTCCCTGTCGTAACCGTCACACCGTCAACCTGGATTTCCCCATAAGGTGGCAGGATGATCACATTCGCACCGGCGGGTAACGACCGTGCCGTGACTTCGGTACAATAAATCGGCAGGCCTGCCGCAATAACTTCGGCCGCGGCCCCAATATGATCGACATGATCATGGGTAATGAAAACAGCGTTAACTTTATTGAGCCATGCCGGGTCAAAACCGCTGTCATTTTCCGGACCGACCCCGCAATCAAGCAGCCAGCGCCGGTTGAAAAACTCCAGCCGCAGACAGGCCGGGCCCTTTTCACCAAGTCCCGATAAAACACGCATCCGGGCAGACATCAGGCGGCCTCACCTTCTGAACGGTCAAAGACCCAGCCGTCGGAAATCACAAGCCCGACCGTCTCACCAATCCGTGCCCGTCTGGTTGCGTAAACCGGCAGGATCTGATCGGCACCGACCCTCACCTGAAGCCGGAACCGACCGCCCAGATAAACGCAATCCTCGACCGAACCGCGCAATGTCCCGGCTTCATCGACCCAGACATCTTCGGGCCGCAGGCAAAGACCAAGGTCCTGCCCGTCGCTGTTATTTGCCGCCTTCTGGCAAATCCGCGCATGGATCGCCGCCTCGCCCAACCGAACAGAACACCGCCCGGTTCCCCGCATGGAAACATCGCCAATCGGCAACACTGCCCCGGCCCCGACAAAGCCTGCGACCATATGATCGGCCGGTTCCCGGTAAAGGGTTTCCGGGGCCGCCACCTGACGAATGCGGCCCTTGTCCATCACGGCAATTCTGTCGGCCATTGCCATGGCTTCGGCCTGATCGTGGGTGACGTAAATCATCGTCGCCCCGGTCCGGCGATGAAAATCCAGAAACGCCTGCTGCATGGTTTCGCGCAAGTGAACGTCAAGGTTAGCAAGCGGCTCATCAAGCAACACCGCACGCGGCTCCATCACTAGACAGCGCGCCAGTGCCACCCGCTGTCGTTGCCCACCCGAAAGTTCCGTCGGGCTGCGATCGGCATAGGGTTCAAGAGCGACAATCGACAATGCCTCGGCAATTTTCGCATCGCGTTCCGCCCGGCCAAGCCCGCGGACCTCCAGTGGGTAACCGACATTTCGCGCGACCGACATATGCGGCCAAAGCGCATAGGACTGAAACACGATGCCAAGGTTGCGTGCTTCGGGATTGACCATCACCCCGTTGGCCGGATCGGCAACCGCCTGCCCGCCCAACGATATGGTGCCATGATCGGGCTCCTCGAACCCGGCCAGAAGACGCAGCAATGTCGTCTTGCCGCATCCTGATGGTCCCAAAAGGGCAACAAATTCGCCATCCTTGATATCAAGCGACACCTGATTGACCGCACGGTAATCGCCAAACGATTTGGTAATCCGCGAAAGATTTATGTCTGCCATGGCACAACTCCCTTGGGCAAACGGCGTGATGCCAGTTGAAAACAGGACATCAACGCAATAACGACCAGCACAACCAAAACCGCCACGGCCGAGGCTAGAACGGTGTCGCCACTGTCATCGAGATTGAAGATCAAAACACCCAGCGTCTCGTTCCCGGCCGACCACAAAAGGGCCGAAACCGTCAATTCGTTAAACGCTGTCAAAAACACAAGTAACGCGCCGGCTGCCGCCGACGGTGCCGCCAATGGCAGCAGGATATCGCGCAACCGGCGGCCAAGCCCGGCACCACATGCCTGTGCGGCTTCTTCCAATGCCGGGTCAAGCTGGGAAAAACTGTTCATCACCGGGCGCAGTGCAATCACCAGGAACCGCGCCAGATAGGCGACAAAAATGATCGCGAGCGTGCCATAGAGACTGACATCAATCACCGGAATGCGGATGAACAGAAGAATGCAGGCAATCGCCAAAACCACACCGGGCAAGGCATAGGGCACCTCGACCAGAAGATTGACCATATGGGTCAACCGGGTTGGTCGCCGGACAATCACATAAGCCAGCGGCAAACAGACCGCGACCAGCGTCACCGCCGCCCCAACCGACAACATGAAACTGTTATGGAACGCGCGGATGGTCGATGGCTGAACAAACAGAACTTCGTAAAACGCATCGAAACTGTAATTGGCAAGGCTCAGCTTCACCCCGAATGCCGGAACCAGTGCGGTCGCAATCAGTGCCATCAACGGGATCACCAGAATGGCCATCAAAACCGCCCATAGCACCGCTTCAACCAATGTCCGACGTTGGCCCAGCCTAATGTCAAGCGGTCGACCAACCATCCCCATCAGACGATAATCGCGCTTGCCCAGTAACCGGTGATGCAACGCCACACCGCAAATCGCAATCGCCCCGATCAGCATCGCCAAGACCGATACCTCGCCCAGAACGGACGGACCAAATCCGGCAAGCTTCTGATAAATCAGGGTCGGCAATGTCGAATAATTGGCCGGTATCCCCAGCATTGCCGGAATACCGAAATTGCCAAGGGCCGTGACAAACGCCATCGCCGTTCCAGCAATCAAACCGGGGCTGGTCAGCGGCAGGATGATCTGCCACCACAACCGACCTCCACGCGCCCCCGCCAGACGGGCGGCTTCGATCTGTTCGCGCGGCAGCAGGCGCAAATTGGCCCGAAGGGTCAGAAATACGATCGATGCATGCTGAATACCCAGCAACAGTGCAATCCCCTCTGCCGAATAGAACGGCTGGGGTGATCCCATCGCCGGTGCCATGCCCAGCGCATTCAAAAGAGCACTGCTCGGCCCGGTCAATTGCACCCATGCCAATGCCGTAATCTGCGGCGGGATCATCATCGGGATCATGAAACAGAAAACCAGAACCGCCTTGGCGCGGATATCTGTCAATGCGACCAGAAAGGCAAACGCCCCCCCGATCAGAACCGAGATAATCGTGCCAAGCCCTGCGGTATAAAGACTGTTGGCGGTCGCCCGCCAGGTCGTCGAACTGCCCAGAACATCGCGGATATAATCCGCACTTGGCACACCACCGATAAACACGCCCTCAATCGCAAGGCGCACAATCGGTAAAATCGAAATCACGAACACCGGCAATAAAAGCCATGGCAGCAACCGGTCCGAAGACCGGTTGCCAACCGTCGGGCTTGCAAAGCCGGGCATGAAGCCGCGAAGGCGACTTGCAGCCTGCATTATTCAGCCCCGAAAATGTCCGCGAACTTTTTCTTGTTCGCTTCTGCCTGTTCGAGTGCCACTGCCGGATTGAAATCCATCAGCTTGATGTCACTGCGTGCCGGGAAACCTTCCGGAAGCGCCATATCGCCGCGTGCCGGGACATAACCCATATCCAGAACCAGTTCCTGACCCTTGCTCGACAGAACGAAATCAACAAACTTGTGCGCCGCATCGACGTTCTTGGCGTCTTTCATGATCGCAACCGGCTCGGTCACATAGGTAACACCCTCGGTCGGGAAGACGAAATCAACCGGCGAACCTTCAGCCTTGCCACGGATCGCAAGGAAGTCAACAACCACGCCATACGGCTTTTCGCCAGACGCCACAGCCTTGAACACGCCGCCATTACCGCCCTGTGCCCGTGCTTCGTTGGCGGCCAGTGCCTGGTAATAATCCCAACCCAGTTCCTTGTTTTCCGTCAGGGTCGACAGGTGAATAAGCGCTGCACCGGAATAAAGCGGGCTTGGCATCACGACCTGATTTTTCATCGCGGGATCGGAAAGATCCTTCCAGCTTTTCGGGGCTTTTTCAACACCGGTATTATAAACGATACCGGTCGTGATCAGCTTGGTGGAATAGTAATAGCCATCCGCGTCATAAAGGGCGGCTTCATAGGCCGAGGCTTCGGGCGATTTATACGCCTGCAGAAGACCTTCGCCTTTCATGCCTTCCAGTGTCACGGTATCGGCAATCAGCAAAACATCCGGGCGCGGATCGCCAGCAGCGATCTCAGCACGCAGTTTTGCCATCAGCTTGGTGGTGCCGTCACGCACCCATTCGACTTCAACATCCGGATAGGCGGCCTTGAAGGCATCGACGGTTGTCTGGGCATCCTGATTTGGCTGGCTGGTATAAAGAACCAGTTTCTCGGCAGCCTGACCAACAACCGGCAGCGTCATCGCAGCAGTTGCCACGGCAGCAAGAAGAACGTTACGCATCATCCACATCCCTTGATTGCGTGGGGCGTACCATTTGCGGCCACCCCGAAGGTTTCGTTCGAAAACAATCCGACGGGGACGCTATATGGATTTCGATTTCAGTTGTGTGACAAAGCAAAGAATTAAATGTTTCAACAAGTCTACCGGGCTTTTCAGGTATAGATAACCCTGTTTATACTTCCTGATATCGCGAAACACATACTTTCGAACGAAAGAATATCAAAGGAAACCAATGTCTGATCCCGTGCCTCTTGACCGTCGTCGCGACCGGATTGTCGCCCTTGTCAAATCCTGCGGCTTCATGGCGGTCGAGGAACTGGCACGCCGCTTTAACGTCTCGGTCCAGACAATCCGGACCGATCTGCGCGACTTGCAGGAACAGGGCCGGATTTTCCGCCGTCACGGGCTCGCTGGACCCGCCCCCGATCCGGACAACTCGGCCTATGAAAAGCGTGAAGTCTGGAACCGCAACGGCAAACGAGCCCTTGCCACAAAAATCGCCGACATCATCCCCGAGGGATGCACAATCGCCATTGGCACCGGCACCACCGCCGAACTGGCGGCCCAAAGCCTGGCTTCACACCGTAATCTTACGGTGCTGACCAATAATATCCATGTCGTGCTGACATTGCAGAACGCACCCAACGTCACGCTGCGCCTGGCAGGCGGGACCATTCGCACCCGCGATCTTGATATTATAGGGGCCGACAGCGCGGAGTTTTTTGGCTCCTACCGCGCAGATTTCGGGATTGTCAGTGTCGGAGGGATGTCGGAAACCGGCGACCTTATGGACTTCAACATGGACGAAGTCCGCGCGCGGCGCGCCCTTGTCGCCTGCTGCGATCACCCGATCCTTCTGGTCGATGAAAAAAAAGTCGGGCGCAAGGCCCTTTGTCGGGACGGCCATGCATCGGATTTCAAAACCGTGCTGCTCAACACTGCCCCAGGCGATATCCTGCAACAGCAACTCGTTCGGGGTCGATCACAGGTGATCGTCGCGAACTAGGGTTATGCAGCGCCCATACATCCCGTCGCCGAAAGTGTCGGTTCTTCGCAGACATTCAGATCGTGGCAAACATGCAGGGTATGGTTCGGTGCCACCGCGATCCAGCTATCACTTTCGGTATCAAGCGGCTCGGACACGACAATCACATGGTCCCCGCGCTTGCGCCAGTAAAGCGATGGCGGCTTGTCATCGCTGGCATGACGGATGGCACAAACGCTTTCACCATTTGACAGGCAGGCGGTAAAGCGGAAGGGGGCGGTTGCCCCGCGGTCCTTCATTTCACGTTCGACAACCTCAATGGTTTTGCGGATCGCGCGATGCGGATCAGTGCGCAAACCAAATGTCAGCATCAGACAGAAAATAAGCTCGCTATCGGTCGTGCCATGGCGGGTTGCGTAAAATTCGTCATCAATCATCGCTTCGAGCACACGCCGCACCAGCGGATAATCGCCGATCTGGCCGTTATGCATGAAAAGGTAATTTTCATGCGCAAACGGGTGGCAGTTCGTGCGGCTGGTTTCAGTTCCCGTCGATGCCCGGACATGGGCGAAAAACATGCCCGATCGGATATGATGCGCAAGCGACCGAAGGTTCGGATCGTTCCAGGCTGGCAGGATTTCACGATAAAGGCCGGGTGTTTTGCGTTCGTCATACCAGCCGATGCCAAACCCATCGCCATTGGTCGGCGTCTTGGCCTGTTCGGCATGCAGGCTTTGCTCAACAAGGGAATGGCGTGGCTCGAATACCAGTTTTTCAAGATAAACCGGATCTCCGATATAGCTTAGCCAGCGGCACATATGACTTCCCTTGATTGACGTTACGGCATGAAGCAGCGCGACGCGTTATCTATGCCGGGGAACTACATTACGGTCAATGTGATATTTACGGTTTTGGTCGATCTTCCTGACACCCTGCACAATCTTCCGGATACAGTTGGGGATGGATGATAAAAAGAACAATAAAGCACTTGCCAACCGGGGGGATTATCCGTATTTTCCGCGCCACAAAATGAATCGTGCTGATGTAGCTCAGCTGGTAGAGCGGCGCATTCGTAATGCGTAGGTCGTAGGTTCAAATCCTATCATCAGCACCACTATAACCCCGTCGGGCGAATAGCCCTGCGGGGTTTTTGTTGCCTTTCCCTGCACGCGATTTGACGTTTTTTGTCACAACCTCCGGTGCTCCCCGTCCTTCTGGCATGTGAACCGTCGCAATCCTTGTGAAATCCGGTTCGGCGCAGGCATGCACCTTCCGCAGCGTTTCGCAAGTGCAACCAGGGGATTGTCAGCATGACCGACAAAGACCAACAGCCCAACAGCACTGCAAATGGCACCGCCAGCACCGATACCGGCAATAGTACCCCCCCCAAAAGCCCCGCCGTCGATAACTGGCCATGGGCGCATGTGCTGGGTTTCGACACGGCAAAGGAATGGGGGCTTGATGCCGTTATTCCCCGCCCGTCTCCGGCATCCCCAACCCCTGATCCGTCCAACATTGCGGCTGGCGGCGACAATCCCGGTCCACTTGACGGGCTGTCAGGCCATACGCCATTGGCGGGGCAGAACCTGATTGAGTACGCCATGCAGAAAATTGAACAGGCCTTGGGGCAGCCGATGCAGGCGGTCCCGCCTCTCTCATCCTATGGCTATGACGAATATGGCAACCTGACCACGACTGCGGGGTCGGCTTCACCGGCATCTGCACCTACGACGCCCCCCGCGACAGAAAACACGGCACCGAACACATCAACTGCCACACCAACGGACGAAGCTCCAACGGACACAGATGGCAGCATCAATGATCTGGCGAATGAAGAATTACCACATGGTTTTGTGGCCCCCGAAGATACGACCGTCACACCTGCCTCCTCGACCCGCGGGATGTCCAGCACCTCCGGCCCGCAATCCTATCGCGTCGATCTGATCCGCGAAGACGGCCGCACAACGCGGCTTGAAGGCATTGTAACTTATGGGGATCTGTATCGTCCGCTTTTGCCCGAACTTTCCGGTAATGCGCAGAATGCCGACATATCCGACTGGTCGATCACGCTTGATCAATTACCCAATCCCGGCCCCAGCGGCAGCGACACGGATGCCATAGTCACAGCCCGGCTTGATGCCGCCGAAATTCCGGCCGACATCCGGCAATGGTCTTTGTCCGTCGGGCCACAAAATATCAATACCGCGCGGCTGGCACTCGATATCCCCGCCACCCTGCCGTCACTGACGCGTGCCAGCATCATTGGCGGATTACCGTCCAGCGAATGGCACATGGTCGCTGCAACACTTGCTGCGGGCGCTGAAAGTACGGACACCGGCACCCCGATCCGGGAAAGTACCGAACCCGTCGCCCCGGCAAGCCTCGGCATGGATCAGCAGCTTGGCAGCCCCGACATCACGCAGGAACCCTACATCGCCACCCTGCGCATCACATCAGCGATCACCAGCACCCCGGCGTCGATCCCTGTCCAACTGCAATATACTGGCACCCTGCCAAGCCCGATCCTGCAGGGCGATGTGCCCCTCACGACGGAAACCAGCCTGTCGCTTCGTATGCAGGTCATCGCACCGACCGATGGCAAATCGGGTGCAACCCTTGTTGCACTGATCCTGCGCGGGGCTGCGTCGGGCTTTTCAGTCACGGCACAGTTGCGCGGTGATCAGAAAATATCAACCCCGACCGCGATGCTCGGTTGCGTTGATCCGGGGCAGGATACCGAATGCCGTGCCGAAAGCATGATCGCCAATGCGACCTCCAGCCTGCAAACCAGCCTGATCAGCATCACCGATGCCCCCGATGATGACGTGCTAGCCGCTTATGGCTTCGTCCTGCCCGCCCCGTCAGGCGACGACGACACCGACAACACAGTCCAGGCAGCAAAACCCGCCAAAGCGGATGATCCGGCGCCGACACCCCCGGCCAAAACTCCCCCGGCAAAAGGTAGGAGCAAGGCCGCGTCCCCAGACACCACCACCGCCACGGACGACACAGACGGTGCCAAGAATGTTGACGATGCTGCAGGTTCCAGTGACACCGGCGGCACCACCGACAACAACACTGGAAAACCGGACAAGGGAGCCTCCTGATGACAAGCGGCCCGAACTTTCCCGGCGTCGAAACGGCAAGCAGCAAAAAGGATGCGGTGAAAAAGGCATTCAATCAGGAATATCAGGCTACCATGAAGGCAATGGCAAATGCCGCTGATCGCGCCCGCACCCAAATTCTTGATCAGAAGCTTGCCGCGGCCAACCATTCCAGGTCAACACAGGATGCCAAGGCTGCAGTCGCGCAATCCCCATCATCCGGTCAAAGCCCCGCCAAATCAGGCGGCGCAACAGGCAGCACGCCCCCGTCCGATCCCGGCGCGATGGTTATGATCGAAATCGCCAATGAACTGCGTCGAATCATCGTCGCGGAAATCGACATGCGCATGAACCATCTCGCCAGACAGGTCGAAGAGGCAATTGCAAGCTCGCTTTCCGCCACGCCAGAGGATGGGACATCGTCGCCGGTCAAAACCGATGATCAGGCCCCGACCGGCACCGCTGCCGAAACTTCCGCGAAGCCTGATATCTCAGCCACGCCCCTGGCTCAACCGGAACCAGCATTGCCCGAAAGCTCCCCGGATCCCCAACCACCGGAAAAGGAATGATTCGGCATTTTGCCAGAAGTTGCAAAACACCTCTCCGACACGCCATCAGAAGAAGGGGCACACCACCCCAACGAGAATGCAGATAAAGCGGATAAAAAACAATAACTTGACATAAAAGTGATGCAATTTTTCATCTCGAGAACACGACAACTTTAGATTGCATTTTTCTTTTTATTCACAATTCAAACTGCACACCGTCATAATAGTCGCGAGAGACCTAAACAGCCTTTGGTTGTAATCTTTCTGAGGAGGGGTCCGAAGTGCAGTACGAAAAAAATAGCGAACCGGGACGATCGGAATTATCGGAGAACGAAATCACGTTCGCCAAATCACTAGACGATGCCTTGGAAAGGGCATTAGGGACAGGAGACAATGTAACATCCATCTGGTCGCATCTCAAAGACGAGCAACGCGCCAGACTGGCTGCGGACTACCTGGCCGCCCTTGATAACAATTCACGTAAAAGTTGTAATTTCGAGAATACGACCCAGCCAGATCCTACCCCGCAGGAACCGCAGGCCGCCACAGAGCCCCCCGCCATTCCCCGCGGATATCCGGCAAACTTCAATCCTTTGGCCGGCTTACCAGGGCTGGAGCCTTCATCCAACGGACCGAGCCCGACCGATATCATTGCAGGCAGTCTCGGCAACTTTGGCGGCATGCCCGGCATGAACGGATTTGCCGGATTAAACGGTCTGGCTGCCCCCGGAAACCCGATGAACCAGATGCAGCGATCCTTGCAGGATGCAATGTCGCTACTGGGCGATCTCGGTTTCGAACAACCCGCCCCCTGCCAACCACTTGGCACACCGCAATCTTCCCCCGCCCATGCAAGATCATGGCAACCCGATCCATTCGAAAACGCAGACGCCTCCGGCATGGAACCGGCTGCCCCAAATTTCTGGCCGCTCTGGATGGATCAACAGGACAGCCTTCTGAAACAATGCCTGAAACTGATGTCGGGCAATATGGACGACGCGCAGGATGCATTGTCGGAAGCCATGCTCAAGGCATCGGTCAAGTTCGAAGATTCCATGGACGAAATCCGCAATCACCGCGCCTGGCTTTCCCGGATCGTACATAATGCCTGCATCGATCTGCACCGCCAGAACCGACGCAAGGCGGAATACAAGGAAGAAAACCACGGCACCGCGGATGCCGCCCTCCCGCCGATTTCCGGTCGCAACGAACCCAGCCCCGAGGAATCCTTCCTCGCGACCGAAATGTTCGACCACCTTGAACGCGCCTTGCGCGCCCTTCCCGAAAAATTGCGCAAGCCACTTCTGATGCGATGTGTCGAAGACCGCAGCTATGACGATATCGCGGACAATCTCGGACTAAGCAACTGCGCCGTTCGTAAACGCGTCCAGCTTGCCCGCGATCATCTGCGCGGTGCCGGTATTCAGTAACCGCACCCTGATCCGCAACCCGGGCAGAAGGGCAAATGCCGTTCTGCCCGTTTTAAGACCGGCCTGAAAATGTCAGGCCTCCAAAAGACTTATCAAAGCCTTTTGCTGGCAAAAAAATTCACCCGTCCCGTCACAAGCCCGAATTGCCAGCGTCGATAGGATGAATTCGGGACGGAGAAACCCCGTCAGGATTTCCACCGCAAGCAGCATACGAAGGAGTTTTGAAATGGCGATTCCGACCCCGGTAAACGGTCAAATCACCGATGCCGTCACCCAGGCAAACGTCAAGGTGCTCGGTGATGCCCCTGCTATGGCCATGGGCTCTATCTTCCAGTCTCTGGCACATTCCACGGGCATTCTCTATGAAAATGCCGTCAGCGCCCAGCAGCAGCTTGGTATTGCATCCCAGGCCGCCACCAACCAGGGCGTCATCCAGATCTATTCGGTCGACACCATGGCCGATGCCGTCGCGACCTCGAAAATCGCGCAAAGCGATGTCCCCGACAACATGCTTTCGCTTCTGACCACGCTTCAGGCTGTCAAAAGCTAAGCCGCTTCCTCGAAGACCTCCCCGATTGGGCGGCCCGTTTTCCGACCGGCCGCCCAATATCGTTTCCCGGTAATTCTGCCCGCAGTTTTTGGCGGTTTGGCGTCACAAAGGCCCATCGTCCCCGTCAAATGACTGATCGCCGCGCACCACGCGGAACGGGCCGGTTTCCGGCATATTTTTCCAGGCAACCAGGAGACAGATTATGGCTGATAATACCCCGGTCAATGGCATGATTACCGATGCAGTGACCCAGGCCAATGTCAAAGTACTGGGCGATGCACCGGCCATGGCCATGGGCTCGCTGTTTCAGTCGCTGGCACATTCCCACGGCATTCTCTATGAAAATGCCGTCAGCACCCAGCAGCAGGTCGGCATCTCGTCGCAGGCTGCAACCAACCAGGGCGTCATTCAGGTCTATTCCGTCGACACCATGGCTGGTGCCGTCGCAACGCAGAAAATCGCCACCAGCGACGTTCCGGACAACATGCTTGCATTGCTGTCCGCCCTGAAGGCAACCACCGGCACCGCAGTGTCGTAATCCTTCATTGGTTTCGCCGCCCGAACCGGCCCGGCATGCAAAAGCTTGCCGGGCTTTTTTTGCGTCACAAATTCCGTCCTTCACCGTCATTGCGGTGTAATCCACGCGCCAGCCAAGGAGACCGTGATGGCACCGGCAAAAACCGACCCGTCCGACACCAATCCCGACGCAACCAAAATCGCCGACGCGATGATCAACCTGCAGGATGAGGTATCCCACCAGATCAGTGATGCTGTCAGTCTGGTCAACGTTGGCACCATCGGCATCGGCCCGGCTTACGCCACACTGCAGGCCATGCTGGCCCAGTCACAGGCGCAGGGTGTTCTGATGGCCAATATGGTTTCCGGTCAGCGGCAGCTCTCGATGACCGGCATGGCGACCCTGACCAAAAGCATCGAACAGATGATGTCGCGTCCTAACCGATAAGGATCAAAACGATGAGCTCTCCGCGCGAAGTCGACGAACAGATCACCGATGGCGTGACCCAGACCAACACTACCGTCATTGGCACCGCGCCGGCCATGGGAACCATGCAGACCTACCTGTCGCAGGCACAGGCACAGGGCGTACTGTTTGCCAACATGGTCAACGAACAGCAACAGCTTGCTGTGGCCAGCCTGGCAACCACCATGGAATGCGCCCGCAATACGCTGGCCATCGGAGACAAGGGCCCAAAGTCCTAAGGGGGGATGACAGCGGGACAGCAAAGCGCCCCCCCACCCTCAAGAGCGCACCGCCCCCCGCCCCCGTACCACCACCGGAAGATCCCGACAAACATGTCGAGCTGACCGACGAGGAACTCAAACGTCAGCAGGAAGAATACGAAAAACAAAGACAGGCCCAGCAATAGGAACATTTTAACCGGCGCGCCGGTTCTGATCCTGCCTGCGGGCACCCATCCAAGGCAAAGGCATGATGTCATGAGCGATATCGTCAATCCGCAAATCACCGATGCCGTGACACAGACCAACGTCAAGGTGCTGGGCGAAAGTCCTGCACAGGCGGTATCGATCGCCCTGCAATCGCATTCCCATGCAACGGGTCTGGCCATGGAAAACGCCACCCTGACACAGGGAAACATGCAACAGGTCGCCAATACCGCAACTTCGAAGCTGGTGGCAATGATCACCGCCCAGGCCGGTGGCTAAGGAACGCCCCGTTCGGGAATTTTGTCACAAAGATCAATCATCTGCGTCAAAACGGGTACGGTCATCGTGACCGCCAAATCGGAGGAAGAAATGGCTATTCCAACCCCAGTGAACGGTCAGATCACAGATGCGGTGACCCAGACATCGGTCAGCGTTCTCGGCTCGGCCCCGGCGAACGCCATGGGCATGATCTATCAAAGTGCCGCCCACTCGACATCGATCCTGTTCCAGAATGCCATTCAGGCCCAGCAACAGGCTTCCATGTGCTCGCAGGCTGCCACCAATATGGGTGTCATGCAGCTTTATTCGGTCAATACCATGGCCGGGGCACAGGCAACCGCCAAGATGTCGCGATCGGACAACAGCAATACACTTCTGACCCTTTTGGTCATTTTGGCAGCAACTCGCCGTTAGGCAGAATTCGGATGTCACGCGCCGTGCGTGTTATCCGAACATTTCAGTGAGGGCGTGACATGGCAGACAACACCCCGGTTAATTCCCAGATTACGGACGCGGTCACACAGACCAACGTCAAGGTTCTGGGCGAAGCTCCGGCACAGGCAATGGGGCTCGTGTATCAGACGATGGCACATTCCATCAGTCTTTCGATGCAGAACGCCATGCAAACCCAGGGCGGCCTGCAACAGATTGGCAACGCCGTAACTTCCAGCGCGTGTCGCATGATCCTCGACAGCACCGGTGGCGGCATGGGTGGCGGCGGCAAAACCTGACGCTGCCAACATACGCACCACGCCCGAATACCCGGAAAGTTTACGCCCTGAATCTGAAAATGCCCCGTTAACGCAATGAGGCCCGTCATGGCAGATGATACCGATCCCAACGCATCCAATACGGCTGATAGCAGCACCCCGCCCGCCGCCGGTGCGGACAGTTCGACGGATACCTCCACAGACGGCTCACCGGGAAGTTCGGCAGCAAGCCCCTCTTCGGATGGGGCGTCGAGCCCGGGATCCTCTGGGGCATCGGGTGAATCTTCCGATAGCCCGTCTTCGACCAACAATCCCCCGTCGGGTGGCGGCGGCACCAGTTCACCCCCACTTAGCACCGCCCTTAATCCGCAAATCGTCCAGGCGGTCGGCACGACAAATCATGCCGTACTGAACGGTGCTGGTCCGGGCGCAAACGGGATTGCCTATCAAAAGGTCGCACAGGCCGCCGCCTATGCCGTACAGGACAGCACCGATTACATGCGCAACATCATGTCGATGGCATCCGCCACAACCGGTGTGGCCCTGCAAAAAATGCTGGTGGAAAAGAAGACCGACCCCTACGCCGATATCATCAAGGCAGCGACACAGGCCGTCACCGACGCCCAGCAGACATTTACCAGCGTCGGCACCGCTTCAAGCAGCGTGGTCAAGGATTTCGACAGTATGGCGTAAGCTTTGGCTTACGCCCAAAGGAAATCACCCGGCCTGCATCAACTGGATGCGTTCGCAGGCTTCCTTGAAGTCGGGCGCAAACAGTTTCAGGCTCAAACCTGTTCCCTGAAGCTCGAATGCACCCATTTCCTCTGTCGGACAGGAAATGAATTTTGCCACCTGATGGCTGACCAGAACCCGCTTGTTAAGCTGCTTGGTCAGTTGCTCGATCCGGGCGGCCTCGTTGGCCGCTTGCCCTATCACGGTAAAGTCGACACGATCAGGCACGCCGACATTGCCGTAAATCACATCACCGACATGCATGCCAAGGCCATAGTCAAAGGCGGGTAAACCGCTTTCTTCGCGCTGACTGTTCAATTGATCAATATTGATCTGTGCTTCGGCCGCGGCATAAACCGCCGCCGTACAGGCCTGCTCCAGATCCTGTTCATCCTCGCGGATCGGGAAAATCGCCAATGTCGCATCCCCGATATAACGCAAAACCTGCCCGCCATGTTTCAGGACTGCACCGGCAGTCGCGGCAAAGAAATCGTTCATTTCGCCGAGAAATGCGTCATCGCCGACGCTGGCGGCAACCGATGTCGAATTTCGCATATCCGAAAACCAGATCACTGCACGCGTCTTCGTACTGTCGCCCAGTTTGATCTGCCCATCACGCACCCGCTGCCCGGCATCCGACCCCAGATAGGTCTGAAGAATGGTTTTGGTTTCTTCATGCATGATCCGCATCTTGCACGACACCGCAAAACGGCGCTGGATCGCCGACAGGATGGCCAGATCCTCGTCGGTAAAGCCACTCGGGCGTCGCGTCATATAGGTCATGAAGATACGGTTCGTACCAAGCGTGCTGTCACGATCCGTAGTGAACGGCGTCATCAGCGCCAGATAATCCGTCCCGCCGGATTTGCGGAAAGTCTGCAAAACATTGAAATCAAGGATCGCTCCGGGCCCGATCAGATGTCGGCGCATGAATGTGACATCGTTGTCCGACATCCACTTCATCGGACTTTCAAGCCAGTCGGGGTTCTTTTCGCGCACATCAAGATGTAGCGACCGCTCGACCCGCCCCTGATCCTTTGACCAGATATAGGAAACCCCTTCATACAGCGGATGCAGGGTCTTGAACCCGACCATGACGCGTTCGATCGGAATACCCGCCGCGACAAGTCGTGACACCATGCCTTCAACAATCGCGTCAATATCGGTATCTTCCAACGCGCGTTCCATCAGCCAGTCATTGACCGCCCGCACAAAACCGCCGCCTGACAGGGCACTGTTCGTCCCCGGCAGCGATGTAACATTGTTCGTGGGTTTCGCGTTTTCCGACATGACGGGCTCCGTCCAATTCTTACGCTAATATGACACCGCATAAATGGGACAGGCTTGCGATTTCGCAATCGCAAAATCGCAAAAACTGCTCTGACCGGTATTATTCCTGACAAAATCGGGGCAAGCCAGCGAAACCTTGTTACCTGCGACAAAGGATTAATGGGCAATCGGCGGCAGATAAATCCGGGCCAAAAGCCCACCAGACGGCGCATCTTCAAGATAAATTTCGCCGCCATGGGCCCGGATGGCGGTGCGGGCAATCGCAAGTCCAAGCCCGATACCGCCTGTTTCACGATTGCGCGAGGATTCAAGCCGGAAGAACGGCTCGAACACCTGATCGCGCTGATCGGACGGGATACCCGGCCCGTCGTCGCTGACTTCAATCCATATGCCACCATCATCGGCGGGCTTTAGCAACACTTCGACCTGATCGCCAAATGTCAGGGCATTTGAAATCAGATTGCCAAGGGCGCGCTTGATCGAAAGCGGACGGCACGGATAAACCCGCGGCTCGCCATCACCAAGAAACCGGATCGGGCGACCGGTTTCAGCCAGATCCTCGACCACCGCCTCTATCAGGGCGGCGATATCAATCTTGCGGGTCGCTTCGTTGGCCGTTTCCTCGCGGGCAAAGGTCATTGCCGCTTCGACCATCTGTTCCATTTCGTTTAGCGTTTCGATGATCCGCGACCGGTTTTCGGCATCCTCGACAAATTCCGCCCGCAGGCGCAGGGACGTGATCGGGGTGCGCAAATCGTGCGAAATCGCCGCCAGCATCCGGGTCCGATCCTCGACAAAGCGCTTCAGCCTTGCGGTCATACGGTTAAATGCCTTTGCCGCACGGCGGATTTCAATCGGGCCGTTTTCCGGAACCGGTTCGGGATAATCGCCGCGCCCTACCCGATCAGCTGCCTGCGCCAGAACCGCCCAGGATCGCGTCATGCGGCGCGCCAGGAAGAACGCGATAAATCCGATCAGGATCGCGGAAATCGTAATCCGCAGAATATTTTGCAACACTACGCGCGGCGGCGGGGCCACTCCGTTAATTCGCGCCTCCAGCCAGACAACAGGTTGCGCCGCCCCGGATACCGATGCTGCCGTCCCTGCACCGTCTGCACCACCATCTGCCGTCACCCCCACCGGGAAAATCGGAACGCTGATCTGCATTAACGGTGCGGCGACACAATCCAGATGATCAAAGAAGCGCGGGCCGACATGACCTTGGCGATAATATCCATTTTCCTTGCGCCAATCCTTGCCGCGATCCCTTTCCTTGCCACCATCGTCGTCATCATGATGTTTTTTGCGGTTCTTTTTCTCGCGCTCCTCGACCGCGTGACAGTCATCCTCCGACAGGATATGAACACGCGCCGGCACCGCCGGCCCGTCAAGCGCCTGATTAAGCCGCTCGCTCAACGTATAACTGATATCTGACATCGGCAGACTGTTATCGGGATTATCAACCAGACGCATGATGCTTTGCGGCGACTGGCCGACTTTCAAGACATCGCGCCAGTTCTCCGATGGCGTTGCCGCCAGAATGCGCGAAATCGCTGCCACCCGAGCCAATGCCCCGCCGCGCCGTTCGCTCAGCAATGCGTCGCGACGCTCTTCCGCCAAAAGCAGTCCCAGCACAACATGGGTAAGGACAACGGCACCAAGGATTAGCAAAACCAGTTGCCCGACCAGTGTCTGCGGCCACAAACGGGAAATGAAACTGCGCCGCTTCATTTCTTCACCACATCGCAGGTAAACATATATCCTCCGCCCCAGACGGTTTTGATCAGGGTTGGGGTTTTCGGGTCTGGTTCGATCTTCTTGCGCAGGCGGCTGACCTGATTATCGATGCTGCGGTCAAACGGAATGGCCTCACGCCCCTTGGTCAGGTCAAGCAACTGGTCGCGGTTAAGCACCATATTGTGGTGATCGACAAAGGCACATAGCAGGGCAAACTCACCGGCACTAAGCGGCACCACAACATCGTTCTCGTCACGCAATTCATGCCGCGTACGATCCAGTATCCAGCGATCAAAACTGATTTCACCCCCGGCCTTCTGGCCGCGCCGCCCGCTTGGCAAACTTTGCGCCCGCCGAAGAACCGCCTTGATCCGTGCGAGCAATTCACGCGGGTTGAACGGCTTTGCCAGATAATCATCAGCCCCCATTTCAAGGCCGATGATACGGTCGGTTTCCTCGCCAAGAGCGGTCAGCATCACGACCGGCACATCATAATTCTCGCGCAGCCACCGGCAAAGGCTCAACCCGTCTTCGCCAGGCATCATCAGATCCAGAACGATCAGATCGGGCAAAACATTTTCGCCCATCAGTTTGCGCAGTTCACGCCCGTCGGACGCCAGCGTCACGCGATATTCGTGCTGGCGCAAATAACGCCCCAGCAGATCGCGAATATCGCGGTGGTCATCAACGACAAGAATATGGGCCGGATCACTCATTAAGTTGTGCCTGTGTTTTCGATAATCTCTGATCTCAGCTTATCGCGCCGGATGTCCCATCAAAAACAGCAATTTGTATCAGATTGTCGCAAAAACCCGTTTTGGTAGACATTGCGACCATTTCCCCGGTTTACCGGGATCATTTCGCGACAAATCAGCGTCATAAAGGCCTCAGCCAAACAAAACGTCCCCCAACGAAAAGAGGCCCCTATGAACCGTAACAGCAAACTTAAAATCGCATCCCTTCTGATCGCGACCAGCATTGTCGCAACCCCGTTTGCAACCGCCCTTGCATCGGGCGGCGATCATCGCCCCTGGCAGATGAGTGACGATGACCGCGGCGATGGTCCGAAATTTGGTAAACATGACGACGACCATCACAAGGGCATGCACGGCAAACACGGCATGCGCCGCACCACACCGCTGACCATTGACGAGGCCCGTATTCTGGTCGATGCAATGTTGCTGCGTCGTGGCGCCACCGATCTTAAAACCGGCGATGTCGAACTGGTCGATGACGGCAAGGAAATCGAAATTACCCTGCTGAATACCAATGGCGATGTCGTCGATACCGTAACCTTCGATGCCAAATCGGGTCGCCCGGATCGTGGCGAAATGCGCAACATGCACCGCATGATGCCCAAACCCGACCGTGAAGACCGCTTTGACCGTCGCTTCACCACCGAACAGATGGCCCTTCTTGCCAGTGCCATGGTGATCCGGTTTGGCGGCGGCGAACTGACACTGGGCGAAATCAAGGAAACACCACGCGGCACCTATATGGCGACCGTCACCAACAAAGCTGGCGATATCGTGCGCGAAATGGAACTCAGCCGCGTAACCGGCCGTCCGATCAGCTAACCGCGACCGGCCCGAACGGTCCGAACTGTTCCCTGGAATTCCTTCGACCCAACTCCCTTTGTCCGGGTTCTTTCCCCACCCAACCGATAGCCCGGACAACACTGGCGCCCCCAACATTCCCCCGGGGGCGCCACTTTTTTGGGCCTACCTGTCGATCTCCCGACCGGCCATACCCATTCCTTCCCCGGATTCACTGCCCCGATCAATCGACACTCTGATTTGATGCCTCAAACATCTCCGATACCGCCATTTCGCGTCAATTTTGGTTTGACGCGCTTCAGATCCCTGATCATTCTGCGTTTTTAGAAACCAAGAAGCTGCGTCATGACCGCCACCAACCTTTTGCCCACCCCACGTACCGCCCTTGAAACCGACATTCCCGCGATCACAAAACTTTGGCAGGAAACCGGGCTTTATCGCCCCTATAATCCGCCGGAATGGGATGTGCGTTTTGCGCTTTCGGATCGCAATTCGACCCTGATGGTATGGGAAGATATCAACAATGCTATCATCGCCACCGTGATGGTCGGCCATGACGGGCATCGCGGCTGGATTTATTATCTGGCCGTCGCGCCGAGCCATCAGAAAACCGGGCTTGGCAAAAAGCTGGTTGCCATCGGCGAGGACTGGCTGCGTAACCGTGGGGTCTGGCGGATGCAGTTGATGGTGCGATCAGAAAACAGCGCGATGCAGGATTTCTATCGCCATCTTGGTTATCGCGCACTTGATGTCACCGTCATGCAAAAAGACATCGATATCCCGCCCGCTGACCGCTGAGAAAAAGAAACAGCTGTTAAGGTGCCACCGGCTGCCCGTGCGGCGTTCGTTCCGGGCTGTTGCTGTTGTCGCTTCGATCATCGCGCGTAATCGCCAGCGACGCCCGCGCAATGCGGCGTGCACGTTCATATAAGCGGTTGATACGCTCGACCAGCGCAACTTCTGTGCGGTAACGGCGGATATCGGCATCTCTTGGGCCGATCTCGTCGCTGATGCGGCGCAGGGTAACATCCATTTTTTCGATGAACTCGCCCTTACGGGCCAACACACGATTGGCGGCTTCGACATCATCACTGGCAAAGGCCGTCAGTGCCTGCTTGAGGCATTCTTCAGAAAAAGTGAATAATTCGGACATTTTTTCACGGCTATCTAATAATGGCAGATTGCGTTCGGCTAACAATCTGCCAACCAGCTCGGTCATTTCCTCGCTGATAATATCGCCGATAGCCTCCAGATGATTGCTGATCGCAAGCTTGTTTAACAGCCGGTTCTGATCCGATGGCAGCAATTCCGAATGGCGCAGTTTTCCGGCAAACCGCGCAATCGCATCCTGAAGGCTATCAACCCCGTCATCAAGCTCGGCAATCTTTTCAAGTTTCTCAAGTGTCGGGTTTTGCATGGTTTCACGCCCACGCCTTACAACATCGCACACGATATCGCCCATATGCATGACCTCGTTCCGAAGCAGCATCAGCGCGGCAGACGGGGTATCGGCGATGTCGTCGACCAGAAATTTTGGCGCAGGATCAAGCGGGGGTTCAAACACATCGTGCACTGGCACGCATTTTTCGATCAACCGTGCAATCCATGGCACGAAACCGATCATGATTACCACATTGGCAATGTTGAAAATGCTGTGCGCATTGGCAATTTCACGCGCAATATCAACCTGCCCACCGTTTTCACCCAGCGATATGACACGCACGATATCGGCCAGTTGCGGAATAAACGGCAACCAGATCAACACCCCGACCACGTTAAAGAACACATGCCCAAGGGCGGTACGCATCGCATCGCGGTTCTTGCCGATTGTCACCAGAAGCGCTGTGACACAGGTACCGATATTCGCCCCGAAGATCAGGGCAATTCCGCCTTCCAGCGGCACCAGCCCCTGCCCGGCCAGCACAATGACAATCCCGGTTGTTGCCGCGCTTGATTGCACCAGTGCGGTGAAGAGCGCGGCAATCAAAATCCCGATCAGCGGATTGGTCATTTGCGCCATCAGATCAATGAAGGGCGCATAGGTGCGAAGCGGTTCCATCGCATCGCTCATCATGCCCATGCCAAAGAACAAAAGCCCCGTTCCCAGCAACGCCCGCCCAGCAAGCGACCAACCACGATGGGGAACGAAGCTCATGACGCCAAAACCGACCGCAATCATCAGCGGTGCGATTGCATCAATCCGAAAGGCAATAATCTGTGCGGTCAGCGTACTGCCGACATTCGCCCCCATGATCACCGCAATCGATTGCCCGAACCCCATCAACCCGGCCGATACAAAACCGACCACCAGAACGGTGGTAACACTGGAAGATTGGACAAGTCCGGTAATCGTCGCACCGGAAAGGGCCGCCATAAACCGGTTTCGCGTCATTTTCGCAAGGATCGCGCGCAACCGTCCCCCGGCCAGCGTTTTAAGCGCTGTCGCCAGATGATCCATGCCATACAGGAAAAGGGCAAGCCCGCCCAAAAGACCAACCGCCATCCAGCCCGGATGCAATTCCGACACCGCGGGATCATTGGTTGCCGCAAGAATGCCGTGCATCGGAAGAACGGTCAGAACGGACAAAAAGGCAGATAAGCGAAGGAATGACATCGGCACGGAACCTGCCATAAACTATTGATATGCCATCATAGCACACAGTAACCCCGCGTATAGATCAGACTGGATTACCCCGATGTGCCCGCCCCGAACTGGCACGAAAGGATGCGCATATCGGCACGACATTACCCCATCGCGCAAACAGGAATCCGCGATTTACTGGCGCAGTTACGCAGTGAAATCGCGGAACGATAATTCCTGAAGATTACTGGGCCGCAATCCGGTCCGATTTTGCCGATGTCAGACGTTTGCGCAGCACGGCAATCTGATCTTCTGTCAGGCGCAAACCAAGTTTCGAACGACGCCAGACAAGGTCTTCGACGCCACGCACCCATTCCTGATCAATCAGGTAACGGACTTCGGCTTCATACAAATCATGACCATAACAAACGCCAAGGTCAGCGATGCTGTTGCAACCATCAAGCAGCTTTTCGATCCGGCAGCCATAGGCGCGAACCAATCGTTTCAGGGTTGCGGCTGGCAACCAGTCATAACGGATACCATAGGATTGCAGGGCCTTTTCAAAGGATCTATCGGGTAAATCACCACCGGGCAGAACCTCGCCCGAAGTCCAGGGACGATCGGCCACGCCAAGCTGTTTTGAAATCAGTTGCAAGGCATGTTCGGCCAGTTTGCGATAGGTGGTGATTTTACCGCCGAACACATGCAGCGCCGGGGCTTTGCCCCGCCCGGATTCAAGTTTCAGCGTATAATCGCGCGAGACTTTCGAGGCGTTGGTAACTTCGCCATCTCCCGCATACAGCGGGCGCACACCGGAATAGGACCAGACAACATCCATCGGTGAAATCGGCGTTTCGAAATAATCACCAGCCAGCTTGCATAGGTAATCGACTTCGTCAGCACTGATTTCAACCTTGGCCGGGTCGCTCGTAAAATCGACATCGGTGGTACCGATCAGGGTAAAATCATCCTGATAGGGAATGGCGAAAACGATGCGGCCATCCGGGTTCTGGAAAATGTAGCAATGATCATGATCGAACAGTTTCGGAACCACGATATGGCTCCCCTTGACCAAACGGATGTTCGCCTTGGTTTCGGCCTTGACCACACCGTTTTCAGGATCGATCAGCGAAGCACACCACGGCCCGGCGGCATTGATCAGCATCTTGCCACCAACAATGCGCTCGGCACCGCTATCGCGATCATGCAGGATCACCTGCCATTTGCCATCCTGCTGGGTTGCACCGACACATCGGGTGCGTGTCAGGATTTCGGCACCGCATTCGCGGGCATCCATGGCGTTCAGGACCACAAGCCGCGCATCATCGACCCAGCAATCGGAATAGACAAATGCCTTTTCCATCCCGGCCTTGAGCGGCTGCCCCGCAACGTGCTTGCGCAGGGAGATACCTTCGCTTCCCGGCAGTTTTTTACGGCCACCAAGATGATCATACAAAAACAGGCCAAGGCGGATCATCCATGCCGGGCGCAGGCCGGGAACATGAGGCAGAACAAACCGCAACGGCCAGATGATATGCGGCGCATTGCCCAAAAGGACTTCGCGTTCGCTCAGCGCCTCGCGTACCAGACGGAATTCATAATGCTCAAGATAACGCAGGCCGCCATGGATCAGCTTGGTACTGGCCGAAGACGTGGCACTTGCCAGATCGTTCATTTCGCACAGCAGGACCTTCAGCCCGCGACCGGCCGCATCACGGGCGATCCCCGCCCCGTTGATTCCGCCTCCGACGATGATCAGGTCATATTCCGAATGGTTCTGCATGGCATGAATTCCGCGTTTTAGTTTCGATATTGACCATAAAATATTTCATTTTCGAAAATTTTCAAGCGCTGAATTGTGACAATTTGTAGTCACATGATACCTGACACCACAGTTACTACTCTTAAACATTGGGAGAATTTACGCAAAAATTTCGATTTTGAAAAAATATGAACAGATTTATTTGCGGCACATACGAAAACACCCCGCCAGATGACGGGGCGTTGGGATGCTTCAGAAGCCGGAATATGAAGACGGAATCAGGAAAGCCAGCGACGCTGCCAGTCAGACAGCATGGCAATCGCCCAAAGCTGATGCGCCCAATTGCGCCGTCCTGAGACGTGCTCGTTAAAGCGCTTGTCGATTTCCGCACGGTTCAGGCCAAGATCAGAATATAGCGCATCGCGTGCCAGAAGGTCCCCCACCCATTCCTTAAGCGGCCCGCGCAACCATTCGGCCAGTGGAACGCCAAAACCGGTTTTGGGACGGTCGATCAGTTCGCGCGGAACATATTTGTAAAGGATTTTGCGAAGGGCGACCTTGCCGACCGCCCCATCCAGCTTAAGGTGGGTCGGCATACGCCAGCCAAATTCGATGACGCGATGATCAATCAAAGGCACACGAACTTCAAGCGAGCTTGCCATTGATGCCCGGTCGACCTTGGTCAGAACATCATCCACCATATACATCATCGTATCCATGACCTGCATCGAGGACACATAATCAAGATTGCGGTTACGGCAGAACTTTTCGCCCGGAATGCGGAATTTTTTATGAGCTTTACCCGGTCGATCAGCCATCAGGACATCGGGGTCCCAAAGCGACAGCAACGCCTGATAACGATCCAGATCATCGCGGATCGACAGAAGTGGTGCGACTTTGTGAATCTTGTCACCCAATGCCGCCGTCCCGCGCTTGCCGGGCAAAAGACCGATCAGCGCATCCCATTGCCCGGGCGACAGGGCCGTAAGCCCCTTGGACACCAGTGACGACCCAAATGGAATATTTTTGGCGACGTTGCTGATCTGGCGCGCCCACAGATACCGATTATAACCACCAAAGGTTTCATCCCCGCCATCCCCCGAAAGGGCAACCGTAACTTCCTTGCGGGTCAGGGTCGAAATCAGGCTGGTCGGGATGGATGAACTGTCAAAGAACGGCTCATCATAGATTTCCGAAAGGCGCGGCACCAGATCAAGCGCATCCTGCGCAGTGACGTAAAGTTCGGTATGGTCGGTACCAAGATGCTTGGCGACTTCACCGGCAAAAGCCGCCTCGTTATAGGCATCATGATCGAAACCGATGGAATATGTTTTGACCGGCCGGTCTGAAATCGATTGCATTAGGGCAACGATTGTCGAGGAATCGATACCGCCCGAAAGAAACGCCCCCAGGGGCACATCGGCAATCATGCGCCGTTCAACGGCATCGCGCAGCAAATCTTCAAGCGCGTCAATCGCACTTTGATCATCACCACTCCAATGATGGTTCTGACCGCTTAGAACCGCATCTTCGACCGACCAATATGCAAATTCCGACGCATGTCCTTCATCCGCAATTTCAAGGATGTGTCCCGGTTGCAACATTTTGGCATGGGCATAGATCGAATGCCCTGATGGCACATAGCCAAACCGCAAATAGGCATCAAGGGCCGTCCGATTGACTTCGCGCGAAATGACATTTCCGCCAATCAGGCCCTTAAGCTCTGACGCAAAAGCGATATTGCCGTCAAAACGCGACCAGTAAAGCGGCTTGATCCCCAAACGGTCACGCACCAGCGTCAACTTGCCGGTCTTTTTATCCCAAAGGGCGATGGCGAACATGCCAATCAAGCGTTTGACCGTATCGCGCACGCCCCAGCGCGCCATGCATTCAAGGATCACTTCACTGTCGGAATGGCCACACCATGCGATATTTTCACCAGCCAGTTTGGCACGCAGGTCTTCGGCGTTATAGACCTCGCCATTATAGACCATGACATAACGGCCATCGGCCGAATGCATTGGCTGTTTTCCAGCATCGGAAAGATCAATGATGGCAAGGCGACGCTGCCCCAGTGCCAGTCCGGCATCGCTATCGCACCAGACATCGCCGCCATCGGGCCCGCGATGAAGCAATGCATCGGTCATGCGCGTGATGGTGTCGCGCAATTTATCGCCGTCGCTATTGCGACCTAGCCACAGACCGGTGATGCCGCACATGAAAATATCCCTTTATTATTTGCCCCTACTTAAAAACGATCCGGGCGCGTTCGACAATCAAAATCATGGGGTTGCCGACAAGGATTTGCAGTTTGTTCCGGGGATTTTGGTCGCGTGCAATGACAAGCGGTGATAAACAGGCAGCATTGCCCATCAAGCTGGAAAGACCATGCTGAAACTGGATCGACTGTTCATCAAAATCCTGCAGGTTTTGCAAACCAATGGCCGGATTTCGAACCTTGATCTTTCAGAAGAGGTCAACCTGTCACCATCACCCTGTCTGGAACGGGTGCGCAAGCTTGAGGAAGCCGGGCTGATCACGCAGTATCTGGCGGAAATCGACCTTGATAAAATCGGCACCAACCTGCACATCATGGCAGAAATCACGCTGGGCAATCATCTGGTCGATGATTTCAAACGGTTCGAAGCCGCGATCACCGATGTGCCCGAAGTCATATCATGCTACAAAATCGCCGGTCCGTTCGATTACACGATGGATATGATCTGCCGCGATATCGCGCATTTTAATCAGCTGAAAGAAAAGCTTCTGGCCGCCAAAATCGGGATCGAACATTTCCGTGGCCATGTGGTGATGGAACGCACCAAAACCTTCTCGGGCTATCCGCTCGAAAGCCTGACCGCGCCCTCGCCGTTTGACGGCGTGCTTAAGGGCTAGGCTTCACGCCTTATATCGAACCGATCCATCTTGCGATAAAGCGTATTGCGGCTGATGCCAAGCGCCTTGGCGGTTTTGCTGATATGCCAGCGGTGATCATCGAGCACCTGACGCAATGCATCGGCTTCAGCCCGCTTCAGGATCGATCCGGCAGGGGCCGGGTCGCGCGTGACGGTTTCGTGGAAATCATCGGGCAGGTGCGACCTCAGGATCAAACCACCCTCGGCAAAGACGCAGGCATATTGCAGGACATTGACCAGTTCGCGGATATTGCCCGGCCAGTCATGGCGTGACAGCAATTCAAGAACATCGTCCGAACAACGAACATCCCCCGCCATATCGCCAGAAATACCGCGAAGAAGCCGAGCGATGAGATCGGGCAGATCGGACCGTTCGCGAAGCGCTGGCAGGGAAAGCCGCGCCCCTTTGATCCGGTAAAGCAGATCTTCGCGGAATTTGCCATCCGCCACCGCACGGGTCAGATCGACATTGCTGGCACAAATCAGACGGAAATTGACCGGCACGGACTTGGTACTGCCAAGCGGCTCAACCGTGCGCTGCTCAAGCACGCGCAAAAGCCGTCCCTGTGCCGATAACGGCATATCGCCGATTTCATCCAGAAACAGCGTCCCGCCATCCGCCTGTTTGATCCGCCCGCCAAAACCATCACGCGCCGCCCCGGTAAAGGCACCACCGGCATGACCAAACAATTCGCTTTCGATCAGGCTTTCGGGAAGGGCCGCGCAATTGATCGCGACAAAGGGTTTGCGCGCGCCAACCGCTGCCGCATGGATGGCACGCGCCATGTGTTCCTTGCCACTACCGGTTTCACCCGACATCAAAACATTGATGCGGTTGGTCAGAAGCTTGCTGCCGACCTTGTAAAGACGACGGATTGCCGGGTCCTGATCGGGGATGTCACCGGTTTCGTTCGCCGCCAAACGTGCGGACGGACGCGATACTGGCGCGGGCCGCATCGAAATGAATTTGCGCCGCTGCTTTTCGGGCAATGTTACCCGCCCGAACAGAAGCCCCCCACCATTAACCGGCAGGGCCTTGGCCGATCCGGAGGTCGAAGTTTCCTCGCCCACGCCAAGGGTCGTGATCAGGCCATCAAGATCAAAACCGAACATCGATTGCACATCGCGCGCATTGTCCGCCGCTGCCAGCAAACGGCGCGCGGTCGAGGTCGCACCGCGGATATTGCCATCCGGGCCAATCGAAATCAGGGCATCACGGGTCGATCCGACATGCTGGGCATCGGGATGCAGGTGCAAGATCAGATCGGATGCACATTCATCAAAGAACAGAATGCGTTCAAGCGCATCGGCATAATCGGCAATCAGGCTTCGGACCCGCAAACAATCCGTACGTTTGATGTCGTCGCGCACGGCAGAAACATCAAGGACCGAACAAACCTGCCCTTCAGGGTCAAACACCGGTGCCGCCGTACAGGTCAGCACCGCATGTTGTGCCAGAAAATGTTCGTCCTTGTGGATGGTGATCGGACGACCTTCGACGATACAGGTGCCAATACCATTGGTCCCCTCGCGTTCCTCGCTCCAGACGGCACCGGGCAAAAGGCCGTTGGTGCGAAACGACGGCAGCAGCGTGTGGGCCGCCACACTGTCAAGGATCACACCGTCATTATCGGTCAGGAAAACCGCATAGCCCGATGCATCAATCTTGCGATAAAGGGTGCGCACCAGATCATGGGCATGATGATAAAGCCGCCCGCTGCGGTCACGGCGCTGGCGGGTTTGGCTTTCGGGCATGACTTCCGGACGGCGCTGCGTGTCATGGGCAAGGCCAAAGCGCTGTTCGCAACGTTGCCAGCTTTCGAGGACGGCGCGATTTTGGGCGACGCCACTTAACTGCAATGCAGCTTCGATCCGTCCACCATGATGGTTTCCAGACATAAGACGTTATCTCCCTTGTGCCGGTGTTTTATCGGGAATGCGTTCTGGCATCGCCCGGCTTGCGGATTTGTCCGCGTCCGATCACAGGCAGGATCGTAACACACCAAAGCCCCGAAACGCCAAAAGGTTTCACAGCAAATCCGCGGCATAATCGGGTGTGTCACGAATATGGGACAGTTTGTATCACCTGTGCCACCGCCGGGAACGGAATGACACAATCGCTCCTGATCACCGCCCTCCTCCAACCGATTGTTAAAAGACGAAAAAACGGATCATTCGATCATCTGGCACGGGATTTTACGAACTGGCACGGGCTTTGCGGAAATGTCAGGGCCAAAACCAAAAACAGGTGGCAAAGCCGCCTTCCGATCATGGAGGATCCAAGATGATTTACAAGAATCCGGGCGACGCGGGCAGCGTCGTTGCATTCAAATCCCGTTATGACAACTATATCGGTGGCGAATGGACCGCCCCGGCCAAGGGCCAGTATTTCGAAAATGTCTCGCCGGTGAATGGCAAGCCGTTCTGCGAAATCGCACGATCCAGTTCGGAAGATATCGAAAAGGCACTTGATGCCGCCCACGCTGCAGCAGAAGCATGGGGCAAAACATCGGTCACCGAACGCGCCAATATCCTCAATAAAATCGCCGACCGCATGGAACAGAACCTTGAAATGCTGGCGGTTGCGGAGACATGGGATAACGGCAAGGCGGTGCGTGAAACGCTGGCCGCCGACATTCCGCTGGCGATTGATCATTTCCGGTATTTTGCCGGTGCGATCCGCGCACAGGAAGGATCGCTTGGCGAGATTGACGACAACACCGTCGCCTATCACTTCCACGAACCGCTTGGCGTTGTCGGGCAGATCATCCCATGGAACTTCCCGATCCTGATGGCAGTCTGGAAACTCGCCCCGGCACTCGCGGCTGGCAACTGCGTTGTCCTGAAACCGGCCGAACAGACCCCGGCATCAATTTGCGTGCTGCTGGAACTGGTTGGTGATCTTCTTCCGGCTGGCGTGCTGAACGTTGTGCAGGGCTTCGGGGTCGAAGCAGGCAAACCATTGGCACAAAGCAACCGGGTCGCCAAGGTCGCCTTTACCGGTGAAACCACCACCGGCCGCCTGATAATGCAATATGCCAGTGAAAACATCATTCCGGTTACGCTGGAACTGGGTGGCAAATCGCCGAACATCTTCTTTGATGACGTGATGGCACAGGATGACGATTTCCGTCAGAAAGCCGCCGAAGGCCTGACCATGTTCGCGCTCAACCAGGGCGAGGTCTGCACCTGCCCGTCGCGCGCACTTATTCAGGAAAATATCTATGACAAGTTCATGGATAGCGTGCTTTCACGCGTGGCCCACATCAAGCAGGGCAACCCGCTTGATAGTGAAACCATGATCGGCGCGCAGGCATCGACCGAACAGATGGAAAAAATCCTGTCCTACCTTGATATCGGCAAGCAGGAAGGTGCCGAAGTTCTTTGCGGCGGTGGCAAGGCGGAAATGGGCGGTGATCTCTCGACCGGGTTCTATATCCAGCCAACCATCTTCAAGGGCCATAACCGGATGCGGATTTTCCAGGAGGAAATCTTTGGCCCGGTGGTTTCCGCCACGACCTTCAAGGACGAGGCAGAGGCGCTTAAAATCGCCAATGACACGCTTTACGGTCTTGGTGCCGGGGTCTGGACCCGTGATGGCACACGCGCCTACCGGTTTGGCCGCAATATCAAGGCCGGTCGCGTCTGGACCAACTGCTATCACCTCTATCCGGCACATGCGGCCTTTGGCGGCTACAAGCAATCGGGCATCGGACGTGAAAACCACAAGATGATGCTAAACCATTATCAGCAGACCAAGAACCTGCTGGTTTCGTATGATCCGAAACCGATGGGCTTCTTCTGATCGGAATGTTCTGGCCGGGTGTCCGTTCGCACCCGGCCCTTCCCGATACAGAGGAGGTTGTCATGACAACAGACCAAATTCCGGCACGGGTCACGGCCACCGATGCGGCCATAGCCCTAATCCGGAAGCTCAAGGACATTCACGGGCCGCTGATGTTTCATCAGTCAGGTGGATGCTGCGACGGCAGTGCACCGATGTGCTTTCCGAATGGGGAATTCAAAACCGGCGATCAGGATGTGTTACTGGGCGAAATTGAAGGCAGCCCGTTTTATATCGGACGCGCACAATTCGAATATTGGCGTCACACACAGCTGATCATTGACGTCGTGGATGGACGCGGCGGGATGTTTTCGCTTGAGGGCCCCGAAGGCAAACGCTTTCTGACCCGATCACGCATCTTCACCGATGACGAATGGAATGCACTGAAACACGCCGATCAAGGAAACGAGCAATCTAAAACAGAAGCAAGAACGTAAAGAAGATTACCAACGCAGATCTACCCGTGACATTGCGCGATCCCTGCCTCCCAAAGAGTCTGCTCCGCAATGTCTGAAGATGCCGGACGCATCTTCCCCTTGCCCGTCGCCATCCCCCCGAACAGGCGACGGGCTTTTTTTATCCCTATCGAAGCCATTAAATTTATTGCGAAAAAATCTGGAACAACGTCCCTACTGCATGTGTTCTGCAATTGGAAAGCGACCCCGGGACGCAAAGCGCCCGGAACTGAATTCCAACACAAAAGGAGCATCACATTATGCGACGCTCAATGATTACACTGACCGCCCTTTCCGCTATTGCCATGGGGACAGCCCCCGCGATGGCAGCAGGGCAGCAGAAAGAAAATCCACAACTTCCCGAAACGACGCAGCAGTCGACGCAGAAAAATCCTGCGATCCTTAACGAAGCGGAATCGGTGCATCTTTCGGGGACGGTAAAAGAAATTACCGATAACCAGTTCACCATGAACTACGGCAATGGCGAAATTGCCGTCGATATGACCGATTACACCTGGTTCGACCAAGGCTTCATCAAAGCTGGCGACAAGGTCCGCGTTAATGGTGAAGTTTCCGAAGGGTTCTTCACCGACAAGATGGTTGTCGCGACGTCGATCTTCCTCCCGGAACGCGGCGCCTATTACACCAATGGCGAGGATCGCACCGGCTTTGTGAACAATAGCGGCCTTGCAACAGGCGACGAATGGGTGACATTCACCGGCGAGGTCACGGAAATCCGCGAAGATGAAATTGCCCTGAATACCGGCAACACATCAATCACTGTCGATACCAGTGATGTGCCGGAAAACAGTGCCGATGGACAGGCCTATCAGAAAATCAAAACCGGGGATCGGGTTTCGGTCGCCGGGGAGATGGATGCAGCCGGCCTGTTTACCGACCGGGAGCTTGTTGCATCGTCAATTGTCGTCATGAATGACAGCGACACCTACATGCAGTAGCCCGGCAAAGATAACCGTTACCTGAAGATATAAAAATGGCCGACGCCGGGTAAACTGGCGTCGGCTTTTCTGTTCAGGATCAGGCCAAAATCACCAGAACCAGAAATCCCAGCGCGCACAGCACCAGAAGCGATAGAAGGGCCGAGGCAATCACCCGCCCTCCGACATGCATGACGCTTCGGATATCGACACTTAACCCCAGTGCCGCCATGGCAAGGATGGTCAGGAAGGATGATATCGTGCGCATCGGTTCCAGCACGATTTCGGGGATCAGACCAAACGAACGGGCCGCCATCATGGCCACAAACCCGACAATGAACCACGGCACCATCTGGGTCAGAGGCTGGCGAACCTCGCGTTTGCGCCCGCCCATCAGGGCAAGCGTAAAGATCACCGGGCCAAGCATCAGAACGCGGATCAGCTTGACGAGTGTTCCGATCTGCACGGCCAAGGCTCCTGCCGGGGCGGTCGCGGCCAGAACCTGCGGTACGGCATAAACCGTCAGCCCGGAAAAAATGCCATATTGCGCGGCACTCAGGCCCAGCCCGACATGCACCAGCGGCAGGGCAAAAACAAACAGAACCCCCAGAACAGCGGTAAAGGCGATGGATGCCGCGACATCATCGGATTTTGCCGAAATCACCGGGGCGGTGGCGGCAATCGCCGAGTTGCCGCAGATCGAATTGCCGCACGCCACCAGCATCGACAAATGCTTCGACAGGCCAAGTGCCCGCCCGATATGGAAGCTTAAAAGCAGGCTGGCGCAAACCACCAGAACGATGGCCGCAATCAGGCCAAAGCCCGCCTGCCCCAAGGCCTGCCCACTGATTGAGGCACCCAGAAAGACAATCGCGATTTCAAGCACCGTCTTGCCACAAAAGCGCACACCGTCATGAAACGGCTTGGCAAGGCCGAACACGGACCGCACCACTACCCCCAGAAGGATCGCAAAAACCAGACTTTCGATCCAGCCATGCCCAAAAAGGCTACGCTCCGCCTGCTCGACCAGTTTGGCGATCAGGGCAATCGCCGTGGTCAGGAACAGACCGGGCAAAAGAGATTTCAGGTGCGCTTTAAAAAACATGATTTGCCTGTGAAATGCGACAGGCAGAAAATCACACGATCAATCATTTACATCCATCGAATAAAAATGGATATTTCATTCGATATTCTCGAATGATTGATGGATAGACGGAATGATGACGCTTGAGCAACTCGCCATCTTTGTTGCCGTGGCCGAACGCGAACATCTGACAAAGGCCGCCGATGCAATCGGCCTGACCCCCTCCGCGGTCAGTTCGGCGATCAAGAACCTTGAAGGGTTTTATGGCGTTGCATTGTTCCATCGGGTCGGACGGCGGATCGAGCTTAGCGAAACCGGGCGGCTGTTTTTAAACGAGGCCAAGGCGACACTGGCACGCGCACGCGCCGCCGAACTGACACTGGCCGAACTTGGCGGCTTGCTGCGTGGTGAACTTAACGTCTATGCCAGCCAGACAATCGCCAGTTATTGGCTGCCGCCCTTCTTGATGCAGTTTCATGATCAGTATCCCGGTATTGCCATCAATCTGACGATTGGCAATACCAAGACCGTGGCCGATGCCGTCCGTGGTGGTGCCGCCGATATCGGCTTTATCGAAGGCGACGTAAATGAACCCGTCCTCGCCATGCGCGAAGTCGCCGAAGACGCCCTGGTGATCGTGGTCGGGCCCAAGCATCCATGGGCCGATGGAAGGCCGCTAAGCGCGCAGGACCTTACAACCCAAAGCAGTTGGGTGCTCCGCGAAGCCGGTTCCGGCACAAGGTCGGAATTTGAAAATGCCCTGCGCCAGTCGGGCGTCGATCCTCAAAAACTTAAAATTGCCCTGACATTACCGGCAAACGAGGCGGTGATTACCGCGGTTGAAACCGGCATCAGCGCCACCGCCGTTTCAAGCTTTGCCGTCAGTTCCCTGATCGCGCAGGGGCGGCTTTTCCGGGCAGCATTTCACATCCGCCCGCGCAAATTCATGATGCTGCGCCACAAGGAACGCCGCCAGACGCAAAGTTCGCTGGCGCTGGAAAAGCTTTGCCTTTCCACAAACGCATGATCGAATTTTTCCAGATCAAAATTGCGAATACGCAATGCACAAGGCATGCGGGAACTTTATCTAATTGTCCTTATGAACACGGCCCCTGATCCTTTGTTTTCATGGGATCAGGTCATGCAATGAGCGATTTCGCATTGCAGCGGAAAACGCGGCCGGACAGGAAGGCTTTGCCTGACAAAAGGACCAACGCCAATGTTTGATCCCGATATATTGGCCCGCATACAATTCGCGTTCACCATCTCGTTCCACATCATTTTTCCGTCTTTTACCATTGGATTGGCCAGTTTCCTTTTCGTGCTCGAAGCACTTTGGCTGCGCACGCGCGATGATACCTATCTGGCGCTATATAAATTCTGGCTGAAAATCTTTGCGCTGGCCTTTGGCATGGGCGTGGTTTCGGGCATTGTGATGTCCTATCAGTTCGGAACGAACTGGGGGCCGTTTTCGGAATTTACCGGCGGGGTTCTGGGGCCGCTTATGGCCTATGAAGTGCTAAGCGCCTTTTTCCTCGAAGCCGGTTTCCTAGGCATCATGTTGTTTGGCCTTAACCGTGTCGGACCGAAATTGCATTTCACCGCGACCACCATGGTTGCGATCGGCACCCTGTTTTCGGCCTTCTGGATTTTGTCGGCCAATAGCTGGATGCAGACGCCGACCGGCCATATCATCGAAAATGGCCGGGCGGTTGTCGAAAGCTGGTGGGATGTGGTGTTCAATCCAAGCTTCCCGTACCGGCTTGTCCATATGGTTCTGGCGGCATTTCTGACCACCGCACTAGTTGTCGGTGCCGTCGGTGCGTGGCATTTGCTGCGTGATCGGGAAAACCGCGCGGCACGGATCATGTTTTCCATGGCAATGTGGATGGCGGCCATTGTCGCCCCGATCCAGATCGTCGCTGGCGACATGCACGGGCTTAATACCCTTGAACATCAACCGGCCAAGGTCGCCGCGATGGAAGGCCATTTTGAGACGCAGAATGGTGCCCCGCTGATCCTGTTTGGCTGGCCCGACATGGCAGCAGAGGAAACAAAATATGCCGTCGAAATCCCGAAACTGGGATCGATGATCCTGACACATGACTGGGATGGCAGGATCACCGGATTAAAGGATTTCGCCCCCGAAGACCGCCCGAATGCGACCATCGTATTCTGGACATTCCGCGTCATGGTCGGGCTGGGCCTTTTGATGGCGTTGCTGGGCATTGCCAGCCTGTTCGCCCGGTGGCGCAAATCGATTTATAGCTGTACGTGGCTGCATCGCTTTGCCCTGATCATGGGGCCAAGCGGCTTTATCGCCATTCTGGCCGGGTGGTTCACCACCGAAATCGGGCGTCAGCCATGGGTGGTTTACGGATTGATGCGCACATCCGAAGCCGGATCACCGGTCGTCCCGGCCGCGATTGCCGGATCGCTTGCCGCATTCGTTATTGTCTATACCATCGTTTTCGGGGTTGGCACCGCCTATATCATCCGCGCGATGAACAGGGACCCGCGCTTTGCCCATTCGCCCAAGGGTGAAGTGCTGCGCGCCGGTAGCCGTCCGGTTGCCGATCCCACCTTCCCGCAGGCAGGAGAATGATCATGGATTATCAACTGATCTGGGCCCTGCTGATTGCGGTTGCCGTTTTTGCCTATGTCACGCTTGATGGCTTTGATCTTGGCATCGGCATTCTGTTTCCCTTTATCAAGGACCCTGCCAAACGCGGCAGGATGATGAATACGGTTGCCCCTGTGTGGGATGGCAATGAAACCTGGCTGGTGCTGGGCGGTGGCGGGCTTTATGCCGCCTTCCCGCTGGCCTATTCATTGCTGATGACCGCGTTTTACATCCCGGTTTTCACAATGCTGCTCGCATTGGTGTTTCGCGGGGTGGCGTTCGAATTCCGGTTCAAAAGCCGTGATCATCAAAAACACTGGGACTTTGCCTTTTCCGCCGGGTCGATCATTGCGGCCGCGATGCAGGGTGCAATGCTGGGTGCGTTTATCGAAGGCATTGCCGTTGAAAATGCCAAATTCGTTGGCGGCCCGTTTGACTGGCTAAGCCCGTTTTCGGTGTTCTGCGCATCCGCCGTTGTCGTCGGATATGCCCTGCTTGGCACCGGCTGGCTGATCATGAAGATGGAAGGCAATTTTCAGGGGCGTTTACGGGCCCTTGCCAAACCTGCGGTCATCTGGATGGCGGCCAATCTTGGCGTGGTGTCATTGATGACAAGCTATATCCACCCGGCTTATGCAGCGCGCTGGTTTGATATGCCAAACCTGTTTTTCCTGGCCCCGATCCCGACTGTCACGGCCGGTCTGCTTTTCTGGCTTTGGCATGCGGTAAAGCACCGCGAAAAGACGGTATTTGGCATTACGCTTGGGATTTTCTTCCTGTGTTATGCCGGGTTCGGCATCACGCTTTATCCCAATATCGTGCCGCCGATGATTGATTTCAGGACCGCCGCCGCCCCCGATAACAGCCTGTCCTTCATGCTGGTCGGTGCCGCCATCCTGATCCCGATCATTCTGGCCTATACCGCCTATGCCTATTGGGTATTCCGGGGCAAGGTCGGGGATGAAGGATATCACTGATGACGGCATTTTCACCCAAACCCAAAACCCGGCGTGTGCTTTGGTTTATCGGGCTTTATGCCGGGGGCATCCTTGTGATCGGGGCTGTGTCGCTTTTGCTCCGCAGCCTGATCACCGGAATTTCATGAAAATATCCGATCACAAATATCGGATTACTCCGTCTACCTGCTGACACTTGTCAGCAACTCCGGCCCGGCAGAAAGGTCCCCCACCCCTGCCGGGCTTTTTTATTCGGGTCCGGTCATTGGCCCAGATAATCGCTGTCCTCGACCTTTTCCAGCCAGTCGACCGGCGATCCGTTGACGGATTCCGCAATTGCGATATGGGTCATCGCGGTTTTGTCCGTCGCCCCATGCCAATGCTTTTCCCCCGGTTCGAACCAGACGATATCGCCGGGGCGGATTTCTTCGCGGGGCCCGCCTTCACGCTGTGCCCAGCCAAGACCACTTGTGATAATCACGGTCTGGCCCAACAGATGGGTATGCCATGCGGTGCGGGCACCCGGTTCAAACGTGACGATGGCCCCGCCGACGCGCGCCGGATCGGTGGTTTGAAACGGACTGTCGATCCGGACCGTGCCGGTAAAGTAATCCGGCGATCCCTTGGTCGATGCCTTTGATGCGTTGCGTTGGATATACATGGTGATCCTTCGGCTGTGTTTCGCAATACGCCTTACTGATTGTGCACCCGCCGGATCAGCAAGGCCAGACGTTCGATGCCATCGCGAATGCGATCGGCCTTTTCCGTCGCGAAGCTGAGACGTGCGGTATTACGGCCCGTGTGGTCACAGAAAAAGGCCTGACCGGGGACGAAGGCGACCTTGGCGTCGTGCAGAGCCTGTTCCAGCAAATGGCGACTGTCGATATTTTCCGGCAGGGTCAGCCAGATGAACATGCCACCTTCGGGTCTTGTATAGGACACGGTTTCGGGCATGAATTCGTCAAGGGCGGCCAGCATCGTGTCGCGTTTCGCGCGATAGGCATCGCGGATGGTATCCAGATGCCCCGGAAACAGTCTGCGTGCCGCACGCAGGGCGACTTCCTGATTGATGGTCGACACATGCAGATCGCCGGCCTGCTTCATCAGAACCAGCCGTTCGATCACCGGACGCGGCGCACAGACCCAACCGATCCTAAGGGCTGGCACCAGCGTTTTGGAAAATGTGCCAAACTGGATGACGGTTCCGGCCTGCGGATCACCGTTGGCTTCATCAAGGGCAAGCAACGATGGCAAGACATCGCCTTCGTAGGACAGCTTGCAATAGGCCGCGTCTTCAAGGATGACCGCACCATATTTACGCGCAACTTCAAGCACCGCAAGACGCCGATCAAGACTATAGGACCGCCCGGTCGGGTTCTGAAAATCCGGCGCCAGATAGGCAATGCGCACACCACGTTCAAAGGCAGCTTCGAGTTCGGCAATCACCGGGCCATCCTCATCCATATTCATCCCGACATAGGTCGGACGGCGCATGGAAAAGGCCTGCATCGCGCCAAGGTAGCTTGGTTTTTCCACGACGATTTCACGCCCCGGTTCCAGCAGCAAACGGGCAAGCATATCAAGCCCCTGCTGCGCGCCACAGGTAATCAGGATGTTATCGATCCCGCGCACCGCCCCGCTGGCAGCCATATCATCGGCAATCCATTGACGAAGGGCTGGAAGGCCTTCGCTGATGGAATATTGCAGGCTTTTGCGACCGGCAACCTCGTCGGTCGTCAGATCGCCATAAATGGTACTGAAATCGGCCAGTGGGAAAAGCGACGGGTCGGGAACGCCCCCGGCAAAGGAAATGATTTCCGGCCGGTCGGCCACTTTAAGCAAGTCACGGATTTCGGATGCGGTAAGCGCACGGGCATCACGAACGATCAGGTCATTCCATTGGACAGTCATGGGGCTTCTCTTTAGGTCAGTGTTGTTGCCATTATTTGGTAAGAAAGACTGACCTAAATCAAGTTTATTTTTCTACGGATGTTAATTTTGAAATAAAATTACCTTCATGCCTTTTACTCGCCCGCATGTAATTCCGTTTCCATCCCCCGATCCCGCACCACCTGCCGGGCGTTTTTTGGCACCATAAACCCAATAATCAATCAACAATGTCAAAACGTCCCAAAGGTTATCATGACCGAATATGCAAAGTTTCAGCCTTGGCTCGACTGGCTTGATCAGCGTTACGATGAAACGCTTGATCGCCTGAAATCGTGGTCGGCGATCAATAGTGGCACGGGCAATATCGACGGCCTTGACCGGATGCGCGATGCCATTCTGGATGCCTTTGCCGAACTTGATGCTACAACCGCGATCATCGACCTGCCCGATGGCGAAGCAGTCGCCGCGGACGGCAGCATCGCGCCCGTGTGCTATGGCAAGCTTTTGCATTTTTCCAAACGGCCACAGGCCCCGGTTCGGGTTTTGCTGTGCATTCATTATGACACGGTCTTTGCCGTCGACAGTGCGTTTCAGACCACGCGCCTGCTCAATCAAAACACATTGAACGGGCCGGGTGTTGCCGATGCCAAAGGCGGCATCCTGACGATCCTCAATGCGTTAAGCGCGCTGGAACGAAGCCCGTTTGCGGGTGGCATCGGCTGGGACGTGATCCTGAACCCGGATGAAGAAACCGGCTCCATCGGATCAGCCCCGTTTCTGGCAGAGCGCGCCCGTACCGCCGATTTCGGCATGCTGTATGAACCAGCACTGGAAGACGGCACCCTTGCCGGGGCACGCAAGGGATCAGGCAACTTTTCCATCCGGATCAAGGGGCGCGCCGCCCACGCGGGCCGTGAATTTCATGCCGGGCGCAGTGCGATGGTCGCGGCGAGTGACTGCGTCATGCGCCTTGATCAGCTTAACGGCAAGGTTGGCGAGGCCACATTCAATATCGGCAAGATTGATGGCGGCGGGCCGGTCAATGTCGTGCCCGATAGCGCCGTGGTGCGCTTTAATGTTCGGGTTTCAAACCATGACGAACGCCATCAGGCCGAAAATGAAATTGCCGATGTCATTGCCGCGATCAATCAGCGTGACGGCATCACGGCCGAACTGCATGGCCAGTTTGGCCGCGCGCCAAAACCAATGGCCGGCAGGACCAAGGCGCTTTTTGAATGGGTGCGCGAGCTCGGTCATGACCTTGATCTGGACATCTCATGGAAGGCAACGGGGGGCTGTTGCGATGGCAACAATCTGGCCGAGGCCGGATTACCCAATATCGATACCCTTGGGGTACGCGGTGGCCTGATCCATTCCGATCAGGAATTTGTGAAGCTCGACAGTTTGATCGAACGGGCAAAGCTTTCGGCCCTGATCCTGATGAAAGCCGGTTCAGGCGATTTACCCGACGCATTGAAAAAGACGGAGATATAAAATCATGATGCGTGTCCGCCCCGCCCGTATGAGCGACCTTGACCGGCTGGTTGATCTGGCATCCTCGGCCAGCAAGGGTTTGACCACCCTTCCGGCCAATCGTGACGTGCTTGAAGCCCGCATCACTGAAAGCATCGAGGCCTTCGGGGCAGATATAGAAGGCCCCGGTGGTGAAAGCTATTTCATGGTTCTCGAAGATACCGCCAATGGCAAGGTCGCAGGCACCTGCGCGATCTATGCCGGGGTCGGGTTATCAAAGGCGTTCTATAACTACAAAATCCTGAAACTGACGCAGTATTCGCATGAGCTGAATGTCACGGTGACGTCACGCCTGCTCACACTCGTGAACGATTATCAGGGTGCTACCGAGGTCGGAACTCTTTACCTTGACCCCGATTATCGCAAGGACGGCAACGGGCAGCTTCTGGCACGGTCGCGATACCTGTTGATGGGGTGCTTCAAGGAACGGTTTTCGGAAATGGTCATGGCCGAAATGCGCGGCTGGCAGGATGAAAACGGTAAATCACCACTGTGGGAAGCGCTGGGATCGCATTTCTTCAACATCCCGTTCCCCGATGCCGATTATATTTCCGGGATTGGCAATAACCAGTTCATTGCCGATCTGATGCCGAAATACCCGATTTATATCGAAATGCTGCCCAAGGCCGCCCAGGATGTGATCGGCAAAACCCATGATGAAACGCGCCCGGCGCTGAACCTTTTGAAAAAGGAAGGTTTCCGGTTTTCAAATGCGGTCGATATTTTTGACGGCGGACCATGCGTTGATGTCCTGCTTGATGACATCCGCACTATTCGCCATTCCAAAATCGCCACCATCCGCAAAATTGTTGATCGCACGCCGTCTATGGAACGCCATCTTGCCTGTACGTTGGAACTTTCCGGGTATCAGGCAAGCTGGCTTTACATGACGGTCGTGAATGGCACGCATGTCGATCTGGATCGTGACCAGGCCGAAATTCTTGGGCTGCACGCTGGCGATCAGATCCGTTTTGTCACCGATTAAGCATCAGGAGCAGGCATCATGATGACCCAGAAATCAAATCCCGCCCTGTTCATCAATGGCACATGGCAAACCGGCAATGGCAAAGCGTTTCACGCCGAGAACCCGGCCAATGGCGATATCATCTGGCAGGGTAATTCCGCCAGCAGTGATGATGTTAACACCGCGATCATGGCGGCACGAAATGCCTTTCCGGCATGGGCAAAACGCGACCTGAATGAACGGATTGAAATCCTTGAACGGTTTGCCGGGTTGCTCAATGATCACAGGGACGCACTGGCACGCACCATCAGCCTTGATGCCGGAAAGCCGCATTGGGAGGCCCTGACCGAAGTCGGCGCAATGGCTGGCAAGATCGCGATTTCGATCAAGGCCTATCATGATCGCACCGGCACCCGCCACGGCGATGCGGCGGGCGGCGGACAGGCGATCTTGCGCCATAAACCCCATGGGGTGGTTGCGGTCTTTGGTCCCTATAACTTTCCCGGCCACCTGCCGAACGGCCATATCGTCCCGGCCCTTCTGGCGGGCAATTGCGTGGTGTTCAAGCCATCCGAACTGACCCCGCTTGTCGCCGGGGAAACCGTAAACCTCTGGCAACGGGCTGGATTGCCCGACGGGGTTCTAAACCTTGTGCAGGGCGAACGCGATACCGGCATTGCCTTGGCGCAGCATCCGGGTATCGACGGGCTGTTCTTTACCGGCAGCGTTCCGACCGGTCGCCATTTGCACCATGCCTTGGCCGGGCAGATGGATAAAATCCTGGCCCTCGAACTTGGCGGGAATAATCCGCTTGTGGTCTGGGACGCCGCCGATCTGGATGCCGTGGCCCACCATACCGCCATGTCGGCCTTTATCACGGCGGGGCAGCGTTGCACCTGTGCGCGCCGCCTGATCGTGCCATCCGGCGCAAAAGGCGATGCAATGATCGCCGCGATCAATGATTATTGCGACAGGCTGATCGTTGGCGCACCGGATGATGATCCCGCACCCTTCATGGGCCCGGTGATTTCCAACAGGGCTGCCGATGACCTTATGGTGGCACAGGCGAAACTTGTTGCCGATGGGGCCAAAATCATCCGCGAAATGACGCGCTCCGATCCTGCCCGCCCGTTTCTGACACCCGGTCTGATTGACGTGACCGATGTAAAGGACCGCGCGGACGAGGAACTGTTTGGTCCGATCCTGCAAATCATCCGGGTCGATCACTTTGACGATGCCATCCGCGAAGCCAACAATACCCGTTTTGGCCTTGCCGCCGGGTTGCTGTGCGATGATGCCGAACTATGGCAACGCTTCATCCACGAAAGCCGCGCCGGGATCGTCAACTGGAACAAGCAACTGACCGGCGCATCCAGTGCCGCCCCGTTTGGCGGCATCGGCGAAAGCGGCAACCACCGCCCGTCGGCCTACTACGCCGCCGATTATTGCGCATGGCCGGTCGCAACCCTTCAGACCGACAAACTGGTCGCCCCCGATGCCGCCCCCAAAGGAGTACGCCCATGACCCGATACGCCATCGAAGCCAATTTTGACGGTCTGGTCGGCCCGACGCATAATTATGCCGGGTTAAGCTTTGGCAATGTCGCATCAACCAGCAACGCCAGCACCCTTTCCAACCCGAAAGCAGCAGCCCTTCAGGGCCTGACCAAGATGAAGGCCCTGCATGACATGGGTTTTGTGCAGGGCGTGTTACCGCCCCATGAACGCCCGCATGTCAAAACCCTGCGCGATGTTTTCGGCTTTCGTGGATCGGATGGTGATGTTCTGGCGTCTGCGTGGAAAACCAATCCGAACCTTGTTCTCGCGGCATCATCGGCATCCCCGATGTGGACGGCCAATGCCGCAACCGTCTCGCCTAGCGGTGATACTGCCGATGGCAAGGTGCATTTCACCCCGGCCAATCTATGCGCGATGTTCCACCGGTCCATCGAACATCCGGTGACGGGGCGCGCACTTGCCGCGACATTCGCCAATCCCGATCATTTCACCCACCATGCCGCCCTGCCCGGCACAGACCATATGGGGGACGAGGGTGCGGCCAACCATACCCGTTTTTGCGGAGACTATGGCGCGTGCGGGGTCGAATTTTTTGTCTATGGCCGCCACGCTTTTGATCCTGGCAAAACCCGGCCAAACCGTTATCCGGCACGCCAGACGTTCGAAGCCAGCAGCGCGATTGCGCGCCATCATGGCCTGTCAGAAAATCGTGTCGTCTATGCGCAGCAGAACCCCGACCTGATTGATGCCGGGGTCTTTCATAATGACGTGATTTCGGTCGGCAATGCCAATGTGCTGTTCCATTACGAGGACGCCTTTGTCGACACGCCCGCCGTCATTGACGACATCCGGCGCAAGATGGACGGCATTGCTGATTTCACCAGTATTGAGGTGCCCAAAAGGGCGGTGCCGCTTTCCGACGTGATCAAAAGCTACCTGTTCAATTCACAGCTTTTGCGCCTGCCGGGAAATGGCCAGATGATGCTGATCCTGCCGACCGAAGCCGAAGAAACCATATCGGTCCGCGATTATCTTTATGACCTGATCGGCAAGGGCAACACACCGATCCGTCAGATCAAGTTTTTCGACCTGCGCCAAAGCATGCGCAATGGCGGTGGGCCTGCCTGTTTGCGGCTGCGCGTCGCCCTGACCGAGGATGAACTTGCCGCCACCAATCCCCAAAGCCTGATCGACGATCAACGCTTTGCCGAACTGACAGGCTGGGTCGAAAAACATTATCGTGACCGGCTAAGTGCTGCTGATTTCCGGGATCCAACACTTCTGAACGAAGTCCGGACAGCTCTTGACGAGCTGACGCAACTTCTTGACCTTGGCCCGATTTATGATTTCCAGCGATAGAAGAAATCGCGAAGGTGCAGGCGAGTACGCTTTCGCTATTTCAATTCGCCCAGTGTTACGACCATTTCCTGCTCGTTTTCGCGGCCTTCGCTGCCCGACACCCCGGCCCTGAAAACCAGAAGATCAATGCCGCCTTCTGCTTCCGACTTCACCTCTACGGTGAATTTGACGGTGACTTCGATCACTGAGCTGCTCAGATCACCGACAGTCGGATCATTGGCGATCCGAAAACTCGGCGGCAAAAATACTGCCCCCGCAAGACCATCGCCAACACCCAGCATGCTGCTGACAATTGCATCGGCAACTGGATGTTGTTCAAGCGCGGCAGTGACATCTTTGCGGGTTGCCGTTTGGCATATCTCGACTAGATCACCATCGGCAAGCCTTGCCGCATCATCTGCCTGCAAGGTTATTTTGTAAACTCGGCTGGCAACGGTACTCCGTTCCCCCGAAAGACTTGCCGAAACCGGTACAAAGCTAAATGCCCCACCGGCTTCGCCACCGACGGTGGATGATTTGGCTGTCGCCAGTGTTACTTTTGCATTTAATGGCCTGCGTCCATGCCACGGCAAATCGTCCGCCTGACAGATATCTGCAATTCTTAAAATGTTTTCGGCAATCTGCAACGACACCCGCAATTCTTTAAGCACATCCGAAACAGCTTTCTGTTCCATTGTGTTTTTGACAACCGGAACAGAAAGCTGGCCGATAGGGGCTCCCGCCGTACAACCAGAAAGAAAGGCGACGATCCCCAGGATCAAAAATTTTCTCATCTTCCCCTCGCCAACCCTCAACTCTTGATTGTTTTTATCATAAAATCAGATGGCGAAGACAAACCGTTTTCTGAAATCAGCATTCTTCACCGTCGGGAAGTGCTGCTTCGAAATTTAATACCGGACCAACCGTGGCAGAATAACCGGAATAACAAGCTTCACGCCCCACACAAAGTCCGGGAGACCCGCCATGTCGACCATTTATGATACCGAACATCTCAAAAGATCGGATGCGGCCAATATCCTGCATCCGGCATCCGTAGTTGCCGATGTATCGAACAACGGCCCGGCCCGCATTTTTGTCGAGGGCAAGGGCGCGTTCATTACCGATACCGACGGCAACAGGATGCTGGACGGGGTTGGCGGGCTTTGGTGCATGAATATCGGCTATGGCCGGACCGAGATCGGCGATGCGATGAAGGCCGTATCCGATCAGATGGGCTATTTCCATACCTTTGCCGGGGCATCCAACCCGGCACAGATCGAACTGGCCGAAAAGCTGGTCGCAAAAATGCCCGCTCACATCACCAAGGTCTTCTTTGGCAGCTCCGGGTCGGATGCCAACGACACATTGATGAAGATCGTCTGGTATTATAACGGGCTTCGCGGCAAACCGGAAAAGCGCAAGATCATCGCCCGCAAGCAGGCCTATCACGGCACCACCATTGCCACCGCCAGCCTGACCGGGCTTGCATCCTTTCATCGCAATTTCGGCCTGCCGATCCCTGAAGTCAAACACACGTCGCTTCCGCATTATTACCGCGAAGCCAAACCGGGCGAGACCGAGGAACAGTTTTCGGCCCGGCTGGCAAACGAGCTTGAAGAGCTGATCATCGCCGAAGGCCCGGAAACGGTCGGCGCCTTCATTGCAGAGCCGATCATGGGGGCTGGTGGTGTCATCACCCCGCCAAAGGGCTATTTCAAGGCCGTCCAGGCGGTATTGAAAAAGCACGACATCCTGTTCATCTGTGACGAGGTTGTTTGTGGCTATGGCCGCACCGGGCACTGGTTCGGTCATCAGCTTTACGATATCCGCCCCGACATGATCGCCACCGCCAAGGGCCTGACCAGCGGCTATTTCCCGATGTCAGCAGCCTTTATCAGCGATGATATCTGGAAAGTCCTGCGCGACGGGTCGGCAACCCTTGGCGCATTTGCCCATGGCTTCACCTATTCCGGCCATCCGGTGGGATCGGCTGTAGCACTGGCGAACCTTGCAATCATCGAAGGTGAAAATCTGGTCGCGAATTCCGCAGAAACCGGTGCCTATCTGCATGCGCAGCTTAACGATACCTTTGGCCATCATGCCCATATCGGCGAAGTCCGCGGTGTTGGCCTTCTCGGCGCCTTGCAGCTAATGGCCGACCGCGACACCAGAACCGGGTTCGATCTGAAACACAAGATCGCGGCGCGCTGTGCCGCAGCGATTGGAAACCACGGCGTAATTGTCCGCCCGCTTCCAACAGCCGACAGCCTGGCATTTTCCCCACCTCTGACGCTTGACCGGGGCGAAGCCGACCAGATGGTCGATGCGATCAAAAAGGGCATTGATCAGGTGATGGGCGAACTGAGTGCCGAGGAACGCAAGGGCATGGCTGCCTGATTTTCAAAACACCCCAAATCCTGCCCTACTTGCCCGACCGGAATACTGGTCGGGCCGTTTTTTTATGTGTAAGGTGGCGCAAACAAGATAAGGGCGACCCCGATGATCAAGATCGACGAGATCAACCTTAAAATCCTGCGCGCCGTTCAGGCCAATGCAAAGCTGACCAATCTCGCCCTTTCAAAGCTGGTGGGACTAAGTCCAAGCCCGTGCCTTGACCGGGTCAAAAAGCTTGAAAAAGAAGCCGTGGTCAAACGCTACCGCGCGGTACTTGATATCGAAAAAATCTGCCCGCATGTCCGGGTCTTTGCCGAGGTCACCTTAACCGGCAAGACCGCCGCCGATTACAAACGCTTTGCCGATGCTGCCAAAACCATCCCCGAAGTCGTTGCCGCCTACCGGATTTCAGGACCGTATGATTATATGCTGTGCCTCGTCTGTCGCGATGTGCAGCATTATCATTCCCTGTCCGAAGACATGATCCACGGCAATCTTGGCATTACCAAATTCATCGGCCATGTCGCCTTGGCCCAGACCAAGGCATTCAAAGGCTATCCGGTTTGACGTCCGGGCTTCATCGACCACAAAGAAAACACCCAAAGAACATATTTCCTTTGTACTAGAAAATATGTGGTTATCTTTTTTGTGTGATTTGGATAGATCGCGCTTGCATCAAAGCCGTTTCCATATTACCCATCAAAGCAACGTGAAATACATTTATAAACACAAATTTTGTGTTATTTATCACCGTTTTGATTGATCGTCAGGAACGAGAATGCAGCCTAATCTGACCCATCTCCGCCAGCTTGAGGCCGAGAGTATTCACATTATCCGCGAAGTTGCGGCGTCGTTCGAACGGCCGGTGATGCTTTATTCCATCGGCAAGGATTCGTCGGTTTTGCTGCATCTGGCGCGCAAGGCATTTTACCCGGCCCCGCCGCCCTTTCCGCTCATGCATGTCGATACCACATGGAAATTCCGCGAAATGATCGAATTTCGCGACAAGGTGGCGGCGGAATATGGCTTTGAGCTGATTGTTCACATCAATCAGGAAGGTGTGGAACAGGGCATTGGTCCCTTCACCCATGGATCGAGCCTGCATACCGACGTCATGAAAACGCAATCGCTGAAACAGGCGCTGAACAAATACAAGTTCGATGCAGCCTTTGGCGGTGCCCGCCGGGACGAGGAAAAGGCGCGTGCAAAAGAACGCGTATTTTCGTTCCGCACCGAAACCCATCGCTGGGATCCGAAAAACCAGCGCCCGGAACTTTGGGATATATACAACGCACGGATCAACAAGGGCGAAAGCATTCGCGCCTTCCCGATATCGAACTGGACCGAGCTTGATATCTGGCAATATATCTATCTCGAACAGATTCCGATTGTGCCGCTGTATTATTCGGCCAAACGCCCGGTTGTTGAACGTGACGGCATGCTGATCATGGTTGATGACGATCGCATGCCGCTTAATCCGGGTGAAAAACCGGAAATGAAATCGGTGCGTTTCAGAACGCTTGGCTGCTATCCGCTGACCGGTGCGGTTGAGTCCGAAGCCGCCACCCTGCCCGACATTATCCAGGAAATGCTGCTGACCCGCTCAAGCGAGCGTCAGGGGCGTATGATCGACCATGATCAGGCCGGTTCAATGGAAAAGAAAAAGCAGGAAGGCTACTTCTGATGTCACACAAATCCGATCTGATTGCCGATGACATTCTCGGCTACCTGAAAGCTCAGGAAGAAAAAAGCCTGCTGCGTTTCATCACGTGTGGCAGCGTTGATGATGGCAAATCGACCCTGATTGGCCGTCTGCTTTGGGATTCCAAACTGATCTTCGAAGATCAGCTTGCGGCCCTTGAATCTGATAGCCGCAAGGTCGGCACCCAGAATGGCGAAATTGATTTCGCCCTGCTGCTGGACGGGCTTCAGGCCGAACGCGAACAGGGCATCACGATTGATGTCGCCTATCGGTTCTTTTCGACCGACAAACGCAAATTCATCGTCGCCGATACCCCCGGCCACGAACAATATACCCGCAACATGGCAACCGGTGCCTCGACCGCCGATGTCGCCGTGATCCTGATTGATGCCCGCAAAGGCATCCTGACACAGACCCGTCGCCACAGCTTTATTACCTCATTGCTTGGCATAAAACACGTGGTTCTGGCTGTGAACAAGATGGACCTGATCGACTATGATCAGGCCAAGTTCGACACCATTGTTGCGGACTATAAAGAATTCGCCAAAGACCTTGGCTATAGCTCGATCACGCCAATCCCGTTATCAGCCCTTCGCGGCGATAACATGATCGAAGCCAGCCCGAATACCCCTTGGTATGACGGCCCGACACTTCTCGCACATCTTGAAACCGTTCAGGTCGAACAGGATGCAATTGAAAAGCCGTTCCGCCTTCCGGTCCAGTGGGTTAACCGCCCGAACCTTGATTTCCGTGGCTTTTCCGGCACCATCGCGTCGGGCATTATCAAGCCGGGCGATCCGATTGCCGTCACCGCATCGGGTCAGACCAGCAAGGTCAAGGAAATCGTCACCTTTGACGGCAACCTTGATCAGGCCTTTGCCGGTCAGGCCGTCACCCTGACGCTTGAAGATGAAATCGACATTTCGCGCGGCGATGTTCTGGCGCGACCGGATGAACGCCCGGAATTTGCCGACCAGTTCGAAGCCCGTATCATCTGGATGCACGAAGATCATCTTCTGCCCGGTCGCCCCTATATCATCAAGATGGGCGCACAGGTCACCAACGCACAGATCAGCGACCTGAAATACAAGGTCAATGTCAACACGCTGGAACATATTGCCGGCAAGACGCTGGAACTGAACGAAGTCGGCATTGCCAATATCGCAACCGACAAGGCACTGGCCTTTGATCCCTATGATGACAACCGCCATTCGGGCCGGTTCATCATCATCGACCGTTATTCCAACGCCACCGTTGGCGCAGGCATGGTCAACCATTCGCTTCGCCGTGCGACCAACGTCAAATGGCAGGAAATGGACATCAACAAAAAGTCACGTGCCTATCAGAAAGGTCAGCAATCGGCCGTTCTGTGGTTCACGGGTCTTTCGGGTGCCGGTAAATCGACCATCGCCAATCTGGTCGAGAAAAAGCTGCATGCCATGGGCAAGCACACCTATACCCTTGATGGTGACAATGTCCGTCACGGATTGAACAAGGACCTTGGCTTTACCGATGCCGACCGGGTGGAAAACATCCGCCGCGTCGGTGAAACCGCCAAGCTGTTTGTCGATGCCGGGATCATCACGCTGGTATCCTTCATCTCGCCGTTCAAAAGCGAACGCCAGTTTGCGCGTAACCTTGTCGAAGATGGCGAGTTCATCGAGGTCTTTATCGACACCCCGATTGAAGTCTGCGAACAGCGCGACGTGAAAGGCCTTTATAAAAAGGCCCGCGAAGGCAAGATCGCCAACTTCACCGGGATCGACAGCCCCTATGAAGCACCGGAAAACGCCGAGATCACGGTCAACACATCCGATCAAACCGCCGAACAAGCCGCCGAGATCATCGTTGCCAAGCTCGAAGAATTCGGTGTTCTGGGTGCGTGGTATCCGGAAATCTGATCATCTGACGCCCATAATTCACCTGCAAAACCCGATGCTCCTGGCATCGGGTTTTGTTTTGGCACAATGACTTGGACCGTTCCTGACATTTCCTGGATCGATGATGCTTGACTCCTGTTCCATCCTAACCACATAAAAAGAACAAATCAGGAACATACATCATGTCGGACAGACGTCTTCATCTTGCCCGTGCGGCTTTGCAACGAGCCGAAAAACAGTGGAAAGGACATGTTACCTGTCTGCCCGACGGGGTGGACAGGGTTATTCGCCGTGCCTTTGGCGGGGTCGATCTTCCACATCATATCAGCATCGGCGGCATTGCCCCGGTTGGCCTGCATGAAATCATGTGCGGCCATGATGATACCGGCGCATCGGTTCTGGCATGGTATCTGGCGCGGCTTTCCATCGGGGACCAAACAGGCAAAAGCCTGTTCTGGATCCGGCAAAGGCGCGCGATTGATCAGGGCGGGCTTTATCCGCTTGCGCTGCCAGAGACGGACATGCCGGTCATGATGGCGGTTGACCAGCAGGCCACCGCCCTTTGGACCTGCGAGGAAGCGGCAAAATCCGGACAGATCGCCAGCATCATAGTCGAAACCACGGATTATGACCTGACCGCGGCACGCCGCCTGCAACTGGCCTGCGAGGCAGGACACACCCGCCTGATTGCGATCCGGCATATGCGGTCCGATAGCAAAACCATCGCATCCAGTGCGCATACACGCTGGCGGATAACGCCGAATGCACCGGGTGCAACGGAACATTCAACAACAGGCAACCGACACATACTCAGCCTGATCGGGGGACGCGGGGTTCGACCGGGCAGCTGGAGAATGCAAATTGATGCAACAACGTTTTCTTTATCTGTGGCTGACGCATTGGAAAACAGATTGCCACCGGATCGATATGCCGAAAACCGGGGATGACAGCCCCAAACCGGAACCGGTCGTGATAACACGCGCCGATCACAAGGGCGTTCTTGTCTGCGGCAGTGACAAGGCAGCACAATCACGCGGGCTGGCACCGGGCATGCGCCTTGCCGAAGCGCGCAGCATATACCCGGCTTTGCGCGACCTTCCCGAACAGCCCGATCTTTATGAACGCCATCTGGCCCGCTTGATCCGGGCGATGGACCGATACAGCCCGTGGGTTGCCCGCGACCGGTTCCTGCAGGAAGCCGGTCAGGACGGCCCCATGGATGGGGGCGATGCCGGATTGTGGCTTGAAATTACCGGCGGCAGTCATCTTTTTGGCGGGGAAAGTGCGCTTCTGGCGCTGGTTCTGCGCGATGTGAAATCACGCGGCTATGATTGCCGTTCCGCCATTGCCGATACGGCAGGTGCGGCATGGGGTGCGGCACGATGCCACCCTGCCCCGGCTGAACAACGGATTTTAAGCCTGCCACGCGATCACGATATTGCCGCCGGTTTTCCGATCTCCGCCCTGCGTCTGCCCGAACAGACACGGGTCACCCTGTTTCGGCTGGGGCTGAAACATCTGGGCGACATCACCCCGATGCCGCGCGCCAATATCACCACACGTCTGGGGCCGGAAGTTTTGCAACGGCTGGACCAGTTTTATGGTCGCCTGCCCGAACATCTGAATTTCAATCTGCCGGATCGGCCATGGCTGATCCGGCGCAGCTTTGGCGAACCGCTGGGCGATGCGGCCAATCTGGCAATTGCCGTTGAAAGCATGATCACGGAACTATGTGATAATCTGGCGCAGGAAAATCTTGGCCTGCGTCGGATCATCCTGCGCTGTGTGCGGGTTGATGGGCATACCCATACCATCACACTTGGCACAGGAAGCCCGTGCCAGTCCGCCCCGCATGTCTTGCGGTTGCTGTCTGAAAAAATGCCCGGTGTCGATACCGGTTTTGGCATCGAACAGGTGATTGTCTATGCCCCGTGGGTCGAACATGTGGCCTTTCGCCAGTCGCGCCTTGATCAGCAACAGGAAGAAACCACCGACCAGATTGCCCTTGCCCAGTTGATCGACCGGATTTCACATCATCTGGGTCCGCGTGACATGCTGTTTCACCCCGGCCACCACGCAAGCCATTTGCCTGAGCGGGCTTCTGTGCGGCAGGCCGTTAACGCCCGGACATATCCAGCCAGACGCACCGACATGACATTACCCAAACGCCCGGTGCGCCTGATCGACCCACCCGAACCGGTCGAAATCCTTGCGCGCGACACCAATGGCACGCCAAGCCGCCTGCGCTGGCGCAAAATGGCGGTCGATATCATCCATGCCGAGGGACCCGAACGGATTTGTCCGGAATGGTGGCAGTGCCTTGATCAGGATGAATATGCCCTATCCCCCAAAACGCGGGATTATTTCCGCATCCGTGATCAGGCAGGCCGATTGTTATGGGCCTTTCGCACCGGCCTAACCGGGCAGGATATCTGGTCCATCCATGGATTGTTCGGGGACTGACATGACCGTTTCCCCCCTTCCCCAAACGGCACCTGCCTATGCCGAATTACAGGTCAGCAGCAATTTTTCCTTCCTGCGCGGCGCTTCCCACGCCGAGGAACTGGTTCTTATGGCCGCGACCAAAGGATTGCATGCCATTGCGATAACCGACTGCAACACCTTGGCCGGGGTCGTGCGCGGCCACACCGCACATCAGCCCCACAGGGATCGGCTGAATTATATTGTCGGCTGTCGGCTTGATCCCGTCGATGGTCCGTCGCTGTTATGTTACCCGACAAACCGCACCGCCTATGCCCGGTTATGCCGGTTACTGACCCTTGGCAAACGCCGTGCGCCAAAGGGCGAATGCGAAATTTATCTGGCGGATATCATAAATCATGCCGACGGATTGCTCCTCATCGCGGTCCCGCCACAAGTCCCCGATGGCACCTTTCGCACGCAGCTGATCGACCTGAAACGCCATTTATCAGGCCGTTTATGGCTTGCCATCGGGCGGTTCATGGACGGGTTTGATAGCGAACGGCTGGCCTTTACCGAGGCGGTCGAGGCAGAACTTGCCATCCCGGCAGTTGTCACCAATGACGTGCACATGCATGTGCGATCCCGCAAACCGTTGCAGGATGTCCTGACCTGCATCCGCCATCATTGCCGGATCGAGGATGCCGGATATCGGCTGTCTCCCAATGGCGAACGCCATATCAAAAGCCCGCTGGACATGGCGAAACTTTTCCCGACACATCCCGAATGGCTGGCGCGCACCGTCGAAATCGCCGATCAATGCCAATTCTCATTATCCGAATTACGCTATGAATATCCCGATGAAAATGACGGATCGGGCGAAGGCACACAGGAACGCCTGACCCGCCTGACATGGGAAGGTGCTCATAAACGCTATCCCGATGGCATCCCCGACAAGGTCCGGGGATTGATCGAAGCCGAACTTAAACTGATCGACGAACTCGGCTATGCCCCCTATTTCCTGACGGTGCATGACATTGTCGCCTTTGCCAGATCGCAAAACATTCTGTGTCAGGGACGCGGATCGGCGGCCAATTCATCGGTCTGTTTCTGCCTGCATGTCACATCGGTCGACCCGGCCAAGGTGGAACTTCTTTTTTCGCGCTTCATCAGCAACGCACGGAACGAGCCGCCCGACATCGATGTCGATTTTGAACATGAACGCCGCGAAGAGGTGATCCAGCATATCTATCAACGTTATGGCCGGGACCGCGCCGGATTGACTGCAACCGTGATTTCATACCGGTCGCGAAGTGCGATCCGCGATGTCGGCAAGGTGTTCGGCCTGCCCGAAGACACCATTGTCAAACTGACCAAAACCATCTGGGGATCGGGCAGCAAGGGAGCGCATGATGAAATGATGCGCCAGTCGGGCATTCATCCCGATGAACCGGGTCTGAAAGCCGTTCTTGATCTTGCGGGCGAACTGACCGGGTTCCCGCGTCATCTGTCGCAGCATGTTGGCGGCTTTGTCATCACCCGTGGCCCATTATGCGAATTGTCCCCGATTGCCAATGCCGCGATGGAGGACCGCACGACCATCGAATGGGACAAGGACGATATCGATGCGCTGGGCATCCTCAAGGTCGATGTTCTTGCCCTTGGAATGCTAAGCTGTATTCGCAAGGCATTCGATGAACTGCGAAACCACAAGAATATCGATCATGATCTGGCAAGCCTGCCCAAGGAAGACGGGCGGGTTTACGACATGCTGGAAAAAGCCGACAGCATCGGCACGTTTCAGGTCGAATCCCGCGCACAAATGAGCATGCTGCCGCGACTGAAACCGCGTAGCATCTATGACCTGACCATTCAGGTTGCTATTGTCCGCCCCGGCCCGATCCAGGGCGGCATGGTTCACCCCTTCCTGCAACGGCGCATGGGCCGCGAAAAGGTCGATTACCCATCAAGCGAACTCGAAGCCGTTTTAAAGCGCACCTGTGGCGTGCCCCTGTTTCAGGAACAGGCAATGCAGATCGCCATTGTCGCCGCCGGTTATACCGGCGGTGAAGCCGATGAATTGCGCCGTGCCATGGCAACCTTTCGCCGCACGGGCACAATTGGCGCGCATCGCGACAAATTCATCAATGGCATGCTGAAAAACGGATATGATGCCGAGTTTGCCGAACGGTGCTTCAAACAGATCGAAGGCTTCGCCGATTACGGTTTCCCCGAAAGCCATGCAGCCAGCTTTGCCATCCTTGCCTATGCATCATCATGGCTTAAATGCCATCATCCCGATGTGTTTTTATGCGCCCTTCTGAACGCGCAGCCAATGGGGTTTTATGCCCCGGCGCAACTGGTTGCGGATGCCAAAAATCATGGTGTCCGGGTGCTTGAAATCGATATCAATCACAGTTTCTGGGACAACCATCTGGAACGGGAATTGGGCCGCGCCAGCGGTCATCTTTCCGTCCGGCTGGGCTTTCGCCAGATCAAGGGGTTCGGGCAGTTCGATGCCCTATCCCTGATATCAAACCGTCCGGTCGGCGGGTTTCAGGATATCTTTCTGATGGCACGTCAGACCGGGCTATCCCCCGCCGCCCTTGAAAAACTGGCCGAGGCCGATGCATTCGGATCCCTTGGCCTGTCGCGGCGCGAAGCATTATGGGCCGTCCGCCGGTTTGGCAAGGGGCGCAAGGCCCCGGCGGCCCTGCCCCTGTTTGAAGCCGCACAGAATTTCAACCACAATATGGGCGTTTCTGCCGAATTCGGGCCCGAGGCCCCGGTCAATCTGCCAATCATGGGACCGGGCGAAGAAATCATCGAGGATTACGCAAGCCTGCGACTATCGCTTAAGGGGCACCCGGTATCGATGCTGCGCGATGCCCTGTCCGCAGCCGGGGTTTGCAAATCGACCGATCTGGTCAATTTCAAGAATAACGAACGGATCAACCATGCCGGTCTTGCCATTGTTCGCCAGCGCCCCGGCACCTCGTCCGGCGTGGTTTTCATAACGCTTGAGGATGAAACGGGCATCACTAATCTTGTCGTTTGGAGCAAGGTGATGGAACAGTTCCGCCGCGAGGTCATGACCGCAACCGTCCTTGGCGTATCAGGCAAGCTTCAGCGCGAAGACGGTGTCACCCATATCATCGCTGATAAACTTGTCGATCTGTCAGGAATGCTACAAAACCTGACGGATAACACCCGCATTGCCCGCGCCAATAACACCCATCCCCGCAATCTGCGCTGGGCCACACCCGCCGCAGGACCATCCGATCAAACCGGCCCCCTTGCCCAAAACCTTGAACAGCTTGAACAACGCCACGGCAAACAGCAAAACACATCACGCCTTAAGGTCGACAGCCACGATTTCCACTAATCCCTCAAACGAAAACACCCCGGCATTTGCACCGGGGTGTTTTGCAAAAGACCGACATGATCGATCAATCTTTATCAAGGTTCTGCCACGCATAATAGGCGGCAACAACCGTTGCCATCTGCGCGGTATGGGCCGCGATGAAGGCATCGCCATAGATCGTTTCATCGGGATATTCGGTAATCAGGGTCAATGGCACGTCATGGCGGTCATCAACCGAAATCATGCACGGAAAACCATTGATGATCCGAAAACCGGTATCACCGGCATGAATGCGATAAAGATCAATCTGTGCCGCGTTGAATGCCAGAAGCCCCGGAATGGCGGCAAGTTTTCGGGTAACCTGATCGATAAAGTTTTCCGCCCGTTCCGACCATTCATCATGATGGCGCATGATCAGGAAAAACCCCTTCGGCAGGGTCCACATGCCAAACCCGCGCGGAACATATCCCGAAAGCGGCCGGGTCCATTCATGGCAGGGATAGCCATGCAGATTGACATGCAGGCTTGCCTCGCTGATGGCACGCGCCCGCACCCGGATTTCCTTTTCATAAAGGCCATCACCACTGCGATATTCCATGTCATCGCCAAGTGCGGTATAGCGCGCCGCGTGATGCATATGGAACGGGTTATCAACAATCAGACGCTGATGAAGGGCATAACCATCCGGATTTTCCAGCGGTGAAATCGTGAAATGCGCCCCATCGCGTTTTGCCAGCTCCAACGCCCCGCGAAGCGCGCCCGCAACACCTGAAATCTCGTTGGGATGCTGCCCGCCACTGATCATGACCGGCAAATCCGTACCCTTGTGATAGCGCGCATTCAGAATGCGCCCGGACCGTGACATCGCGTGGAATTCTTCGCCGCTGATCCCGTCAAGCTCTGCCCGGATTTGCGCAACCGTCAACGGGCGGGTGGCGCGATCAATCTGTTGCATCTCACCCGTTGTCTCGTTCTTTGACAGGGGGCGCAATTCAACCGTGACCCGGGCGTCACCATCACTGGACACCTGACGGATTTCCGGGACGATCTGCCCCGGCTGCAATCCGCGATCGCCCAGCGGGCGGCCCGATTTGACCTGAAAATATTCCAGCAGCGAGAAATAGAAATCCTCATGCAGGGCTTCATGCAGGCTCAGAACCTCGTGGCCATGGGCGATCTTCTGATCATGCCCGGGCAGCTCGACCGAGATATTCAGTTCTTCGAAATAGGGCTCCTGATCGCCCCAGCCATAACCGGCAATGGCCGTCATGGTCCGGGCAAAAAGCGCCTCATATTCGGTTTCAATCCGTTCATCGCGGACAATCTGACCATCGGCATCGGTAATCCGCACCCACCCGGTCGGCGACAGGTGGGTTTCATCAACCACATCCTGATGCACGCGGTTTGGCGCAAAGACTTCATGACGGGTTTCAACCCCATCCGCCCCGCGCAGGATCACATCATAGGTACAATCGCAACGATCCGATGCCTCGAACGTGATCGAGGCTGGCGCAACCAGGGCCGCCAAAGGATAGGTTTCAAGCAGGAAACGATTATCCGCCGCATTTTCATGGCGCGGATAACGCACCGTGATATCGGCAATGCCCGACTTTGCCAGATCAATATCTTCAAGAAAGAAATGCAAAAGCGGCTTATAGGCACTGCGAATGCGGGCCTTGATCCCCTTCTCGGCCAACTTTGCCTCGGCCGCGGCACGGGTTTGGGCATCGTTAAACAGCCATGCCTCGATAAGCTGCCCGGGGCGGGCAGCCTTGACGATTTCATCAATCAGGTTTGGGAGGGTCGGCGCAAAGGTGGTGGCGAAAATCTGTGTCATTTGGACGTCCTGCCTGTGGGGTCAAGGCTATCGCGCAGCCAGTCGCCCAGAAGGTTCAGGCCAAGCACGGTCAGAAGAATGGCAAGCCCGGGGAAAACCGATACCCACCAGGCATTCTGCAAATAGGTCCGCCCATCCGCCAGCATCCCGCCCCAGCTCGGGATCAGGGGATCAACCCCCAGCCCAAGGAAGGTCAGGCTGCTTTCAAGCAAAATGTTGGTCGCAACATTAAGCGTCATCAGAACAATCACCGGCCCGATCAGGTTCGGCAGAAGGTGACGGAACAGGATATGAATATCGCGCACGCCAATCGCCTTGGCCGACTGGATGAATTCCCGGTCCCGCAATGATAGAACCGATCCCCGCACCAGACGGGCATATTGCACCCATTGCGCAATGATCAGCAGAATGATCATGTTGGTCAGTCCACCGCCAATGATCGCGATAAAGGTGATCGCCAGCAAAATGAACGGCAATGCCAGCTGCACATCAGCAAAGCGCATCACAATCATGTCCCAGAAACCGCGATAATATCCCGATATCAGGCCCATGATCACGCCAATGACAACCGCCCCGGCAACGGAAAGCAAACCCACCTGAAGCGATATTTTGCCCCCCGATACCACACGCGCCAGAACATCACGCCCCAGCGGATCGGTGCCAAAGATATGATCGGCATTGGTAAACGGCGCAATCAGGCGGGCCGAAAGATCAATCTTGTCCGCCCCACCGGGAAACAGCAGATCGGAAAACACGACCAGAAAACAGATGCCACCGGTCAGAACAGCACCCAGAACGAATTCAAGATTTTTAAAGCGCGCAAACCGCGCCTTGGTTGCAGTGGTCGCCATGGGGTTACTCCGTCCGGATACGTGGATCAATCAGGCCATAGGCAATGTCGACAAGCAGGTTCACCCCGACAATCATGATCGACAGAACCGTAATCACGGCCTGTAAAACCGGATAATCACGTGCACCAACGGCATCAAAAGCCAGCGTGCCCATTCCCGGCCAGTTAAACACCAGTTCGACGACAACAATCCCACCCAGAAGATTGCCAAACTGCAAACCGAAATAGGTCACAAGCGGGATCGCACAGTTACGAAGCGCGTGTTTATAAAGAACGACCTTCTCGCTAAGCCCCTTGGCGCGCGCGACCATGATGTATTGCGACTGAAGGGTTTCCAGCATCGAGGTCCGCACAAGCCGCACATTGGTTGCGGTCAGGATCACCCCCATGGTGATCGCTGGCATGATGAAGTTTTCAATCCCCGTCATGCCACTTGGCGGCAGGAGCCGGAAAGTAATCGACAGCAACAGCACCAGCATGATCGCCAGCCAGAAATTCGGGAATGACAGGCCAACCAGCGACAGGATGCGAATGACCTGATCGGGCCATTTGCCCCGCGAAATGGCGGCCTTGATCCCCAGCGGGATCGAAATCACGATGGATACGAACATCGATGCAAACGCCAGCATCAGGGTCGCAGGCAATGCATTGCCAATCAGGGTGGAAACCTGCGTTCCACCAAGGAAGGATCGACCGAAATCAAGGCTGAAAAGCCCCAGCATGAAATCGGCATACTGAACAAAAAATGGCTGGTTCAAACCAAGGGATTCACGAATACGTGCAAGGTCTTCCTCGGTGATGCTGCCGGCCCCCTGGCTTAACATCAGCGCCGGGTCACCCGTCAGGCGGATGGCAAACGAGACAATCAATGTCACCGCGACGACCACGAAAATCGCCTGCAAAAGGCGTTTGATCAGAAAACCAGCCAAAACACTTGTCCTTTAAAGAAATAGGCATGAAAGCCGCCCGGACAGATGCCGGGCGGCTTTCCTTTCACATCAGTCGACAGTCACTTCCGTCAGACGCAGACGGCTGTCGGGAACCGGGGTGAAATTCTTGACGCGCTTGGAAACCCCAAAGATCGCATTGAGGTTATAAAGCGGCATTTCCAGCGCACGATCGGCCGTGTAATGCGCAATCGACTGCAGGATTTCTTCACGTTTGGCACGATCGGTAATCGCACGCTGGGATTCCAGCAGCTTGTCGAGTTCCGGATCGCTGTCATACGGGTTCCACTTTTCGCCCGTGTGATACATGGAATAAGCGGTGTTATCATAATCAAGCGTCCAGCCACCCCACGACTGCTGGAACATCGCGCCGGTTTTACCCGCCGGAATGATGTCGTTAAGCAGAACGTTGGTTTCATATGGCTTGATCGTCGCATTCAGGCCTATCACCTGAAGGTAGCTGGCAACGGCCTGGACAACTTCGTTAAAGGTTGCGTCATTGCCGCGAATGTCGATCTGGATTTTCGTGCCCGGTGCAACACCGGCTTCTTTCAGAAGCGCCTGTGCCTTGGCCGGATCATACGGCAACGGTTTCATCGACGGGTCATTGCCAAACGACAATTCACCCTGGAAACTTGCAATCGGCGATGCCTGACCACCAAGGATCGAGTCAATGATCGCCTGACGATCCACACCGTAAATCATCGCCTTACGGACTTTTTCATCCGCCGTGATGCCATTGCCGGTGTTAAAGCGCAGCGCATAAACCGTCGGGCTTACGGTGGTGACGATATCGATGTTTTCGTCTTCCTGAATGGTCGGGATCATGCCGATCGGAATGGTCGGCGGAATGACAAGGTCAACGTTCCCGGCCTGAAGTTCCGCAACCGCGGTCGACGGTTCACTGATGAAGCGATACTTGATGGTCGAAAGTTTCGGCGCACCGCCCCAATGATCAGCATAGGCTTCAAGCGTCAGACCAACTTTCGGCTCATAGGAAACCATTTTGAACGGACCGGTGCCAATCGGATGGGCGTTGAAATAATCTTCGCCTTTTTCCGCGATATATTTCGGCGGAACAATCATCGCACCATAACCGGCAAGCTTGGTCAGAAGCACCGGATCCGGCTGGGTCAGATGCATATCGACGGTGTTTTCGTCGATGACTTCGACCGATTTGATCGCGGCATAGTTTGACCGCTGCGGCCCTTTTTTGCCTTCATCACCCATCAGGCGATCAAAGGTGAATTTGACCGCTTCGGCATTGAAAGCTTCGCCATTCTGGAAGGTCACGCCTTCGCGCAGATGGAAACGGATGCGCGTGCCGCCATCAAATTCTTCCCATGATGACGCAAGACCCGGAACCAGTTTGGCATCCGGTCCGCGATAGGTCAGACCGTCATAAATATTGGTCGCAACCGACGACCAGTTGACCAGAAACGTATCGACCGGGTCCCAGCTACCGGGGTCCTGTGGTGATGAGATGGTCAAGGTGCCTTCGGCATATGCCGGCGCAGTTGCCATCAGGCCGCCCGCAAAGGCAAGAGCCATCAGCGCACTGCGCATTCCCTGTTTTTTCGTCATGTTATTTTTTCTCCGTTGTTGGTGGCTTGGCGCGAGGGGAGACAAGGCTTGCGACCTAAAGGCCGCCTAATGTGCGTCGGCCACAAAGTGACCGGGCGCAATTTCACGATGGGCAAGAATGGCCGGTTCATCACCGACCCGGCGGATCGGGCTTGGAATTTCACCATCCATCAGGACGCGGTCGCGCACGATTGTGGGATCCGCGACCGGCACGGCACTCAGAAGCCGCTGGGTATAGGGATGGGTTGGCGTTTCAAGAACCTGCTGACGCGATCCAAGTTCGGCAACCTGACCAAGGTAAAGCACAGCGACCCGGTGGCTCATTTTTTCGACCACCGCCATGTCATGGCTGATGAACAGATAGGCAAGCCCGTGTTCTTCCTGAAGCTCCATGAACAGATTGATGATCTGTGCCTGGATCGACACATCAAGCGCCGAAAGCGCCTCGTCGGCGATAATCAGCTTGGGATTGGATGCCAAGGCGCGCGCAATGCAGATACGCTGGCGCTGACCGCCGGAAAATTCATGCGGGTAACGATTGGCATGGGCCGATGTCAGGCCGACCCGTTCCAGCAACTGGTCAACGCGTGCGGCAATCTGTTTTTCACCCTCAATCAGGCGGTGCGTGCGGATCGGCTCGGCAATCGAAAATCCGATTTTCTTGCGCGGATCAAGGGACGCAAACGGATCCTGAAAGATATACTGGATTTCCTGACGCAGGCGCTGCTGTTCGCCTTTACCCATTGCACTAAATGCGCGGCCTTCGAAACTGATATTGCCCGCCGTTGCCTTCTGCAATTGCTGGATCGTTCGGCCGATGGTCGATTTGCCCGATCCGGACTCTCCGACAAGGGCAAGCGTTTCACCACGATAAATATCAAAACTGACATTCTCGACCGCGTGAACCCGGTGGGACACCCCGCCAAACAGGCCCTTTTTGATATCAAAGCGCGTCACCAGATCACGCACTGACAATAACGGGGCCTCGTCGTAACGTGCGGTATTCTGGATATGCTCCGTCCCGACCAGACGCGGCGTATCGCCGTCCATCATCGTCACCGGGAACCGTTTGGGGAATGCTTCGCCCGTCATGCTGCCCAGTTTGGGCACCGCGGACAACAGGGTTTGGGTATAGGGATGGGCCGGATTGGCAAAAATATCGGCTACAGTGCCTTCTTCGACCTTTTTGCCCTTCCACATGACGACAACATCATCGGCAATCTCGGCAACAACCCCCATGTCATGGGTGATGAAAATCACCGCCATGCCAAGTTCCTGTTGCAGATCGCGGATGATGGTCAAAATTTGCGCCTGAATGGTTACATCAAGGGCCGTGGTCGGTTCATCCGCAATCAGGACCTTGGGCCGGCAGGCAAGCGCCATGGCAATCATGACGCGCTGGCGCATCCCGCCCGAAAGCTGATGGGGATACCGCCCCAAAAGTTCCTGCGCATCGGGCAGTCGCACCATATCAAGCAGCCGTTTGCTTTCAACAAGCGCATCGGGCTTCGACATGCCTTCATGCAGCATCAGGGATTCCGCAATCTGATCACCGATGGTGAAAACCGGGTTCAGCGACGTCATCGGCTCCTGAAAAATCATCGCGATGTCTTTGCCGCGAATGCGGCGCATCTGTTTTTGCGGCAGTGCCAGCAGATCTTCATCGCGATCTTTTGACGTAAACCGGATACGCCCCGATGCATAGGATGCGCCCATCATATCGGCCAGACGCATGATCGACATCGATGTCACCGACTTGCCCGATCCGGACTCTCCGACAATTGCCAATGTCCTTCCGGGTTTCACGGCAAAACTCAGATTTTCGATGACACGGCTGTCGCCGAACTCAACGGACAAATCTTCGACGGACAGGATCGGAACGGAAACAGAATCAGTCACGCAAACATCCTCGGCAATGTAAGGCGGATGCGCGGGTGGCGCGCACCGGTCAAACCGGTGTCAGTGCTGCAAGACGTGATTGGCGCTAGATCGGGTTTCTCGTCCGGCACGGTGGGGGCCGTAGCCTTATGACGATGCGTAACGGAAAGTTGTAACGCGGTCCCTCTTAACGACGATTGCCAACAACCCTGATACCGAATTCATGGTTTTTTATTTTGTATACAAACCTCATCATTTATTCGACAAATTGTCAACGAATTGAATTTAACTAAATTCAATTCGGTTTGAATGCCCTGTCGCCGCATAATCCACCGCACAGCCCGGACGCATTAAAGGTTTGTTTCAAAACCATAATTTCGCAACGCAGCATTTCTCATTATATCACGGGCAACCCAACACGCCTTACAACCCAAAGACGAACGCATCACAACACTTTCGTCACACGCCCCAAAGACTCCTCATGACCCGGTGTCAAACCACCCTTCCATTTGGCAAATCGGGCCAGTTTTTCGGTCATCCCTTAAGCCCCGCAAAATTGGCTCCCTTCATTTTGCCAAAACGGCTCTTTATGACGCACCAATAATATCCCAGACTGCATGCTCCTCGCCTCACAACAAAGGTCATCAGATGCCATCCGAATATAAAAACGAATTTGGTCAGCCGGTCGGCCGCCCGGTTGAAAACTGGAAAGAATGCCCGATGCCACCACGCAGTGACATGGCGGGCCACCATGTCATTGTCAGCCCGATTGATGTAAAACGCGACGCCAGGCAGCTATTTGACGCCAACCGCGAAGCCATGGACGGATCGCGCTTTACCTATCTTTTCACCGACGCATTCACCGATTTTGACGCTTATCAGGCGTGGCTTGAAAGCATGGTCGCCACCAGCGACCCGATGCTTCATACCATCATAGACAAGGCATCGAACAAGGCCGTTGGCATTGCCGCCTTCATGCGGATTGATACCAAATTTGGTGGCATTGAAATCGGCAATATCAACTATTCCCCGGCCCTGTCGCAAACCATCGGCGGCACAGAGGCGATGTATCTGATGATGAAACGTGCCTTTGACGAACTTGGATACCGCCGGTACGAATGGAAATGCGACGATCAGAACGCCCCGTCACGCGCCGCCGCCCTGCGGTATGGCTTCACCTACGAGGGCACCTTCCGCAATCACATGGTCTATAAGGGGCGCAACCGCGATACCGCGTGGTTTTCGATCACCGATCTTGAATGGCCAGCGGTAAGGGCCGCGTTCGAAGCATGGCTTGCCCCCGGCAACTTTGATGAAACCGGCAAACAACGCAATAGTCTGCAAAGCTTCCGCAAGGTATAATCACGCGCAGGGAACAAGTGAACACAAGCAACGCGCGCATTCATGATCGCGCATAGCGGGAGGTTATGCCATGCCGTCCTTTTCCGTTTGCCTGCAAAAAAGCATGAAATACCTGATAACAAGCATCTTTCTGGTCGGCGCGGCACAAATTGCACGCGCCGATATTACCCTGCCGATGCCCGCCCCGGATCAGATCAATCGGATCGAGCTTGACGGTTACGAACAGCTTGAAGAGCTTTACGAAAGCCTCGATTACACCCAGCAAAGCTGGCAGGAAGGCAAACGTGAAGTCCCGCGCCTGTTCCTGCAAACCATCCCCGAAAGATGGCGAAGTGAAATCAGCGATCAGGTCACCGTTGCCACCAAAAAACGGATTTTCTTCCGCACATTGGGGCCGCTTGCCCTGCTCGCGAACGAGGAAATCGAATTTCAGCGCGTCGCACTGGAAAAGGCCATTGCCGATGGTGACAATACCGTAATTACGGAACTTGCCACCCAGTACAGGGTCGATGGCGCCCCGGGTGACAGCACAACCATCGCCGAACTGCGTGAACGGATCAATCCGGTGCCGCCGTCACTTGTTCTGGCGCAGATGGCAATCGAAAGTGGCTGGGCCACGTCGCGCTTTGCCGCCCTTGGCAATGCCCTGTTCGGGCAATGGACCTATGATGGCGAGGGCATCACCCCCGAACAGCAACGCACACATCTGGGCGATTATAAAATCGCCTCCTTCCGAACCCCGTTCGGATCGGTGCGCGCCTATCTGCTGAACCTCAACACCCATAATGCCTATGCCGATCTACGTGACATGCGCGCAAGCGACATCGCGGCGGATCGACAGTCAACCGGTATGGAACTGGCCGAAGCCCTGATCCGCTATTCCGAACGCGGGGAAGAATATGTCAAGGAAGTCCAAGCCGTCATCCGGCAGAACGGCTTGCAGGAAGTCGACAATGCCGTCCTGGAAGGACAATATTATCACCTGATCCCGATCGGTGCGACGGCACAATAGGTTCGCATTCAAAAGCCGAAGCCGGTGCCGGGTTATTCCCCGACACCGGCAAAGCTGCGCATGTCGAATATGCTGTTATCCAGAAACGCATCCGGGCCGACAAACGCCCGGTCCGCGGCATCATTCACGCCCTCAACCCGCCAGTCATCATGCGGAAGCGCAACATCAAGCCCCTTGACCGCACGGCGATAAAGGTCGGGTCGGTATATGTCGGATATAAGCGTATTGAAATCGACGGCAGCATCCACCTGCCCCCAGCGCTGCATCTGCGTGCCAACCCACGCCCCCTGCGACAGCCACGGGAACGTTGCGGTATAGCGATAAAACACATGGCGATCGGGTGCCTCAATCGGATTGTCCCCGGGCTTCAGAACCGGTCGACCAAGCAACGATGCCCGCAGAATATCAAACGATGCGCCGACATGGTTTTCACCAGACAGCAATTGCGCCAGTTCGGTGCGGTTTTCCTGCTGATCGGCCCATTCCGCCGACCGGACAAGCGCACGCACCAGCGCGTCCACCGTATCGGGATTGGACTGCACCCAGTCTTCGCGCACGCCAAGAACCTTTTCCGGGCTGCGCGCCCAGATATCTTCCTTAAGCGCGACAATCACCCCATCCCCATGGAACACGGCCCGCTGGTTCCAGGGCTCCCCCACGCAATAGCCATCGACCCAGCCATTGCGCAGACTGTCAAACATCCGTGGTGGCGCAATCACGCCGATATTAACGTCCTTATCGGGGTCAATACCGCCCGCCGCCATCCAGTAACGCAGTTCGTAATTATGGCTTGAATACGGGAATACGGTCGCAAAGGACATGATCGGACGACCGGCCGCCCGGTCCTCGTCGATCACCTTTTTAAGCGCCCGTGCCGAAAGCCCGCGCGGCCCATGCATCGCCGCCGGATCCGCTTCAAGCATTCGCTGATAAAGCCGGGTTGAAACCGTAATCGCGTTCCCGCCCCGCCCCAGCGCCATCGGCACCGCAATGCGCTGCGACGGCATCCCGCCAAGCCCAAGCCGCGCTGCCAGCGGAATACCCGCCAGAAGATGCGCCGCGTCATAAACCCCATAAGACAGCTTGTCGCGAATGGCTGCCCAGGACATTTCCCGGATCAGGGTCAGGTCGATATTTTCTTCCTCGGCAAAGCCCTTGGCGCGCGCCACGACAGGCAGGGCACAATCCACGAGTGGCACAAAGCCAAGTCGAACCTGTTTAAGGGACATGCGTTAGAACTCCAACTGAAAGGCCGTGATCACGCTTTGCGCGATTTCAGAAATTTTGCGGTTCTGTTTCATGGCGTTTTTGCGCAGCAGGTTATAGGCCTCATCCTCGCTCAGCCCCTTTTCCTGCATCAGAAGTCCTTTTGCCCGATCAATCAACTTGCGATCATTAAGCTTGGCCTTGGCTTCGTCCCGTTCCCGGCGCAACTGGTCAAACGCGTTGAAACGCGAAATGGCCATTTCGACGATGGGCCGAATACGATCCTGACGCAAGCCATCAACGACATAGGCACTGACCCCGGCCTCTACCGCCTCACGGATCGTGTTGCTGTCGCTTTGATCGACAAACATCGCAATCGGGCGCGCAATAACACGCGATACCTGAAACATCTGTTCCAGCGTATCACGGTCCGGGTTTTCAAGATCAATGATGATGATGTCGGGGGCCAACGCCTGAATGCGTTCGACCAGATTGTATGACGTGCCGATGCGGCTGACGCGGGTATAGCCACTTTCGACAAGGCCGCGCTCGACAATGGCGGCACGGTCCGGGTTTTCGTCGATCACCAGAATGCTGAAGTCTTCAAGCTTCATTTAAACCAACCCAAATCCCTGACGATCAAGGTCTCTCTCCTGTCTGTTCTTTTTCGCCCGGACCTTGATGGTCCGGTGAGAACCGGGATGCGGCAGGTGCCGCATCCCGGAAAGATCGTATGTTATTCCGCCGGAACCGCCTGCGCACCGGATGGCAGCGCATCGCGTTCCTGCATGGCTTTTTCGAAACGTTCCTTTTCCTCGGCCACGGTCTTTTCCGAGAAACGAACCGCAAGCGCTGCAAAGGAACAGATAATCACGGCAATGCCAAGATACATCAGGCCCTGCTGATAGGTCAGTGCTTCGGATTTGAACAGGAAGCCCGCGGCAACCGCCCCGGCATTCCCGCCCGCACCGACAATACCGGCAACCGAGCCAAGCGCCTTGCGGTTAACAAACGGAACAATCCCGAATGTCGCACCTTCGGACATCTGCACGAAAAGCGAGAAGACCACCATCATCGAAACCGCGATGACCAGCGCATCCATCATCGAAAACGCAACAAGTGCAACACCTTCAATGAACAGCGCCAGGAACAGGAACTTGACCCGTCCCGAAAGCCCGCCCTTGGCGGCAAATTTGTCGGAAAACACCCCGCCCAGCGTGCGGGCAAAGATGTTCATCAAACCAAACAGACCGGCAATCAGACCGGCGGTCTGAAGGCTAAGTTCAAACCGGTCAAAGAAATAGATCGCGGCAATGTTGTTGATCGTAAGCTCGACACCGAAACACGCCCCGTAAACCAGAAACAGCGCCCAGACCCGATAATCCTTGGCCGCGGCCAGCATGCCCTTGGTCGCACCGGCATGATCGTCTTCCGGTGACAGGGCACCGCTTTTGCGCATGTCGGCATAGTTGCCATCCGGCGCATCGGTGGTGAAGAACCAGTAAAGTGCCGCAACCACCAGCATGATCACACCCGGGAAGACCATCGCCAGACGCCAGCCCATGGTTTCCGAAACGCCAAAGCCAAGCACCATGGCAAGGATCAGCGGCATGACCATCTGTGTCACACCACCGCCAAGGTTACCCCAGCCCGCCGTAGTCGCATTTGCCGTACCAACAACGTTCGGCGCAAACATGGTCGAGGTATGATACTGCGTGATCACGAACGATGCCCCGATCGAGCCAATCGCAAGACGCGCCAGCAGAAATGTTTCATAGCTGTTGGCAAGCCCGATCAGCATGACCGGCAAAGACCCCAGAACCAGCAACGCCGTATAGGTCTTGCGCGGGCCGATTTTATCGCAAAGCGGCCCGATCAGAAGGCGCACAAGAACGGTAATCGCGACAGACGCGATGATGGTATTGCCGATTTCACCCTTGGTCAGGCCAAGATCGTCACGCACAAGCGGCATCAGCGGTGCGATACCGAACCAGCCAAAGAAACACAGGAAGAACGCAAGCCAGGTCAGGTGGAAAGTCCGCATCTGAACAGTCTTGAGACTGAAGAGATTGATCCGCGGAGCCTTGTTTTTGATTTCCATAACAATGAAGCCCTTCGTTTGGGTCACTCCGAACCGGTTTCCCGGTTGTCGCGACCGACGGTTATTTCCCCAAGGGCCGCACGCTTCATCAGATGGATTCCGCTGGCGGCCCGTCATTCGTTTCGACTGCGGCTGCGCCATCGTTGCGCGCCAAAATCAAACGTCTGATCGCCCGCCATTGGACGAAGAACTGTGAGTCACCCGTCATTGGGCCTGCTTCCGTCGAAGCGGCTCACACGAAACAAGTTGTGCAAACCGCGCGCCAATTTTTTCGCAACGCGGAAATTTTCAAATAATTCCCTGAAATTCAATACAATTTATCCACCGCAACTGCACAGACGAAAAACCCGCCCTGTCTGGAAGCAGCATGTTTGCACATTTTTTAATCTCATCATTTTGCGTGTGGTTATTTTTTAAACAATCACAGGTTTCGTGCAATTTTTGCTTATCCCGCAGGCATCAAAAATCTTATTTTAAATCAGTATTTTGCAAGTTTTTCGGCGCAATCTGCAGTTCTGGCACGCAACTTGTATAGTAAGGGACAAGAGCGCGGGCAAGGTCGCCTGCTGCCACGGCAGAAATGCCAAACCCCTATATAGAATCCAATGGCGGGTTCACCCGGATAACGACGTCCGTTGCGAGATTGCCTTTTTGACAGGCAGTGCGCACCGGGCGTTTTTTTTTGCCAATTCGCTTCCCGCGATCAGGAGCCAGAGACAAATGAACCACGTCCCTGCCGCACTTACCAAGAAACCCCGCCTTGTCGTCATCGGCAACGGCATGGCCGGCATGCGCACCGTCGAGGAAATCCTCGGTCGCGCCCCTGACAAATACGAAATCACCGTTTTCGGGGCCGAGCCACGCGTGAACTATAACCGCATCATGCTCTCCCCGCTTCTGTCGGGCGAAAAGGAATTCGACGATATCGTCATCAACACCGCCGAATGGTATCAGGAAAACCGCATCCATCTGTTTTCCGGTGATCCGGTGGTTGAAATCGACCGCGCCCGCAAGGTCGTCATCTCCAGAAGCGGCACCGAAACCGCCTATGACCAGCTTCTGCTGGCCACCGGGTCCGACCCGATCATGATCCCGGTCCCCGGCCACAAGCTTTCGGGTGTTGTCACCTTCCGCGATGTCGACGACGTTGATGCCATGCTGAAAACCGCGGCAAATGGCGGCCCCGCCGTCGTGATCGGTGGTGGCCTTCTGGGTCTTGAGGCCGCCGTCGGCCTGCAGGCACGCGGCATGTCGGTCACGGTCCTGCATCTGGCGGGCCATGTGATGGAACGCCAGCTTGATCCGTCGGCGGGTTACCTTCTCGCACAGGAACTCGGCCGTCGGGGCATCAATGTCATTACCGAGGCCGACACCGCCGAAATCGTCGGAACCGATTGCGTAACCGGCGTCCGGCTTAAGGACGGGCGCATGATCCCGGCTGATCTGGTGGTCATGGCTGTTGGCATCCGCCCCAACGGGCGCCTTGCCGCAGACGCGGGACTGACCGTCGAACGCGGCATTGTCGTTGACGATGTCATGACCACCAGTGATCCGGATATCTTTGCCGTTGGCGAATGCGTGCAGCATCGCGGCCAGTGCTATGGCCTTGTTGCACCGCTGTTTGAAATGGCAAAATCCTGTGCCGATCATCTTGCCGAAATCGCAACCGATGGCTATGCCGGTTCGGTGACCTCGACCAAACTGAAAGTCACCGGGGTCGATGTTTTTTCCGCCGGTGATTTTTCCGGCGGTGGCGAAACCGAAGAAATCGTCTTCCGCGATGCCGGACGCGGCGTTTACAAACGCATCGTTCTGGAAGACGGCAGGATCAAAGGGGCCGTCCTTTATGGCGATACATCCGATGGCGGCTGGTATTTCCAGCTGATGAAGGATGGTCAGGACGTGACCGAGCTTCGCGATACCCTCGCCTTTGGTCAGGCCTTTGCCGGGGGATCTGCCGGAAACCCTCTTGATGCCGTTGCCGCCCTGCCAGACGACGCAGAAATTTGTGGCTGCAACGGCATTTGCAAGGGAACCATCGTTTCGGCCATCACCGAAAAGGGCCTGACAACGCTGGACGAGGTCAAAGGCCATACCAAGGCATCCGCATCCTGTGGTTCATGCAGCGGCCTTGTCGAAAACCTTCTGGCGGCAACCCTTGGCGGTGATTATCAGGCGGCCGCGGTCAAACCGATCTGCACCTGCACCGATCATGACCATGACAATGTCCGCCGCCTGATCAAGGCCAAGGAACTGAAATCCATGCCAGCCGTCATGCAGGAACTGGAATGGAAATCATCGGACGGCTGCCATGTCTGCCGCCCGGCGCTGAACTATTATCTCCTCGCCGCATGGCCGGGTGAATATGTCGATCATGGTGCGTCGCGCTTCATCAATGAACGCGTCCACGCCAACATTCAGAAAGACGGCACCTATTCGGTGGTGCCCCGCATGTGGGGGGGCCTGACCAACCCGCGCGAATTGCGCGCCATTGCCGATGTCGCCGATAAATTCGATATCCCGACCGTCAAGGTCACCGGGGGGCAGCGCATTGACCTTCTGGGTGTGAAAAAGGAAGACCTGCCTGCCGTCTGGGCCGATCTGAATGCGGCCGGGATGGTTTCGGGGCACGCCTATGGCAAGTCCCTTCGCACGGTCAAAAGCTGTGTCGGGCAGGAATGGTGCCGCTTTGGCACCCAGATGTCCATGAGCATGGCCGTCGACCTTGAAAAAATGACCTGGGGCTCCTGGATGCCCCACAAATTCAAGATGGCCGTATCAGGTTGCCCGCGTAACTGTGCCGAAGCCACGATCAAGGATTTCGGCGTTGTCGCAACCGATGGCGGCTGGGACCTTCATGTCGGCGGCAATGGCGGCATTCATGTGCGTGCGACCGAACTTCTGTGCAAGGTCACAACCGATCAGGAAGTAAAAGAATATTGCGGCGCCTTCATCCAGCTTTACCGCGAAGAAGCCCGCTATCTGGAACGCACCGCACCGTGGATCGAACGTGTTGGCCTGAAACATGTTCAGGAACGTGTGGTCGATGATGCCAAAAATCGCGCCGCCCTGTTTGAACGTTTCATGGAAAGCCAGAAAACGGCGCAGGTCGATCCGTGGGCCGAACGCGCCAGCCAAGGCGTGGATGCGCACGAATTCAAATCCCTTTCCCTGATCGCAGCGGAGTAACGGCAATGACGGATATCGTAAACTGGGTAAATGTCGGACCGGTCGCCAATATCCCGCTTCAGGGCGCGCGCACCTTTCAGACCGAAACCGACCGCATCGCGATTTTCAGAACCCTTGATGATCAGGTCTATGCCCTTCTGGATCGCTGCCCGCACAAGAACGGGCCGCTGGCACAGGGGATCGTGCATGGTCATTTCGTCACCTGCCCGCTGCATAACATGGTCTTTTCGCTTGAAACCGGCGCGGCACAGGGCCCCGATGACGGCTGTGCTGCCAAGGTGGAACTGCGCGTCATTGACGGCACGGTCCATATCGGCCTGACGGCGGAACAAATCGGTCTGCGCCATGCGGGGTGAGGTTAAAACCACCTGTCCTTATTGCGGCGTTGGCTGCGGCCTGATCGTCTCCCCCACCCGGGACGGCTGGGCGGTCGGGGGCGACCCCGATCACCCGGCCAACCGGGGCCGGTTGTGCTCAAAGGGTGCCGCCCTGATCGATACGATCACCGCCGAGATGAAGCGCGATTTCCGCCTGCTGAAACCCGAAATCGACGGCAAAACCGTCGACTGGCCAACGGCAACACAGGAAACCGCGGATCGGCTGCGCGCGACCATCCAGAAACATGGCCCGAAATCGGTGGCGTTCTATGTTTCCGGTCAACTTCTGACCGAGGATTATTATATCGCCAACAAGCTGATCAAGGGCTTCATCGGGTCGCCGCATATCGATACCAATTCCCGGCTTTGCATGGCATCAACCGTGGTCGGGCACAAACGCGCCTTTGGCGCAGACGTCGTACCGGGATGCTACGAAGACCTCGAAATTGCCGATCTGGTCGTCCTGACCGGATCGAACCTGGCATGGTGCCATCCGGTCCTGAACCAGCGTTTGCGCGCAGCCAGGGAAAAACACGGCACCAAGATCGTCGTGATCGATCCGCGCAAAACCGCAAGCTGCGACATCGCCGATCTGCATCTGCCAATCAAACCGGGCAGCGACGTTGCCCTGTTTAACGGGCTGTTGGCATGGCTTGACCAGAACGGTCATTGCGACCTTCAATATGTCGCTCGCCATGTCAGCGGCTATGAAACCGCCATCGCCGAGGCACGCGCGGACTGCCCCGATATCGAGAGTACAGCCAAAAAATGCGGCCTCGATTATCCCTCCGAGATCAGTGAGTACGCCGATCATGACGGCTCGGGTCTGGGGAAACTGGAAACGTTCTTTAACTGGTTTGCCGCCTTTGACCGCACGGTCACCGTGTTTTCACAAGGTGTGAACCAGTCCAGCAGCGGCTCTGACAAGGTCAATGCGATCATCAATACCCATCTGGCGACCGGACGGGTCGGCAAACCGGGATCAAGCCCGTTTTCCGTCACCGGCCAGCCAAACGCCATGGGCGGGCGCGAGGTTGGCGGCCTTGCCAACCAGCTTGCCGCCCATATGGGCCCGAACGATGTTAACGATGTTGACCGGGTCCGCCGGTTCTGGAAATCCGACATTCTGGAACCGGGCGAGGGATACAAGGCGGTTGATATGTTCCGCGCCATCGAACGCGGTGAAATCAAGGCCGTCTGGGTCATGGCGACCAACCCTGCCGTCAGCCTGCCCGATGCGGACCGCGTCCGTCTTGCCCTGTCGCGTTGCCCGCTTGTCATCGTCTCCGACACGGTGAACGATACAGACACGTTGCGTTATGCCCATATCAAGCTGCCTGCTGCCGGGTGGGCCGAAAAATCCGGCACGGTTACCAATTCCGAACGCCGCATTTCCCGCCAACGTCAGTTCCGCGAACTACAGGGCGACGCCAAACCCGACTGGTGGATCATGACGCAGGTCGCACGCGCCATGGGATATGGCAAGGCGTTCAAATACCGCGATCCTGCCGATATTTTCGCCGAACATGCCGCGCTTTCCGAATTTGAAAATGACGGCATGCGCGCCTTTGACATCGGCCAGTGGCACAAGGCAAAGAAATCAACCTATGACACCATGGAACCCTTCCAATGGCCGGCATCGCGCAAACATCAGCCCGCAGGCGGCGCTGAACGCCTGTATGGCAATGGCATTTTCACCACGTCAAACGGGCGGGCACGTATGCTGGCGGTTGCGCATAAACTGCCCATGTCGCAACCGGGCAAGGAATTCCCGCTGATCGCCAATAGTGGCCGGTATCGCGACCAATGGCACACCATGACCCGTACGGGCACCGCCGCGCGCCTTTCGGCCCATCGGCCCGAACCACTGCTCGAAGTCAATATCCTTGATGCCAAGCGTTACAACCTGACCGATGGCGGCCTTGCCCGGATCAGAAGCAAACGCGGCACCGCCCTGATGCGGGTATCCGTATCAGACGCCCAGATGCCCGGCGAAGTCTTCATGCCGATGCACTGGAACGATGTTTATTCATCGGCGGGCGGTATCGGGCGTTTGCCAACCGCGCATGTTGATCCCTTTTCCGGGCAACCCGAAACCAAACATATCCCGGTTTCCATCGAACCGTTTGAACCGCTCTGGCAGGGATTGCTGTTTTCCAACACGCCGGTCGATCTTTCAGACCTGCCCTATTGGGTGGCGGCAACCGGTCCCGGCTGCATGATTTACGAAATCGCCGGCGACAGGCCCTGCCTGTTCAAATCCATGTTGCCGATGGCGGCCAACAATATTGGTGATGAAAACGCCATCGAACACATCATTGAATATAACGACGGCAAAAAAGGCGTTCATCGCTATGCCCGCCTGAATGGCAACCGCATCACGGGTGCACTTTTTGTCGGCCCTGATCGCCCCGCCCTTGGCCGGGACTGGATATCGGCACTGCTGGGCAATGATGCCATCAGCGGGCCGGAACGCAATGCGCTTCTGGCGGGCCGCATGCCCGATGCCGGGGCCATCAATGATCGTTTGATCTGTTCGTGCTTCTCGGTCGGGCTGGCGGCCATCACACGCGCCATCCATGACCAGAATGCGGTCAGCACCGCCGATATCGGTCGCCTGTTGCAAGCCGGAACCGGATGCGGCTCCTGCCTGCCCGAACTCAAGGAGATTCTTGATGACGCATTACCGTGCGCCGCAGAATAAGCAGCAGTATAAAACGGCCAAACCCGAAAACCTGTATGGCCCTGAAACGGAAAACCGGGAAACCTTCCCCTTCTTTCCGGCCTTTGTCCATGTCACCGGCAAAAAGGTGGTGGTGCTGGGCGGGGGCGAGGTCGCGGCGGGCAAACTCCGCCTTTTGCTGCGCAGTCAGGCCGACATCACCGTCATCGCCCCGGAACTGTGCACCGACATCGCAACGATGGTCGATACCGGCGCGATCCGTTGGGAAGCAGCCCCGTTTGTCGATACCATGCTAAACGGTGCGGTGATGATCTTTGACGCCGCCGATGACATGCACCTGACCCGCCGGGTCAAGGTCGCGGCCAAACGGCGCAACATCCTTTTGAATGTCGTCGACAAGACCGAACATTGCGATTTCATCGTCCCTGCAATCCTTGACCGGGCACCGGTGATGGTCACGATCTCGACGGGCGGCTGCGCCCCGGCACTGGCCCGCATCATCCGCCAACGCCTTGAAACCACCCTGCCCGCCTCGATGTCACAATTGGCAAGCCTCGCCCGCAGCGCACGCCGTCGCGTTGCCGCCCACCTGCCCGACAATGTCGCAAGACAACGGTTCTGGACACATTTTTTCCAGAACGGATTACAAGACACCCATCTGACGCAAAGCACCCCGCAGGACCTTGACGCCGCCCTGACCCGCTTCGTCCCCGAAGGCAGTTCCGCCACCGTTCCGGGCGGCCAGATCCTGCATGCGGATGTCACGGCCGACAATGCCTTTGACCTTGCCCACGGCATTGCACGCGCGATTGAAACATCGGACATCATCTTCCACATGCCCGGCATCGCCCCCGACATTCTGGGCCTTGCCCGCCGCGACGCCACCGTGATCGAACTCGAAAGCAGCGGCGATGACGGAAACATCGATGACGACGCCCGCGAACGCCTGAAACACCAGGCCGCCTTTTTCGCCCGGCAAGGCAGTAACATCACCTGTCTCTATAACTAGGCTGCATGTAACCGTTCCAGATATCCCGACATCGCATCACGCACCGATCCCATCAGGATATCGGCCAGCCGCTGCACGATATCGCTTGGCTCGCTCTCAGAACCCAAAAGGTTAAGGTCAAGCGACGGCAGCGCCGGAAGCCCCCCGTCAATGACACGAAGATTGGCGGGCAATCCGATCGGTGTCCGCACCATGACGCCAAGCCCGGCCGCGGTTGCCGCCCACAATCCGCCAAGGCTGGGACTGACGAACGCCATCCGCCACGCCACCCCGGCCCGATCAAGCGCCGTTGTCGCGCAATCGCGCAACAGACAGGGAGGCTCGAACGCAACAAGCGGCAAGGGATCACCGCCTAAAGTCATCTGCCGCGCCCCGACATCATCCGGGGCGAGAAACGCGCCCCCGTCTTGCCCCGCTGCCGTGATCCAGCACATCGGGACTTCAGCAATACGGGCAATATAGGGTGCGGATGCTCTATCCATCCCCGGCTGCCCCCACGTCAGCGCCAGATCGATCTGCCCCTTTTCGATCCGCTCGATCAAATCGGCATTACGGCCAACCCGTGCCTCGATCCGCACTTTGGGATGGGCGCGGGCAAACTGCCCCAAAATGGCGGGCAAAAGCGCTTCACCAAAATCTTCCTGCAAACCCAGCCTGACCCAGCCTTCAAGGTCCGCACCATGCAGGGCGGTTGCCGCCTCGTCATTCAGGTCAAGCAAACGGCGCGCATAAGACAACATGGTTTGCCCGGCATCCGTCAGCGCCAGATTACGCCCGGATTTGCGAAAGATCGCCGTGCCAGCCTGTTCTTCAAGCTTTTTCATCTGCGCGCTGACCGCCGATGTCGAACGGCCCAGACGATCCGCCGCACGCGCATAACTGCCAAGGTCCATGCCCGTGACGAAACTGCGTAGCACATCAAGATCAAAATTTACGCGCCGCATCTATCAATCCTGTTTTTCGGGACTATTAATTCAAAATAATCTGATTTTCAGGATTAAATTGCGCTGCGATAAGGAACACGTCAAGTCCTTCCGCCACATGATCCAAAGAGGCCCATCATGCCCTTCACCCGTATCTCGCTTCGCAAAGGCAAATCAGCCGAATATCTGCGCGCCGTTTCCGATGCGCTGCATCAGGCCCTGACGGAAACCTTTCACGTCCCCGCAGATGACCGGTTTCAGGTCATTCATCAGCATGACGCTGCCGAACTCGACTTTGACCCGAATTACCTTTCCGGCCCGCGCAGTGACGATTTCATCCTGTTTGCCATTACCGCAGGCAAGCCACGCGATACCGCAACAAAACGGAATTTCTACAAACGCCTGACCGACTTATTGGCGCAAAAAGCCGATATACGCCCCGCTGACGTCATGATCGTGATCACCACCACCGCCTACGAGGACTGGTCATTCGGGAACGGCGAAATGGCAACCGATATCGCCCAATCCTGATCTTCACGGTTTGAAATCCCGAACGGAACGGAGGCAAAAATGCCCAAAGAAAATCCGCTGGGCGGACAGCACCATCGCGCGCCCGAACATATGACAATTCGCCGCGCCAACACCGATATCGTCACTGCACCAGACGGCATTTCGACCGGCCCGTTTAAGGTAGAGCCCCTTTTGCGAAGCTCCGTTGACGGCGAAAATACAGCCATGCGCGCAATTGTCGGCCCCGGTGTCATCACCCACTGGCACAGCCATCCGCGCGGACAACTGCTTTATGTCCTCTCGGGAAAGGGGCGTGCCTGTGTTGCGGGCGGCGAAATCGTCGATCTTCATCCCGGCGACAGCATCTGGTTCGCTCCTCATGAACGCCACTGGCACGGTGCCACCGATGACATGACTTTCAGCTATCTCAGCATTCAGACAATCGCGGACGGCGCATCCGTCCACTGGTTTGATCCGATTACCGCCAAGGAGCACGCATCATGATCGCCATGCAATACAGCTTCACCCTGCCAGCCGATTACGACATGACCATCATTGATCGCCGCATCGCTGAAAAAGGCCCGATGCTGGACGGTTTCGCGCATCTGAAATTCAAAGCCTACCTTTCGGCACGAAAATCAGATACCACCACAGGCAATCAGGAAAACCTCTATGCGCCGTTCTACGTCTGGAACGATCCACAGGGCATCAGCAACTTTCTCTGCGGCCCCGGCTTTAACGGCCTCACCCAATCCTTTGGCCGCCCATCGGCCAAAACCTGGATTGTCTGGAATTGCGATCTGACGGCAGGTTTCAAAAATGCCCGCTTTGCCAGCCGCATGACGTCGGCAATCGCGCCCGGCACCAATCTTGAATCACTTCGCACTATCATCGGAAAATCGACGCCCCCCGTGCAAAACAATCTGGCCGGTATTGTCACCGGTTTTGATTCGACATGCTGGACACGCGTTGATTTTCGCCTGTGGTTTGATCTGCCTGCCCCGGAAACAATCGGCAACGCGACGATCTATTCCATCGGCCATATGTCGCTCGGCCAAGATCAAACCTGATGCGTTAAAAACCGCGCCAGTCCGTCCATCGCCTTGTGAATGCGGTCTTCCGATACCGCGTAACAGGCGCGGATATGGCCTCCCCCCTCTGGCCCGAATGCCTCGCCGGGCGCAAGGCCGATGCCCTCGGACAGCAAAAGCTCCTTGGCAAAGGAAAGCGTATCCTCAACCCCATCAACCCGGAAAAACGCATAAAACGCGCCGTCTGCTTCGGGAAGGTGGATGCGGTTCATATCGCGTAACCGTTCAATGATTGCTGCGCGTGCACGGCTATATCTGGCGCGCGAGCCCGCAACAAATTCCTCGCCCTGTTCAAGGGCGACAATCCCCGCCTGCTGAATGAACCCCGCCGGGCAGGACACATTGAATTCCATCAGCTTTTCAAGCTCCCCGCCAACACTCTTGGGTGCAGTGACCCAGCCCAGACGCCAGCCTGTCATCGCCCAGCTTTTGGAGAAACTGTTAATCACCATGATCCGCGTATCGTCGCTGAGATAGGGCACAAATGACGGTGCTACGTCCGATCCGTCATAGATCAGGCGCGCATAAACCTCATCCGCGATCAGCCAGATACCCCGTTCGGTGGCAAATTCGACCAGTCGTTTCTGATCCTCGGCGGGCATCACCCAGCCGGTCGGATTATTCGGCGAATTGATCAGGATGGCGCGTGTATCGGGGCCACAGGCGGCAATGAATTCATCGATATCAAGCTGCCAACCATCATTCCCGGACCGCAACGGCACGGTTGTCACCTGCGCGCCGAGGACCTTTGGCATGGCAACAATGTTGGGCCAGATCGGGGCTGTGGTCACCATCCTGTCGCCCGCCTTCAGGATCGACTGCATCGCAATCATCAGGGCATTTAGCCCCGATACCGTCACGGTGATGTTTTCACGATCCAGTGCCGTGCCATAAAGACGATTTCCATAAACCGCCAGCGCATCGCGAAGCGGCGTAATACCCCGGTTGGGCTGATAGAAAGTATCCCCCGCCTCAAGGGCCGCAATCGCCGCCTTGCGAATGAATTCCGGTGTCGGCTGATCGGGTTCGCCAAACCATAGCGGCACGATATTTTCGCGCCCCATGCCCAGATGGGCAACCTCGCGGATCAGCGACGCGCCAATGTCACGCACGTCATGTCGAATGCCGTTTGCGGCAAACGGGGAAACAGGCAGGCTATCTGAAACGGACATCTGGGGCGCACCGATAAGGGATCAAAGGTTTTCCAACCGATAGCCAATCCCGTTTTCAACGCCCCGTCAATCGGACAATTTCCAATCGGCATCATCACGCCTGCATGATTTCCCCAAAGACCGTGATAGGATTATGATGCGCCTGCAATGATTTAACCGGAAACCAAAATGTTTGATGCCCGCCTGCGCCCCCTGATCGACAAACCGCTCAATGCCGTCGCCCGCCAGCTATCGGGAAGCGGCATTACGCCCAACATGGTCACCGGCCTTGGTTTTGTCTTTGGTCTTCTGGCTGCCGCCGCACTCGCCTTCCGGCTTGATCACATTGCGTTTGGACTGATTTTGCTCAGCCGCATCATGGATGGTCTTGACGGCGCCGTTGCCCGCCATACCCAGCCGCGATCCCGCCATGCCGGATCAAAATCACAGGAAAGCGACCTTGGCGGCTATTACGATATTGTCGCTGATTTCCTGTTTTATGCTGGCATCATTCTCGCCTTTGCCATCGGGCGGCCGGAGCATGCCCTTATGGCCGCGTTTCTGATTTTCTGTTTTGTCGGCACCGGATCAAGTTTTCTGGCTTATGCGATCATCGCGGCGAAAACCGGCCAAAACCACGAAAAACAGGGCAAGAAAAGCTTCTATTACCTGACCGGCATTACAGAGGGCAGCGAAACCATCCTGGTCCTTGTGCTGATATGCGTTTTCCCGCAATGGTTTAATCAGATTGCCGGGATTTTCGGGGCGTTATGTCTACTGACGACGGCGGGCCGCGTAATGCAGGCACGTCGGGACTTCGGATAAGGCAAACATCCCGCGTTGGGGAAACTTGAAGTCGTGATCGGCGCGCGCCATATCAAACAGTCTTATAACACAAACAATAATCTTCTTTTTCAACCGGTTCGGCAAAATATGAACAAGCACGAAGATCGCGCATCAAGACCGGTAAAGAATCCCGGATTGTCCATCCGTTTTTGTGCCATTGCCGCGGCTGCGATGATGCTGTTTGGCTGCGGGGAAAGCGGCCCGATCAAAATCGGTTTCATTGCCGGTATTTCCGGTGACGGTGCCGATACCGGAATTGCGGCACTTCATGCGCTTGAACTTGCCGTCGAACAGGTAAACCAGCAAGGCGGCATTCACGGTCGCAAACTTGAAATCATCGCACGCGATGATCAGAAAAATCCCGAAACGGCAAAGGCTGCGGTTCGCGAATTCAAGGAACTTGGCGTGACCGCCATTATCGGACCAATCATAAGCTCGGTCGGCATGGCAATGCTGCCGGTGGTCAACGAACTTGATATCGTGACCATTTCACCGACCGCCTCCGCCGCAGAATTCACCGGCCTTCGCGATAACTTTTTCCGCATGAATTCAACCACGCGGGAAAATGCCGATGCCTACGCCAGACGCAATATCGACAAGGGGCGCATGCGCATTTCCCTTGCCCTGGACGGTGAAAACGAAGCCTTCACCGAAAGCTGGTACCGCGAATTCCTGCTGACCTTTGACAAGCTTGGCGGTCGGGTTGTCTCGAAAGTCTGGTTCAACACCGCCAATACCACCAAACCGGATGTCGCCCGACAACTTCTGGCCGATAATCCCGATGCGATCATCTTTGTTGCCAACGGTGTCGACAGTGCCGAACTGGCAAAGGAAATCCGCAAAACAGATCAAGATATCCCGCTTTTGACGGCCGAGTGGGCCGGAACAGAGCAATTGATCACCCTTGGCGGGGACGCTGTCGAAGGCATGGAACTGCTGCAAACCTATGATCGTTATGCCACCAATCCGCGCTATCAGAAATTTGTTGCCGATTACCGTCAGAAATTCAATGAACAGCCCGGCTACACCAGTGTCCTGGCCTATGACGCAATGACGGTCCTGACCGCCGCCATGGAAACCCGGAACCCGGATCAACCGCTTTCCGATGCCCTTGCAACCCTGCCACCGCAACAGGGCCTGCATCAGGAATTGATGTTTGATCAGTTCGGCGATGGAAAACGCAATGCCTATTTCGTGAAAATCAAAAACGGGCAGTTCATTCTGGAATAAAAAAAGCCCCGGCGGATCGGGGCTTTTCGTGGTCCGGATTGACAGATCAGTGATCTGACTCTTCGACAAAATTCTCTGCAAGGCCGGTATTGTATTCCATGCCCTCGCGGGTCAGAACGATGCTGGCCGGATACCCTTCGCGCGCCAGTCCCTTGCGCGCCAAAGCCACCCAGACCGCCGGATTGGCAAAGCCGCTGGCGTCGCGCGCGGCAACCACAAACTTGCCGACATGAACATGATCGCCATGCGCATGCGGAATGCGCAGCAGGGTCGCATCACCGGTGGCCTCGTCAATCGAACCTGAATTCGGGTCCTTGGCGATAATCTGCGCCAGCACAAGCGTGCGCAGCTGCAGGTTATTGAGCTTCAGCGGATTTTTGCGTTGTACCGGCATGATGTCGTCCTGATGATTTGAAACTGTTGGCCCACATATCTGCGAGTGCGCGCAAATATTCAAGCCCTGATTTGTATATTACCCACCACCTGCCAGCATTTTGCGCAATTTCCGGTCGCGCTTCAAATGCCATTCGCGGCTCATCGCCTCACCAAAGGTGCGAAACCGTTCGACATAAACAAGGTCCCATTGCCGCCCGCGCGTCGTCTTTGCCCCCTTGCCACTGTTATGCGTGGCAAGCCGGGCCTCGACATCGGTTGACCAGCCGACATAGGTGCGCGGGCGGGGAACCTCCCGCTCGCGCAACACATAGACAAAGGTAAATGACGCCATGCTAGCACCACCCTTTGCGCCGGGCATTTGGTGATATGCTGGATTTCGTTGCAGACCGTCCTGTAGCGAAAGACGACATATCAGCCCATGGTCGAGTTGAAGGCCCCACCATCAAGCAGAATGTTTTGACCGACCATGAATTTTGCGTGTTCGCTGCACATGAAGGCACAGGTCGCCCCGAAATCAATCGGGTCACCAAAACGCCCGGTCGGAAGACCCGCCTGTGTTTTGGCGCGCGCCTCGTCAAGGCTGATATCCTCGCTCTTCGCCCGATTGGTCATCAATGCATTGATACGGTCGGTATCATGTTGCCCCGGCAGCAGGTTATTCATGATCACGCCATCCTTGGCCACCTGGCGTGCGGTCCCGGCCACAAAGCCGGTAAGGCCTGCACGTGCCGCATTGGAAAGCCCCAGATGCGGGATCGGCGATTTGACCGAACCCGACGTGATATTGACGATCCGGCCCCATTTGCGCGAAATCATGCCCGGCAAAACCGCGGTCGCCAGCAGGATCGGGGTCAGCATATTGGACTGAACCGCCGCTTCCCATTCGGCCTGCCCCCAGTCCGACCAGACACCGGGCGGCGGGCCACCGGCATTATTGACCAGAATATCGGGCATGCCTTCGGCCGCCAGAACCTTGTTGCGGCCCTCTTCGGTGGTGATGTCACACGCAACCGTGGTGACTTTCACACCAAACGTATCGCGGATATATTCCGCCGTTTCGTTTAACGGCCCTTCGGAACGCGCATTCAGCGTCAGATCAACGCCCGCCTCGGCCAGTTTGATCGCGCAACCACGCCCAAGTCCCTTTGATGACGCGCAGACAATCGCCTTGCGGCCCTTGATTCCCAGATCCAATGGAACCTCCCATTCTGGAGTTCTTGCAATGGCAGGAATTTAGACCGCGCGCCTTCAAGGGTCAAACGCACTTCCACAATTTGGAATGATTTAAAAACCGAATATTCCAAAACACACGAGCAATGCGCACAATCATTGTGTTCTGCAGCTTGGGAAAGGAAGCATTTTGTAACGTATCGGACGTTTCCGAGCCACAAAGTGCTGTCTTCTGTTGCAGGCTATTGGTTTGTATCTTACCGTATAGGTAATAAACAGGCAGCCTGAATCAAAGGCTTAGATCGTCTCGGTTGCTTGCTAGGGACACAGCATAGCGCATGGTATTGCATTCGAAATTCACAGTAATTCGGTCAAAAGATTTGGCTGAGCTACAGGAATTCGTTTCTGATTTTTCTTCACCACTGCGACTCAGGATCAATCGAAAAGGGGACGAGATTGATGCCGATATGGCGCTTGCCATGATCGGGAACCAACCGTTTTTGCATGGAACGTTCGGGACTGCACGTGTCGACTGGCAGTCTGCCGGGGAAGGCAGCGATACAATGATGCTGTTTGTCCCGACCGATGGTTGGGGCGAAATCACCCACCTTGGCCGCACGTGGGATCTGACACCCAACCAAGGCATGATGCGCGATCTAAGTATCGAGACAACAGCCTATCAGGAACAGTTTCATTCCTATGTCCTGCCGATCTCTAAAACCCGGATCAGGGAACATGCAAGAAACCTTGGTGGGGAGCTTATGGGACTTTACCCGATAGAATTTGATCCGGTTGCCAATCTTACGACCTCCGGTGGGCAAATGATCCGGCACTATATGCAATTTCTAGCAAGTTCCCTTAATCACGGGCTGATGGATAAGCCAAATAAATTAGTGACTTCACAGGCCTGCGATCTTTTGCTGACACATATACTGACCCAACTGAAAAGCAATGTGCAGGATATCCTCACCGGTCAGGAAGTTTCGCGTGTCGTTCCTCGCCATGTCAAGCGCGCTCAGGACTATATCCATGCGAACCCGTCTGAAACTCTTGACATGGTGTCATTGTCAGAAACTGCCGAGTGCAGTTACCGCACTTTGCAACGCGGCTTCATTGATGCCTTTGGGCTGACGCCGCGACAGTATATTCGCAAGGTTCGTCTACAGCTTGTTCGCAATGATCTGATGTCAACTGACGTCACGGACCCAGTTGCGACCATCGCCCGGCGATGGGGCTTTGGCCATATGGGACGTTTCGCACACGAATATATACAAGAATTTGGCGAACGTCCGACCAAAACAGCACGCGAAGCGTAGGCCAAAATATCCGATTTCGGACACCACTATCCACTTCACGACAAAAAGTAATCGTCGCAGAAATCCGCGATTGTATGACGCGTGGTTGTTACCTACACCACGTGGTAACAGGTGCTGGGAAAACAGCGCAAAAACAATTCAACAGGATGTCGGACAAGCTTTGTCATTTTCTGAAAGGCTTCTGCAAGGTCACCCCATGAAGATCGCTTATATACGCCCCCGGTTTTCCGCGTGGCTGGTGCTGATGGCACTTGCCTGTCCAATGGAAGAGGCCAAGGCAGAAGAAGGCGACACTCCCAAATGGGGACCGCATCTTGACCTTGAAGGCAAGGCAGGCACAAACCGTAATCTGGGTGAAGTCGATCTTTTCATGCCGCTTCTTCAGAATGAAGATACGCTGTTCTTTACTAATTTACGTACGCGCATGGATGATGGCAGCAGTGTTGAAGGCAATTTTGGCGTTGGACTACGCCATATGCTTGGCAGTGGCTGGAATGTTGGCGGCATTGCTTATTTTGACCGGCGCAAAAGCGAATGGGATAATTATTACAATCAGATCACGCTGGGGCTTGAGGCGCTTTCAACCGACTGGGATTTTCGTACCAATGCCTATGTGCCGCAGGGCAGTCGTGTTCGTAACGTGGACGCCTTGAACGAGGTCAGCCTGTCGGGCACAACCATCAGCTTCCGTGGCGGCGAAGAACGCAGCATGGCTGGCTTTGATGGCGAAATCGGTTGGCGTCTACCGGTCTATGAACAAGAAGAACCCCGGCAAATCAGACTGTTCGCCGGTGGATATCATTTCTTTGCCGACGAGGTCGCGGACATAACCGGTCCGCGACTGCGGGCTGAAATGGCATTCGACGAGGTCCCCTGGCTTTGGGACGGATCACGCTTTTCCATCGGCAGCGAATGGCAACATGACAATCCGCGCGGTTCACAAGGTTTCGTGACGGCACGCCTTCGCATTCCGTTGCAATTCTTTGGTTCAGGCCGCAAACGCCTGACACCGATGGAACGCCGTATGACCGAACCGGTGATCCGCGATATCGATATTGTCAGCCAGTCCGGTGCCTTCGGCCCGGTTGAAACCGCAACCGGAACCGCCGATGGCCAGACATTGACGGTTATTACCTCCTCATCGGTGGCCAACACAGCAGCACTGAATACTGCACTGGACACAGCAGGTGCCAACACGGTTATCATCGGTGGGACAATTGATGTAACGACCCAGGTAAATATGGTTGCCGGTCAAACGCTGGTCGGGTCCGGCAATATCACTGTCAAATCCCCTTCCGGTCGCGAAGCGATCCTGACTGTCTCTGGCGGCAAAATCGCGGCGACGGACCAAAATAGCCCCTATGCACTGCTTATGAGGGACAATACCAAACTGATCGGAATGACCGTCAGCAATTCGGATAACGGTGGGACTGGCATTTTTGCCGTTCGCGCTGACAACACAACCGGCGTCACAATCGAAAACAGCACACTCACGGCCTTCGGTGCGACGGGGGGCGGCGTCGGCATTGATGCGCGTAATTCAACCAATCTGGTGGTTCGCAATAACACCATATCGCCATCATCAAATACCGCTGGTGCGGTCGGAATTATCATTTCAAATTCCACCAATCCCACCATTGCCAACAACACGTTTTCGTTTTCAACAGGCACCCTTAAAACTGTTATTTCTTCTAGTGGCGCAGGAACAACAAGCTTCAACGCTGCCTCTACCGGGAACACGACAAACGATGGCAGTTGCGGCCTTTCTGGCGCGACGATAGGCTCTGTGGGCTTTAGCACCATCACCTGCCAATAGAACAAACGTTTGTGAATTGATCAAAAGCCTAGCCAAACACCGCATCATGCGCCGTGACATAGGCCATGGCGGCCTTTGAAACGTCACTGGCCGCCATACCGGTTTTATAGATGCCGGACCCAAGCCCAAAACCGTCACAACCGGCCTTGGCATAGGTCGCAAAATCATCCGGCCCGACCCCGCCAACCGCATAGACCGGCATGTCTTTTGGCAATACGGCGCGCATTGCCTTGATGCCCTCCGCACCGATGATGCTGGCCGGAAAGATTTTAAGCCCGCTTGCACCGGCCCTGATCGCGGCAAAACATTCGCTCGGTGTCAGAACACCGGGCCATGATCCCATGCCAAGTTCCCTGGTTTTGGTGATGACCGCACTATCGCAATTGGGCGACACGATGAACTCGCCCCGTACCGCCTTGACCCGTTCGACGTCATCCTCGGTCAAGACCGTACCGGCACCAATCAGGGCCTCATCACCAACTTCTGTCTTCATCGCCACAATGCTTTCAAGCGGTTCTGGCGAATTCAGCGGCACTTCGATCATCGTGATCCCGGCATCGACAAGGGCACGCGCCATTGATGCCGCCTCGTCGGGTTTCACACCGCGCAAGATGGCAATCAACCGGCGATGCGACACGGGGGTTGCCGCGTCCGTGATCTGCGAATTGACCGAAGTCGGATATGCCATTTTACACCTGCAAAACCTGAAAAAAATACTGTTACGATATGTTTATTACGCGATAGGCACTCGCCAGACCAGCGATCGTAATCGCCTCGCCATCCACCGCATCGGCATCAAACCCATGGGCGGCCAGTGCCTTGCGATATAGTCCCGCCAGTTTGCCATCGCCGATCAGTGCAATCTGGGCAATCTGGGCAATCTGGCTATCCCTGCCAAGATCACGAACCACATCGGCAATTTCCGATCCGATGACCGCACCGGAAAGGACGGAAGCCCCCGGCTGGCTTGCGGCATCGGCATTGCCGACCAATCCGCTGGCGCGCACGGTAAATAACCTGTGCAGGAAGCCGCTTGGCGCACTTGCCGCCTCGCGCACGGTTTGCTCGAACACGGCATCATCCCACCGGTCATCCATCGAATGCCGCAGGATCGATTGCTTTGACAGCAGGGCAAAGACCTCGCCCGTCATATAGGTTTTAAATCCGCGGATCGCACCGCCGGAAACCCGCGCCCATTTCGAATGGGTGCCGGGCAAACAGACCCAGCCATCAAATGCCGGGTGGGCCGCCATGAACCCGACAAGCTGGGTTTCCTCGCCGCGCATCACATCGGGATCATCAATCTGTTTAAGGCCGGGCAAGATCGCAACATCGATCCGCGGATCGGAAATATCGGGCCGAACAGCCCCCGATGCCAGTTCTTCGGGGCGCACTGGCACGGAACAATAAGGCGCTTCAAGCCACCCCTGCTTTGCCCCGGCCATGCCGCAGATAACAACCTGGACCCGCACAGTCGCATCACGCGGCAACCACCGATCAATCAGGCCAATCAACACGCCCTCGAAACTAAGCGCATCATCGGCGGCAATGGCATTCATGCCAAGCGGGCTTGAAGCCTGATCAAGGATGCTGTTGCCATCATCCATCGTCCATGCGCGAACATTTGACGTCCCCCAATCCACCGCAATCCATGCCGGATGTGCAGGCTGTGATGACGGGGAATGCAAAGACGGAGATACGGCCACATTGATCCTCATATTATTGTTATCGGCTTTATATCCTCATACAATTTGAACAGAACCCGGTCAATCATCATCCGGATCAATCGCCGACGGGGTAGCAGGAAATCCACCGCACTTATCTCATCATCGCTTGCGTCGGAATTGAAGTCTCACACGCTTGTGAAATCATAAGGCGAGAAAATTGTGTCATTCTCTCCGGGTTTGAGGGGCCTGCATATGCTCAATCCAGACAGGAGATACAGAAACATGCCCACTCGTATCTGCAAGGCTTTCATGCTTGCCGTGACGGTCATACTGATCACCCCGTCCCTGCCCGCCTTCGCCCATCACGGCTGGTCCTGGGCCGAAAGCACCCAGATGACCCTTGAAGGCACAATCGAAAGCATTTCGATGAACCCGCCCCATCCCTCGCTGACAGTCACCGACGCCGAAGGCACAGTCTGGCAGGTTGATCTGGGAAACCCCAATCAGACAGCACGATCAGGCTTCACCGGCGACACTGCGCAGCCCGGTGATGCGATTACCGTGATCGGAAACCGGAACAAGGACCCGGCAGAAGCACATATGAAAGCCGTCCGCATCATCATCGACGGCCAGAATTACGATCTGTATCCCGAACGCATTCAGGGAAACTGACGTTTGCAGGAACTTGCGACCTGGCTGGAGGCAAGCACCCTTGCCACCGCATTACGTAGCCCGGGGCCGCTTTATATGCTGGTCAATGCAGCGCATATTCTCGGGCTTTCATTGCTGATCGGTGCAATCGTTCCGCTGGATTTGCGACTTGTCGGGATCATTCGCAGGCCCGATATCCGGGTGATCGGACCGTTCCTGTCGCGTGCGGCAGGATGCGGTTTTTTGCTTGTTCTTCTGACCGGTCCGGCACTCTGGTCGGTCAACGCGGTCGAGTATCTCGACAACACGGCTTTCCGATGGAAGATGCTGCTTGTCGCACTGGGTATCGCCACCATTGTAATACAGCATGTCGCACCTGGCTGGCGCCATGCCATCACGACCGGCAGGATAACGCGCCCAACCCGTATCATGGCCGCATTATCGCTGCTGATCTGGCCCTCCGCCCTTCTCGCGGGGCGATGGATCGGGTTTCTCTGACGATCGGGCTGCACGGCCCCTTGGGCATGCTACCCAGGCCGGTTGGGCCCTTCATACGAAGCTCTTTGCCAATGTTACAGTCCTGCGTCGCAATTTTACTGTGTGATTGCCTCAAGGTTCCTGCCAACTGCCTTCCAATTCGCAATAGATTTTGAAATCTTTTTAATCGCTCGTTGTCGATCAAGGGCGAATGAAGAGCAGGTTACCTGCCGCATGAAAAGAGGGAGACTTTGGGTGCAATTGATAGCCCGTGCCATGCACGAGACTGGCAACCCTCATACAGGGACCTGTCTTGCCCGTATCACCCCCCCTGTAATGGACAGTGCGGGTTATGCCGGGATGTGCCGACGGGACCGAATGCCATGCGATTTTCTTTCCTCCGGCCGCTTCCGTGACCAAAGCCCGAAACCGGCTGGCAATCGCGCAAGAAGCCCGATGAAAGTCGCATCATCTTGTTTCCTTGCACCCGACAGAGGTCCATCATCCTATAATTCCGCAAGGACCGACAAAGTCCTCTCTTCGTGGTACCGCTTAGACGCCGAGGTATCTGATCATGCGCTTTTCTTCTGACATACAAGATCTCGTGTCGCGCCGCGAAAAAGGCAAAAGCCTCGAAGCGCCATTTTATAACGCCCCGGAAATCCTCAAGCTTGATGTCGAGGCGATCTTCAATCAGCACTGGATTTTCGTTGCGGTCGAGCCGGAACTGCCCGAACCCGGTGATTGCATCACGGTCGAGGTTGGCCGCGCCTCCATCCTGCTTCTGCGCGGCGACGATATGGAAATCCGCGCCTTTCACAATGTGTGCCGCCACCGCGGGGCAAAGCTGATTGACGAACGGGCCACCACCATCGGCAATATCGTCTGCCGCTATCACGGCTGGACCTATAACGAAGACGGCGACCTGATTCTGGCCGAACATATGGGCGCTGGCTTTGATAAAAGCTGTCACGGGCTAAAGGCCGTCCATATCCGTTCCATCGCCGGGCTGATTTTCATCTGCCTTGCCGACGAAGCGCCCAAAGATATCGATGAAATGGCCCGCGTGATGACGCCCTATATCGCGCCGCACGACATCGCCAATTGCAAGGTTGCCTTCACCTCCGACCTGATCGAGGAAGGCAACTGGAAGCTGACGATGGAAAACAATCGCGAATGCTATCACTGCGAAGCCAACCATCCGCAATTGACCGTGCCGCTTTCCGAATTCGGCTTTGGCTTTTCCCCTGATGAAATGGACGAACGCCGGTCCGAAGACGTCAAAAAATATACCAACGCGGTTGAAAACGACCATAAACGCTGGGAATCCTGTGGCCTGCCATCCGCAGAAGAAGATCACCTTTCCGATGTCACCGGCTTCCGCACCATGCGCCTGCCCCTGATGTGGGAAGGAGAATCCCAGACGCTAGACACCAAGGTCGCCTCCAAAAAGCTGCTCGGCAAATTCACCGATCCGAAGCTTGGCGGGCTCAGCTTCTGGACGCATCCGAATTCATGGCACCATTTCATGAGTGACCATATCGTCACCTTCTCGGTCCTGCCGCTATCAGCCGACCGCACGCTGGTGCGCACCACGTGGCTTGTCCACAAGGATGCCATCGAAGGCGAAGACTACAATCTCGATAACCTGACCCAGGTCTGGAAAATGACCAACCAGCAGGACGCCGATCTGGTCCGTCTTGCCCAGCTTGGCAGTGAACAGCCATCCTACGAACCCGGCCCCTATTCAAGCTTTACCGAACCGCATGTCGAAGCCTTCTGTGACTGGTATATCGCACGGATGAAACAGCATCTGGCCAAAGACAAATCCGGGGCGGCCACCAAATGATGACGCAGACCAATCCACCGGCCACCGGCCAAGCCGCCCCGTCCGGGGACGATGAAAACTTTACCGAGGCCACCCGCATCCCGCTTTGGGACCCGGAACAGGATGACGTTCTGGTCTGTCGGCAGGTACGGCAGGAAACCCATGACGTAAAGACATTCGTCTTTTCGGCCCGCGAACCGCGTGCGTTTCGCTTTTATCCGGGCCAGTACATGACGTTTGAACTGCCTGTCGAAGGCATGGTCACGCGCAGTTACACGATTTCGGGATCGGCCGCCCGCCCCTACCGGATCGAAATCACGGTCAAACGCGTACCGGGTGGCCCCGGTTCGAACTGGCTGCATGATTATATGCTGCCGGGCAAGGAGGTGAATGTTTCCGGTCCGTTCGGTGAATTCACCACCGACGCCACCGGCGAGGAAAAGCTTCTGTTCATTTCCGCTGGCAGCGGCATCACCCCGATGATGTCGATGACCCGCACGGCCTGCGATCTGTCCGAGCCGTCGGATCTGTGTTTCATCCACGCCGCACGCACCCCGGCCGACATCATTTTCCGCGATGAACTCTCGCTTCTCGCGGCCCAGAACCCGGGCCTGAAACTTGCCTTCACCTGCAGTACGGCGGCCGCCCATCATAGCTGGAGCGGCTATACCGGCCGCTTCAACATCCAGATGCTGTCGCTCATGCTGCCCGATTTCAAGGACCGCAAGGTGTTCTGCTGCGGTCCTGCCCCCTTCATGGAAGGTGTCCGCAACATGCTGCGCGATACCGGTTTCGACATGGAGAAATATTACGAGGAAAGCTTCGACTTCGGCGCGGAAACCGCCGGAACCTTTGAAGAGCCTGTCGCGGCCCCGGAAATAAGCGGCCAGACTTTCCGGGTGAGCTTCACCAAAACCGGCCATGTTGTCGAATGTGGTCCGGGCATGACGGTGCTGTCAGCAGCCCGCGAGGCGGGGATATTGCCAATGTCCTCCTGCCAGCGCGGCATCTGTGGCACATGCAAGTCAAAACTGATTTCCGGTGAAGTCGATATGCAACACGGTGGCGGCATCCGCCAGCGCGAAATAGATCAGGGAAAAGTCCTGATTTGTTGTTCGACACCTTTGTCGGACATCGAGGTCGAACTCTAAGACCTTTGCCTTACGCCCCGCACGTTAAGACAGTTCTGAACGAGCTCGCCTTTTGGCGTGCGTGGCACCTTTGATTCAAAAATCACAAGAAGGGTCCAGCAAAAGGATCTCTCCTGACGGAATTTTTTCGCAGGTTCATAACAGGAGAATGCTTCATGAGTGACGTAAAAACAGCGGCAGAAGAAACGCCGCCAGAAGGCCAAATCGATACAGACTACAATATTGGTCAGGACAATATCGAAGGCAAACTGGGCCCCATCGGGTTCGATATCCATAACCCCGTCTTTGCCGTCTCCGCCCTGACCGTTATCGCGTTCGTTGCCTACACACTGCTGATGCCAGATCAGGCGAACTCTGTTTTCAGCCTGCTGTTCTCCGAAGTCACACAGGGCTTCGACTGGTTCTTCATCGGTGCGGCCGATATTTTCGTAATCCTCTGCCTCGTCGTCGTCGTCAGCCCCTATGGCAAGGTCCGGCTTGGCGGTCGGGATGCAACACCTGATTTCAGCTATCTAAGCTGGTTCTCCATGCTGTTTGCTGCTGGCATGGGTATCGGGCTTATGTTCTATGGGGTCTCGGAACCGCTAAGCCACTTCTCGTCTTCTCTGGGCGGGACTGCCGTGGGGGCCGATGGCATTCGGACCGACTGGGCACCACTTGGTGCGGCGGCCACGCAGGAAGAAGCCATTCGCCTTGGCATGGCCGCCTCGATCTTCCACTGGGCCCTTCACCCTTGGGCGATTTATGCCATCGTGGCACTCAGCCTTGCCCTGTTTAGCTATAACAAGGGTCTGCCGCTGACCATCCGTTCCGCCTTCTATCCGATCTTCGGTGAACGCGTCTGGGGATGGCCGGGGCATATCATTGATATTCTTGCTGTTTTTGCGACCCTTTTCGGTCTTGCCACCTCGCTTGGTCTTGGTGCGGTTCAGGCAAACTCCGGCTTTAACAAGCTGTTCGGAATGCCCATAGACACCACCTGGCAGGTGATCCTGATTGTCGGCATCACCTCCATCGCCCTGTTCTCGGTCGTTCGCGGTCTCGAAGCCGGGGTCAAGCTGCTGTCGGAAATCAATATGGGGATCGCCTTCCTGCTGTTCCTGTTCGTGCTTGTCGCGGGGCCGACCCTGCTTCTGGTGACCGATGTCTTTGACTTCCTTGGTGCATATCTTCAATACCTTCCGGCACTTTCAAGCCCGGTCGGTCGTGACGATGTCAACTTCATGCAGGGCTGGACCTCGTTCTACTGGGCATGGTGGATTTCCTGGTCACCGTTTGTCGGCATGTTCATCGCCCGTGTCAGCCGTGGCCGTACCGTGCGTGAATTCATCATCAGCGTCCTGCTGATCCCCTCGCTGGTCTGCGTGCTGTGGATGTCGATCTTTGGCGGCTCCGCCATCAGCCAGGTCGTTCGTGATGGTTACACCGCCGTTCAGGAAGCCGACCTTCCGGTGCAGCTCTTCACCATGCTTGATGCACTCCCGCTGGCATCGATCACGTCCTTCATCGGGATCGTGCTTGTGATTGTTTTCTTTGTCACGTCCTCGGATTCCGGGTCGCTGGTCATTGATACGATTGCAGCCGGTGGCAAGGTCGATGCACCAATGCCGCAACGCGTCTTCTGGTGTGTGTTCGAAGGTCTGGTCGCAATTGTCCTTCTGCTCTCGGCGGGGGGGCTGAAATCACTGCAATCGATGGTGATTTCAACAGGATTGCCGTTTACGATTGTTCTGCTTGTGATGTGCGTTGCCATCTGGCGCGGACTTGCCAGCGAACCGCGCTGATCACGGTCTTTGATCACTGAAAAACGCCGCCCGGAGGGATCATCTTCCGGGCGGCGTTTTCATGTTAACTTCTATATGAAGGCGAAAGTTACGCCTCTTCCAGAACCGGTACCGCATCAGATACGTGATCGGATACCGGGCGGCGCAATTCCTGTGGCGTGCAGCCATAGCGCCGCCGGAACATCCGGCTTAAATGCGAAGAATCACAAAATCCGCAATCCACCGCCACCTGTGCCACCGACTTCTGGCTTTTCTCCATCAGGTGATGGGCCATATCAAGCCTGATATTCAGGAACGCGACCTGCGGCGATGTATCAAGCGAAAGCCTGAAATGGCGTTCAATCTGTCGCTTGCTGTTGCCCATCCGGCGCGCGATTTCCTGCACCGAAATCGGCGTGTCGATATTCTGCTGCATGATCAGCAAAGCCCGCTGCACGATCGGGTCCTGCGTCTTGAGGTCAAGCGGAATACCCGGCTGCGGTTTTTCCGCCTGCAATGCATCATCAATGATCATGATATGCAGGCTTTTGCTGGCCTGCGCGCGCCCGACATGCTTGTCCACCAGATAGGCCGCCAGATGCGCCGAACTGACCCCACCCGAACAGGTCAGCCGATCCCGGTCGACGACAAAAATCTGATCGGCAACCGGATCAAGCCCTTCAAACTGTTCGATGAAATCGGAATGATGGAACCAGCTAACGCAGCAGCGATACCCGTCAAGCAACCCCGCCCGGTGCAACAGGAACGCGCCTGTGCATATCCCGACAAGCGGAATACCGGCCTCCGCCGCCTCGTGCAAAAACTTGTGATAGGCCGAACCAAGATTGGGCGTTTCTTCCATAAGCCCGCCGACCACGACGATATAATTGAACCGCCTTGGGTCCCCCAGCCGTTCCTTGGGCTGAACGATAATGCCGCTGCTTGATGGCACCGGGTCCATGGTGTCGGAAACAACCGTCCAGTTGCACAGGATCGGTCGGCTGCGATCCCCTTCATCCGCCGCCAGCCGCAGCACATCGACAAAATTGGCAAAGGCACACAGCGTAAAACGCTTCGCCAGAATGAACCCGACCGAAAGACGCGGCTTTTCGTGGCCCGATTTGCCCGCACCAGTGACGTTCGCAAGACGCCCCGCTTTAGCGTTCTGATATCCGGAATACATGGCCCTAGACCCTCCGATGCAGACAAGGTTGCTGTCTTTGTCGTAGCGATAATCCCGCTTTGACGCAAACATTCTATTTTCCGGCGCAAAAATTCACCAAGCTATTTTTTAACAATACCAATAATGGGTTTTTGCGGCGAAAGGATGAAATCCCCAAACCGTGATTTTATCAGGAAGGACGAAGATGAAGGTTCTCGTACCTGTAAAGCGGGTTGTCGATTACAACGTCAAAATCCGCGTCAAGGCAGACGGCACTGGCGTTGATCTTGCCAATGTCAAAATGTCGATGAACCCGTTCGACGAAATTGCCGTCGAAGAAGCCGTGCGCCTGAAAGAAGCCGGCAAGGCCGACGAAGTCGTCGCCGTTTCCATCGGCCCGGCACAGGCGCAGGAAACCCTGCGCACGGCATTGGCCATGGGGGCGGATCGCGCCATCCTGATCACGGTCGATGGACCGGTCGAACCGCTATCTGTCGCAAAACTGCTCAAAGGCGTTGTCGCGGCCGAAAATCCAAACCTCGTCATCCTTGGCAAACAGGCGATTGACGATGACGCCAATCAGACCGGCCAGATGCTTTCCGCCCTGCTCGGCTGGTCGCAGGCAACCTTTGCCTCCGAACTTGACCTTGGCGATGCCACCGCCAAGGTCACCCGCGAAGTCGATGGCGGTCTGCAGGCCATCGAAGTCACCCTGCCCGCCATCGTCACCGCCGATCTTCGCCTGAACGAGCCGCGCTATGCGTCGCTTCCCAACATCATGAAGGCCAAGAAAAAGCCGCTGGAAACAAAAACGCCCGATGATTTTGGCGTTGCCGTTTCCCCGCGTCTGCGCCTGATCAAGGTCGAAGAACCCGCCGGGCGGAAGGCAGGCATCAAGGTCGCTGGCGTGACCGATCTAATCGAAAAGCTCAAATCCGAAGCAGGCGTCATCTAAACCGGGCGGAGATAAAAATGGCCATTCTTCTTTTTGCAGAACACGATAATCAATCCCTGTCCGATCAGACCGCCAAGGCACTCAACGCCGCATCCCTGATCGGCGGCGATATCGACATTCTGGTCGTCGGAAAAAATGCTGCCTCCGTGGCCGATGCGGCGGCAAAACTTTCAGGCATTCGCAATGTGCTGCTTGCCGAAAGCAACGCACTTGAAAACCGTCTTGCCGAACCGACCGCCGCCCTGATCGTCAATCTTTCAGGCGATTACGACACCATCCTCGCGCCAGCCACCACCACGGGCAAAAACGTGCTCCCCCGCGTGGCGGCCCTTCTTGATGTCATGCAGGTATCCGACGTGATCGAAGTCGTATCACCCGATACCTTCAAACGCCCGATCTATGCCGGCAACGCGATTGAAACCGTACAGACGACCGATGCGACAAAAATCCTGACGATCCGCACGACAAGCTTTGCCGCCGCCAGTGGCGATAACGCCCCCGCCCCGGTCAAAACCATTGATGCTGGATCGGATGGCACCGGTCTTTCGACCTTCCTTGAAAATATCCTGTCGAAAAATGATCGCCCGGAACTCGGCTCCGCCAAGATCATCGTATCGGGCGGCCGCGCCCTTGGTTCCGCCGAAAGGTTCCAGGAAGTCATGACACCGGTTGCCGATAAACTCGGTGCCGCCATCGGCGCATCGCGTGCCGCCGTTGATGCAGGTTATGCATCGAATGATTTGCAGGTCGGTCAGACCGGCAAGGTGGTCGCCCCCGATCTTTACATCGCATGTGGCATTTCGGGCGCCATTCAGCACCTTGCGGGCATGAAGGATTCCAAAATCATCGTTGCGATCAATACCGACGAAGATGCCCCGATCTTCCAGGTCGCGGATTATGGCATTGTGGGTGATCTGTTCGACATTCTTCCCGAACTGGAGCGTCAGCTCTGACACGAACGTCACACCTCTTTGAAACGGAGCACATCCAGTGAGCGAACATTCCTATACCCTGCGTATCGCCTGTGACGACCAGCCGGGCATTGTCGCAACCGTCGCCTCTGCCCTGGCATCGCGCGGGGCCAATATCATTGAATCCAACCAGTTCTGGGACCGTCAGACCAACCAGTTCTTTTTGCGCATAGCCACCAGCACGCCGGAAAATGTCAGCAAGGCCGAAATCGAACTGATGCTGAACCCGGCGGTTGACCGCTTCAATATGAAGCTCAAGATCGATGACCTGTCCCGCCGTCCCAAGATCATCATCATGGTCTCCAAATTCGATCACGCGATGCTGCATCTGCTTTATCAGATCAAGGTCGGCTGGCTCGATGCCGAAGTCGCGGCCATCGTCTCGAACCACGAAGACGCGCGCAAAATCGCCGATCAGGAAGGCATCCCCTTCCATTACTGGCCGGTGAACAAGGAAAACAAGATCGAACAGGAAGCCAAACTTGCCGATCTGATCAAGGAAACCAAATCCGAACTGGTCGTCCTTGCCCGTTATATGCAGGTCCTGACCAACGATCTTTCAAGCCAGTTTTATGGCATGATCATCAATATTCACCACTCGTTCCTGCCGTCCTTCAAGGGGGCCAAACCCTATCATCAGGCCTATGAACGCGGGGTGAAACTGATCGGGGCAACCGCGCACTATGTCACGCCGGACCTCGACGAAGGCCCGATCATCGAACAGGAAACCGAACGCGTCAGCCACGCCATGTCGGCCGATGATTTCGTCGCCACCGGGCGCGATATCGAAGCCCGCGTTCTGGCCCGTGGTGTCAAATATCACCTCGAAGGCCGCGTGATGCTGAACAAGAACCGCACCGTAGTCTTCACTCAATAATTCTTCACCCAGTAATACCGCCAAAATTCCGCCTCCGCCGACACCAGATAACCATCGCAATAAGAAGGAAAGAGAGAAATGGCCGCATTTCCGAACAGGGCAAAAGTCGTTATCGTCGGCGTCGGCGGTATTGTCGGTGCATCGGTATCGCATCATCTGATCGAAAATGGCTGGGACGATATTGTCGGCATCGACAAATCGGGCATCCCGACCGATATCGGCTCGACCGCGCATGCGTCCGATTTCTGCTTTGCGACAAGCCATGATCTGCTGTCCTGCTGGACAACAATGTATTCCATCGATTTCTACGAAAAGATGGGCCATTACGCCCGCATCGGCGGGATCGAGGTCGCCCGTGTCGGCGATGATGCCCGCATGGCCGAACTCAAACGCCGCGTTGATTCCGGCAAGGCGTTTGGCACCAACGTCAAAATCATCAGCGCGTCCGAGGCCAAGGAAAAATTCCCCCTTCTCGAAGAAGACCAGATTCAGGGGGCCATGTGGGACCCGGATGCCGGCCTTGTCATTCCGCGCTCGCAAACCGTCGCCGGCAAGCTGATCGATCAGGGTGTCGCAAGTGACAAGCTCAAAATCTTTGCCAACACCTCCGCCCTTGAGCTGATCACGGAAAATGGCCGCATCACGGGGGTTAAAACCGAACGCGGCACGATCCATGCCGATTATGTTGTCGTCTGTGCCGGTCTGTGGGGCCGCCTGATTGCCGAAATGGCTGGCGAAGACCTGCCGGTGATGCCGGTTGACCATCCGCTGACCTTCTTCGGGCCGTATAACGAATTTGCCGGTACCGGTGTTGAAATCGGTATGCCGCTTCTGCGCGATCAGGGGAATTCGGCCTATATGCGCGATACCGGCGATCCCAAAAGTACCGAGGGCGGCCAGATCGAATGGGGCTATTACTACGAAGAAAACCCGCGTCTGGTCCATCCGCGTGAAATCCTTGAAAAGGATCAGGCCCGCCTGTCCCCGTCCCAGCGCGATCTTGAACTCGAAGACGTGATCGAACCGCTTGAACGCGCCATGGAACTGACCCCGATCCTGACCGAACTTGGCTTTAACGAAAGCCATTCCTTCAACGGTCTTCTGCAAACCTCGGCTGATGGCGGCCCATCGATGGGCGAAAGCCAGAAACTGCGCGGCCTTTGGTATGCTGTCGGCATCTGGATCAAGGACGGGCCCGGCATGGGCAAACTGATTGCCGACTGGATGACCCATGGCCGCACCCATGTCGATCACCATGCGATTGATTTCGCGCGCTTCAATGAATTCCAGCTTGACGAGAAATACATTTACGACCGCTGCTGGGAAACTGCGAAAAAGATCTATAACCCGCCCGTCCACCCGCGCGAGCCCTTTTCAAAAGCCCGCGGCATTCGCCGCTCGCCGTTTTACGAACGCGAAGTCGAACTTGGCGGCTATTTCATGGAACTGGGCGGCTGGGAACGCGCGCACGGTTACGCCGCCAACGAACATCTTCTGGAAAAATACGCCGACCGGGTGCCGGTGCGTGAAAATGAATGGGATACCCGTCATTTCTGGCGCGTTTCCAACGCCGAGCAGCTCGCCATGAGTGACGATTGCGGCATCATCAACCTGTCGCACTTCCACATGACCGATATCGAAGGACCGGATCATGTCGACCTGATGGAATGGCTCTGTGCCGCCAAAGTTGGTGGGGATGCCAATATCGGCAAGGGTATCTATACCCACATGCTCGATGACGAGGGCATGGTTCGTGCCGACTTCACCGTCTTCCGCATGGCGGATCGTTGCCGTCTGGTCAATGGTGCGGATGCTGGCCCACGTGACCTGATCTATATGCGCCGCATGGCACAGGATAAGGGTTGGGACGTCACCATCACCGACGTCACCGAAAAATTCACCACCATCGGTATCTGGGGCCCGAACGCGCGTGAAAACCTTAAAAAGATTGTCGCAGACCCTGACGAGCTCGATATCGAAAACTTCCCGTTTGCCGCCATCCGCCAGATCAGCATTGCCGGTAAAACCGTCACCGCATTCCGTATTTCCTATGTCGGGGAACAGGGGTGGGAACTGCATATGCGCTACGAAGACGGCCTTGCCGTCTGGGATGCGCTGCGCGGGATCGGCGTGATGGCCGTGGGTGTTGAAACCTATGCCAACTCGCGCCGTCTGGAAAAATCACTGCGCCTGCAAAACGCCGATCTTCATACGCAATATAACCTGATCGAAGCCGCCCTTGCCCGACCAAAAGTCAAAGAGGCCGATTTCCGTGGCAAGGCAAAGCATGTCGAATATCGCGAACGCGATCATCAACCGGCCATGCTCTGCACTCTTGTCATGACCGACAACAAGGATGCCAATGGGGTGGCGCGCTACCCGGTCGGCAATCTGCCGGTCATGGACCCGGACACCGGCAAAACCCTGATTGATGAACTGGGTCGTCGGTCTTACACGACCTCCATCGCATTCGGCCCCAGCATCGGCAAAAACATCGCTTTGGCCTATCTGCCGTGGGACTATTGCCAGGAAGGCCGCAAACTGACCGTGTCGTATTTTGACGAGATTTACCCGGTCGAGGTCGTCGGCATCGGCTACAAGCCGCTTTACGACCCGGAAAACCTCAAACCGCGCAGCTAACGATCAACATTGCGGGCAAAAGAACGGGAGCCACTGCTGGCTCCCGTTTTTCGTTTCTGTCAGGTTAGTCCAAGCCTCACGACTAGCTGGCCTTCGCCAGAACATCATGCGGATCCAGCACGAATTTCTTGGCCGCCCCCTGATCAAAGCTTTCATAACCCTTCGCCGCATCATCAAGCGAGATCACCTGCGCATTGACGATATCGGCAATCTTCAGGCGGTCATGCAGGATCGCCTGCATCAGTTGACGGTTATATTTGATCACCGGCGTCTGCCCGGTATGGAACGACTGCGCCTTGGCCCAGCCAAGCCCGAACCGCAATGACAGACTGCCCTGCTTGGCCGCATCATCGACCGCACCGGGATCTTCGGTCACATAAAGCCCCGGAATGCCGATGGAACCCGCCGCACGCGTGATTTCCATCATCTGGTTTAACACAATCGCCGGCTGCTCGCCGCCCGTATGCCCGCGGGCTTCAAACCCGACCGCATCGATGGCGCTGTCCACTTCCGGGCTTCCGGTGATTTCGGCAATCATTTCACCCAGACGATCACTTTGCGACAGATCGACCGCCTCAAAGCCCATCTTTGATGCATGCGCCAGACGTTCCTTGTTGAAATCACCGACCATCACGACGGCGGCCCCCAGGATACGCGCTGATGCGGCGGCGGCCATCCCGACCGGCCCGGCACCGGCAACATAAACGATGGAACCAACCCTGACGCCTGCCTGCACTGCACCGTGGAAACCGGTCGGCAGAATGTCGGACAGCATCGTCAGGTCGCGGATTTTATCCATCGCCTGTTCACGATCGGGGAATTTCAGAAGGTTGAAATCGGCATAGGGCACCATGACGTAACGCGCCTGCCCACCGATCCAGCCACCCATATCGACATAACCATAGGCACCCCCAGCCCGCGCCGGGTTCACCGTCAGGCACACACCGGTATCCTGCGATTTGCAGCACCGGCACCGCCCGCAGGCAACGTTGAACGGAACCGATACGATATCGCCGATCTCAAGCTGCTCGACGTCGCTACCCTTCCGATGATCTCGCCGGTAATTTCATGCCCCAGAACCAGCCCCGGCTCCGCGGTCGTGCGGCCGCGCACCATATGCTGGTCCGATCCGCAAATGTTGGTACTGATCACTTTCAGAATGACGGCATGGTCAAGCTTCCGGCCATTGGGCGATGCCATCACCGGATCGGCAATGTCACGAACCTCGACCTTGCCGGGCCCGACATACACCACACCTCTGTTGCTGCTCATCTGCTTCCTCCTCCGATTATATGACGCCGGAATTACTTCCCGGCCTTCCATTCCAATCAGCAGGCTCCTGCCCGGAAAACAGAGGACAAAAACCATCCTATGATTGCAATCACGGAGACTAGCAAAACCCGGAGGATATGGACTGAACGAATACGACGAATGGAGAGTACCATTGCGCATGGGGGGATGTGGTGGCGTTGGAAAGAGAGTCGTTCCACGATCGACGCCTTCAAGTTATGAGGAGAGATCAATAACATAATAGCGAAATCAGAGGAAGAGCACAGGTTCGCTGCGAAGCTGGCGTAAGTTCATAACTAACACCGCGCTATAGTGCCTCGACCGCGGGCCTTTACCAGCCAGAACCATGACCATGGAATCTGGATAACTACCACCCCGCGCAACTGTACCGAGGCCTATGCCAAGTCGACAACCACGAGAAGTTCGTCAAGGACTTCGTGGCACCTCAGCCACCGAATATTCACCCGTCAGAACGGCCATCGGCCTCCGGGTGCCACCAGTCGATGACCGATGCAACGGCAAAGCACCTCACCTAAACCCGAACTTCCGGCAACCGATGAAGCCTAGACGAACTATGGGCTTCCATCATTCTTACCAACAGCCGGTCTTCGGGCTCACGACCCGCTCCGATCACCTCCGGCGACGGCGACACTTCCAGCAACCGATGAAGCCCGGACACACTTCGGACGCACGGCCCCCATTGGTCCACGTTGACGGGCCACAGCAAACCGCTGCTCCCTGCTGCCATCGCTGCCGCTCCCGGCAGATTTAATCTTTCCCTCCTTGATAAGAGGCACCTCTCCCGTCATGATAAATGATCGGGTTAGTCCCTTAGTCCCTTTAGTCCTAGGGCAGAATGCCGCCGTAATGGCTCCGCCATCCGCCGATCAATATCCTGCGGAGCACCCCGCCACCCTGTCTATGTCTTTGTCCCAGCATCCTGATCACCTCTTTGATTCGGCCCCAAACGCAAAAACCCGCAAGGCACAAGGCCTTGCGGGTTTCGGTCCGGGTGGATTTCTCCCGTTGACTTTTCT